>ERZ791842.145-NODE-145-length-81497-cov-46.3542_pt1 | contig 81497 bp, 76 predicted proteins | sample MGYA00509944_ERZ791842 | MGnify/ENA primary metagenome ERZ791842 (study PRJEB30046, sample SAMN00715263) | human gut metagenome | study: EMG produced TPA metagenomics assembly of the A metagenome-wide association study of gut microbiota in type 2...
GGCTGGCAAATCGCATCAAGCCGAGACCTGTTTTGTGACTTTGGGAGAAAATTAGGCAATCTTAGTCTGCCTGTCCGTAACACAGTGTTGTGCTGCCACGGACGGCAGCACAAGTCTTAATGCCCCCGGACGGGGCGTTTAAGACGCACACGTCACTCCGCCACAACCTATACCAGGCAGCCTTAGATTGACTTATTTTCGGACAACGGAAACAAAACAGTCCCGGCTTGATGCAATTTGCCACTCACAAAACTGTAAATCCACCCTTCGCCGGGGAACTCACATCACAACCACAAACCAGCATTTGATGGGCAGTTTTCTTTCATGAAAGCCGTTCTTTAATATAATCTTCCATTTTCTCCCGCGGTACACCGAGCGTCAGAGAAAGCTCTCCATACAGTTCATTCTCTGCCACTTTCATATAACGTTCATCTACCGCAGTCACTTTTTTGCCCTGCGCGATCCGCTCTTTTTTACGCTTATACAATGTCTTTACAATGCTGACCCATGCATGATAATCACATGTCCGGAGTGCTTCTTTATATTTTGCCTCGCGTTGTTTATCATCAGGCACCCACAAAAGTTCTATCCGGGGCATTTCCTCAATCAGCTTTTCTGCCTCTTCCTTTGAAATCGTCCTACGCATTACAATTTTCTCGCTGTCCGTAGGTACATAGACAGTCCCATTCGAATCCCCGACCGGTGCTAAAACATAATACAAACGTTCCTGGTCCGCTCCCGAAATATCGATATGGGTAATATCTTTGATCTGACAGACACCTTTTGCGCCACACACAACATATTCTCCGATTTCAAACATTCTTTTGATTCTCCTTTCCCTGGTTTCAAATTTAAATGATCATCTACAGGTATTTTTTCTATCTTATATTTACCTGGTATTTCATACCTGATATTTTTTATATCATACCACTATTTAACTATATCATTATTTTTCCCAAAAAGTCAGCAAAATAAGCGTTCAACGTTTATTTTTGTGAAAACTATAGCACATGATACTGTACTTTATTAGTCATATTTTACATAAAACGGGCGGCACAAAATTTTATGCCGCCCGTTTTTGATATAGTAATATTTTTTCTGCCACTGCTTTTGGCATAATCTAACAATTCCTGATATTCTTTCCGGTTAATGACATTTTCCACGCTGTTCTTTTTTTGCACTTTCAACGTCTTTATGGATGCCTGTTCACACTCTAAATATCTTAAATACCTGTTTACCGCAATCACGTAAAGATTTATCGTTGCAGGTGCCAGATTCTCATCCTGCAATTTCTGTTTATATAGCAGTGTCCTTTCTTTTGTAACTTCCTTTCCATTTAAATACCGGATAAATTTTTCTGCCTCCCTCAGATATACCTGTCTGGTATGTTCCGACAGCTCACTTTGTTTTAAATATTCCTCATACATTTCTGATCGTTTCATATGATAATCCTCCGTATTTCTAATAGTTTTTCCATAAGAAATAAAATTATCACAAAATAAAGAGTCGCTTGTGACTCTTTTGCGCTCGAGCGGTGCTGTTTACAGCTAACTTCTTCTCCGCGAGATGCGCATCCCGCCCGGAGGGCTTTTTGATTCATAGGACGTAATATCTTATGAATCAAAAAAACTGCCGTCTCATGATATTCTCATGAAACGGCAGTCCGTCTTGTTCGTACAGTCCAAATGGGTAAAAAGACTGTACACTATCTGCACATGGCAGACAATTATATTAAATTAGGGAAAGGAATTAACAAAATGATCTTGTCGTAATCTTATTATCTCTGAACACGTCCGGAAGCATCTCCGCCAGCTAATTTCTTAACTTCATCAACGCTTACCATGTTGAAATCACCTTCTACGGAATGTTTCAGACAACTTGCTGCTACTGCGAACTCAATGGTAGCCTGTGGATCATAATCATTTAAACAAGCGTAGATTAATCCGCCACCGAAGGAATCTCCTCCACCAACACGGTCAACGATGTGCATTAAGTACTCTTTGGAGAAGTAGCTCTGTCCATCCTCATAGAGCATTGCTGCCCAGCGGTTGTCGTTTGCAGAGATAGATGTTCTTAATGTGATCGCAACTTTCTTGAAACCGAAACGGTCTGTTAATTTCTGTGCAACCTCTTTGTATCCTTCTTTATTTAACTCGCCTGCAGTTACCTCTGTACCCTCAGACTTGATACCGAATACGTCGTTTGCATCTTCCTCATTGGAGATACATACATCTACATATTTGCAAAGCTCGCCCATAACCTGGCCTGCTTTTTCTTTGGACCATAATTTATTACGGTAATTTAAATCACAGCTTACAGTGATTCCTTTTGCTTTTGCAGCTTTACATGCCTCTAAACAGATTGCTGCAACATTATCGCCGAGTGCCGGTGTGATTCCTGTAAAGTGGAACCAGTCTGCACCGTCAAAAATCTTATCCCAGTCAAAATCAGCTGTTGTAGCTGTTGCAATGGAAGAACCTGCACGGTCATAAACAACTTTAGATGGTCTCTGGCTTGCGCCTTTCTCTAAGAAGTAGATGCCAACACGGTCACCACCACGAACGATATCAGATGTATCAACACCATACTGTCTTAATGCATTCACACCAGCCTGTCCGATCTCATGTGTCGGGAGCTTTGTAACAAAACTTGCATCCAAACCGTAGTTTGCTAAAGAAACTGCAACGTTAGCCTCTCCACCGCCGTATGTTGCGCCGTAGGATGTAGCCTGTACGAAACGATAATATCCTTCTGGTGCCAGACGAAGCATGATCTCACCAAATGTAACGACTTTCTTTGCCATGATTTAAATCCTCCTAAAATAAAATGTTTCACATTGTGAAACGCTGTTTCATAATTTATATTTTTATTATAGCACTGAAAAATAGAATGTCAAACATGTTTTTACTTTAATGCAATTTTTATAGGTTCTGTTATTTTTATCCAAAAAAGTTGTGAAATATTTGCAACTTTCTCTTTTTTATTTTTGAGATATGTTATATAATGCATATGTATTGGTTCATATTGTAGAACTTGGTTTCATATTTTGAAACTGTTATGATATATTTTTTAAGGAGGTTTTTCCATGGACCGTAAATATGATGTCATCACATTAGGAGAGATTCTGCTTCGTCTTTCCACTCCGATCAACGGACGTCTCGCACAGGGCGATACTTTAATGAAGCATTTAGGAGGTGCCGAGTTAAATATTGCCTCCGAGATCGGACAGCTTGGCTTAAAGACGGCAATGATCTCTAAGATTCCAAATAACCTGCTCGCCGCATTCATCAAAAACCAGATGAACGCATCCCGTGTCAGTGAAAATTACCTGATCTCCGATACAGCAGACGACAGCCGTATCGGTGTCTATTATTACGAATATGGTTCCTATCCACGTAAACCGCGTGTTGTCTATGACAGAAAACATTCTTCCATCAACAACATCGATATTAAAGATGTACCGGAAACCATGTTTTATAACACACGCCTGTTTCACACCAGCGGTATCACTTTAGGTCTTGGCGGCAAAGCACAGAAGTTTGCCATCGAGTGTATCCGCAAATTCAAAGAGCAGGGCACTTTGATCTCTTTTGATGTCAACTACCGTGCCAATCTCTGGACTGGTGAGGAGGCAAGAGCCTGCATCGAACAGATTCTTCCCTTTGTAGATATCTTTTTCTGTTCTGAAGATACCGCCCGCCTGACCTTTGGCAAAACAGGCTCGATCGAGGAAATCCAGAAGTCTTTCTGCGAGCAGTACCCGATCTCCGTGGTTGCATCCACAGAGCGCACCGTCATCACGCCAAAGAAGCATAACTTTACTTCCATTATTTATTCTGCGAAAGATGATGCCTACTACCGCGAGGAACCCTACAACAATATCGACGTAGTCGACCGTATCGGAAGCGGTGATGCCTATGTTTCCGGTGCCCTCTATGGCTACTTAAAACATAAGGACTGCCGTAAAGCCTTAGAATACGGCAATGCCATGGCAGCCATCAAGCACAGTGTCATCGGTGATATGATAACGACCGACCTTGAAGAGATCGACAGCATTATCGCAGAACACAAAAATACAGGTTATCATTCTGAGATGAACCGGTAATAAATATACCGCCTGCTGCTTTGAGCATGCAGCAGATAGAAAGAACCGGAATATCCATATCCAATTTTTATGGGTATTCCGGTCTTTATATTTTCATTCCATTATATTGGTACCTGGCTGCTCTTTTCACAATAATAGTTTTTACATCACTTCACGGATCACACGTTCCACATTTTTGTACGCGATTCTTTCTATGTCATCCTCACAAAATCCTTTTTTCTGCAGTGCATCAAATAATTTTTCCATCTCCATGCAGTCAGCAATCTCAAGATTTCCCTCAATCCCGTCAAAATCCGTACCAATGCCCACACATTCAATCCCGCCAACATTGACCAGATGTTTCACATGTTCACACATTCTTTCGATCCTGCTTACTTTATCCACAGGATCTGTATTTAAAAACGGTGGATAAAAATTAAGTCCACACACACCGCCATGCTCTGCCAATATCCGTATCATATCATCCGTCAGATTTCTCGTTGCAGGAGCGAGTTCCCTGCAGTTTGAATGCGATGCCACAAACGGTCCCTTCACAAGCTCTGCCACATCATAAAATCCGCCATCCGATAAATGGGAAACATCCACAAGGATTCCACGTTCTGTCATATATGTGACAGCTTCCTTCCCAAACGGCATCAGTCCAAGCTGCATCCTTCCTGCATCTTTCGCATGCGGATGTCCGAAACAGTTATCATCATTCCAGGTCAGCGTGATAAGCCGTACTCCCATCTGATAAAGCTGCTCTAAGCGCTCCATTTTTCCATCCACAACACATCCGTTTTCCACTGTCAGAAAGGCTGATACTTTTTTCTGCTGCCAGTTGCGCTGCAGATCCTCATAGGTGCATGCCGGCGCAATGATATCTGCACAATTTTCCATCGTATTCTGATATACTGCATACATATCCTGCATCTGCTTTTCGATCTCTGCCCCGTTATACCAAAGACTTATCTTTCTCTTTTCTGACCGGCAGCCGTCTGGATCATGTCCCGGATCACTCCAGTTTTCTTCTTTTTTCTGCTGTAAAAACATGGCAAAAAACTGTGCTTTTGCGCCACACCGGTGCAGCCTTTCTGCATCCACCATCGTATGTTCCATTTTTTTTGCCGTCTCTTTTTTCTGTTCCACTGCTTTTGCAAGCGTATCACAATGCATGTCGATATAATTCATATCCGATGAATCCTTTCTGCAAATCTGCCCCTGTAAACCTGCCAGGCTTATAAAACCGCCGTATTTTTTCTTTCAATGCACGGTTCTTTTAATATCATTTTATTCCGCAGCACACAAAATAACAACCCGACGTAAACTCCATTGACCGCCGCCGTCATCAGATCAGTAGAAAAGAACGGAACTGCCACCGTATAGATCACGCCATATCCGAAATTTACCATCATATAAATTACCATCACGCGCACGATCAACCCGATACTGCAAGCCATCCCCAGTAGAAATCCCATCCGGCTGCCCTGCATGAGAGACTGCCGGAACGCATAGATCAAAAACCACACAAATGCTGCAACGACAAGAACACCTGCTATGATCCCAAAATAACAAAATATATTTCCCAGCAGATATTCGCCGTCCGATCCTGTCCCCTGCATCAGAAATGTCCGGTTTCCAAACAGGCTGTATCGAGCAACCGCATCTTTTATCATTCTGTTCTGATATCCAAATTCACCTGTATGCGTAAGCCTGGCGAGCACATAGCCGCTTGGCAGGAACGTATACCTATAAAAAAAAGCCACACCAACCCCCAGAATACCAGCCACAAGCAATGCCAGCTCTACAAGGTATTTTTTCTTTTCGTTTCCAAATATTCCACGAAGCACAGATGCCACCAGCAGGAACAGACAGACCACGGCATTTTCCACAACCGCCCCATTACTCATCGGCAGTGAAATGAGCCCTGCTGCTAATACCATAAACGGGATAATGATCCAGCCGGCTGATTTTAAAATTCCCTGAAATCCCTGTCCCCGGTACTGATAAATAATTCCCGCAAAGATCACTGGCAGCAGCACCTGTACACTGTAACTTGCCAGCAGCGCTGTCTGATAGTTTCCAAGGATGCCACCCGACCACACCAGACACAGGCAGATCATATACAAAGCATATACCGCACGGATATGCAAAAACAGCCATGTGTAATCGAAATACATGATCACAAAGATCATTGCAAAACTGACTGCATTGACCACAAGCAGCGAACCGACCTGCGCCGCCTGAACTCCGCCCTCATTGATTTTCGCATCAATAGTCAACGATATCAGCATGGATGCCCCGGTCAGAAATACCGCCAGCACAAATAATTTCCACGGAAACGCCGGTCTGTGGATCCGGTTTAAGGCACAGCCGGTCTCCACCGGATCTCCCATCTGCCGCACTGCCTCTCTTTTTGCATCTTCCCTGCTCATTCCTTCTTCCTCATAGCCTTGTGCCTGTTCTTCTATATGCCCGTTTATTTCTTCTGACACAAGCGCTCTGGCACGCTTATTTTGAATCTGTTCTTCCAGAGTCTTCATATATTCTTTGTAATCTGTCAATGTATTCCCTCCCGGCTCTTTCTGCCATGTTTGCTTTTTTCATCCCTGCATTTTTTACACATTTCACTGCCTGATGCCATTTCACTTTTTCAAATACACATTTCCATGGCTTTACATGACAATACATTTGTAACTGCTGCGGCATACGTATTCCATTCGTCTTTTTTCTCTTTTAAAATACGCTTTCCTTCCCCGGTAATGTGATAATATTTGCGCATTTTCCCACTTGCATCATCCTCATAAGCCGTAACAAGATTGTTTGCCTCTAAGGTATGCAAAAGCGGATAAAGCGATCCCGCTTTTAATTCAAATACATTTTCCGATCTCTTCCTTAATGTTTCGATCATTTCGTAACCATACATGTCTTTCTCGTCTAAAAGCCGTAAGATCAGCATGGAAAGACTACCCTGAATCAATGATTTGTTTAACATAAAATCCTCCTTGTTTTCCGAAGGAAAATGCGAGCCCTTTGGCGAGCAGAGGATTTTCCTCCTTGTTTTGCGAAGCAAAATCCGAGTCCCTTGGCGAGCAGAGGATTTTCCTCCTTGTTTTCCGAAGCAAAATCCGAGTCCCTTGACGATGAGAGTATTTTCCTCCTTGTTATATAGTCTATCTATATATTTAAAGTATATAGTCTGTCTATATATATGTCAAGTTTTTTCTCATTTTTTGATCTTACATATTTGTTCGTAAGAATAAATACTGCATTCCCCTTCACTGTCGACCTTATCCCGGAAATACTTTGGATCATTAAATATACAAAAACAGGTTATCCATAGTTTAAATCTATGGACAACCTGTCCTGATGTCTGTCTGACATTTAAAAATCATTCTTTTATTTTTCTGCAAGATTTTCGAGGATTACATCCATATCATACCCCGGTACCGCCTTCATTACAGCTTCAAATGCTTTTCTTTATTATATAGAACCCCAAAAACATCTTCAAGCCATTCCTACATATTTTTGTTTTGTGAAACTTGCTGCTGATGTGGCATAGAATTACTGAGTTGTCAGAACTATTTTTATAGTATACTACAAGAAGCCGCATTATTCAATCACAAAATAAAAGGAACTCTGCTATCCGGTTAAATGCTGGTTTGTTTATGAAATAAATCGCCCGTCCCAATGGTGTGTCGCAGGTCTGTGAGTGGCATCTTGCGCAAAGCCTCCAGATTATGAACACCATTTGGGTGGGCGGTTCATCTCAAAATTGGGGGGCATAGGTGTGGATTTTTGATATTCGCACGAATGAAAATATGCTTAAAATCCTAATATGCTGTATCATTAATATTCAGCCTGATGACTTTCCAAAATTTCCATCTGCTACATTGTACTACATGAATTGTTTCGTAAATTGTCAGACCAATAACACAAAATATTCTTCAAATGTGTATGGCAATAAATATGGGCATAGTGGTATATATCGAGGTTTTTGCCAGTGTTGTCAAACAAATAATAAACCATTGAATATAGTTATTTGGAAATCTTTTTTTAATCAGATTCAGACACAAAACACTAAAAATTTACGCCCCCAAGGTTGTAAAATGAGTTTTCCGGCGAAGGGTGGTTCACAGCCTTACGGCTGGCAAATCGCATCAAGCCGGGATTCGTTTTGTGACTTTGGGAGAAAATTAGGCAATCTTAGTCTGCCTGTTCGTAACACAGTGTTGTGCTGCCACGGACGGCAGCACAAGTCTTAATGCCCCCGGACGGGGCGTTTAAGACGCACACGTCACTCCGAGAAACATTAAATCAGGCTGACTTAGACTTGCCTTATTTTCGTACAACGGAACAAAACAGTCCCGGCTTGATGCAATTTGCCAATCGTAACCCCCCAGAACCACCCTACACGAGGAAACTCATGTCACCCGCAAACCAATATTTATCAGATAACGCGTTCTATAAAGCAAAAAAGGAACCACAAAACCATTCTAAGTTTTGCGGTTCCCAATTAGGAAGAATTTGTAATTTAAATATTGTGAATTAACTGCTGCTCTGCAAGCCACATAATCGCTTACAAGATTTTACAAAATGCATGGCATTTTACGAGATGCATGGCATTTTACGAGATGCATGGCATTTTACGAGATGCATGGCATTTTACGAGATGCATGGCATCTTACAGATGCCAGATATCCTCATTGTACTGTGCAATGGTACGGTCTGATGAGAAGAATCCTGCCTTGCTGATGTTGACAAGCATTTTCTTAGCCCATGTCATACGGTCTTCGTAATCTGCGTAGATGCGCTCTTTGGTTGCAACATACTCTTCAAAATCCGGAAGTGTCATGAACCAGTCTTTATTTAACAGCTCATTGTAGAGACGCTCTAAGTTTTCTGCACATCCGACTGCTTTCATCTGGTCACTTACGATGAAATCGATAGCACGTTTGATGTTCGCATCATTCTCATAGTAGCTTCTTGAAACGTAATCTGCTTTCTCGTAGTGTCTGATAACTTCCTCAGATGATTCACCGAAGATATAAATATTGTCATCACCAACGAACTGATGCATTTCAACGTTTGCTCCATCCATGGTTCCGATCGCAACAGCACCGTTTAACATGAATTTCATGTTGGATGTTCCACTTGCCTCCTTGGAAGCTAAGGAGATCTGCTCATGGATATCTGCTGCCGGAATCAGCTTCTCAGCTAATGTTACGTTGTAGTTTTCTACCATAACTACTTTTAAGTATGGTGCCACTTCCGGATCATTTGCGATCAGTTCCTGTAAGCAGAGGATCAGATGAATGATATCCTTTGCAATGATGTATGCCGGAGCTGCTTTTGCACCGAAAATAACAGTGATCGGACGAGCCGGTTTCTTTCCTGCTTTGATCTCAAAATATTTGTGGATCACATAAAGAGCATTCATCTGCTGTCTCTTGTACTCATGTAATCTCTTGATCTGGATATCGTAGATAGAGTTATCATCTAATTCGATCCCCTGTGTTTTTGCAAGATAATTCTTTAACTCTGTCTTTCTTGTACCTTTTACTGCAAGAAGTTTCTTTAATACTTCTTCGTCATTTACATATGCGCCGAGTTTCTCTAACTCTTCTGCATTTTTCTTAAATCCAGGTCCGATTAAGGATGTGATAAATTCGGTCATCTCCGGATCGCAGTGTAATAACCAGCGGCGGAATGTGATACCGTTTGTCTTATTATTGAACTTCTCCGGATAAATCTTGTAGAAGTTATTTAACTCTGTATTCTTTAAGATCTCTGTGTGCAGGTAAGCAACACCGTTGACGCTGTATCCGTAATGGATATCCATATGTGCCATATGAACACGTTTCTCATCATCAATGATCGCTACGGATTTGTCATCATATTTCTTTACAACACGGCTGTTTAATTCGTAAATGATCGGCAGTAACTGTGGAACAGCTTTCTCTAAGAAATGGATCGGCCATTTTTCAAGTGCTTCTGCTAAAATGGTGTGGTTTGTGTAAGCACAGGTCTTAGATACGATATCGATTGCCTCATCCATTAAGATTCCACGCTCCATCAACAGACGGATCATCTCAGGAATTACCATACTTGGATGTGTATCGTTGATCTGGATCACTGCATACTCATTTAATTTGTGAAGATCTCCGCCTCTTGCTAATGTCTCATCGATGATCAGACGTGCTGCGTTGCTGACCATGAAGTACTGCTGGTATACACGAAGGATTCTTCCCTTATCATCGGAATCATCCGGATATAAGAATAATGTTAAATTCTTTGCAATATCCTCTTTGTCAAAATCGATGCCGTCTCCAACCAAACTCTCATCCACTGTCTCAACATCGAACAGATGAAGTTTTGTGGTACGGTTCTCATAACCGATCACATCGATATCATATAATCTGGACTGTAACGTAAATCCGCCAAACTGAATCGGGTAAGTAACGTCTGTTTTTGTCAGCCAGCTTTCTTTTTCAATCCATGGGTTTGGTGTCTCATTCTGCAGATTGTTTTTGAATACCTGTTTGAACAATCCGTAATGGTAATTTAAACCAACACCGTCACCGTTTAAACCAAGGCTTGCGATAGAATCAAGGAAGCATGCTGCAAGACGTCCAAGTCCGCCGTTTCCTAATGACGGCTCCGGCTCAACCTCCTCGATCTCTGCAAGGCTCTTGCCGTTATCTGCTAAAAGTTTTTTCACATCCTCGTAAATACCAAGGTTGATCAGGTTGTTGGATAATAATTTACCGATCAGGAACTCAGCGGAAATGTAATATAATTTACGTTTTCCCTGATTGCTTTCTTTTTCCTTAGCCATTCCTTTTGTCATCTCAAGCAGTGCATAGTAAAGTTCCTCATTTGTGCACTGTGAAATTTCTTTGCCACATCTGTTTGATACGATTTCCTGTAATTTCATTTTTTCCTCCATTCCAGCGCCCCTGCGCTGTTTTCATTATGTTCCCCAATTTTAATGTTTATGCTTGTTCCTGTTGTCCTGATTTCGCTTTTTTTCGCAAAATCATTGTTTATGATGTTATTATAGTTTCCATACTCACTTTTTTCTTGTAATATTGACTCAAAAAGTGGTACAATCCTATCATCATGAATATTTTAGAATATGAAAACTATCAGGAAAAAATTTCACATGGCGATCCTTTATTTCCTTATATCACATATCTCTGCTCAATTCCGTTAGATTTCGGGTATGTGCCGATGCACTGGCACGATGAGATGGAAATTATCTATATAAAAAAAGGAAAAGGCACGATCACGGTCGATTTCGCCCAGCACACGGTAACTGCAGGAGACATTGCCCTGATCCTTCCGGGACAGCTTCACTCGATCGGGCAGTTTGAGTCTGAATCCATGGAGTACGAAAATATCATTTTTCACCCAAACATGCTGATCTCCAAGAAAACGGATACCTGTAATACGGATTTTTTAGTTCCGCTGATCTCCGGCAATGTCTCCCTGCCGCTTTTGTATACACCGGACAGTCCGCATTATGGGGAGATTTCTGCCTGTATCGATGCAAATGATGAGATATGCAAAACTTATCCGTCCGGTTATCAGCTTTTTATCAAAGGACAGCTTTTTCTGCTGTTTTATACTTTGTTTCATAAGTGCAGCACAAAAGAACTTTCCGGCAAAGACCGCAGCAAGTCTTTAGAAAAAATGAAGCTGATCCTAAAATATGTAGAAAACAATTATATGGAAAAGATCACGATCGAAGATATCGCAAACGAAGTGGACTTAAGCCAGTCCCATTTTATGAAATATTTTAAAAATACCATGGGAACCTCTTTCGTCGATTATCTCAACGAATACAGGCTCACCATGGCATCAAGACTTTTGATCTCCTCCGACTCTTCAATCCTTGCGATCGCATCGGAAGTCGGTTTTGAAAATCTTTCTTATTTTAACCGTATTTTTAAGAAACGCTTCGGACAGACCCCCCGCGAATACCGCAGGCGGCAGTCGCCAGATACGGTTCATCCATAAGCCTGACATCCACTGTCAGGCTTTGCGCCTAAGATCCTGTCATGTCCGATCACGCAGTAAGATGAGCAGCAGCCACCGCCGGCCCAATCAGATTCTCATAGAATTCTTCTGCCGGCTGTGGTCTGCCGAATAAGAATCCCTGGATATAATCCGGATCTAACTCTGATATCTTTTTAAACTCACTCTCTGTCTCAATTCCCTCAACACAGAGCGTCAGCCCAAGTTTGTGCGTCATCGTGATGATCTGTGTCATCAGATCGTGTTCGTACTGGTTATTTAATGCTTTTAATGTAAAGGAACGGTCGATCTTGATATAATTCGGTCTTAGATCACCAAGACAGTGAAGATTGGAATATCCTGTTCCAAAATCATCTAAAATTACAAGTACACCGTTTTTCTTTAATCCATCCCACAGTTTTTTGAAATGTGTATTAGAATCCAGATAACCACTTTCTGTCAGCTCAATTCCTACTGCGGACGGTTCAAGTCCGTAAAGACGCAGTGCTGTCAGTATCTCTGTCAGAACACGGCTTTTCATGACCTGCACATAGGACAGATTGATATTGATCCTGAAATCAGGAATATATTTCTGCCATCTGCTGCAGGTTGAGATTGCCTGATGAAGCATCCATTTTCCTGCCGGAATGATCAGACCGGTTTCCTCCAGTAGCGGAATAAATTCTACCGGAGAGATACGCTCCCAGCGGACTGTATCTTTTGCCCCGTTTTCATCTTCCTTTACACATACCACTTCTTTTTCAGACTCTCCCGCCTGAATTTTTTCCGGCATGGAAAAACGCATCAGTGCCTCTGCACCGACCAGCCGGCGTGTCTTTGTGTCCACGATTGGCTGATAATAAGTCTCAAATCCCTCAAATCCATGATTTACTGCATGATGAAGCTGGCGTGTGATCTGTTTCTTCCGTAGAAAACTGTCATAATCTTCCTTCATAAATATATAACAGCGGTTCTTTCCCAGATCTTTGGCAGTGTTAAGAGCATACTCGGACAATTTCATGATATTTTTGTATGTTCCGGATGTCTTTGCTGTATCGACAGCCCCCGCAGATATGGTAAATACAGATTTATATCCATTTTCCTCAATAAATACGTCAAGACTCTTCCGGATTGCTTTATAGAGTTCCGTTGCTGCTTCCATATCACCACCGGAAAAATCAACAACCATGAACTCATCTGCTAATACACGGTACAGCTTCTGCCCCGGTTTGATGTTAGCGCTGATACAATCTGCCGTACTTTTTAAGATATAATCGCCATACTCCATTCCGAAGTCACCATTGATATCCCGAAAATCATCAATGCCAATACGAAGGAAAAATCCATCCGGCAGTCCGTCCCCAAACTGCTCCACATAAGCCGAAAGGCTCGATTCACCAAGCAGTCCGCTGACATTGTCTGCCTTTTGTTTCTGACCGATCTCATTGATACATCCAACCAGAAAATGTGGTCTTCCGTCAGCGTCATTTAACACACGCCCCCTGCAGTTGATCCAGACCGGATGCCCCTCACGGTCTAACCACCGGTAATGCATATTATGAAAAACAATCTCCCCTTTCATAATACGGTTAAACTCTTCATCCAGACGCGGCTGATCCTCTGTGTACACAAATGTATGATGCTCTTTTGCCGCATTGTCAAAAGTTTCTCCCGGTAAAAGGAAACGTTCTGTCGCATGTTTTGAGATCTTATAAAAATCTTTCTGCAGATCAAACACATACAGATAATCGTCCATACACGGATTAAACAATTCCACGATATATTCCATCTGTTCTCTTGAAAAACTATTCATCATCGTGTCCATCTTCTTCTCCATTTCTGCAAATCCAAAAAATTTTCATTTACAGTTCGTTGTTTTTATTTTTCCAAAAATATATGGTAATATTCGTTTACTATCGCTAATACGGAAGCAGATAATATCCAAGTACACCGCTTACAATCCCCACTGCTGCGCCTGCTGCGACATCGAGTACCGTATGAACACCCCCGATTACCCGGATCACTGCGATCAGAATCCCTGTCACTGCAAGTATACAACCTGCCACCGGATTCTTTACAAATACCGTAACAGCAATCACAAATACAGAAAACACATGACGGCTCGGAAACGATTTTCCACTGGTATCCTTGTCTAACACCGGCGGAATGCCGTATTTTTCATAAGGTCGCGGTTCATTGATAATCTTACGTGACACCGACACTACCACAAATGAAACCGCCGGTACCAGTACCGCCTGCAGCAGGAAAGTATCTCCTAAAAAAAACAAATACAGCAGATAAAGCGGATAACTGAAAAAAACGATCCCTGTAAAAATCCTGTTTGCCCAGACGATCCGGCAGATTTTTTTTTTATCCTGTAAAAAGTACCCCATCATCTTCCGGTAAGTCTGCTGCGTCATGATGAGACCTCACTTCCCACAACCGATAAAAATGCACCGATAAAAATACAGAAATCTGAGATATTAAATATGATCCCACGCAGCCACTTCGGTCCAAAATTAAACTTCACATAATCAACCACATACCCTCTGGTATAACGGTCCAGCAGATTATTTAGCCCTCCACCGACAAGTAAAGATGCACCTGTCTTGCTCAGACGGTGCCCCGGCATACGAAGCAGGAAATAATATAAAACTCCGACAAAAAACATGATCACCGTATGCAGCGTGCGCATTACACGGGGCTTTTTTGCCAGGAAATTAAGTGCAGCCCCGCGGTTATAATATTTTTCGATCAGAATCTTATTCCGCCGCCTCGGATGCACCACATATCTGGCATATTTTTTATCCATATGGTGCTTGATCCACAAATCAGAACCAAATACAATCCCTGCTAGTAATATATATGGCATGCAAATCTCCATTTCTAAACAATCTGTTGTGTCTGTTGTATTTCTTCCTATTATAATGCTTTTGTTTCAAAAAGGAAAGTACATAACCATATTTTATTTATCACTTTCCAAGTGCCTTTTCCAACTCTTCGATCACGATCTTAAGTGCCTTGATCCTTGCATACCGCTTGTCTACCGACTCTAAAATATGCCACGGCGCATACGTGGTACTTGTTTTCTGGATCATTTCATTGACCGCATCTTCATACTGATCCCATTTTTCACGGTTGCGCCAGTCCTCATCTGTGATCTTCCACTGTTTCTGCGGTGTATTCTGCCGCTCATTGAAACGTTCCAACTGCGTATCCTTATCGATCTGCACCCAGAACTTGATAATGACAGCGCCCCAGTCGTGCAGCTCTTTTTCAAACTCATTGATCTCGTTGTAAGCACGTTTCCAGTCATTTTCACTGCAGAATCCCTCAAGGCGTTCTACCATGACTCTGCCATACCAGGTACGGTCAAAGATCGCAATATGCCCTGTCTTTGGCAGCCTTGTCCAGAAACGCCAGAGATAATGTCTCGCTTTCTCGTGCGGCTCCGGACTTGCGATCGGATGTACTTCATAGCCTCTTGGGTCCAATGCGCCTGTGATCCGTTTAATATTGCCACCCTTTCCTGCCGCATCCCATCCCTCGTATGCAATGATAACCGGAACCTTTTTACGGTACAGACGGTTATGAAGTTCTCCTAATCTGTGCTGTAATTGTTTCAGCTCTTTTTTGTACGCATCTTCTTCCATCGTCTTATCCAGTGGAATCTCAGATAATAACGGCATTTTTTTCATGGAAAATACATTCTGTAAGATCGGTACTGCCATCGCATTATTGGCAAGTGCCACATCAATTCCCTCTGTCAGAATCTCAAGTGCCTGCAGCTCTGTCCATTTTTTTGATTCTGCATCAATGATATACCATGGTGCCGACGGCAGATTCGTTTCCTTTAAATAGGAATCAAATGCATCTGAGCATTTTTCATAGTGATCATTCTGCCAACGGTCATTTTTACTGACACGCCATCTGGTATCCTTCTCCTTCGACAGATGCTCTATACGTTTTTCCTGCTCAGATTTGGAAATCTGCAAAAATAATTTCACAACAAGATAACCGTTGTCTGTCAGCTGACGTTCGAACCGCTTGACACTCTCAATACGGTGCGCATATGCCTCATCGCTGATCTTTTCGTGCAGTCTTTCTTTCATGATCTCGTCCATCCAGCCGGAATCTAAGAAACTGAACTTGCCGTTTTCCGGAATCTTCACAAAATGACGGTACAAAAACGGCTTTCTTTTTTCCTCCTCCGTCGGTGCTGACATTGATTCTACCTTAAAAAATCGCGGATCGATATTTTTGATGATCTGACCGATCAGAGAACCTTTGCCTGCGGTTCCCCAGCCTTCGACCAGCACAAGTACCGGCAGTCCGTGTTCTTTTACCTTAAGCTGCTGCTCCTGTAATTTCATCCGTGCATCCTTAAGCCGCCCTTCTAATTTCTCATCCGACGGACGCTCTGGTTTTTCCCATTGTTTTAACATGCAAAACCCTCCATTCTTTCATGTTTTATTTTCACGTTCATCCAGTTCTTCTTTCTTTAGTTTTTCACATTCATTCTGAAATATCAAGCATTTTCATATTTTTTCAAAAAATATGTTTTCTGTTTATTAATTGTAAAAAAATGTGTCTTTTTTCACAGATTTATAGTATAGTAAAGATAGATAAATATTAAAGTTTTGTATGGTTTTTCCAACAGGAATCCATGCTATAAGGAGAACGCCTATGCTGGTTACATTAATACCCCTATTTGATGAAAACATAAAAGTCAGCGCATATTCTCTATATACGCAGAAAGCGAATTTCCTGCTTCACCCAAATCTTTTAGGAAGCGGAAGCAATGACGGTGCCGCCCAGATTGAAGGGTTCGAACTGATCTTAAATATGGGGCTTGAAACACTTTCCCCTGCAAAAGAGATTTTTGTTCCGGTCAATGAAATATCGATCTTTTCCGATATTCCTGCACAATGCGGTCTGCCACACGAATTTTTCGTATTACTGCTAAAAGGAAATATTCCATGTACACCAATGTATATTGACCGTGTAAAAGCGCTCAAAGAGATGGGATACCGTTTTGCCATCCGTAAACTTCCTGTATCAAGCTATGAGGCTTATCATGATCTGCTCACACTGATGGATTATGTCATGTTAGACTGTGAACAGATTGATATCAGTAAAGCCCGTATTTACTTTAATCAGGTTTATCCGGATATCAGACTCTGTGCTTCAAACATAACAGATACAGAGACCTTCGATGCGATCCGTCAGGATAAGAGCTGCTGCCTTTATGAGGGAAGTTTTTACAGACTGCCTGTCACAAAAGGAACACACAAGGTAGCTCCATTAAAGATCAATTACATTGAACTTATGAATCTGGTCAATACAGAAGACTTTGACCTGACAAAAGCAGCAGACATTATCGCTCATGACACTGCGCTTGTCATCTCACTTCTTCGTATGGTCAATCATATGGCTGTCAACTCGGAGATTACTTCTATCCGGCACGCGGCTGCCATGCTCGGACAGAAAGAGTTGAAACGCTGGATCAACACAGCCGTTGTCAATCAGTTGTGCTCTGACAAGCCAAACGAGATCACGCGTTTATCCCTGTTACGTGCAAAATTTGCCGAAAATCTCGCTCCTGCATTTGAACTTGGCGGAAAGGCTTCCGAACTGTTCTTAACCGGACTCTTCTCCGTGCTTGATATTATCCTCGACAAACCAATGGAGGAAGCACTATCCCTTGTCAAGGTTTCGCATGACATTGAAGATGCACTCATCCGGCAAAGCGGCATTTTTGCAGAACCGTTATATTTTATCAAACAATACGAGGCTGGCAACTGGTCTGAAGTTTCAAGACTTATGATCTTAGAAAATCTCGATACACAGACCGTATATGATGCCTATATTGATGCCCTGAAATGGTACCGCGAGCTGTTTTCCGATACCTACCGGAGCTGATGCGCCAGGCATTTCGCTTGTTATAAAAATATGGGTGCAAAATCTGGTTCATAACTTAAAGACTGTCAAATTGCACAATCATAAATTCAAAATCCAGATTTTGGCACCCATGTTTTTTATTTTTCATTCTTTATCCGGTTTTTCTTTACAACTTTCTGTCTTGTGAATTCTTCCCTCTCTTTTTCTTCCAGATACTCCTGTATTTCACGCGACAATTTTTCATATTTCGGAATCGTAATATTCGATAGCGCATTTGCACGCTTCTGTGTTTTTTTTATATTATATGCAAGACGGTAGGCAGAATTTTCAACCTCTGCAAGGCGGATGGTAAGCTCTTTTACCTTTTCAAACTGCTGACATGCCTCATCTAACGACATTCTTGTATGATAAAAAGAATACGCAGGGGTCTGCTTGTTTTTTTCATACTCTACCTTTGGAATCTCCGTACCCATGACACTGCGGCGCTTGATACGGATGGAATTTTCCACCGGAACTGCCTTTGCGATCTGTTCTACCTGATGGATTCCCATCTGGATATTGGCTTTCTGCAATGCCTGATAGGCATTGGAAAATGTCTCATCGATCTGACTCTGGATATCCGACGCTTCCGTAATTAATTCCATCAATTCCCGGATCAAGATATTTCTTTTTTTATCCATCAGATCGAATCCCTGTCTGGATAATGCAAGCGCATTTTTTGCCAGTATGAGGTTTCCTTTCGTCGGAAACGTATTCGGATCCATGCGTCATCCCTCCCTGTAAAAAAATTTGCGGTGAACAGAATTATTCTTCCCTGTCCCAGTACTTTTCAAGGATCTTTGTATCAATACGGTCTAACTCTCCGCGTGGCAGAATATGAAGCAGTCTCCATCCGATATCAAGTGTCTCTGCCATTGAACGGTTCTCATCTTTTCCCAGCCCGATAAATTCTTTTTCGAAAGCTGTACCAAACTTTAAATACTGTTTATCGGTATCGGAAAGTTCATCCTCACCGATAACACTTGCAAGATCTCTCGCCTCTCCCACACGGGCATAGGATGAAAAAAGCTGATTGGCAAGATCCTGATGATCCTCTCTCGTGTATTTTTCACCAATGCCGTCTTTCATCAGACGCGACAAAGACGGCAGCACATTGATCGGCGGATAAATATTTTTCTGGTGAAGTGATCTTTCAAGTACGATCTGACCCTCAGTGATATAACCGGTAAGATCCGGGATCGGATGCGTGATATCATCATTTGGCATTGTCAGAATCGGGATCTGTGTCACAGAACCGGCCGATCCTTTTACGATTCCGGCTCTCTCATATAGAGCTGCAAATTCACTGTAGAGATAACCTGGATATCCTTTCCGGCTTGGGATCTCACCTTTCTGTGCCGATACCTCACGCATTGCCTCCGCAAACGATGTCATATCCGTCAGTATTACAAGAATATGCATATTTTTTTCAAACGCAAGATATTCAGCAGCAGTCAGAGCCACCTTCGGCGTGATCAGACGCTCTGCGACCGGATCATTGGAAAGATTTAAAAACATTGCAACATGATCACTTACACCACATTCTGCAAAACGCCGTTTAAAATATTCCGCCACGTCATATTTTACGCCCATTGCCGCAAACACGACTGCAAACGGCTCATCCTCATTTTCCCCGTCTCCTAAACTTGCCTGCTCTACGATCTGGGCTGCAAGCTCGTCATGCGGCAGACCGTTACCTGAAAAGATAGGAAGCTTCTGTCCACGGATCAGTGTTGTAAGACCATCGATCGCAGAGATACCGGTTCTGATATAGTTTCTTGGATATTCCCTGCTGCACGGGTTCATCGGCTGACCGTTCACGTCGCGTACAACCTCGGCACGTACTGCCCCAAGCCCATCAACCGGCTGTCCTAAGCCGTTAAACGTCCTTCCTAAGATCTCCTCTGATAATCCCACACAAAGTGGTCTGCCGGTTAACCTTGCATGCGTATTTAAAAGAGACATTTCCTCCGTGCTCTCAAATACCTGAACGACTGCATAATCATCATTGATCTCTACAATGCGCCCTAATTTTTTCTGTTTTCCATCCACGACCAATTCCACGATCTCATCATAGAAAGCACCTTTTACGCCTTCCACAGCAACTAACGGTCCATTGATCTCACTTAATCCCAGATACTCAATCGCCATACTAATCTCCATTCCTGCACTGCCCTCAGCGCATCTTAAGTTCGTGCGCAAACACAATTTATGCGTAGTCAGCCGCCTTTTATGCGTTTTCTGCCATCAGATGCTGATAAAATTCTTCAATTCTGTCATCATACAGATTCAGCTGTTCTAACTTGTCATTTGCCACATCATATTTAATGGATATGATCTTCTCAAATATATCACTTTCGCGCAGAAGCGCCATCGGCATATTCCGGTCGATCAAGGCTTTGCACCGGTCATACAGATGAAGGATGATCTCCATCATGCGAAGCTGTTTTTCCATCGGCACATAGGTATCTTCCTTATGGAATGCGTTCTGCTGCAGGAATCCAAGCCGGATCACACGTGCGATCTCAAGCACCAGCTTCTGGTCATCCGGGAGCACATCACTTCCGATCAGCTTTACGATCTCATTCAGACGATTTTCCATGGTAAGCAGATTTAAGATCTCATTCCGGCACTGTACGAATGTCGGTCCGACATTTGTTTCATACCATGCTGTCAGATCCGGAATATATTCGGAATAACTGGTCAGCCAGTTGATCGCAGGATAATGTCTCGCATAGGCAAGTGATTTATCAAGCGCAAGGAAACAGCGGACAAACCGCTTGGTATTCTGTGTGACCGGTTCCGAAAAATCGCCTCCCTGTGGGGAGACTGCTCCAATGATCGTCACACTTCCATCCGAACCGTTTAGATTTTTCACATATCCGGCACGCTCGTAAAATGCAGAAAGCCTTGATGCTAAATATGCCGGGAAACCTTCCTCTGCCGGCATCTCCTCAAGTCTGCCCGAAAGCTCACGCAGTGCCTCTGCCCAGCGCGATGTGGAATCTGCCATGATCGCCACATGATATCCCATATCACGATAATATTCAGCCAGTGTAATGCCGGTATAAATACTTGCCTCACGTGCTGCTACCGGCATGTTGGAAGTATTTGCGATCAGTGTGGTACGATCCATCAGAAGGTTGCCGGTCTTTGGATCGTTTAACTCACCAAATTCCTCTAAAACGTTGGTCATCTCGTTTCCACGTTCCCCGCAGCCGATATAAATGATAATATCTGCATCACACCATTTTGCAAGCTGATGCTGTGTCATGGTCTTTCCTGTTCCAAATCCTCCCGGCAATGCCGCTGTACCGCCCTTTGCGATAGGAAAAAGTGTATCTAAGATACGCTGTCCCGTCACAAGCGGTCTGTCTGCCGGATACCTGTCTGATACCGGGCGCGGTTTACGGATCGGCCACTCCTGTGTCATGGTAAGTTCTCTTGTACTGCCATCCTCCGTCTGTATCGTAACGATCCCGTCACAGATTGTATATTTTCCATCCGGTTTTACAGTTGTTACCGTCCCGGATACTCCGGGCGGAAGCATCACACGATGTACGATCGACTTTGTCTCCGGTACCTCTGCAATAACAGAACCTTCTTTTACCTGATCACCAGCCTGTACCGTGATGTGCGTCTCCCAGAGTTTCTCTCTGTCCAACGCATCCGCCTGCGCACCTGTCGGGATAAATGCCCCGCTTTTTTCTGCAATCTTCTGCAGTGGACGTTCAATACCGTCAAAGATATTATTTAAGATTCCAGGAGCTAATTTTACACTGATGGCACTGCCGGCACCGATAACTTTTTCCCCCGGCTTTAACCCGGAAGTCTCCTCATACACCTGAATCGTCGTTTTCTCTTTCGTCAGCCGGATCACTTCCCCGACTAAATGTTTCTCTCCGACATATACCATCTCATTCATTTTATAACCGAGATTTCCCTGTATCGTGATAACCGGTCCGTTAATCCCATATATCTTTCCTGTTATACCCATGTCTGATCCTCTCACTACTATCCGTTTTCAGGCAGCCTATTGCTACAAAATATTCCTGCAAATCAGTCTCTGCCCTAAGACAACTCATATCATATCCAACAGGTTTCCTGTGCGCGTCTCATTCTCTCCGCAAACGATTCATCGATCAGAACGTTCTTTGACGGAATGACAGCCCGTATGCCACCGGAAAATTCATCCTCGGCAATCTCTACCTTACACCCACTCTTTTCCTGCAGCACTGTCTGCCTTTCCCGATCCGAGGGACTGATAAAAATTATCATTTCCTCACCCTGTGCAAATTCTTCTGCCTTCTTAATCTGGGCAAGTAAAAATGTCTCATATCCGTCTGTCTGCCGGTATGATGCGAGCTTCTTTGTTACTATTTCAAATAATTCTCTGGTTTTCTGCTCTCTTCGTGCCTGGTAATCTTTTTTCCAGGTCATCATCTGCTCCGCAGCCTGACGGTTTACTTCTTTTTTCTGTTTTTCTAAGAAAATACGTCTTGAGCTTTCAAGTGCAGCACGGCATGACTGTTCATGTTCTTCCATCGCCGACTGATAAATATTTTTCTGCTCGCCTAATATCGCCGCACTCTGACTGTTTGCAGCACCGATCGCCGCGCCATAAAAAACTTCCAGTTTTTCATTGATCTCCATGCATCCATCCCCCGTTTACAGCTTCAGTCCGATCGCCTGACTAACATAATCCGTAATAAAATTCTTGCTTCTGCCACTTCCGTGCCGGTCCGGGATCTCCACAAACAAAGGCGTTCTCCGGTTTAATTTCAGATCGCTCACCAGTTCCGGAAAATCCCTGCCTAACTTTTCTGTCAGCAATACAATGCCTATATCTGCCTGTCCCGTCACAAAGGTAAGTGCCTCTTCTAATTCTTCTCTCTCATGTACGACCACTCCCTCAACACCGGAAAGCCGCATCCCCGTATATGTGTCTATATTGTCGCTGATCAAATACATCCTCATGGAAATCCGCCATCCTTTCCGTCTCTTTTATCCCAGAATGGAAAATGAGATCAAAAGACCATACAGCGCAATAGATTCTGCCAGTGCAACGAAAATGAGTGCTTTACCCATAATACCGGAATCCTCGCTCAATGCTCCGATTGCTGCGGAAGCTGCACTTGCAACTGCAACACCTGCACCGATACAGGAAAGTCCTGTCGACAGTGCTGCTGCCATATATCTCCAGCCCTCCGCTGCAGAAGCTGCCGTATCCGATGCCGCATAAATATGTCCGCTAAAGAGCAGCATGTCTGCCACCACAACCGTTCCAAAAAACAATACCAGATTTACCGCAAGGGACGCTTTAAAACTTTTCTCTTTCTTTTGTCCAAGATAGCATCCCAAAAAAGGGATCACCATACTGAAAATTAAAATTGCCACCAGTGTTATTTTTGCTGCCATATCTTTTCTCCTCCTATTTTCGTTTTCCGGAAAAAGCCACAAATGGTTTTCCTGTTCCCTGATAAAATCTGCTGAACATCTCATAATATTCAAGCCTTAATACCTGAATCCCTACGACAAGTCCTTCCAGTCCTGTCACGACAATATTTCCAAGTACCACAACGATCCAGTTTGGCGAACCGCTCTCATATCCGGCAAGTGTCAGTACTACGCCCATCATTCCCGCATGGCTTAACGCAAATGCGCCAACACGGACAAAGGATATACTGTTTGTTGCATAACTTAATACCACGTCAAACAATTCCACAAGAGATTCGACAAAAAACATTGCCTTGCTCTCTCCTTCCGGAAACAACTTCTTCTTTCGCTCGATCAGATTCGTAAGCGGTTCCTTCAAAAGAATTGCGATGAGCGGCACCCCGATCAGGACACCAAGAATACCAGTCGCCGGAACCGGTCTGCCCATCACGTACAATACAATACAAAGGACTACACAGCCATAACATATCATTCCTGCAATTCCGCTCGGACTGAATAAAATGCGCCCCAGATCCTTTGCACGCACTGCATTGATGATATTTAAAACCATCGCAACCAGGATCAAAAACATTCCAAAGCCGATCGCCAACATAAGCGTTGTCATGATATTATCCATCGGACGCATCCACACAGGTTTTAGTATTTCCTCAAATCCAAACACGCTGCCATACATAAATCCAAATACGGTAGACCAGATGCCTGCTAACGAAAGGATTGCTCCAAGATTCATATGTTTTATCTTATAAAAAACAAACCCTCCGATCAAAAGACATAGTCCCTGCCCGACATCCCCGAACATAATACCGAACATCAGCGTATAAGTAAGGGCAATAAATATCGTCGGGTCCATTTCCTGATATGCCGGGAGTCCGTACATTTCCACAAACATTTCAAACGGCTTAAACAATGCCGGATTCTTTAATTTTGTCGGTGGACTGACGGACATATGATCTTCCACATCCTCCTCCATCACATGGATCTTTGGATCTTCCACTGTCTCTTTTTCTAATTTCACGGCATCTTCCGCACTCATCCAGCCATATAAAATATAATATTCTGTCTGTTCTCCCGGTTTTCTTCCCGGTGTTGTACAGACCGCAAATTTACGCACATCAAAATTATTACAGTAATGTTCTAATGCAGCACATGCACCTGCAATTTTCCCGGCATGTTTTTCTAACATATCATGAAGCTGTTTTTTCAGCTTCTGCTCTTCCTCATCATATGCCTGTTTTTTCTGCAATGCCTCCTGATAAGCACTTTCCGGTGTTCCATCAAAAGAATCCGGTATATAGATACGCTCAAAATGAAATGACAGGCACACTGCATCTACTTCTTTTGCGTAGACTCTCGGCACAAAATAGCCGCCCCACACATATGCCTCATCGCTGTCACATTCATAAAACAGTACATGATCAGTATCATGGATATAACGTTCGAGTTTCTGATAATGTTCTCTTGCGATCCTTCCAAAACGGAATGCGATAAACTGAAATTCCAGAATTTTTTTAAATTCATAATCAAGTCTTCGAAATGGTGAAATCTGATCCATCAGACTCTGATTCTCCATGCGTTCCTTCCGCACTTCTTCCTGACGTTTTACGATCTCGTCGGTCAGACGGTACGCGGCTTCCACTACTTTCTCTGCTTCTGCAGGTTCCATTTTTACCGGTACGGCATAATCTGCTGTCCCACCCGGCTTATCTTTGATATGCTCCCACAATGCCTGTGCTTTTGTACAGGCATCCTTGTAGATATTCGTCTCGGCAAACGGTCTCACATGACCGGATATGCCAAATCCGGATGTGGCATTTTCAAAATGTATCTCATATCTGCTCAGATACTGCTCCATTACACGGTCGATATCATTTTTCGGTCCGGTAATATGAAGCAGTTTCATTTTCTCTACCACTTGCACCCCTCCATCCTTTACATTGCAAAAATAAGATTCCGTATCTCATACGGCGGTATGTGGTAACGGATTCCCTCAAGTGCCGTCGTCAGGCGATCGATCTCATGCTCTTTCTCATACAGATAACGCAGAACCGGTGCCACAGACATTGGATGCTTTTTACATATTTTCTCATATGTCCTTATCATGACCCGCTCCCACGTCAGTTCATCCTCCGGCTCAAGCACTGCCTGTTTTCCACGAAAATATGCAGTCTGCCGGACAAATTCCACAAATTGCTCTGCCGATTCTGTTTCTAAAAGTCTGTTTGTCTCCGCAGGCTTTAAACGGTAGCTTACCGGTATCCGGTGTTTTTTCATATCCGCCTCTCCCATCGAATAAAACCGCTTTGCCCGGTACATCCACATCAGATTCTGCCAGTCGATCTCTGTTCCGAAAATCTGTTCTAAGATCTGCCTCGTTTCTTTGTCGGAAACCTTTGCGATCTCTTTCCATATTTTCTTATAGTAATAAATATCAAGTGCAAATGCATAATCCGCGTAGTTTTGTCCTGTTTCCGTCTCTAATTCCCTTAACAGAGCTTCATATTCCGTTCCAGCCACCGCCTGTATCAGCTCCTGCACACTGCATGCCGCCATCACTGCTCTTAAATCAAAATCTGCATGCCGTTCAAAAAAACCTCCGCTTAAGGTAAGCTCACGTCCGTTTCCTTCCATCGCAGACTGCAGACAGTTTTTGATCACATTGACCTGATAGCGTGAAAATACAAACTGCAATGCACTTCTTGGCTGCACAACGGAAAACCGGTATAACTTGCAGTAATCCATATACAGTGAATCCCTTATCACCGCTTCTGCCTGACCACGGTGTGCCACTTCCCCGTGCCGCTCAAATACCGGTGCATATGCAGGCTGTTCCCGCAAAAAAGCAATAAAATCTGTCACAGATTCATATTCCGAAACTACCGCATAATCATCCGCCTCAAGCAGTCTTGCACGCATTGCTTTAGTCTTTGTCACCAGACCGCTGTACTCTAACAATCCTCCTGCCATTATCTTCCCCCATTTCGCCATGCTATCAGCATTGCTATCAGCATTGCTATCAGCATTGCTACCTGCATTGCTACCTGCATTTTCTCAAGCTATCGCCGCGCATAACATCAGGAGCTTATAATACTTTCAAAAATTTTCTCTGCAAGAGTCTCCTTTTTCTGCAGAAATTCCTCTTCCAACTGTCTCATTTTGGCTTCGTAATGTTCTTTCTGCCCCAAAAGTTTTGTCTTAGACTCCGATAAAAGCTGCTGTTTTATCTCTTCTTCCTGTTTTTTTCTCATGGAAGCATATTGCCTGTCCATCTCTCGTTTATCAAATTCTAACTGTTTTAACATCATTTCTTTTTCCGCAGCTGCATCCGTCAGAATAGACTCTGCCTTCTTTTCGATCTCATCAAGCTTCGTAATGATCTCATTCATGAAAAACCCCTGTAACCTTTCTGTTGTCTATTACGTTTCCCAAAAATTACTGATATATTAATTATATTCGTTTCTTAATCTGATAGCAAGGCATTATTTCGGTTGTTTTTTCAGTCAATATAAATGTCAGATGCTTTTTTATAATACAAAAAAGACCAGTCAATGTATCGCTACACCGGCTGATCTTCTTGTATACAATATTTACTTTTTCTCCGCTATGCTTCTGCAGACCTTTGTATTCTGGCTGTAATATCCCTTACCTCAGCCATAATAGCCGCATACATTTCATGCTCTAATCCCACTGGTGACATATGCGGGCACTCCTGTTTCATTCGATATGCCTGTACTAAAAGTCCCCTCTTCATGTCTTCGAGTTCCAAAAGCTGCTCTCTGCTCATAACGCTTCTCCATCTCCTGCTCTTATTCTATACTGCCTTCTCTGATCTGCCGACATACGGCAAATCCTTCGTCATAAGTATAACTATATGCTGTGCACGCACCTATGACATAATAGCATATCTGGTAAATTTTAGAGCATCAACTTGTTCGGCAATTTCACCAAATTTTGGAGATGGATTTTCCCATTTTGCCTATTTACAAACTATCTTTTATTCATTTGTTACAACGCTATCAGCGTTTGCAGAGCCTCTTTTTTAACAATACAATCTCCGTGTTCACGGATATAGGAAATTTGTCCTATCTCCGAAATTCTGCCCGCATCATACTCGACAGCACCAAATGCAAACGCCCTCATTTCGTCTCTTGGGAACTTCGAAAAATCCATAATCAGATAATATGCACCCTCTAACCGGTAAAGACTGCTCTTTGGAAAAATCTCCTCAAAACATGCCCTTCCCATGCGTGATGCTTCATCTAAATCAAAGAACCGGAGTGCACAGACCATCTGTCTGTTGATCATCTGCTGTTTTTTTGATTTTTTTTCTTCTTTTGATGACTTCTTTTGATTTTCTTTTTCCTGCGTATATTCCTGTTCTTTAGTATCTTTCTTCCGGTCTAAGAACGCATCCAGTACTCCCTGGCGCTCCTCTTTGCTTAAGTTCCGGAACTCCTGCATCTTCTCCGGCGTCATCTGACCGACCAGATCAGAGATTGCCTCCATCAGCTGCTGAAAACTCGTATCTGAATCGCCGCCAAATGTGATCGCCATACTGTGATCTGAAAGAAGTTCTGCTTTTACCATCGGTGAAATGTTCTCCAGACTGATGTTCTCGTGTTCTTCCACGATCTTTAAGACAACACGCATAAATTTCTGTGTTGCTTCTCCATTTCCAATGATCTCATCAATATCAAAACCCATATCCCGGATTTCTTCCTCGGTCAGGGCACATCTGATTTTATTTTCTCCTACGCGCTTTATTTCCATGTCGTATTCCCCATTCGTATATCATAAATCTATTACTATTATCCTATTTTTCCGGTTATTTGTAAAGTCTGAATCACTGGAGAATAACAACTCTTTACTGCATCTGCAGTTTTACTTTTACAATACGCACAACCGATTCGTTGATACGTCCCTCCGTGATCGTTCCATCCTTTACCGCCTGAAGAAGTCCGTTATATGCTATTTCATAATCAGAAGGTGCTAAGATCATATCAACACCTGCATTGACTGCCATGACTGCTGCCTGGTCTGCCGTATAACTGCCTGTGACTGCCCCCATATTCATGGCATCTGTGATCACGATCCCCTGATATCCAAGCTGTTCCCTCAACACATTGCTTACCATCATCTGGGACAGTGATGCCGGCGTATTATCTCCAACTACCTGCGGAACTGAGATATGTCCGACCATAACAAATGACACACCGTTTTCAACCGCTCTCTGGAATGGCACAAGTTCGGTCTGCATCAGTTCTTCTAATGATTTATCAAGTGTCACTGCCCCGTCATGGGAGTCGCCCGAAGTGCCGCCATGTCCCGGAAAATGTTTTACTACGCCAAAAACTCCCTGACTGCTTAATCCTTCAAGTTCTTTTGTGACCATATCTGCCACCACAGATGCATCCGAGCCAAAAGATCTTGTCCCAATAACTGTATTGTCCGGATTGGTAAGTACGTCTGCTACTGGTGCATAGTCCACATTAAAACCAAGCTGTTTTAAATATGTTCCGATCGATGCTCCCGCATCATATGCTTTCTGCAGATCACCGGTCGCACCGATATCACTCATGTTCCCAACATCTGTAACACCAAACGCTTCATTCTTTGCAACTCTTACAACTGTTCCGCCTTCTTCATCCACACTTAAAAAGACGGGCAGCCCGGTCCGCTCCATGGCTATATTCTGCATATTGGTAAGCATCTCTGTCGTCTGTTCCGTACTGACAAGATTGTCTGCCATATAGATCAGACCTCCGACCGGCCTGTTTTCATATGCCGCTTTTGTTGTATCGCCGGCTGCCGTCACACTCGCATACCCTGTCAGCGCCTCCGGTGTAATAACAAACATCTGTGCGACTTTGTCTTCCAGTGACATGCCTGACACAAGCTGTGCAGCCTGCTCAACTAACGGATCAACTACAGGTTCTGCTGCTTCACTCTGATCCTGTACGGTCTGTGAATCCTCCATTATCTCCGTACTTTGTGTTTCCGGTTTTTTTTCTGCTTTATCATTCTTTGGTAAAAACTTATGTATGGCAGCTGCTGCCCCTGCAAGCAATGCCGCCAAAATCAACACAAACACAGCTACTACAACTACTGCATGTTTAAAATCGTCCTGTCTTTTCTGTCTTCTTTCTTCCTGATTCATACATTCTCCATTTCCATATATTTCTGTTTATATTGTACGCATATTTTTTATGGTGCCACCCATGCCTCATCTATTCCATCCTGTTTCCACTGGTTCTGTTCCTCAGAATAACCTTCTACAACCAGATACTGATATTTACTGACCGTTTTTAAAGCATCATAAACATAGCGCAGCGGAATATAATTCCGGTTTCCATCCGGGTCTGCCGGATCTGCAAGAAATACTTCATCTGTCTCTTCTTTGTACAGACAGATATTCACATAATGACCACCTGTCTTTTTCCAGTAAGTATTATCATCATGACTGCTGACTAAAACAATGGCACTTTTTGCTGTTTTGATCTGCTCCCGGAATGCCTCATAAGTCTGTGGTTTTATATAAAGCTCCGCATCAAATCCGCATTTACGCATAACCGTTTTCATATCACCCCAGCCGATCGCCCCAATCTTTTTCGTCGGCGTATATCCGGAAGTCTCCCGTGCATATAGAAACATATCCCATGGCGAACAGGTATGATCCGAAAATGTACTGTATATATTTGCCATACAGCACAGTCCACACCCGAAATTACCAAAATAATTGCCTCTTACATACTGATTACTCCATTCGCCGGACCAGGCCCGTCCCTCTCCCCAGGATTTTGGTCCCTGCAAAAAAGAGTAGACATCCGTCTCATTATAATATCCCCTGTTTGCCGCAGCTACCAGAATGTCTTTATTTTTTTTGATCACAGCATACTCTTCGCCGTCCAGTTTTGTAAAAATACCAGCATACAGTTTCACTGCCGGCACATATTCCGGCTGCGTGGCAGAAACGTCTGCAGCATTTTGATCATTTTCTGATGTAAAATCTCCATCCAGACAGTATGCCCCAGCAATCAGCAGAAACATTCCTGCTAACATCGCATAGAATCTGTACTCCTTTCTTTTCTGACGATTCAAATACCCTTCCTCCCAATTCTGATCTGATTTCTGATATTTTTAAATAGTATCTCCCATTTTCATCTCAAACCCGTCTATATTTATGTTACCTTGTAAAGAATCTTTATTCAAGCAAAGATTTTCTTAAATTATTTACTTTACTACTCCTTTTTTTTCCGCTACAATAGAGCAGTATCATTACAGACACTATTATTTTGAAAAGAGGTACACAATTATGGCAAATCCAGTCGTTACGATTGAAATGGAAAATGGCGATATCATGAAAGCGGAACTTTATCCTGAAATCGCTCCGAATACTGTCAATAACTTTATCAGCCTGATCCAGAAAGGTTATTACAACGGACTGATCTTTCACCGCGTGATCAAAGGATTTATGATCCAGGGCGGATGTCCTGACGGAACCGGTATGGGCGGTCCTGGCTATGATATCAAAGGTGAATTTTCCCAGAATGGTTTCAAAAATGATTTAAAACACACCGAAGGTGTTTTATCCATGGCAAGAGCTATGCACCCGGATTCAGCCGGCAGCCAGTTCTTTATCATGCACAAAACATCTCCGCACTTAGACGGAGCTTATGCTGCTTTCGGTAAAATCACTGAAGGAATGGATATCGTAAATAAAATCGCAGAAACCGCAACCGATTACAGTGACAGGCCATTAGAGACACAGCGCATGAAAACTGTTACTGTTGAGACTTTCGGTGTGGATTATCCGGAACCGGAGAAATGCTGATCCAGACTGCAAACCTGTTATCCTGACAAGACAAAAAATCCACAGCGCACACCATATCGTGTGCACTGTGGATTTTTATTATAAATTGTTTGAACCGTCAATTATTTTACCGGAATAAGTTTCTCTTTTCCACCCATATACGGCTGTAATGCCTTCGGTACATTAACACTGCCGTCTTCATTTAAGTTGTTCTCTAAGAATGCGATCAACATTCTAGGTGGTGCAACAACAGTATTGTTTAAAGTGTGTGCAAAATATTTATTTCCGTCGGAACCTTTCACACGGATCTTTAAACGTCTTGCCTGTGCATCTCCTAAATTAGAACAGCTTCCAACTTCAAAGTATTTCTTCTGTCTTGGAGACCATGCCTCAACATCGCAGGATTTTACTTTTAAGTCTGCAAGGTCGCCGGAGCAGCACTCTAAGGTACGAACCGGAATATCAAGGCTGCGGAATAAGTCTACCGTGTTCTGCCATAATTTATCATACCATGTTTTAGACTCTTCCGGTTTGCAGACAACGATCATCTCCTGTTTCTCGAACTGGTGGATACGGTATACTCCACGCTCCTCAATACCATGTGCACCTTTCTCTTTACGGAAACATGGAGAGTAGGAAGTCAGTGTATACGGTAATTTCTCCTCATCGTTGATCGTGTCGATGAATTTACCGATCATGGAATGCTCAGAAGTACCGATCAGATAGAGATCCTCACCCTCGATCTTGTACATCATTGCATCCATCTCATCAAAACTCATAACACCTGTAACAACGTTGCTTCGGATCATAAATGGCGGGATCACATAGGTAAAGCCACGGTCGATCATAAAATCACGCGCATAAGAGATCACTGCAGAATGAAGGCGTGCGATATCGCCCATCAGATAATAAAAACCATTTCCTGCAACTTTTCCTGCAGCATCAAGATCGATACCATTAAAACGCTCCATGATCTCTGTATGATATGGGATCTCGAAATCCGGTACGACCGGCTCGCCGAATTTTTCGATCTCTACATTGCAGCTGTCATCTTTTCCGATCGGTACAGACGGATCAATGATATTCGGGATCGTCATCATGATCTTTGTTACTTTTTCCTGCAGTTCTTTTTCCTGCTCCTCTAACTCTGCAAGACGTGCTGCATTGGCATTTACCTGTGCCTTTACTGCTTCTGCCTCATCTTTTTTCCCCTGTCCCATTAACTGTCCGATCTGTTTTGACAGTTTATTTCTGCTTGCACGCAGATCATCTGCTTCCTGCTGTACAGCTCTCGCTTTTGCATCAAGCTCAATCACCTCATCTACTAATGGCAATTTGTGATCCTGAAACTTATTTTTAATGTTCTGTTTTACAACTTCCGGATTCTCTCTTAAAAATTTTAAATCGATCATCTTTCTCCTCTTTCTGCGGAACATGCCGCCCGTTTTTGTAGATTTTCATTTTGCCTGACCTAATATCTGTCTGACATTTTCTTAACGATAACACAAAAAGCCTTCCGCCCTATGTGCCATCCTGCACATGGGACGAAAGGCTCTAAAACTCTTCCGCGTTGCCACCCATCTTGTCACTGCTCTTTCTTTTTAACACAGATGCTCATTTCCAGTATCTGTTTCTCCTGCTGTGACCTCTCAATTCGTATGCTATGGGATACGACCCCGTGACTTTCATCACTGACTCCGGAAGTGGAAAGGCATCTTTTCTGTACCGGTTTCCAGCACCCACCGGCTCTCTGAAACAGTCTTGCTGCCGCAGCTTCCATCACTGCCAAATTCTTTCGTTATTATACACTCATTATTTCCGTAATGCAAGTCTAATATGCTTCCTGCCTGATTTTTTCTTCCAGTTCGATTGCCCGCATCGCCCAGATATGCTTCCCTGCCGTTTTCTCCACTCCACGCATAACAATATCTCTCATCTGCTGTTCATTTTTCAGCAGATCACTTACTTTTACCGGTAGCTGCTCTAAATGTTTCAGGTCATAATACGAGACACCATCTCCCTCTTTTAGTTCTTCGCAGAGGTAGTGACTGGTATCCGAAACACAGACTGCACCGTTTAAAATCGAATTAAACACCCGGTCATGTGCACCATCTTTAAACCATGGCATCACATTAATTGAAATCTTCGCATGTGCAAGCTGCTCTAAACAGGTCAGGGAATCCGTCTGCGGATGTATTCTTATATTCTGCATCGCAGTACAGTCAAGTTCTTCCCAGCCCTTTCCAACAACATCCACGGTGATCCCTGCTTCTGCCAGCGTCTTTATGACCAGGCCACGCCAGTAATTGCGCACATACAGATCAATGAATATCATCTTATGCATCACAAGTCTGAAATCATCCGGTACCACCTTCCCCATCTCACGTTCACAGTGACGCAGTGTCACCTCCTCGATGGTCTGGTCCGTTTTTTCCAGCAGCTCGTCAATGATTCCGCGGTAAAATGCCGCATACTCATCATTGATCCAGTTGATATGCTGTTCAAAAAAAGACGGAGGCGTGTAATTTCCGGTCATGATCACATCAATATTCCGCTGTTCATACGACACATCAAGTGCTCCATCCAGCCCGGTTCCCGCTAACGGAAGAAATCCGGCACTTTTATATCCGGGATAATATTTTAAAAAATATGCTTCCTGTTTTCTGTCAATACTGATGTGGTGATATCCGGATGGCAGATCATGCAGACGGTTATCATAATAGTACGGATGATCTGCCGCAATATTATAACAGGGAATCTTATATTCATCCCAAATATAACCGTTTCTTTCACTGTATACACCCGCTTCTTTTTCCAGTCCCTGAAAATTGAAAGTGATCATCACTGTCTCGCCGGGTTTTATGAATTTTCTCAGCCTTTTGGCACTTCCCTTTTCATCTTTCAGATCGTAGAAAAATACTGCATATCCCATCTTTTCAAACTGCCCCGCCATCTGTTTCGAGAAATACGCAAGCGTTTCCACGCCTCCTTCAAACATCACGATTTTTTTCACACGAATCTCCATTTCCATTATCCAGACGTTTATTCATGGCGCAGCGCGTCAATCGGGTTTAGATTCGCCGCCTTATAAGACGGGAAAACCCCGAATACAATTCCGATCACCATAGAAAACAGTACGGAACCGATCGCCGCCGGAATACTGATTGCAACCGGCATCGTCGTCACATAGGAAATGATCTCTGCTAATATGATACCGACAATTACACCAAGCACACCGCCTAAACTTGTAAGCACCGCTGCTTCGGTCAGAAACTGATTCAAAATCTTTGACTTTCTTGCACCGATTGCCTTCTTTAAACCGATCTCCTGCGTACGCTCTGTCACTGATACCAGCATGATATTCATAACACCGATACCACCAACGATCAGGGAAATTCCAGCGATCCAGATCAGCATCGTATTTGTTGAACTGCTGAGTTCCTGTATCTGCTGTGCCTGCTCTAAAAGATCCTTTGCCTTATACTGGATCGTATCATCTTTCGGTGACAGATAATTGTTTAGCAGATCTGCACATGCTTTTCCGGCAGATGTCATATTATCCGTACTGTCCACACGGATCACAACATTCTGTGGCTCGTCATACTGATATATGATCGGCCAGGTCGTATTCGGGATATAAATAGAACCTGCCGTATCCTGCGCATATGTATAATAATCATCAATGGAATTGATGACCGGCTCAAACACCTTTGCCTTGGTTACGATTCCAATTACCGTATAAGGCTCCTTCTGGATCTCGATCGTATTTCCGACCGGATCTTCTCCCTGAAACAGCGCATTTGCGGAATCCGTATCCAAAATAGCGACTTTTTTATACTTTTTAAAGTCCTCATCCGTAAAAGCACGTCCCTCTTTCATAACATAATTGCAGGTATCAAAATAGCTGTTGTCGATTCCGCGCACATATCCACCGGAAAAAGCCGTATTTAAATGATACACTCCGCTATAATCCTGTCTGCTTAAGTATGCAGATGCATTCTCTACATGATCGAGATCTTTGATGTCACTCATGACCTCATCCGTTACAAGCGGCACTCCCTGCGGCACTCCGTTGTAATCCATCTCGTATTCCCACTCGCCCTGATAAAGAGACACTTCCACTGTATTCTCTCCGGAGCCGATCAGGTTTTCTTTGATCTGTTCATTCGTTCCTTTGATCGTTGATACGATCGCAATGATCGCTGCGATACCTATGATAATTCCAAGCATGGTCAGAAAGGAACGCATCTTGTGGGACCAGATTCCCTGAAAAGATAATCTTATATTCTCAAACATCCTGTTCCTCCTGATTAATATTCAACACTTTCATCCTCTGTTACTGCTGCTCCCTCGACTGCTGTCTTTCCATAAGGGAAGGCGATCCTGTCATCCTCTGTCAGTCCTGATTTGATCTCAACTGCAGTACCATATACTGTTTTTCCGGTTACAACATATTGTTTTTTCAGATGATCACTCTCATCTGCGATCATAACATATGATTTTCCATCTTCCTGTCTCACATATGCCTTATCAAGGTAAATACCGCCTGTTTCTGACTGATTTGTCTGAATTGCAAGATCCACATATTCTCCATTTTTCAGTGCAGAACTGTCTTCCATATATGCAGTATACTGATAATAAGAAACATTCGGATTTCCTTCTCCCCAGGAATTGCCACTCACAGGATAATCCGATACGCTCGTTACGGTTGCCTCAAATGTCATTCCTGATTCCCATGAATTTGCGGTAACAACCGTTCCCGGTTTGACTTCATCTAACAAAAGTTCGCTGATCGTACCGCTCACGTACAGTCCGTCATCCCCGGTTACCACAAGAAATGCATTCCCATCATCCTGTTTCTGATCCGGATCTCCCACAGATTTCACAACACCATCAAGTTTTGCATAAACCACACCATCATTGATGCTGTCCTGTAACGTTTCCAGCTCCAGTTTTAACTTGCGAAGCTGTATATCCAGTTTTTTTACTTCTGATTCTTTGTCATTGATTGCCTCTGCAAGTTCTTTTTCGGTATATCCTTCCGGCTCTTCCCAGTCATCTTCATCGTTCCAGCTATCTTCATTCTCAAGTTCATCCAGATAATCCTGAAGACTTTTTCCAACTTCTTCTCCTGAAAAAACATACCAGGACCGGCTTTTATCATAGTCCATAGGCATGGTACTTCCATCGACATCTTTTACATTCGGTGAAATACTGTCATCTGCCACAGGCTCATATTTCTGTACTGTGACTTCTTTTGTGGCACCATTCGACTCAGTACTGTCATCCACCACTTCATCTCCTGTTTCCACACTTTCAAACACCATTTTCCCATCGCTGTCTTTTTTGCAGATAATAAACTTTACATATTTTCCATCCGTATAGGTGCCATCTGATTTTTTCTGCGGCCGCAGCGAATTGTAAAAACTTCCATATGCAAAAACATCTTTATTACAATAATAAATGTAAGGATTCTCTGCTGTTCCATCTGCCGTGTCTTTATTATATGGCTCCGAATCTTCCGTCACATAATTATAAATGCGGTTATCCTTCGCATCCTTTTCTGGCAGTGACTCTATGTAGGCTTTCTTCTGCTCTAATTCCTGCAGCTTTTTATTTATGTACGAGGATGCAGTACTGGCAGTAGAAGGCCGTGTCTTATCCACCGGTTTTGTGTTTTTTAATGACTCTAAAGAATGCTGTGCCTTCGCAAGACTGTTTTCTGTTGTACTGATCTCAAGGTTTTTCCTCTGGATATCGATCTCTGCCTCCGATGTATCATACTGGATCAGCGGATCTCCCTCTTTCACTGTATCGCCTTTTGAAACATAAACCTCCTGCACTTTGTTGGAATCATCTAAATATACTTCCTGGGAAGAATCATTCGTCACAACACCATAGCTTGTTTCAGAGCCCCCATTATATCCATAGTTTAAACTGGAAACAGACTGTACTTCTGCCACCAGATTCTTCTTCTGATACGACTTATAACCATAAATTCCTCCGGTGACTGCACCAACAGTGACGGCAAGTACGACAATGACTGCGATTACTTTTTTTAATTTCATGATGCATCCTCCTTTTCATCGCCCTCAAAAATCTCCCCGTCAATGATTTTCACCATGCGTTTTGCATTGGATGCGATATGCGGATCATGTGTGATCATAACGATCGTAACACCCTCTTCATTGAGTTTCTGGAACAGTTCCATGATCTGCTCTCCTGACTTGGAATCAAGTGCTCCGGTAGGTTCATCCGCAAGTAAGATCTTTGGATTATTGACCATTGCTCTCGCAATCGCAACCCTCTGTTTTTGTCCACCGGAAAGCTGCGTCGGACGAAAGTCCACCCTGTCACCAAGTCCGACACGTTCCAGTGCTTTGATTGCACGCTCCCTGCGCTCCTTTTTTTTCACGCCGGCATAACTAAGCGGCAGTGATACATTTTCCACCGCAGTCTCTCTCGGCATCAGATGAAAACTCTGAAATACAAACCCGATACTGCGCAGTCTTAAATCTGACAGCTGCTTGTCTTTTAACTTTAAGACGTCCTCTCCTGCCAGCTCATAAGTCCCGCTCGTCGGCTTATCCAGACAGCCTATGATATTCATAAGTGTTGTCTTTCCGGAGCCGGATGGTCCCATGATCGCAACATACTCTCCCTCTTCCACGGTAAGACAGACATCTTTTAATACCGGAACGACCAGCTTATCCTGCTGATAATCCTTGTAAATATTCTGCAGATTCAGTATCATTCCCCTACCTCCATATCATTGGAATCATCATAGGAATCATCAGAATCCTCATAGTCAGAATCATCGTAATCAGAGTCATCATATTCCGCATCATCCGCAGAATCGCCATCGTCAGCTCCATCATAACCTGATCCATCTTCCATATCGCCATTTACATAATCCTGCATACCATTATCGTTCATCATTTCCGTATCGTACATTCCGTTTTCATACAACATTTCGGTTCCGTAATCAAGCATCTCTGTACCATCCTGATTGTACAACGGAGAAGAATAATCGACCTCGCTCACATCTGTCACCGTAGTTACTCCTTCATAGAGTCCTTCCATCGGCCATGTGATATAATCATCAAGTGAAAGACCGGATAAGATCTCATACTCTGCCAGATCCTCATCATATTCACCAAGTTCTACATATCGTTTTTCCAGACGTTTCTTATCATTTGCAGCCCAGACATAAGCACCGCTGTCATCCTGAACAACATAGTTTGAATACAGCCAGATTCCTTCTTTCTGCTGATCGTCCTGACCTTCGTCAAGTTCAATATATACATGCTGTCCTAACAGCAGTCCCTCTGCAGATGGAAGTTCCACATAAAACGGGTACTTTGTTGCAGAGACACTACTGTCTGAAGATGAATCGTCATCACTTTTCTGCACGTTATCTGTATCAATCTTTGAAATCGTTCCATTCCATGTCTGACTTTCATCCACCCTCGAACGTATGATGACCGCCTGTCCATCTGAGATCATCCATACATTCTGCTCATCGATACTTCCTTTTACACGGTATTCACCTGTCTGAAGAATCGTCATAAACGCAGCATTATTACCATTACTGTCTGTACCGTTCTCGTTGATTTCCTTTACCACGCCGGATTTTTTGCTGACAACAGACGATGCATCGATCTGGGCTTCATATTTTGATATTTCAAGGTTCTTGCTCTCAAGATCAAGTTTATTCTCCTCGATGGAATTTTCCTCCGACTGAATATCTGTCGTCAGTGAAAATTTATCGTCCTCATCTGTCGTTTTATTTAATTCATCGGTCAATGTGGCTATCTTTTTTTTGGAACTGTCAATCTCATTCTGGATTCCCTCGAGTTCAAGTTTTGCCTGTTTCACCTGCATCTCAAGTTCGCTGGTATCATAGGTAACAAGTGTCTGACCCTCTTCTACCTCATCCCCTACTTTTACAAGGATTTCTTTGATGGTACGCGATGAATCTACATTTACCTCATAACTGTCCTGCGATTCCACAACACCATTATACCGGTTGGTATTTCCCGTATATGTATTCATGATCTTAGAAACTTTCTCAACATATACCTTGTCATCCGATTTTCCTGACTGTAAAAACGGAATTTTCTCTGAAACTACATCAATTGCCTGTGTTGTCACATCTATAATATTGTCGCGATAATAATAACCGGTTCCTCCTACTGCTCCAATTACTGCAATGGCTACGACCGGAATAATTATTTTTTTCTTTTCCATAGTTCCTCCTTAAATGTACACTGTCTGCATCCTGATTATCAGACATTCCGTATTATAGCATTTTTCCTACTTAATATATAGATGAATATTATTAATTCTTTTTTAAATCACAGATGAACTTTTTCCCTTAAGGATTCAAAAAATATGATTGCTATTTAAAAAAAATTGTTGACAAATTGTTTTTGCCATAGTATGATATCAAATGTGTCTGACAGACAGATACAGAATAATTTCAGATATGCGCGAGTGGCTCAGTTGGTGGAGCACGACCTTGCCAAGGTCGGGGCCGCGGGTTCGAGTCCCGTCTCGCGCTCTCTTTTATCAAAAAAGGACATCATTCAGATGTCCTTTTTTTGATAAATCGAGTCCTGCCGGACTCGAACTTTCGAGTTTCTTCGCTTCCGCTCCGGTCCGCGCATAGCGGACATCCACCGGATGTCCTGCGGCGGGTCGCTCTAGCGACATTATTCCACTCCGCCGCAGTGCGATCCTGCCCGGAGGGCTTTTTGATTCATAGGATGTAATTTCCTATGAATCAAGAAAAAGTCCAGTAAAACTGGACTTTTTTCTAATGCCGGCAATGGGACTTGAACCCATACGATGTTGCCACCGCCAGATTTTGAGTCTGGTGCGTCTGCCATTCCGCCACGCCGGCTTATTCTTTTTTAATCGCTCGAACAATAAACATCTTATCATATCATGTTACAAATTGCAAGCAATTTTATTTTAACATTTAGGGATTACTTTCCTGATTTCAGCAAAAATCCGAAGGTTCACACTCCCTTCGGATTTTTTACCATCGCTATTCTTCACCAACTCCACTGATCTTTGTCCTCTGCACACTTGTGACACCGTTCTCCACAGTCGTTGTTTCAAGATAAGTAATACCATTGACCACAACCGTCTTTGTTGTTGTAGTAGTTTCGTCATCACTGTCTCCACCGGCACTACCAGCAGCCCCGGTTCCGGATGCCTGCCCTGTCTGTCCCGCTCCGCCGGAAGCAGAATATCCATCAGACTGACCTGCTTCTGCTTCTGCTTTTGTTTTCTGGATCACTTTTAAGATATCGCCTTTCTCTCCCCGTTTGTATTCTTATTTTTATTTATATCGTATTACATTTTGAAGTTTATAACCAGTTTCACAAAAATTACATAAATACAGATAAACAATCTTGCTGTTTTTTCTAAACATTTTCTAAATAATATTTCGTCGTTTTATCACAGTCTCAGATTCTGAAATGCCCCATACACATCAAGTGTCCCATATCCCCACTCCCGGTTCGGATATGTCCGGTTTTCCGGTTTTGCAGTACCGCGGATCAACATGTTTTTGATAGATGTATGTGACATGATCGTATTATTCTGATCCACGATCGCCCACTGCATGATCTGCGCACAGGCTCCAGCTGTGATCGCTGCGGCTGCACTTGTTCCCGTAAAAGTGATAAAATTATTGCGAAGTCCGGGACCATAAACATCCACCGCCGGTGCCACAAAATCGGGTTTGATCTCTCCTGTCGTAGTATAACCTCTTCCGGAATCCGCATAGATACTGGTGTTCGATGCCTGATAACCGCCCACTGTGATGACCTGTCTTGCCGCACTGGGGGAAGTCAGTGTAATTTCCGGATTCGACCGAAGGAAAAAATTATTGCCATCTGTCATTTCTTTCAAAGGAAGCCAGAGATGATAATTTCCGGTGACAGTAAGCTGTGGAAAAATACGTATTGTCCAAAGTCCCGGTGTCGGTCTTATAAACCGGAAAAAAATCAGCTGGCTTGACGTTTCTTTCATATCGATCCGGTAATCTACCGTGATCGTCGTCCCCTCAAAAATAAAGTTAAACTGCTCTGATGCCCCACGGCGCACCGAAATCCGCGGAATCTGCTCTCCTGATGGTGAAATTACCGCAACCGCATACAGTTCCGGCGCAGATGCCCACAGTTCCACAAAAAAACCTTTCGTATTTTGCTCTACCGTGATTTCTGCATCCTCATGCTCCATCTCCCCTATGATACGTCCCTGAAAATGATGTCTTGCATTCGCCTCGTTTCCGGCTGCAACCACAACGACTCGTTTTCTTCTTCCGCACATATAATTAAGATAAGAAGGAAGAAAACCCTCACTCGCATGGCTCCCGGCACTGTTTCCTAATGCCATGCATATGACAAGCGGACGATTCAAAATATTTGCTGCACTGTTTAAATAAGAAACTGCCATCATAATATCATTTTCCTGATATGCCGGAACACCGTCTTTCACAAAAAAGAAATCCCGAAGATACTGCTTTGCCTCTTTTAATTTTATCATAATGATCTCAGACTGGGGTGCCGCCCCGACAAAATCACCGTTTTCACTCTCACTTGCACATGCCACTCCTGCAAGAAATGTACCATGTCCATTGGTATCACGCGACGGCACGATATCGTACGGGTCTTCGGAAAATAACGCCGCATTGATCTGTTCTTTTGTATACTCTGCCCCATATAAAATACCCGCTGGTGGCGTTCCATCCTGTATCGTCTGATCCCAGATACGGACGATCCGGCTGCTCCCGTCACTGTAGCGAAATGCCGGATTTGTATAATCAATCCCCGTATCAATAAATCCGATCAGCACACCGTTTCCCTTTAATGCAAGAACAGGCTGATTCTGCATTTTTAAAATACCGGACACCTCAAGTGCTGTCCGATCCAGCAGTCCATAACATTTTGGGATCTCAGAATAAGAATAACCGCCTACACTAAGCGGAGGTAATCTCTCCCTCGGATAATAATAGATATCATACCCTTCATCGATTCTCTGGATACAAGCCTCTGCGATCGTCTGTCCACTGGTTTCCTCATAAGATACGATAAAATCAAAAAAATCATCAGAATATACCTGTTCCCTGCAATCTGCCATAAATAAAAAAACTCCAGTCATCTATTCAATTACTAAATAGATGCCGGAATCTTTTACTTTAGAACCATATTTTTTATTTTAATTCGAACTTCTGCACAAGTTCATTTAATGTAACTGACTGTGCTGTCTCCTGCATCATAATCATCTCCGGAGATCGTGTCACCTGATGTAATAGATACATTACTGTCAATGTCCGCAACAAATACGCCCTAAATGTTTTATAAATTGAAAAACTCCGGTCATCTGTTTATCGTAAAACAGATGCCGGAGTGCCCGTTACGGACTTATTTAATTGTATTATTCGAAAGCTGCGATCTCCGGAGCTTTCTGTTCCCCAATCTGTGGTTACTGTTCACACTCCCGGTGTGACCAGCAACGATTACAGCCCATGAAAAGTGCCTCTTCGAGGCAGGGGCTGTAATCTCACAACAATATACACTACGGCGCATAGCTTGACAGCAAAGTGTCAAGCTTGCGTCTGAACAGCAGCAATCTGTGCACAGCCACGCATCGTAATAAGCGGACCGCCTTTTTTCTCCACATACTCTTTCGTAATGGTTACCATACCGATATTGTCATCTTTCGGAATTTCATACATGATGTCAAGCATAAATTCCTCGATGATCGCGCGAAGTGCACGCGCACCGACTTTCTTTTCCTTCGCCTGCTTTGCGATCGCCATCAACGCATCATCCTCAAATTTGAGTCTTACCTCATCCATGGCAAGCAGCTTCTGATACTGTTTTAAAATCGCATTTTTCGGTTCTTTCAAAATGCGTACCAGCATATCTTCTGTAAGTGCTTCTAGCGTAAACATGATCGGCAGACGTCCTAAAAACTCAGGTATCATGCCAAACTTACGCACATCTTCTGTAGTCACTTTCTGCAGGATATTTTCGTCCTGATCATATTTATCCTTTAATTCTGATTTAAAGCCGATCGACGCAGACTTATTGAGACGTTCCTTAATGATATCCTCTAACTCCGGGAATGCACCTCCACAGATAAAAAGGATATTCTTTGTGTTGACCATAGTCATCGGTACCATCGCATTCTTACTGCTGGCTCCGACAGGCACCTCAACTTCTGCACCCTCTAACAGTTTTAACATTCCCTGCTGTACGGACTCACCGCTGACATCACGCTGGTTCGTATTGCGTTTCTTGGCGATCTTATCGATTTCATCGATAAAAATAATACCGTGCTCTGCGCGCTCCACATCATTATCTGCTGCGGCAAGCAGCTTACTTACAACGCTCTCGATATCATCACCGATATATCCTGCCTCTGTCAGGGATGTTGCATCTGTGATGGCAAGCGGCACATCTAAAAGTTTCGCAAGTGTTTTCACCAGATAAGTCTTACCGGAACCGGTCGGTCCGATCATTAACATATTGGATTTTTCAATCTCAATACCATCCTTCTCATCTGATGCGATTCTCTTATAGTGATTGTAGACAGCAACAGACATAACCTTCTTTGCGTGCTCCTGTCCTACTACGTACTCATCTAACGATGCCTTGATCTTATGCGGTGCCGGGATCTTTTTGATATCAAGCACCGGCTCTTTATTTTCTTTTGGCTTTTTCTTTTTGATCTTCTGGTTATTCGGAATAAATCCCTGCATCCCCTGAAGATCTGACAGATTGATCATGCTGATATTCGGCATCTTGCCCATATTCATGTTCAGCATATCATCCATGGAAAATCCTGTCTGGTTCATGCTGTCAAAAGTTTTCTGCATGCAATCCTGACAGATACAGATATTATTCGGTATCCGTATCATCTTTCCTGCAATATGTTCCGGTCTGCGGCAGATATAGCAGATATCTTCGTATTCCGTTTCTTTCTCCTCCGGTGTGTCTGCATTTGTCACTTCTGCCTCTGCGGTTTCTTTTTCATGTTCTGATACATCATGGGTATCACTACTGTTTTCCTGTCCGTTTATTTCGTCCTTTGAACTTGTAGAAACTGTTGTTGCTTCATCCTCTGTTACTTCTCTATAATCATTATTATTCATCTGAAAATCTCCTAAATCATTCCATTCATCTATCTTTAAAACAGACTTATTTAAGACATTGTACCGCAAAATATCTGCAATCACAAGGAAATCAGGAAGATTTCATTTTTATTTAAGGATTTCTGCGAATATTCTGTAACAGAAAAAATCCGGGCATTCCTTTCACCGAAAGGTCATACCCGGAGATTCCACATCCGTTATCTTGCACTATTATCAGTAGCATTTCCACTATTGTTATTATTTCCGGTTGCATCATCCACACCGTTTTCAACACCGTCGATAATATCTTTTCCCGCATCACCGATGCCGTCTACTACATCATCCACAACAGCACCACCGTCTGTGTCATTGCCATTGTTATTATTTACGGTTCCATTCGTGCCATTTGCGTTGGTATCATTCATTGTATCAGTTCCATTCACATTGGTATCATTCATACCATTTTCGGTAGCATTAACACCATTTTCCGTGTTACCTTTTACCTGATTTTCCGTACCTACAGCCGGATTATTTCCATTGTTATTGGTATCCGTGTTGTTACTGTTTGTGCCGCATGCGGTCAGTGCACTAAGAGACAATGTAAGCACCAGGCATGCCGCAAGCATTTTGAATTTTTTCATGGTCATTCTTCTCCTTTACTTTACAAGAAATTATTTGTAACCGCTCAAAAACTCTCTGAACCATTACCTTTTCAAGGATAGTATGACCAACTCTGCTATTTTCTATACCAGCCTAATTCCATGGATAATTCTTCCTGTACTTTTTTGACATCCACAGACAGCTCTTCCACGCGCTCTCGCGTCATCCGGCTGGTCGGACCGGAAATACTGAATGCATATTTTACTTCATTATGATAATCACGAAGACTCGCCGCGATGCAGCGCACACCTTCTTCATTTTCTTCATCATCAAGCGCATATCCATTCTTTTTTGCTTCTTTTAACACCCGAAGCATCTCATCATAATCTGTGATCGTATGCTCTGTCTTTTTTTCGATGATACTCTCATTCCAGATCTGCTTCACTTCTGATTCCGGAAGTTCTGCCATGATCGCTTTACCCACACCGGAACAATACATCGGATGCACCATACCAACATGGGACACCATGCGGATCGTACCAATCTTTGCTTCTATTTTATAAATATATAAAATATTATTTCCTTCCCGCTGCACTAAATGCACCGTTTCCCCGCTGATATCTGACAAACGTTCCATATATGGTTTCGCGACCTGTAAAATATCCATGCGGTCAAGCATTTTTCCTGCCATGCTTACTATTTTATAGGAAAGCATATACTTCTGGGATACCTCATCCTGCTTGGCGTATCCCATATAGACAAGTGACATCAGAAGACGATGTACCGTGCTTTTGTGAAGTCCTAACGCTGTGCTGATCTCCATCAGTCCCATCTCACCGTGATCGGCTAACATCTCCATTACCTGAAAAATACGTTCAGCCGACTGCACCGGATTTTTTGTTTCTTTCTGTTCTGCCATAATTACCTCATATTCTATGTAAGGTATCAGTTATTTTTCCAATACCTGTCTTTTAGGTTTCATAATTCACATTATTGTTTCATTATATGAAACCATATGACATCATAACATGACCTTCCAATAAAAGTCAAATTTTTGTTTTTTGCAAAATACAACATTTTCTTTCCCTAAATTATTGACAAGGCATTTTGTAATGTTATAATACTATTGTACCGTTGTATGAAACAATGTTTCATATTGCGAAACCAATTTAAGAACCTTAAAATTATTCAAAATAAAGGAGAAGAATTATGAACAAAGTATTAGAAGAGTTTTCCAAAATCGGTATTATCCCGGTTATCGCACTTGACAATGTAGAGGATGCTGCACCTTTAGCAAAAGCATTATGCGACGGTGGTCTCCCATGTGCAGAAGTTACTTTCCGTACAGCAGCTGCTGAGGAATCTATCCGCATCATGTCCGAGCAGTTCCCGGAGATGTTAGTAGGTGCAGGTACTGTTCTTACCACAGAGCAGGTTGACCGTGCTGTAAATGCAGGCGCTAAATTTATCGTAAGCCCTGGTTTAAATCCAAAAGTTGTAAAATACTGTGTAGAAAAAGGAATCCCGGTAACTCCTGGATGCTCTAACCCAAGCGACGTTGAAGTTGCGATCGAACTTGGTCTTGACGTTGTTAAATTCTTCCCGGCAGAAGCTGCAGGCGGACTTAGCATGATCAAATCCATGGCAGCTCCTTATACCAAAATGAAATTCATGCCGACCGGCGGTATCAATGCAAAGAACTTAACAAGCTATCTTGATTTCAAGAAGATCATCGCATGTGGTGGATCCTGGATGGTTAACAAAGACATGATCGCAGCAAAAGACTGGGTTGGCATCACAGCTTTAACAAAAGAGGCTGTTTCTACCATGTTAGGTTTCAAACTGTTACATGTAGGTGTAAACAACGCTTCTGAGGAAGTAGCTGCTGCTGAGTCAGCAAAATTCGCAACTTTACTTGGTGAAAACGTAAAAGTTGGAAACAGCTCCATGTTCGTAGGTTCCCTGATCGAAATGATGAAAAATCCGGGACGTGGAACCAATGGTCATATCTGCATCCAGACTAACTACTTAGACCGCGCTATTTATCATCTTGAGAAACGTGGTTTCGTATTTGACGAATCTTCTTTCAAATACAATGACAAGGGCGAACTTACTGTTGCCTACTTAAAAGACGAGATCGCAGGTTTCGCAATTCACTTCAACCAGAAATAATTTTAAAAAATCAGGTCTGCACCGGTCTATGATTTGTGCAGACCTTTTTTTCAATGTTAAATAAAAAAACAGACACGGGAGGTTTCTTATGGATCAGAATTGTGCATATTGTATGGAGGGCGAATTAGTTGCCCAGTTTGGTATTAAAATCTGTGAACTGCCAAGTTCAAAGGTATATCTTTTTAAAGAGCAGAGCCACAAAGGCCGTGTAATCGTTGCACACAAAAAACATGTCAGTGAGATCACCGAGCTGACCGCCGAAGAACGTGCTGCTTACATTGAAGATATCAATCATGTGGCAGAAGCACTTCACAAAGCATTTCACCCGCAGAAAGTTAATTATGGTGCTTACGGTGATACAGGTCATCATCTGCATTTCCACCTCGTTCCAAAATATACAGACGGTTACGAGTGGGGAGGCACATTTGCCATGAATCCGGGAGAAAAATTCCTGTCAGAGGAAGAATATGCCACATTGATCGAAGAGATCAAAAAATACTTATAAAGTCTATTTTTTCATCTTAGGCTGAAAAATAATACTTGCAAGATATGCAAAGACCAGTGCCGCTGAAATACCAGCGGCACTTGCTTTTAAGCCTCCTAAAAAGATCCCAAGAAAACCATATTCATCTACTGCTTCTTTCACACCCTTAAACAGGGTATTTCCAAATCCAAGCAACGGAACACTTGCTCCCGCTCCTGCAAATTCAATAAACGGCTGATAAATTCCCAACGCTCCAAGCAGCGCACCAAGACACACCAGCATGACCATAATTCTGCCCGGAAGCATCTTCGTTTTTTCCATTAAAATCTGTACCAGTGCACAGATCGCACCTCCCACCCAGAATGCATTGACATAATCCATGATTTTTTCTTTCCTCCTTTTTAATCTGCATGCTCTATCACAACACCATGTGCGATTCCAGGCACCGTTTTTCCCTCATTAAAAGATACCGTGGAAAGCAGTGCACCGGTCGGTACGAATAAGATACGGCGTAATTTTCCCATCTCAACCTGCTTTAAGAAATGTCCTGCAAGTGTCACGGCAGAGCAGCCGCATCCTGAGCCTCCGGCGCCGGTTTTCTGTGCTTTACTCTCAAAGATCAGCATACCACAGTCTAAATGCTCCTGGCTGATATCATATCCTTCTTTCTTTAAAAGATCGATCAGTATCTCCTGTCCCACACTTCCAAGATCCCCGGTAATAATTTGATCATAGTCCTCCGGTTTCCGTCCGAAATCTTTGAAATTCTGACAGATCGTATCTGCTGCCGCAGGTGCCATTGCCGCCCCCATATTCATGGAATCTTTAATTCCATAATCCATGATCTTACCGGTCGTGATTCCAGTGATACAGGCACTGCTTTTCCTTTTTCCAAGCACATACGCACCACTCCCTGTCACCGTCCAGGTTGCTGACATTGGTCTCTGGTTTGCATATTCCAGCGGAAACCGGAATTGTTTTTCGGCACTTGCAAAATGACTCGACGTCATTGCCACAACGTAATCTGCATATCCTGCCGCAACACACATTGCACCAAGTGAAAGTGCCTCGCCACAGGTACTGCATGCACCGTACAGCCCAAAGAGCGGTACCTGATAATCCATAAGTCCAAATGAGGTTGCAATATTTTGTCCCAGGAGATCCCCTGAAAAAAGATAGCGGATATCTTCTTTAAAAAGTCCTGCTTTACCAACCGCCATCCCAAAGGCCTCTTTCTGAAGCGTACTCTCAGCCTCTTCCCATGTATTCTGTCCGAATTTATCATCTTCACCGATCAGGTCAAAACAATCTCCCAGTGGCCCTTCTCCCTCTTTTTTTCCAACAATGCTTGCGCTGCTTATGATATAAGGCGGCTCCTTAAAACAAATACTCTGTTTTCCCATCTGCATGCTCATATGATTCTCCATTTCCAGATCTAATTACAGCATCGTTTTTTCAAACATCATGCTCTCTATATGCTTTAGCATGTACATTTTGCAGATATTTATACCAGAGTCTTCATCTACTTGCACTTCATTTATTACACTTTATTTATCACGCTTCGCACCTGCTCCGGCTGTATGCCAAGACACACACATAAAGTAAGAAATTCCTCCGCATCCAGTGGTTCTTCATAATCCTCCCGCAGTTTTCCCGCATCGATGCCCGCATGTGCCGCAAGCGATTTTGCATCCATCCGGTTTTCTTCTATATAACGGATCATATAATCAGTCACTTTTGATTTTCCCATGTTATCGCACCTCTTCTACAAAAATCTGTTTTTCCTTATTTTATTCTTTAGCTTTAGGAATTGCAATTATATTTTTCTCTCATATTAAGAACTCGTTGACTGATAAAATGAGGTGGGATATGATACGGTTACAAAGCATTTTGACTGCTTTAAAATGCAATAGAACGAAGATCAACATGAAAAATCAGAATATAGCAAAGGTTTTAAAAGAATATCGTAAACGTAATCATCTGTCTGTCAATGATGTATCTCTCCTGTTGGACGAACGTTCTTTTACCGCTGCTCCAAAGACAATTTACGGTTGGGAAAGCGGGCAGGCAAATCCAAGTGCAGATATCCTATTAACCCTCTGTGATATATATAATATTACCGATATTCTTGACGCATTCGGTTATGACAGTAATGAAAATTTTCATGTAACGCCCTCTGAACGGATGATCATCGAAGCCTACCGTGCACATCCGGAAATGCATGAGGCAGTCAGCGTTCTGTTAGGCTGCAGTGCGCCACGCAAAAATCCTGCACCTTTACACGGTACGACAATACAAAAAGACAGTTCACATAAAAAACAACACTCTGCGGAAATGAATACTTTGACCGCCCATAAGAATATTTCTTCCAATAACCAGCATCTGTAATCTGCCACGAAAAAGCTCCTGCGCTAAACATAATGCGCAGGAGCTTTTTCTCTCTGATCTCTGTATCTGTTAAATTAGTTTTCTCATCCTCTTACCGCTCTTTATCTGTCTATTGCCCCTGATCCTGTGGCTGGCTCTGGTCTGGCTGCTGCCCCTGATCCTGTGGCTGGCTCTGGTCTGGCTGCTGCCCCTGATCCTGCGGCTGGCTCTGGTCTGGCTGCTGTGCTTTCAATGCCGCAAGTGCCGCCTCTGCCGCTGTCAGTGTATCATAATTCGTTACCTGCGCCTTGTCTGCATCTGAAAGTGAATTGTACATATTTCTCGCATTCACGATTGCTGTTTCGCTCTCTAATGTTACAGGCCCGATAATACTGATCGCATTGATCACAGATGGAACATCCGCCTGGGGCTGCTGCACAACAGTCGGATTGTCACCCGGCATACGATATACTAAAACTGCATACCCTTTGTCGATCGTCTCATAGATCTTCTTTGCTGCTGATGCAGGCAGATTAATACATCCATGGGAACCACCAGTCTTATAAATACTTCCACCAAACTTGTTACGCCAGGTTGCATCATGCATACCCACATCGCCGTTAAACGGCATCCAGTAGGTAACCGGTGTCTCATAATCCGGTCCTCTTAAGACTGCATTCATGGTTTTATAAGTCAGTCCGAATGCACCTGTCGGTGTATCATGTCCTTTTGAAAGATTTCCTGAAACAAAATCACTTTCCACCACCAGCTTCCCATCTTTATAGAGGAATAAATGCTGGTTTGTCAGATTGATCTCAACGTAAGAATCACCATAGTCATGCTCTCCATGACTGTTCGCAGTTGTGAGATATACCGGCTCTCTTTCCACGTCTTTTCCGGCTTTTAAATCTGCTAAAATCTGTTCTACTTCTCCACTGTTGTCAATTCTCCAGCCATAAAAACCACCTGTGACCGTAACTGTCGTACCGTAAGAAGTTTTTAATTCTTTCGGGGAATAGGCTGTGTTATATTTTTTTGCCAGCGTCTTTACAAATGCAAGCACTTCTTCCTCATCAATGGAAACCTTTTCATCGGTACCCTCAGAAAGCCAGGTACTGATCGTAGTTCCATCCAGGACTTCCTTATCATCCCCAAAGTCATATGTAATCGTAACACCGACATACTGGTTTAACGTGTCAATCAAATCCAGCAGATCTTTGTCATCATCTCCGACTGCAGGCTTCCGATAACAGTCGCTCTGCTCTAGATCAACGGTTTCATCCAGTACTAAAATGGCGTCACTTACTGCCTTTTTCACTTTTGCCGCATCAACCTCTGTTCCATAATCGGCAGGGACAAGTGCATAACCGTTTTCTTTTGTATAATCAGCATAAGTCGCATCCACCGGTGCGCGCTGATCTTTCATACATGGTAAATTGCTGACTGCCTCATTCAGTTTCTGCTCATCATAGGATACAACCTTTTCCAGTTCAAACTCCTGCTTCTGAAACATCCGTATCAGCCAGGAAAAGCCATTCTGCTCATTTAAAAGTGTTTCTATCTCACCCTGGAATACAGGCTCCATATCAATATCCGAACCTGCAATCGTTCCATTTTTATCCTCACGTGCAGTAACTGTCAGCTGGTAATTTTTCATTTCAGTCCGGAAAGCATCCTCGACTTTTTCCACACTGCTGCCACCGACAGCAATTCCATCAATAGACGTTCCAAAACAAAAATGACTTTCAAAATAAATCGCAAAACCGACATAAATCACTGCGATCGCCGTCATAATGCATGTAAGCACCAGTCCCGTATAATTTTTCCCGGACGCAGCCTGCTGCTTTTTCCGCTTATTTTTTTCTTTCATTCTCCTAAATATCCTTTCATCCCATGTGTAAAGATATGTTGTATCGCATAAAATATGCAAACGGACACCTACTCTATTATAATATCCCGCAAAGTCTTGTCAACAAATTGTCCAAATCGTAACATTAAATTAAGAATTCGTTCTTTTTTCGCATTGTTCTGTAATAAAAAAAAACGTCAAACTCCCCAAAAACACTGGCCATAGCTTAAAGTTTTCTTAAATTTTAAATAATCTTTCTTAAAATAAGAAAAAGGTAATTGTTTCTGAAAAATTGCTGTGCTATAATCCCTATCGTTGAGATTAATGAAAAGAGGGTGAAACCGTGAAAACAAAGACACGTGATGTGGTCAACGCATTTATTGAGAGAAACAAACATGCTCTTCTTTTGCTTTATTTCATGATTTATCTGCCATGGTTTGGTCATTTAGAGAGAACCGTTACCACACATTTTCATGTGATCCATGTTGCACTGGATGATTATATTCCTTTCTGTGAATATTTTATCATTCCATACTTCTTATGGTTTGGATATGTGGCATGGGGACTTGGTTACTTCTACTTTAAAAATAAAGATGAATATTTCCGTTTATGCACCATGTTATTTACCGGTATGACGATCTTTCTGATCGTTTCTACCATTTATCCAAACGGGCATTATTTAAGACCGACTACCTTTGCACGTGATAATGTATTTGTACATATGGTAAAATGGCTTTACGCAACTGATACAGCAACGAATCTTTTTCCGAGCATTCACGTTTACAATTCCATTGCCGTCAATTTAGCTATATGGCACAGTGGGAATTTCCGTGATAAAAAAATTATCCGTATCGGCTCTGCTGTTCTTATGGTAAGTATTATTCTTTCTACCATGTTTTTAAAACAGCACTCTGTATTCGATGTTGTTACCGGAATCATCATGGCAGTATTTATGTATATGCTTGTTTATGTACAGAATCCGGCACGTATGCCGGCTGGCGAGCGCAAATACGAGCGCAAATTTTTATAATTTGCACTCGTATCCCGCTACATATTTCGCACAGACTGTCATCAAATTCTCATCATACATCATCCGCTGTGTGCGCTCTATTGGTGTATATTTTCTGACTTCCTTCGATATATGATCTTCTACTACTACCGCATCAAATTCATATCCATCCAAAAAAGTACCAACTTTTCCAAAATAGCTTCCGCCTCCGGCTGTTGCTAAATAGAACGCCTCTGCAAACGTCAGCGGCTTGCTGTTTTCATCGATCAAACGCCAGTACATTTTTGAAACCTGTACTGCTAATGTCAACGCTTTTGCCATGGATAAAGATGAGCCTCCCGCCACATCAGAGCCAAGTCCGACCGCAATACCATCTTCTAAAAACTTCCGGACTGGTGCGATGCCGGAAGAAAGGTTTAAGTTTGATTCCGGACAGTGCGCCACATAGACACCATGTTCTTTCAAAAGATCCATCTCATCTTCACTGTAAATACAGTGAGCCATGATCGCCGGATGCTCCTTATCTCCTAACATATCAAAAATGGCATAAGCATCTGCATAATTTTTTGCCGCCGGAACAAGTTCTTTTACCCAGGCAACCTCAGACGGATTTTCCGACAGGTGAGACTGCACACGAAGCCCGGTGGTCTTCTGCAGTTTTGCAAGTGCCATCATCAGCTCATCCGTACAGCTTGGGATAAATCGAGGCGTTAAGATCGGTTTTGTTCTTTCATATTTTCCGGCTGTCTCATCAATCCACTTTTTTGTGTCCTCTGCTGCTGTCAGCGCATCTGCCTCGCATAGATTTTCACCGCCATTGCGATCCATATCTACCTTACCGACATAGCTTACAACTCCGCTCTCTTCCAAAAGATCCATCAACATGATCGTCGCTTCCCTGTGAAGCGTTGCAAAAATACATGCACGTGTCGTCAGACTGTGTTTCAGATCAGACACAAAATTCCCATATGCACGTTTTGCATAGGAGATATCCACATATTTTGCCTCTTCCGGAAAAGTATGCACATTCAGCCAGTCTAAAAGTTCTAAATCCATGCCAAGTCCGCGGAAGGTATATTGTGGGGCATGCACATGAAGATCCGTCATGCCCGGAAGAATGATCTTATCTCCGTAATCTGTAATCGGCAGTTTTTCATACTGCTGCGGCAGCTTTTCAAATGCACCTCTACAGATACCGTTTTCACAAACAATATAACCTCCTTCCATGCTGTACAGTTCTTTATTTTCTCCTGAAAATACAATATTTCCTTTTAAAACAAAACTCTTTTTTTCCAATACTTTTTATCCTTTTCTTTTTGTCTTACCATAATTTGAAAATCCGGATCGCAGATTTCATTACTTTATATTTCACATCTTCCAGTTCTGATGCCGCACACTTTAGTTCTTTTCGGATTTCAAGATGCTGTGGACAATGTGTCTCACATTTTCCGCATCCGATACACTGTGAAGCACTTGCCGTATCCTTGCGGAAAGCCGTACATTGTAAATAATCTTTCCTTCCGGATTTTTTTCCTTCTGAATACATTGCATTATAGCAGCGGAATGTTCCCGGTATATCCACGCCTCGCGGACACGGCATACAGTATCCGCAGCCGGTACATCCGACTTTCACGTGCTTTTTGATTTCTTCCTTTACCTGTTCGATCAGCGCAGCATCCGATGTCGTCAGACAGCCCACATGTGACTCTGAGGCAGTCTTTACATTCTGCTCTACCATTCCCATGGAATTCATTCCTGAAAGTACACAGGTCACTTCCGGCTGGTTATAAAGCCATTTTAAGGCGAGTTCTGCCGGTGTACGTCCTTCTTCATCGTTACGGAACAGCTCTTTTGCAGATTCCGGCAGAAGATTTACAAGCCTGCCTCCCCTAAGCGGCTCCATGATAATAACAGGAAGTCCTTTCGCATTTGCATAGCGCAGTCCCTCCACGCCTGCCTGTGAGTATTCATCGATATAATTATACTGGATCTGGCAGAAATCCCAGTCATAAGCGTCCACAAGCTGTTTGAACATCTCGGTATTCCCATGATAGGAAAATCCGATATTACGGATCTGACCGGACGCTAACTTTTCCTCGATCCAGTGCTGCATACCGATCTTTTTTAATTTTTCCCAGGTTGGAATATCGGTGAGCATATGCATCAGATAATAATCGATATAATCGGTCTTTAATCTGCGAAGTTCCTCCTGAAACATCTTTTCCGCACCTGCGACCGACTTGATCAGATAATGCGGCAGTTTAGTTGCAAGATAGATCTGCTCCCTGCAATGGTTGCGGTTTAAGATCTCTCCAACTGCCACTTCATTGCCTGCATAAACATATGCGGTGTCAAAATAATTCACACCTGCTTTTATCGCAGCCATCACTTCTTTTTCTGCTTTATCAATATCCACACTGCTGCCGTTTTTGGTAAAACGCATACATCCATATCCCAAAACAGAAATTTCATTTCCTTTTTTATCCCTGCGATACTGCATCCTTTAACTCCTCCAGTTCCGATAACCATATAGCAGCACTCGCATCCGACGGCATACGCAGATCTCCGCGCGGAGATACTGCAACACTTCCAACCTTCGGTCCGTCCGGCAGACAGGAACGCTTAAACTGCTGCGCAAAGAACCGGCGGTAAAATGTCTCTAACCACTTAAAAATCGTTGCATCATCATAAGTTCCGGCAAAAGCCTGTTTTGCCAGACGGTAAACCTTTGCCGGTGCATAGGAAAGACGCAGCATATGATACAGATAAAAATCATGCAGTTCATAAGGACCGACCAGATCTTCCGTTTTCTGTGAGATCTTTCCGTCCTCCGGCGGTAAAAGTTCCGGTGAAACCGGTGTGTCAAGCACATCAAGAAGAACCTGTTTTAATGTTTCATCCCCACAGGTATCTGCATAATAGCGTACCAGATGGCGCACTAACGTCTTTGGCACCGATGCATTGACTGCATACATGGACATATGATCTCCATTATAAGTTGCCCAGCCAAGCGCAAGCTCCGAGAGATCACCGGTTCCGATGACCATACCGCCGGATTTATTTGCAATATCCATCAATATCTGCGTACGCTCTCTCGCCTGTCCGTTTTCATAAGTCACATCATGCACGGATGGATCCTGTCCGATATCACGGAAATGGACGTTAACAGCGTCTTTAATATCAACCTCTGTAAAGTCCGCTCCAAGACAGCGGATCAGTGATACAGCGTTATCATAGGTACGGTCTGTCGTACCAAATCCCGGCATCGTAACTGCCTTGATATTGCCATGATCCATTCCAAGAGCATCAAAAGCACGCACGGTAACAAGAAGTGCCAGTGTGGAATCAAGTCCTCCGGAAATTCCGATCACCGCAGATTTACAGTGTGTATGCTCTAAACGTTTTTTCAGTCCCATTGACTGAATGGATAATATCTCTTCACAACGCAGTGTTCTGTCACGCTCCCCGGACGGTACAAACGGCATCGGATCGATATAACGTGTCAGTTTTGTCTCCTCCATCTTTAAGGAAAATACTGTCTCATGATACATAGGCTCTGTAGCTGTCTCAAATGTCGTCATTCTGCGGCGCTCGGACGCAAGACGCATCACATCGATCTCTGTGGATACTGTCTGTGTAGAAAAAAGCTCCGACTCTGCCAGCAGACGGCCGTTTTCTGCAATCAGGTTATGCCCGGAATAGACAACATCCTGTGTGGATTCTCCATCTCCTGCACTCGCATAAATATAACCACAGAGCAGTCTCGCCGACTGTCCGCTCACAAGCTCCCTGCGGTAAGCCGGTTTTCCGGTTGTCTCATCCGATGCAGAGAGATTCACGATAAGAGCTGCCCCATGCATAGCATGTGAAATGCTTGGAGGATTCATCGTCCAGAGATCCTCGCAGAGCTCTGCCGCGATCACAAGTTCCGGCATTTCGAGGCAGGTAAAAAGCTGCCTTGTTCCCATTGGCACGATCATTTCTTCGGTCAGTCTCACATCAACCACTTCTTCCATGCCTCTTGTAAAATGACGTGCCTCATAAAACTCATTGTAATTCGGAAGATAGGTTTTCGGCACAATGCCAAGAATTTTTCCACGGTTTAGTGCCGCTGCCGCATTATATAATTTACCTTTATATACAAGTGGAAGACCAACAAATACGATCGCATCTATATCTGCTGTAAATTTTGCAATATTTATTAATTCATTTTTTGCCTCCCGAAGCAGCTTTTCCTGCAAAAACAGATCTCCACAGGTATATCCGGTGATACATAACTCCGGCAGAACGATCACTTTTGCTCCCTCATCTGCTGCCTCTTTGATTGCCTGGCAGATTACTTTTGCATTATATCCGGTGTCGGCAACCCTGATCTTTGGCGTTACTGCTGCAACTTTTACAAATCCCTGTCTCATTCTTTCCTCTTTTCCGGTTACGTTTTACCTTACTTTCTATTTTGCGGAACGCATTTCTTTTAACTCGTCCACATCAAAATGATATGCCTTATTACAGAACTGGCATTTTACTTCGATTGCCTCTCCGTCATTGATGATCGAATCTAAATCTTTTTTGCTCAACGTGGAGATTGCGCGTGAAACACGCTCTTTAGAACAGTCACACTCAAATGCCGCCGGAATTTTATCCGTGATTTCAAGACCAAAATCTCCTAAGATCTCCTCTAAGATCTGCTCCGGTGTCATGCCCTGTTCTAACATTTCCGTCACGGATGCGATCTCTTTGATCTTATTTTCCAGTTTCTCGATGATCTCATCACTGGTAAATGGCATAAGCTGGATAATAAAACCACCTGCCTGACGCACTGACAGATCTGTATCTACTAAAACTCCAAGTCCTACTGCGGACGGAATCTGCTCGGATGTTGCAAAATAATACGTCAGATCCTCTGCGATCTCTCCCGTCTGCAGCGCGATCTGTCCCACATACGGTTCTTTTAAACCCATATCTTTAATTACACTCATCACACCAAGTCCGAGTGCACCGCCCACGTCTAATTTGCCCTGTGCATTTAACGGCAGTTCTACCTGGGACTCCATCGGAAATCCCTTGACATGACCATGGGAGTCAGCAGTCACGGTAAGTCCTTTTGCAGGACCGCCGCACTGGATCTGGATCGTTAAAAGATCCTTCTCCCCCTTCATCATTGTTCCCATCATTGCTGCACCACTCAAAAGACGTCCTAACGCTGCTGTAATGACCGGTCTTGTTTCATGGTCACGTCTTGCCTCTTCCACCAGCTCTTTTGAATTAATGGCAAATGCACGGATCTGGCTGTCTGCCGCTGTTGCTCTTACAATATAATCACTCATATTTTATCCTCCATTTTCGTACTATATTTATAATTTTATTCAGTTATTTCTGTCTTTCCGGCATTACTCCTCGCAATCACATAGATGCGCTCACTTTCCTCTTTTACCGGTTCTCTCGTAAATGCGTCATATGCTGCGACGAATTCAAGTCCCGCCTGTTCTAAGAGATGTTTTACGTTTTCTAACGCATATGCACGCTGATAATGCGTCTCTTCAAACTTACGATAAAGCCCCTCTTCTTCGCGGATAAAAAGTGTCAGATCGTATTCGTTGATCTGTTCTTCTTCATCAAAGTAATTGTCCCAGATAAAACTGCCTTCCTCACGGTTCTCTGCAATCGTCGTCTCACCTAAAAGCTCTTTATATTTATATACTGTGTTCAGATCGAAGATAAAAATACCATCCGGGTCTAAATATTCATTTACACGATAAAACAATGAAAGCAGATCCGTCTCTTCCAGCAGATAATTCATGGAATCACAGATACTTACGACTGCACGCACACTTCCATACAGTTCAAGTTCTCTCATATCCTGCAGCAGATATAAAATCTCATCCTCCGGCATCTCCTGATATCCGGTTTCCGCTGCGATCTCTAACATTTCCGGTGAATTATCCACACCGATCATATCGTAGCCCGCTTTTTTCAACAATCTTGTGATCTTTCCTGTACCACATCCTAAATCAAGCACTGTTCCTTCACAGATCCCATATTCTTTCAGAAGTCCTATAATGTACTGGCTCCACTCTTCGTATGGAACATTATCCATGAACATATCATACACCTGTGCAAAACTCGTATATGCTTCCAAATTATAATCTCCTTTTAATGTTGGTTACTGCTTTTCAGTCATTTCTGCCGTACCTTTTAGTCATTTCTGCAGTACCTTTCCAAGCAAGTACCATCTTATCACAGGTTTTAGTTGAAATAAAGCAAAAAAGAATCTATACTATTAACAGTATGTCATTTTTTATTTGAGAAAAGGATTTTGATATGCCTGAAAATTACGATCATTATATCAGCAAAAATATAAAGGCGTTTTATAAACGAAGACTTGCAGCTCCGATTATTTACCTGATCGTGCTCATTCTTGCATGGCACTTTTTTTCACTGTCCTCCGTATTTTCTCCGGATATTCTGCCTGCAGATACTTCTTTAGAGACAGCTTTCCGGAATGGCGAACAGTATGTGAGCACCACGCTTTCTGATTTAAAATTTACCGGATATACACAGTCCCTTTTCGGGCACACCAACGGTTATTATTATTACACGATGCGTGCCGGAGAATGTGTCATCGTATTGTTAGCCCCAGATACAAGTGAGGAAGGTCTGCCTTCGATCGAAGAGGTTACCATTCAGGGAAAGATTTCAAAGGGAAATGAAAACTTTGACACCCTGCTTTCAAACCTTTCAACCGATTTAAACTGGACAGAAAATGGTATCCGCAACAAGGTATCTTCCTATTATATCAGTGAACCCGGATTTAATCATGTTGGGAACCGGATCTTATTTGCAGCTATTTTTATTACCGGGATTTATGCACTGCTCTGTATCGTACTGTCTATTGTATATATGTTTTTCCCGGTACTCTCTCCTGCCTGCCAGGATCTTGCGCTTTTTGGCAATCCGAAAAAAATGTTAGAACAGGCAGAAGAAGAACTTGCCACATTGCCGCAGCTTGCAACAGAAGATATGTTTATCACGGAACATTTTTTCATCGAAACTTCCGTTTATGGCAACGCGATCGTACCGATCGATCAGATCATATGGATCTACAAATATTCCACGCTGCACAAGTTCTTCTGGTATCATTTCAGTATCTCATATACACTGCATATCAGTGCAAATAAGCATCTGTATATCCAGTGCCCGAAAAATATCAAATCCGACATCGACGGTATCATTGATTACCTTTCGGAGGCAAACCATAATATTCTTGTGGGATTTAATGAGAAAAACCGCCTGAAAGTACAGGAAATACAGGGAACACCGATGCATTTCGAAAAATTAATCGCTTTCTTAAATAAGCGTGTATAGACAATCCCATATATTTTTCTTTCCAAATGAAAGGAGGCAGGTGAAATCATCACCCGCCTCTTTTTTTGCGTTCTGTTTTAACTATATAACCCTATTGATCCCTGTAAAATTTACTAATCTTTGCTGATTCCGTTTTTTCTGCCTATATAAACCCAACGATCCCGGAAAATTTTACCTGCACGATGTGCTGATCGACTCGATCGCCACTGCACCGCCGCGCACAACCTCGATCCGGTGGAATTTGGATTTTAACAGAGCGATCAGTTCATTATTGCGTCGTTCTGTCAGTTTGCACTCTAAGAGTACACTGTCGTTTCCGATATCTGCCACCTGCACATTAAATACCTGTGCGATCTGGAATACTTCAAGTTTTCCAGCCTCATCGACATCTAACACTTTCGCAAATAAAATCTCCTTCATGTGGATCGGCACATCTGTAAGATCGATGACTTTAATGACCTCGACCATACGGTTCAACTGCTTTTTGATCTGCTCAAATGTGATATCATCACTGGTCACACAGATCGTCATTCTTGAAACTGTCTCATCCTCTGTTGTACCAACCGTAAGACTCTGGAGATTGTAAGATTTTCCGGAAAAAAGACCGGATACTTTTGCTAAAACACCTACCTGGTTTTCCACATATAATGCAATCCATCTATTTTTCATATCCGTATCCTCTCCTATTTCAAAATCATCTCGCTCATTGGATTTCCGCTCTTTACCATAGGAAGTACGATCTCATCTGTGGAAATCATAAATTCAATGATCGTCGGGGCATCTGTATAAGTACGTGCCTCATCAAGTGCTGCCTGGATATCCTCCTCTTTTTCCACCCGGATACCATGTGCACCATAACTCTTCGCTAATGCAATAAAATCCGGTGTATATGGAGGGCAGGATGCATTCGGTCCCTTACAGTTCGCCGGACAGGTTCTTCTTCTCCGCAGACAGGTTGCCTCGTAACGTTTTCCATAAAACAACTGCTGCATCTGACGTACCATGCCAAGATAATAGTTATTGAACAGACAGATGATCACCGGTGCTTCCTGTACCACCGCCGTTGCCATCTCCTGAATATTCATCTGAAAACCGCCGTCACCGGTAAAGCAGACGACTTCCTTATCACGATTACCGATCTTGGCCCCGATTGCTGCCGGAAATCCAAATCCCATCGTGCCAAGTCCACCGGATGTGATCAGCTGATGCCAGGAATCTAACTCTAAGTACTGTGTTGCCCACATCTGATGCTGTCCGACATCTGTTACATAAACAGCCTCCCCAAAAGTACGGTTTACATGCTCAAATACCATCTGCGGTGTCATGCCACAGTCTCTGCGCATCTCAAGCGGATTTTTCTTATCCCACTCTGCGATTTCTTTCTGCCACTGTTCTGTATCCTTTGATTCTGCCCATTCAAGCAGCTTTTCCAACGCTAAATTAGCATCCGATACGACCGGAACATCCACAACGACATTTCTGGAAATAGATGCCGTATCCACATCGATATGCACGATCTTAGCTTTCGGTGCAAATTCATTTAAATCTCCAGTTATACGGTCATTAAATCTGGTTCCGATGGAAAAGAGCACATCACATTTGCTGACTGCCATATTTGCCGCATATTTTCCATGCATGCCGCTGTTACCAACATAAAGTGGATGGCTCGTCGGGATCGCACCTTTTCCCATGATCGTCGTAACAACCGGAATCTGCATCTTCTCTGCTAACGCAAGCAGCTTATCATTTGCATGCGCAATATTGATACCACCTCCGGCAAGGATCAGCGGTTTCTTTGCGGTACGGAGCAGTTTGTATGCTTTTTTCAACTGTCCGATATGTACCGAATCATTCGGCTTATAACCACGGATCTGGATATTTGACGGATATTCTGCCGGTCCTGCTGCCGTCTGGATATCCTTTGGAATATCAATCAGTACCGGCCCAGGCTTGCCGGTGGATGCGATATAAAATGCCATCTTGATGATCCGTCCTAAATCTTCCCGTCTGTGCACTGTTACCCCATACTTTGTGACACTTCTTGTCATTCCGACAATATCTACTTCCTGAAACGCATCATTTCCTATTAAAGAAAGTGGAACCTGTCCCGTAAAACAAACTAACGGAATACTGTCATAATGTGCATCTGCAAGTCCTGTGATGATATTCGTTGCCCCAGGTCCGCTTGTTACCAGACATACACCGACTTTTCCGGTAGATTTCGCATACCCTTCTGCTGCATGTATCAGTCCCTGTTCATGTCTCGGCAGGACGACGTCAATACTATCCTGTTTATATAATTCATCGAAAAGATCTGTTACAGTACCGCCCGGATAACCGAAAATGGTATCCACGCCCTCTTCCTGCAGCGCTTTTACAAATAATTTTCTGCCTGTTATATCCATATCGTCCTCCCAAAAAACCAAGGTATTTTTCTTTCAAAAAACTATATCCCATCTTACCGGGAAATGCAATGATTTTATTTATCCAATCAGACCGACTGATTTTAATATAAAAATCCATCCGGTCAGCGTAAATGCTGCAAGCAGCGTTGTCGTCACGATCACACTCGCCGTCAGTACACCATCATTATTCATGCTTTTCGCCATGATATAACAGCTCGGTGTTGTCGGGGATGCAAGCATGATCAGTATCGCGATCATTTTTTCCCCGCTAAATCCCATCCAGGCTGCAACCGGAAGAAAAATAAGCGGCTGGATCACCAGTTTGATCATAGATGCCGCGATCGTCGGTTTTATTTTTGCGAGTGCTTTTCTCCCCTCAAATCCGGCTCCGATCGTGATCAGTGCAAGCGGTGTTGCCATCTGCGCCACACTGTTTACCGTCTTATTTATGATCGTTGGAAATTCGATTCCGGAAAGTCCCACGATCAGTCCCGCTAAAATACCAAGAATGATCGGATTTTTAGCAATTCCGACACATGCCTCTTTGATCTTTTCTTTTCCATTTACTCCGCTCGCATTTTCGCCCTCGAAAGTCAGCACGATCACAGAAAAAATGTTGTAAAGTGGTACCGCACTGACGATCATCAGCGGTCCCATCGCCGAAGTTCCGTAAATATTCTGGATAAAAGCAAGCCCCATGACCGCTGCACTGCTGCGGAACGATGCCTGCACAAATGCGCCCCGCATGGACTTATCTTTCAGAAAAAGTTTCACACCGCCCCAGATCAGCCAGAAACATGCTGTACTTACCAGTGCACAGAATAACACATATTTTAAATCAAATACTTCTCTGATATCCACACCTGCGATATCGCGAAACAGCATAAACGGCAGCGTCACCTTAAAATTAAAACGATTTGCCACCGTAACAAAATTGTCATTTAACATTCCGATCTGTTTTAAAAAATAACCGATGACCATAACTAAAAAAATCGGGAACGTCACATTGATACTGTAAATAAAATTTCCCATCTTCGCTGCACTGCTTTCTGTTTTGGTTTATTTATTTTCTGACTCTCTCATACCGGTAAAAATAATACTCCAGATCAAAATATGTCTGTTCTTCACTGTCCGCTGTTACCTGCCATGCTGGATCTGCATCCAGATCCGGAAAATGTGCATCTGCATCATATGCAAAATCAATCTTTGTGACATGTGCCACATCACACTCATCAATGAGCTGCCTATATACGGATTCGCCGCCGATCACATAAATATCTTCACTATCGTACTTTTTCAGTTCTTCATGAAGTTCTTCCATATCATGTACGATCAAAGCTCCCGGAACCCGGAACTTTTTATCATGTGTCAGCACAATATTCGTCCGCCCCATCAGTGGAAGTCCATTCGGAAATGTTTCTAACGTTTTCCGCCCCATCACAACTACTTTTCCCATCGTTGTTTCACGGAAAAACTTTTGATCTGCCGGAATCCGGACTAACAATTCATTTTTATTACCGATCGCCCAGTTTTCATCTGCTGCAACAATTATATTCATAAAAATTTCTATCCTCCATCCACAATGCACTTCTTTCCCTGTGCATTGTTGTTTTCTGTCTGTCCATACTCTTTCAAACTCTCATTTTAACCAATTTCCCCAAAAATGACAAGGTGTATTTCTATTGCTTTTTGGGGCAGAATGGGGTATATTATCAATATGTTTATATGATTTTTACCCATGCATCAGCATGTAAATAATAATACGGAGGATAATTATGAGTCAGGCAAAAGTTGACCGCTATAAAGAAGAGAAAGCAAACCGCAAAAAGATTCTCGCAAAGGAAAAAAGAAAACGCATCACAGGTATTATCTGTGGATGGGTAATCGCAGTCCTTATCGTTGGCTGGGCAGGATATTCCGGTTATCATGCATATGAAAAGAGCAGACCGATCAAAACGATCTATGCCAATCTTGACGCAGTGAATAATTATATGAATACACTCGATACAGAAGAATAACATTTCAACAAAAAGGTTCCGGAACATCCGGAACCTTTTTTACATAACATATCATCTGCAGACCAGCCATTCTTTTTCCATGCTCTGTCAATCTGCTTCCCCCTCTGCGATCTCTGCTTTTGCAAGTGCATTCTCGATCGCATTTAACAGTACGATCGATGTATACTGATTATCCTTATTATATGTAATTCCTTCCGTTGACTGCTGTTTTATCACCTGTTCGCTGACATTTTCCAATGCCGGTTCCATAAGCGGATACATTGTCGCTACTGTTTCATCCAGACTGAGCAGGGAAATAGATTGTATACGATTTTCATCTACAATGACCTGTATATCAGCTGACTGACTGCCCATCATTACCGACGATGTATATACACCTGCTGTATACTGCATCGTTGGCTCTGCCCCATTCTTCTGTTTTTTCGGCAAAAACATGAAAAGCAGCAATATAATCAATACGATCCCAAGTCCGACAAATATCGCTGTATAGATAACCTCCTTCATATGAAGGACTACGATCCTCGTCTTTGCGCTCACCCTGTACCTCCATGGTATCGATTGTTATATTGTATGAATCCAAAGCATATTACATGCATGCTTCTTTTAAACATTCTTCATATTCTCTTACCGGCAATGGCCGTGAAAAATAATATCCCTGTATATCATCACAGTCCAGATTGCACAAAAACATCAGCTGTTCCACAGTCTCTACACCCTCAGCCGTGATCTCCATTCCAAAACTCTGCGCCAGTTTTGTGATAGAATTCAACAATTTCTCCCCATTGTCATCTCCGATATAATCAACCAGACTCTTATCCAGCTTGATCGTATCAAAATGCATCCGGTTTAATGTGGAAAGGGACGAATAACCACTTCCGAAATCATCCAGAAGTATCTTAAATCCTGCCGTGTGAAACTGTTCTAACAGATTAAATATTTCGTTATTATCGATTGTTGCACTCTCTGTGATCTCCAGTTGGATATATTTTGAATCAAGATCATACGAACGGATAATGCTTTCATATTTTTCAACAACATTCGAATAATAGAGACTGACACGCGAAATATTTACTGAAACAGGAAACATCTTCTGTCCCTGTTCCTGCCAGGCTTTCTGCTGCCTGCACACAGCCCGGAACACATACTCATCAAGTCTTATGATGTTGCCATTTCGCTCAAACAGAGGAATAAATTTAAGCGGAGGAATAAGGCTTCCATCCTGTCTCCTCCAGCGTACCAGTGCCTCTGCACCTACAAGTTTTCTGGTATGTGCGCTGTATTTGGGCTGATACCAGATCTCAAACTCTTCTTTTTCAAGTGCCATCTCAAAATGATCTTCCAGTTCACGATTTTCCTGGATACTCTCATGATTCAGTTCATCATAAAACATGTAGTGTCTGTCACGTCTTCCTTTGATCTGGTGCTTTGCCAGAACAGCATTTCCATATAAAGGATCGATCTCATCCAAAACCATTGTATGATAAATTCCAAACACCGGAAAAAGATTTGGTATCTCTAAACGCTCCGGTATCTCTTCTATCTTTTTGATCACACGTTCCAGTCTCTCTTTGATTGCGTCCTGATTTTCTTCCATCCAGAACAATACAAACCGGTCAGCATTCACATGTGCCACCAGTTCATTATCCCCCTTCTCATTTTCAAATATCTCACTTACAGCCCGCAGCACCTCGTCACCTTTTTTCACGCCACAGGTACTGTTGATCAGTTTAAAATCCGCAAGATCCATGGCTGCCAGCCACCCAGCACCATCTTTTTTGCTCTTTGCCTTTTCCTTAAATGCTGCAAAATTATCTCCTAATGTGACAGGATCCTGATATGCAAGCGAAATAAGTTCTTTTTTACTCTTACGCCATGAATAAATATATACTCCGACACTGACTGATATTATAACCAGAATGATAACAATCAGGCTGTTGATCGCATCCATAACCACCTGCATACGGTTTGTCAGAACACTTTCCGATGCCGCTGTGACAACATACCATTCATCACCGGTTTCCTCTATCTTAAGCGGCATATAATAATAAAGAGAAACTTCCTTACGTTTTGGATCCATTCCATAACCGCTTTTTCCTGACTTCATATCACTGATCATACGGCTCTTTGCAGCGTCATCATTTTCATCTGCTGAAATATCGGCAGTAAAAATATTTTTACCAATTCCCCATTCCTTACTGTTTCCGGAAGCAGCAATGATCATACCATCCATTTTTACAATATAATTAAAAGCCTGACCTTCAAATATCTCATTTTGCAGGCATCCCTCAAACATTTCATATCTGCCAGTTGCAAATAAAACGCCTTTTACCGTTTTTTGATCTTTTTCATATACCGGTACACTGAATGCATTTACAATTTCATCTGAACCATCAATCTGGTCTTCAAATGTATCCGTCAGACGTTGTTTTCCCTGCATCGACTGTCTGAATGTCTCTCTGTCGGACATATCCAGATGATACCCGTCTGTCGTCTGTGCTATCCCATCTGACGCGATATATCCCATACGTTTGAACTGGTATGTCTCCACAAATCCCTGTAATCTATCAACAAAAATGCTCTCGTCCCCATCTGAAAACTCTCTGGCAAGACTTGAAAGCAGACGAAAACGTGTACTTACTTCTTTCTCAATCAGTATCTCATTCTGCTCAGCCATCCCCTCTATGCTGCTCATCAACTGTTGCTGTAAACTATTTCTGATCTGCCCAAAACATCCAAATAGTGCTATTCCAAAAATCAGTAATATCGCACATAAAACCGCCACATTACGAATTCCCGCATTTTTTTTATACATTATGCCACCCCTTTGGCTTTCCCATGTCTGATTTAAAATCTTCCTGTGACCATTTTCCTATACTTTCTATTATAACATTCTTCATTTATGAGTTCCAGCCTAAAAAATGACGTTTTCATTCTGTTTTTCGTTTTTTTCGCCAAAAAACAGTGCTTTCCTTTCAAAGGAAAAAATTTGCAAAAAATAATTGACAATTATCCTTTTCCATGGTAAGATACCAAATGTGTCTGGCAAACAGATACATAAACATTTCATATATGCGCGAGTGGCTCAGTTGGTGGAGCACGACCTTGCCAAGGTCGGGGCCGCGGGTTCGAGTCCCGTCTCGCGCTCTTGTATCTGATATACAGATATATAAATTTTCATATGTGCGCGAGTGGCTCAGTTGGTGGAGCACGACCTTGCCAAGGTCGGGGCCGCGGGTTCGAGTCCCGTCTCGCGCTCTCTTTTATCAAAAAAGGACATCATTCAGATGTCCTTTTTTTGATAAATCGAGTCCTGCCGGACTCGAACTTTCGAGTTTCTCCGCTTCCGCTCCGGTCCGCGCATAGCGGACATCCACCGGATGTCCTGCGCCGTCTCGCGCTCTTATTCTGTTACTTATAATCCCCTGATACATCCATATACTCCCGTTTTCCGGATATATAATCTTCATGGGCAAGTTCCGGATCTTTCCCCTTGAATACAGTACACAGTCCACACATATCACAATCTGCGATACATTTAAAGGTATCCTTAATATATTGCTTGTCCACATGATATCTTCGACGAAGAAGAGAGGAAATTGCTTCTACTCCATTTCTAAATTTTGCATATTCAGAAAATTCTTCCGTTTGCATGTACTGTAATTGTTTTACTGATTGTCTGCGTAGGTAAAAGGAACCGGTTTTCCGATTCCCTTTACTGTCTAAAAATTATTTTTCATCTTTTGTATTGCACAGCATACTTTTACCTAATATATTACTATATATATCAAGATCTTCATCCTTGAACACATTGAAAATAACTTTCATCTGACTTCCTGTTTCCGCATAGTATTTACGCACTGTTTCCACTGCTATTTGGGCAGCGCGTTCATTTGGAAACATAAATACTCCCGTAGATATACAACAGAAAGCAATGCTTTTCACTTCGTATTTTTCTGCAAGTTCCAGACAGGAACGATAACATGAAGCCAAAAGCTCCTCGTCCTTTTTTGTAACTGCCCACTGAACGATCGGACCTACTGTGTGAAGGATATATTTTGCAGGAAGATTATAGCCGGCAGTAATCTTTGCCTTTCCGGTCTCCTCCTCATGCCCCTGCGCTGTCATGATCTCATACATTTTAAGACGAAGTTCAACTCCGGCATAAGTGTGGATAAAATTGTCAATACAGGCTTGCATTGGTGAAAAACAGCCTAGCATCTGCGAATTGCAAGCATTTACAATGACATCACATTTTAACGTTGTGATATCACCCTGCCAGATATAAAGTCTTTTATCCGATGAAACCGGCTTTAAATCTTCGATATCTGTGATTCCGCGTTCCAGATTTCTTTCTTTCAGATAGTCATCCTGAATTTTTAAAAATTCTTCACTGACCGGTTTCGGCAATCTGACATTCATTAGGGAACGAAGCAGTTGCTCCTGTTCTTCCCTTTGATCCGGTATTCTCTGTCTGAAGATTTTTTTATCTTCTTTTAAAAGATTAAGGATTTTTCTCAAACATGATATCAAGATGCTTCTTACCGATATTTTTCACCGTTCCACGGAGTGACACTGCTATTTTTGCCTTTGTTGCTGATATCGCCACATATTGCTGCTGCATTAGCTGCGCATAAAATTCTTTGCCTTTTGCTGTGAGAAAATAAACACCTCAGTGTCCCTCCTTTTAGAACAGGTGTGAGTCTCTTATATATTACGGTAATTAAAATTCGTATGGCGGGTTACCGGAAAAATCTGCGATAACACCATGTGGATTTTCAAGATAAAATACCTCAAAGATTGGGTCATCTGCTGTCTGATACTGTCCTTTCACGATCGGATTGTTCATACATCCTTCCTTAACACTCATGTTGTTTTCAAATACTGCCTTGCCATGGAGACGGATCCATGCATACTCCGGTGAAGAAACGGATATCTCGATTTCCGGATTCTCTAACATATCCTTATAAACATCCTTTGTGTTGTTTGTGCAGAACCAGAGTTTTCCATCCTGCTCAAAACAGAACATAAATGGACGGCATTTTGCCTTTCCGTCACGTCCTACTGTTGCTAAATACTGAACTGGGTTTGCCTGTAAAAATTCTACTACTTTCTGCATAAAATAGTACCTCCTAAGTTTTTTATTGTTGTTTTGTTTTTTTGATGTAATGTTATTTATTACATCTAATGGTTGTACTATATCGCACCTTTGATGTAACGTCAATAGTTACATCAAATTTATTTTTTATCCCGTATTCCCCTGATATGGGTAATCAAAGTTTTTGAGGGGCTACGATCTACTAAAAAACAGGACTAATCAGTTACAGTTACTGGTTAATCCTGTTTTCTTTTTGCCCTTCTTTGCTATGATTGTTTTGATTTTGTCAAACTGCTGTAGCAGTACATATCCTGCCACAAACATCAGCAAATGTCCCATGCTCTCGAATGCAACGGACACATCATTGCACCAGACAACCGGTATTGCCGCGAAAATTCCACATAACACAAGACCGCCCACCGGATGAAAACATGCCATCCATTTTGGCAGTGCAAACCGTCTGGTCAGGATCAGATAGACCATCACCACAGACATTCCGATATCCATAACCAGATAATAAATCATAAATGGAAGCAATATGTACATGCCGACCTGATTTGTCACATCTGCTGCCTGTTCAAATGTACTTCCCATTCCATAAGATGTTTTAAAGATAATCGGCAACAGGCAGCACATAATATGGATAAACAACACAGATATTAATCCTGCTGCAGAACTGAAATCAAACAAACGCTTCATTGCCAGGGCATGCCCCTTTGGATTCCTGCTGCAGGCATCTGTCACTATATGCCTAAGTTCCTTAAGCGCAATCCAGTATAACGGCATTGCCGCTGCTGCTAAAAGAATAGATACCTCAAAACGCCACATAGACATTGCTGACCAGTTGGAATTGACAAATAACCCAACCTCTTTATTGCCGCTTCCTTTGACATCCAAAAGCCAGTCACCGATCATAAAAAGCGCCATTGCCGCAATTCCTGCAAGCATTGCTCTTTTTTGCTTCTCTTTTTCCATTTTGGTTTCCTTTCTGTACGTCTTTATTTTTCTGTTGACGTTTATATGTTAGTCTTTTCTAACTCCCGTGTCAACGAAAATAATATTCTTATGTGTCCGCAACTGGTGTCACTTCCTATCTCCGTATAAACTTGAGTTTCCACAAACTGTAATAAAAAGTGAGTATATCTTCCTAAAGTACCAATCTGCTAAATTTTTGAATGATTTTGAATAGCAGTGTTCTGATTAGAGATACTTTGATAACCCCCACCGGAGCTGGGCTTTGGGAGAAATATACTTTTTCTTTTATAGTATCCGCTGTTTGTATAATTGCAACTTTTAGCGCATGGATTTCTGATTTCATGGAAATGTGAGCCAGAAATGCCATGCATAAGGTAATGTAAAAATTAAGTGCATTGATAGCTTTCAGTTTGCGAACACGAAAGTTTTCAAACTGGAACATTTGCTTCTTACAGCAAAAATATTCCTCTATTTTCCAGCGTGAGAAATAGGTTCTTGACACTTTGATTACTGCTTGTAAGTACACAAGCCTCTGTAACATGATAGCCCTTTTTGTAAACATTTTTTGTAGATGTAATTTCTGAACCATCCCGGACTATGCCAAGCGACTCAAACTGATATCCATCAGGTTTTACAACATCACTATCATCGATATGGATGACCGGATCTGATGGAATCCACTTTTTTATTAACTGAAGATAAGAAGCAGCTGCAACGGTAGGAGTACCTTTTTCAAGGTGTCTGGATAAACGGTCAACAATGTTGATCTTTTGGGAAGGTTCATGGAGCTGATCTGCAACCTCTGTTAACAGACAACTGCCAGAAGCCAGCATGCCATAAGTGATATCAGCAGTAAACTTCTTTTCTGGCTTAGAAAGATGTTCAGAAATCTTATTTGTAAAAGTTAAAATTTCCCGTTTCATTTGATGTAAAATTAACCACAGGGAATCCTCCTCTTTTTTTGTTTAGTATGATTTTTTTGTAGTGATTAAATTTTACATCAAAAAGGAATAGGATTCCTTATATTTTGGACATTTTTGAAAGTTGTTTATAGCAATGCCTATAAAAACGGGGTTTTGTGAATAGAAGTACGGAAACTCAAGCGTATAAAATATTGACGTTTCCACCCAAATAGACTAGGATAGAATTTGAATGATAAAAAAAACAAGGAGGATTTTATGTTAGATAAAATGATTGGTTTTATCGGTGCCGGCAATATGGGAAGCGCCATGATCGGCGGTATTTTAGATGCGTCTTTGGTGACGACCAGCCAGATCATCACAAGTGCGCATTCTCCTGAGACACTTGATAAAATCCGTACAAAATTTTCGATAGAGACAACACAATCTAATGAAGTTGTTGCAGAACGAAGCGATATTTTATTTCTCGCTGTAAAACCAAATAAATTTGCGGAAGTGCTTCCACAGATCAAAGATCATTTAAAACCGGACTGTATCGTAGTTTCCATCGCAGCCGGACAGCCGATCTCAAATATTGAAGCAATACTTGGCAAAATCAAGCTGATACGCGCCATGCCAAATACCCCGGCGCTTGTCGGAGCTGCAATGAGTGCACTCTGTCCAAACGACAAGGTAACAGCTGAGGAAGTAAAACTTATCGAATCATTATTCAACAGCTTTGGTCGTGCGGAAGTCGTACCGGAGAGCATGATGGATGCCGTTGTCGGTGTTTCCGGTTCTTCTCCTGCCTACGTCTATATGTTTATTGAAGCAATGGCAGATGCCGCTGTCGCAGATGGAATGCCGCGCACCCAGGCATATAAGTTTGCCGCACAGAGCGTTTTTGGTGCTGCAAAAATGGTTTTAGAGACCGGAAAACATCCGGGAGAATTAAAAGATGCAGTCTGCTCTCCTGGCGGTACGACCATTGAAGCGGTTGCAGCTTTAGAACATGGCGGTTTCCGTGATACCGTGATCTCTGCACAACGCGCATGTTCCAAAAAATCATACGACATGAGTCATAACTCCTGATAAGGATGTACATTCTTCTGTATCATAGGATTTATGATCAGTTCTGATTTCAATAATATAATTTGGAGGTTTTCTTATGTGGGCTTACGAAAGTGTTTTTTATCAGATATATCCGCTTGGATTCTGCGGTGCTCCGTTCGAGAATGATGGTGTTTTAGAGCATCGTATTTTAAAGGTCAATGACTGGATTCCTCACATCAAAAAACTTGGTGCCAATGCGATTTATTTTTCTCCGGTCTTTGAGTCTGACACACACGGATATAATACCAGGGATTATACAAAGATCGATACCAGACTTGGCACAAATGAGGACTTTGCCACAGTCTGTGACAATCTTCACAAAGAAGGAATCCAAGTCGTATTAGATGGTGTATTCAACCATGTCGGTCGTGGTTTCTGGGCTTTTCGGGATGTTTTGGAGAAAAAGTGGGATTCCCCGTACAAAGACTGGTTCCATATCAGTTTTGACGGTAATTCCAACTATAACGACGGTCTGTGGTATGAAGGCTGGGAAGGCAATTATGACCTGGTTAAATTAAATCTGAGAAATGAAGATGTCATCCAGCATATTTTTGCTGCGATCAAAGGCTGGGTAGAAGAATTTGATATCGACGGTCTGCGACTTGATGTCGCTTACTGTCTCGACCATGATTTTCTGCGCCGTCTGCGCAGTTTCTGTGACAGTTTAAAACCGGACTTCTTCTTAGTCGGTGAAACATTACACGGCGATTACAACCAGTGGATGAATGACTCCATGCTTCACTCTGTGACCAACTATGAGTGTTACAAAGGACTTTATTCCAGTTTTAACAGCATGAATATGTTTGAGATCAACCATTCCCTGCTTCGCCAGTTCGGTCCTGACAACTGGACACTCTACAAAGGCAGACATCTGCTCTGCTTCGTGGACAATCATGATGTCACAAGAATTGCAAGTATCCTGACCAACGAAAAACATCTGCCGCTGATCTACGGCCTGCTCTTCGGTATGCCTGGTATCCCATGTGTCTACTATGGCAGTGAATGGGGCGCAAAGGCGAGAAAAGAAGAAGGCGATCCGGCTTTACGCGCCTGCTTCTTGGAACCGGAATGGAATGATCTTTCTGATATAATCAGCCGTCTCGCCGAGATCAAAAAGAACTCTGAGGCATTAAATTACGGCTCTTTCCGCTCTGTACTCTTAACAAACCGTCAGTGCATTTTCGAGCGTAAGAGTGAACATGAACGCATTTATGTAGCAATCAATGCGGATGAAAACAGCTTCCACGCAGATTTTGATGCCGGATGCGGCACGGCACAGGAACTGATCACCGATACACCGCATGATTTTGGCGGTGGAACGGATCTTCCGGGTTACTCTGTGGCTGTATGGAAGATGGAACATTAGAAATACATATACAGAAATGGGCAGAAACCGGTAATCCGGCTCTGCCCAATTTCTATCTATTGATCCGATATTCAGATTGGCGGATATCTCTTACATTATCGACTGCCATCCTCATTTTACGGAACCCAATATCTGATGATCTGTACGATCTGTCCCTGTCTGACTGTGATCACTGTATTGTTACAATTAAATGCCATATCACTATTTTCAATGGCTGCCGGCAGATCATTTAGCTCTACGACCGGCAGGTCTGACTCCTGATTCTGATCTGCCTGATCTTCAAAGGTTACATCCTCAGATAAAGGAAGTGTTACTTTGCCTACTGAATAATAAACCGGATAATCATCCAAAGTCACCGTACGATACAATCCGTCATCTTCCATCAGATCAATTCCATCATTTTCAATGCCTCCATTGATCTGGACAGATCCTGTTTCGGAATCTGCATTATCTTCTGCTGCAGTTTCTGTGTCTGCCTTAGTTTCTGTATTTGCACTTGTCTGTGCATCTTGTGCAGACTTTCCGCATCCGATTACAGAGGCTGCAGTCAGCATCGTTCCCACTAAAATAAAGGTCAACAATTTTTTCTTCATACTCTTGACTTCATGTCCTTTTTTTAATGGTACGATTATAACACAATAATGTTTTCATTTTATTCGGACTCTGTGATCCGGAAATCACCAGCATCTTTTGACTTGATATTCATCGTGATACAGCAGTCTGCCATGTGCTCATAATTGACCTCCAGCTCATAATTGACCTTGACATCAATATCATTTTCCGTCTCCCGCACATCCACACTTTTTGCATCGATCCCAATCAGAAGGCTTCCATATGGCGTATAATAATACGTCACATTCTTCCGGTTCTTCTCGAACATCATATGTACATTCGAAACACCTCTCTTGGTGATATCCATAAAATCATCATTCAGTTTTATGATGTTTCGTGTTGTCTGGGAAAATCCCTCGTTGACTTCATCATAGATGATATAATGTTTTCCATTTTTTTTATAATAACTGCCGGATGTGATCAGTTCCACGGATTCATTATCAGTTTCCGGTGAAAACTGAAGCCCGCTGATAGTTACCAGTACTTCTTTTGTCATCCTGATCCTCATTTCTAATTTAACCCTGCCTGATTTTTGCAGGATTATTTATCTTAAATTGCCTTATTATATTATATGTTTTTTTTTTATTATTCAATACTATTTTTCTTGATATTTTGAAATCTCTTTCTATAATGGTATATAGAAAATATGTAAGTGCTTTCATTTTGGGGACAAGGTATTTACAGAGAGTATTTTACTGCCTAAATTTATACAATAGACTGTACGCTTTGCCTATGGAACAGGCAACCTACTCGGCAGTGGTGCCCTGGATGTTATCATGAATCCACTGATGGGTTTTATCTCCGACAGCTTTTATAAAACAAAGCCCGGTCAACGGTTTGGACGAAGACGTTTCTTTATCCTGATTAGAATCCCCCTTATGTGTCTGTACCCGCTGTTATGGGTGGAAATATGAATTTCTGGTATTATCTGTCCACCTATATCATGTTTGAGATCGTATACACCAGCGTCATGATCCCATACAACACACTTCCGGGATTTTTCATCAGCATTTATGGACAGGACTCTCTGACTCCGTTCTTCTGTACCGGTGTTGCATACGGAGCAATCCTTATCGTTTCCATGATCCTGCTCTACACGAACTCCTGGGAGCGTCCGAATGACGAGATTGAGGATGAGTGCGTGGCAAACGTTTTTGAAGGATTCAAAAAGCTCTTTACGGATATCTTATCTACTTTAAAGATCCGTACTTTCCGCCGCCATCTTGGAATGTACCTGTTCGTTTTCGGCGCAGAATGGCTTTTTACCGCAGCATTTACCTAAAACCGTTTATCGCCGCCCTCACCGGTGTTCCTTACGAGCACTGCTTTGGCAATAACAACATCGGATATAAAGTACATCATACTTCCCATTAGATAAAAAATCTGATGACACATATCCGATACCGGGATTATTTTCCCTTTTCAATGTAAGCGTTTTCATTATCCTCACATAACTGGTTTAAAAATGTGAAGTAACGGAATCTTACTTTATAATCGCCACTCTCAAGTACTTTCTGATATTCATCATCAGAAAGTACTTTTTTTAATGAACTTTTCGCATCCTCATCGATCACCTCGTACATCGTATCCGAAAAGCACATGTTCGGATACATCACACACCACCAGTTATGTCCCTTCCCCGCACCGATGATAATCTCCAATGCTTCATAATTTCCTGCCGGAAATGTGTACGCACCATATGTTTTTACTGGGAAATCCGTTTCTTTCAGGCAGATATCCACATCATAATCAAATCCTTTGTCTGCAATGACTTTCTTCGCCGTCTGCTTCATATTTTCCATGTTCTTCCAGATCACGATTTCTGAACTGCTGCGGTCAGACACATCCTTTAACAGTTCTGACATATGGATACCGACGGCATCCCGCACAGCAAGTTTTAAGTCCTGATCCTCTTTGGTATCACTGTTTGCGATCACATGAAAGCGTATGATCTTTTCTGCGATACCTTTTTGCATTTCAAGCCTCTGTTCATACCGCAATCCAATGATACAGGCAAAAGAAAATAAGAAAAACAGGGTTATGTACAGGAAATCTTTTTTATATTTTATGATCGGTAATTTCATTGGAATACTCCTTTTCTGTTTGATAGCAGGAGTATTCCACTTATTTTTGTTTTTATGCAAAACCTGTTAACAAAATCTATTGTTATCATTTTAAAACAATGATATTATTTTCCATATAATCAAATTTGTACGCATTAAAAGAAAGGAATCGGAGTTATAAAAAGGATCTGATTTTGGCAGGGATCTTTCTCTTTGGACTGGTGATCGGGGCTATTTTATAAGATTCGGGTGGCAAAAGGGGACTTTTAATTTCTTGATTGGCAAATTGCACAAAACAGTGCCTATTTTGTTCCGATATCCGAAAATTAGTCCCTGCTTCGTGCAATTTACCGGCCACTAAGTTATGAAACACCTTTTTCCACCCGAATCTTTCTAACCACCACCTTTTCACTCACCCAGATTTACCCAGTCAACCTTTACCTTGTAAATTATTTCCATATCTTTTTCATACTGCTTAGGCTGCTTCTGATAAAACAGATACCAGTCCCTGCGCTGTCCGCCCAGTTTTTTATAGCTGTTCATGCAGTCGATCTCCGCTTTTTGTGCGATTATCTGAAAATATTCTGTAATCTGTTTCTCCAGTTCTTCCTTTATATCACCGGATTTTAAGCCTTGACCATATTCTGCCTGTATCTTCTTCCTCCATCCCGGTTTTTCATACAGAATCTCTCCACTACAATTAATTTCTGCGATGACTCTTTTATCTTCTGTCTGCGAAAAAACAATCTGATTGTGCGGATCAAACAGGCGTACATCCACTCCGTCTGCAAGCGTCAGCGTATATTCTTTCATTTGATTCTGGATAAAAAAAGAAAGCATCGCCGTCTGATTGTTAATAAGTCCTGCTGCCTCACCGCGTTTCCAGACATAATACCCCCTCACGGCAGGTTTTTTTTCTGCTTCCCCAACATAGGGGATGAACAGTGTTTCCATTTTATTTTCCTGCTCCTGATAAAGCATGCCAATCGTCGGATACGCAGTCTTTTTGATTTCAGATACATTTTCAAAATAATCTTCCAGATAAGTTCCCACGGACTCTTCCATATTTTCCTGCAGATTTAAAATTGCCTGTGCATCCTCTGCCACCACAAGATAAGTATTTCTTGGCACGTCGCTCTTTTTTTCCAGAATCTCCAGAAAAGCATCCATATTTTCTGCATCCTCTAAAAAGGTCTGATCCAGCAGAATAACCTTCATATGGCTGTAATCCACCACGCGGTTCCCGGACTCATCGGCATTTAGCCATTCCCTGTCAAACTGTTCCATATCACATACTGCCATTTCGATCGGGAAGTTGCGCTCCTCAAGTTCTGCCGTGGCACAGCCGGAAAGACCAGTCAGTACAAACAGGACACCTATCATCAGATAAACGCGCAGAATAGGATAATTTTTATGTTTCCATTGTTTCTTATACCGGATGACTGCAAACACCACAGGAATAAGCACCAGAAACGGTGTTCCGATATACCACACAAATTTCTCATACAGTACCGTATTTTCTTTTGAACTGTAAAAGAATACTGCAATGCCAAAAACCACAGCAAACACTGCCGCACGTTCCCACTTTTTCCACAATGTCTGTCTTTTTTTTGCATGATATAAACCATTTAATAACATTTCTGCATAAAATACTGCACTATTTAACAATGCATACAATGTAAAGAACCAGATTCCAAACATAAATGCATCTGCCCTTTTTAAAAATCCACCGGTAATTTTGATCGTACTCATCAGTGTGATTGCCGGAGTCTGCATGTCTGAGAGTGCCGCACCTCCAAACACTCCAAGCAGGATCAGATAAAGTCCTGCCTCCAGGCAGCCGGTGAAAATCAATGCGAGGCGTCCTGCTTTCATCAGGCTTTCCCGTTTTCGCAGATACCCTCCCAGAAACAAAACAAGAAAAATAAGAGATGAACAGATAAACACATAATAACTGCCGGCAAAAAAATCACTTCTTTCCGTAAAAAACACCGGATTCCAATAATCCGTTTTCACCTCATCAAGTGCGGACGCTAACATGATAAAAAGCGGTATCAGGATGATCCAGAATAGCAGTTCATAGACACGCGCCCTGCCCTCGATCCCGCTTAACAGACCATACCAGACTAAACCTAAGATCAGCACAAGCACCAGATAAAATGATTCTCCCCGCAGCAGGTTGTTTAACACCGTCACAGAAAAAAGATATGCCGTATATCCCGCTAACAGCACCAGATATAAAAAATACCCCGCTTGTATGATCTTTCCAAAAAATGTACCACACATGTTTACGGTATATTCTGCAAAACTGCCCTGCATATCCCCCACCGCATAAACCATCAGCTTCAAAAACAAAATTCCTGCAACCGTTCCCGCAATGATACAAAATATTCCATCTCTTCCGCAAAAACCTGCAACCGCAGTCGGGATCAAAAGTGTTCCAAGTCCCAGAAGATCAAAAACCAGAAGCCGGAAAGCCTGACGACCTGAAATCTTTTCGTTCGATGAAAACATAATTTTTTCTCCTTTTTGTTTCAAACATCCTTCATGCTCGTTTTACTGTTTCAAACATCTTTCGTACTCATTTCAAATTTTATTCGAAACATCTTTCATTCTTATTTCAATTTCAGTTTCACCCGCTCATCCCGCTTTGCGTAGATCGGGCGCTTTGTCAGTTTCCGTATCGGCAGACGCCACAGAAAGTCCCGCTCGTCTTCATAGTCTGTCAGATCTGCCCCGACAAATGGCATCAGGTACGGGATTCCAAAACTTTTTAAATGTGCCAGATGAATCAGTACAAATAGCAATCCAAGCAGCATACCAAAGTAGCCTAACCATGCACACATTCCGATAAAAAAGAATTTCAAAAGACGGAATGCTGTTGCAAATTCCTCATTCGGTATCGCAAATGAGCATAGCGCTGTAAATGAGATCACGATCACAACGATCGGGCTGACCAGATTCGCCTCGACTGCCGCCTGTCCAATGATCAGTCCTCCGACGATCCCGATCGTATTTCCCATGGCACCGGGTAACCGCACACCTGCCTCCCTCAAAAGTTCAAACGAAAGTTCCATCAAGATCACCTCGACCACTGCAGGAAACGGCACCCCGCTTCTTGCATCTGCAAAAGATAAAAGCAGCATAGTTGGCAGTATCTGTGTATGAAAATTTGTCACGGCAAGATAAAATCCCGGCAGTGTCATCGCAAAAAAGGATGCAACATAACGCAATAATCTTCCAAAACTCGCAATTTCCCACCGGTTGTAATAATCATCACTCGTCTTAATAAACGAATTATAATCTGTCGGCAGGATCAGCCCAACCGGAGAATTGTCCGAAAGTACGACCACCCGTCCCTCTAAAACAGCCATTGCTGCACGGTCCGGGCGCTCCGTTGTCTGAAACTGCGGAAACGGCGAATACCACTTTTCTTCGGTAAGCTGTTCGATCACACCACTGTCCAGCACTCCGTCAATCTCAAATCCTTCCAGCCTGTGCTCGATCTCCCTCACCAGTCCCGGATACACCAGATCCTCCATGAAAACAAGATAGACATTCGTGTTCGAACGCACACCACATTTCTTCTGCTTCACCTTGACTTTCGGCGAACGGATACGCTTCCGGATCAATGCTGCATTCTGCTTGACGGAATCACAAAATCCTTCATTAGAACCCCTTATCACCTTCTCCGAATCTGCCTCTGTGATTCCCATATTCGGATAACCGTCATCCGGTATCTTTACTGCCTGGTCAAATCCTTCCACAAACAGGATCACTTCTCCGGTCAGAAGTCCGTCCACCGCATCTTCTATCGTGTCAAAATACGTTGCATCCGAAATTCCCAGCGCATTCTTCTCAAGCACCTGATAGATTTCGTCTTTTTCAAGTCCATTTAAATGCTTTAATACCTCGCCAAGCGCCGATGTTCCCATATCCACCGACACCTCAATAAACGTCAGATAACATGGCACATCCATCTGCCTGCCAAGCATCATTTCCTTCTTCTTGATATCATCACACTCATGAAAAAACTGCTCCATCTGTGCGATATTCTCGCTCAGCCTCTTTGAAACCGGTATTTTCTCTGTCATAATAATCTCCATTTCTGCACTGTTTAATGAACTATCCAACAAATGCTGGTTTGTGGGTGACATGAGTTTCCTTGTGTAGGGTGGTTCTGGGGGGTTACGATTGGCAAATTGCATCAAGCCGGGACTGTTTTGTTCCGTTGTACGAAAATAAGGCAAGTCTAAGTCAGCCTGATTTAATGTTTCTCGGAGTGACGTGTGCGTCTTAAACGCCCCGTCCGGGGGCATTAAGACTTGTGCTGCCGTCCGTGGCAGCACAACACTGTGTTACGAACAGGCAGACTAAGATTGCCTAATTTTCTCCCAAAGTCACAAAACGAATCCCGGCTTGATGCGATTTGCCAGCCGTAAGGTTGTGAACCACCCTTAGCCGGGAAACTCATTTTACAACTTTGGCGGGTGTAAATTTTTAGTGTTTTGTGTCTGAATCTGATAAAAAATATTTCCAAATAACTATGTTTAATAGATTATTATTGGTTTGATAATACTGGAAAACCTCAATATATCCCATTATGCCTATGTTTATTGCCATACACATTTGAAAAAATATTCTG
>ERZ791842.148-NODE-148-length-80689-cov-6.0437_pt1 | contig 80689 bp, 67 predicted proteins | sample MGYA00509944_ERZ791842 | MGnify/ENA primary metagenome ERZ791842 (study PRJEB30046, sample SAMN00715263) | human gut metagenome | study: EMG produced TPA metagenomics assembly of the A metagenome-wide association study of gut microbiota in type 2...
TAGTGGATATGGAAAAAGACCCGTTTAAGGAATATTTGAGGGAGTCTGAACCGGATAAAGCTCATAAGGGGTATGCTTCGAGTACGGCAATCGGACTTCAGGCTGTGGACGGACTCAAACTGTCAAAATATTTAATAGATACTGCCATTCAAAATATTGAAGGCAAAATCACAATGAAGGAAGCACAGAGCCTTATCGACAGTTATTATGAGGAACGTCCTGTGCATTTGTCGGACGAGGAACGCACAGAAGAAGCAGATAAGGTTTCTTCCCGTATTGCAGAGATACTTTCCGAAACAGCGTTCTCATTTTCTCCGAAAATATACCTCTATCCACCGCAAACTCTTTCAGGGGATTTATAAACACGCCGGAAAGATTTGAGATTACAACATCACAGAGAAAGAATGGGTGCTTGATGGAGCAACAGTAATGTACGGTAGTGCTTCAGAACAGAGATTTGCATATAACTGGACTTTTGAACGACAAAAAAGTAGACATTGAAAGTGAAAAAGTAGACATTGAAAGTGTGCTTTTAGAAAAGGGAAAAGATTTCGCTATTAAAACAGCGGTTCATATCCGTAGAATGTTTGAAAAATTTGGATATGATGAAGTATTCGGAAGAAGTGCAGTTATTGAATTGCTGGGTTTAAAAATTCGAGTGCGTCAAAACTTCTTTCAAATTTAGTGCAGGCGGATATTATTGAACCGGTATCCGGATACGAAAAAGGAAAATGAGGAACATGGATTAGAGTAATATGAGTCCGCTTTGCGAAAAGTAATCAGGGAAACGGAGGACAATTCTATGACAGATAACACAAATAAAGGCTTTTGGGAAAGAATGGCAAGAATATATACTGCATTTATGTCAAAAAACGATACCGCTTATGAGCAAATCTGCAAACTGTCAGAACAGTATATAGACAGTGAGAAGTCTGTCTTGGAATTGGCTTGCGGAACGGGACAGATTACCTTTTTAATGGCAGGAAAATCCGGCTCGTGGGAAGCAACAGATTACTCGGAAAATATGATAAAAGAAGCTGAAAAACGCAATCAAGGCGAACACAAATGCGAACAGCTCCGATTTTGTGTGCAGGACGCAACGAATTTGACTTATGAAGATGAAAAATTTAATGTTGTCGTGATTGCAAATGCTTTACATATTATGCCACAGCCAGAGAAAGCATTAAAAGAAATTCACAGAGTTTTGAAAAAGGACGGAATTTTGTTTGCTCCTACCTTTGTTTATGAAAGGGGCTATCCCAAATTGCCGATATGGCTTATGGAAAAAGCCGGGTTCAAGACCTATCATAAGTGGCAAAGAGAGGAACTGAAAGAATATGTCGGTAACAAAGGCTTTTGTGTTGTAGGGGTAACCTTGGTAAAAGGTAAACCGCTTTCGGAATGTGTTTTGGTTGCAAAAAAATCAATTGATTAAGTTGCTGTGAAATCGGGTGCGGTTGAACCTGTAGGCGCAGTATTGACATTACTGTTGGTAAATTTGATTGTTCCGGCATTGCCGTATTTATTAAGCTTTGCTGCAGGAGCAATGCTTTATGTAGTAGTTGAAGAATTGATACCCGAAATGTCACAAGGACATCATTCAAACATCGGCACAATTTTCTTTGCCGTAGGTTTCAGTATAATGATGACACTTGATGTGGCATTGGGATAATGAAGGAGAATATTTATGAAGTACCATATTAAAAAGAACACTGTGCAGGAAACCTTGATTATTCCACTTTACGGAAGAAAGAAATGCACAGAAAAATTCCCTCAGCTTTTTAAAGACGAAACGGCTGTACGCTTAATCGAACAAATCGATTATGATTTTTCGGAAGTAGAGAAAAAGGGCGACAGTACGATGCAGGAATTTGGCTTTTTGGAGATTGTTATACGCCAAAACGATTTAGCGTATGAAGTTAAGGAATACTTAAAAAGTCATCCAAACGCCGCAGTTGTAAATCTGGGCTGCGGTTTGGATAACACGGGAAGAAATTGCGATAACGATTCTTGCCGAATTTATAATATAGATTTCCCCGATGTTATAGAAGTCAGAAATTCTCTGCTACCTGCCGGAGAGCGTGAAAAGAATATTGCCGCCGATTTGAAAGATACTTCTTGGTTTAATGAAATTCAAGCCGACGGCGGAGTGATTTTCTTCGCTTCTGGAGTATTTTATTATTTCCTTACAGAGGATGTAAAAGCGTTGTTTTTGGCAATGGCTGAGCATTTTGCACAAGGTCGTATTGTATTTGACACCTGCGGAAAGACAGGTGCCAAGATGATATCAAAGACATGGCTCAAACAAGCAGAAATTAAAGATGTAAACGCATATTTTTCCGTTGGAGATGCTCAAAAGGAAATTGCCCATTGGTCAGACAAATTTGAGGTGTCAAGTAGGGGATATATGCTCGGTTATCAAAGTCTGAATGTGCCGTCGGTCAAAAAAATACATCGCATATTGGCAAAAGTCGGCGATAATATGATGAAAATGAAGATTGTTAGAATTGATTTCGAATAATACGGAGGAATGATTTTATGTTTAGGCCAATGAGAAGAATAAAACAACAGGTGTCCGATGACGAGTGCAAAAGAGGCTTGACAAGAAAATATAACACTGTTATACTAATAGCGATATAACAGTGTTACATCGAGGTGTAAAAATGGCAAATGAAGAATCTACAACATTACAAAACATATTGGCGGCAGGTAAAGAGGAGTTTCTTGAAAAAGGTTTTAAGTCTGCTTCGCTTCGCAATATCGTTAAAACGGCAGGAGTTACGACAGGTGCATTTTACGGTTATTTTTCTGGCAAGGAGGCACTTTTTGCCGCTCTTGTTGAAGAACATGCAACGGCTATAATGAACATATTTATGTCTGCTCAGGAAGAGTTTGAAATGCTTGACGAAAAAGATAAGGCAAATCATATGGGCATTGAAAGCAGAAAGAGCATTAACTCTATAATTGATTATATTTACGAGCATTTTGACGAATTTAAATTGATTATTTGCAAAAGCGAAGGTACTTGTTATGAAAATTTTGTGCATAATATGGTTGAAATAGAAGTAGCGGAAACTTTTGAATTTATAAAGATTTTAAAAAAGCAAGGCTATGATATTCCCGATATGGAAAAAGAAGTTTGCCATATGATTGCAAGCGGAATGTTTACCGGTGTATTAGAACTGATTGAGCACGATATGAAAAAAGAAAATGCAAAAAAATATGTGTCTACATTTTTGGATTTTTACATTGCAGGTTGGTCGAAAATTTTAGGGATTTAAAAGCCCTTTAATTTTTATATAGCAGTTAGCATAAGCTAACTAAAAATAAATGATTTGGAGGAATCAAATTGAAAGAAAAAAAGGAATCAAGTTTTTCAAGACTGATGGGATTTGCGGAAAATTATAAAAGTTTTACTTATATTTCGCTTGTTCTCAGTGCCGTAAGCAGCGTTCTTGCGCTTCTTCCGTTCTATTACATATGGAAAATAATAAAGGAAGTGCTTGACATTATGCCGAATTTTCAAAACACAACCGGAATTGTTGAAAACGGTGTTTTAGCCGTTGCGTTTGCACTGTTGTCTATGCTTATTTATATTGCGGCTTTGCTCTGCTCTCATACGAGCGCATTTAGAGTACAGGCAAATATGCGCAAACAAATGATGCACAAGATAGTGACTTTGTCGCTCGGCGAAATTGAAAAAATCGGAAGCGGTAAGCTTCGCAAAACGGTAAACGATTGTTCAAGCGCAACCGAAACATATCTTGCTCATCAGCTTCCTGATATGGTCGGTTCAATGGTTACACCTATTGGACTTTTGATGTTTTTGTTTGCGTTTGATTGGCGCTTCGGTCTTATTTCACTTATACCAATTGTGCTTTCATTTGTAATAATGATGGTGTTTATGACGGGAAAAACTCTCCAAACAAAAATGGAAGAGTATCAAAACGCACTTGACGATATGTCTAACGAAGCCGTTGAGTATGTAAGAGGTATCCCCGTTGTTAAAGCGTTCGGGCAAAGCGTGTTCAGCTTCAGAAAGTTTAAAAAGTCGATTGATTCATACAGCGAATGGGCAATTGATTACACCAAGAATTTGCGTGTTCCGATGGCAATTTTTACGATGTTTATTAACGGAATCTTTGCGTTTATTATTTTCGGCGGTTTGATTTTTGTAAGAGGCGGGGTTACAAACGAACTTATATTGAATATTCTTTTCTACATTATTATTACTCCTGTTTTAACAGTTACAATGACAAAGATAATGTTCCAAAGTGAAAACAAAATGATTGTAGAAGATGCATTTAAGCGTATCGACAGTATTATGAACATTGAACCTCTTAAAACAAGCGAAGCAAAAAAGGTTAGAGATTCAAGCGTTGAATTTAAAAATGTAAGCTACAGCTATGACGGTGAAATCAAAGCGATTGACGATGTATCGCTTGAAATCAAACCGAATCAAACAGTTGCTTTTGTCGGACCGTCCGGTGGCGGCAAAACGACGCTTGCAAATCTTATCACAAGATTTTTTGACGCACAAAGCGGCGAGGTGCTTGTTGGCGGAGTCAATGTTAAAAATATTGAAAAAGAAGAGCTTAATAATACTGTTTCATATGTTTTCCAAAACAGCAAGCTTATAAATGCAAGCATTCGTGACAATGTTCTTCTCGGAAAACCGAACGCAAGTATCGAAGAGGTTATGTCGGCTCTTAAAAAAGCGCAATGTCTTGATATTATTGACAAGTTTGATAAGGGTATCGAAACGGTTATCGGAAGCAAAGGCGTATATCTTTCCGGCGGCGAAACGCAAAGAATAGCAATCGCAAGAGCAATTCTTAAAAATTCGCCGATAGTTATTCTTGATGAAGCCACTGCTTTTGCTGACCCTGATAATGAGGTTAAAATTCAAAAAGCGCTTGATGAGCTTTCAAAGGATAAAACAGTTATTATGATTGCTCACAGGCTTTCGACGGTTAAAAATGCCGATTGTATTTTTGTACTTCAAAACGGCAAGCTTGTTGAGCAGGGAAGTGCAAAAGAGCTTAACGACAAAAACGGTCTGTTTGCTTCGATGCTCAAAAACTATTTGACATCGGTAAAATGGAAAGTCGCAAAGGAGGCTTAAAAATGATTGAAAAACTTATGCATAGATATGCGCTTTCAAGACGAGGTGCAAAAGATTTGATTAAAGGCGTAGTGGCTTGTACATTGCAAGATATTTCGTTTATGTTCCCGGTTACGCTCCTTTATTTGTTTGTTAAGGATTTGCTTGCAAACAACTTAAAAGGCAAAACTTTATTTTATGTAATCGGTGCCGTTGTTTGTTTGATTGTTGTTTTTACAATAACCTTATGGCAATATAATTCAACATTCCTTGCAACATATGTTGAAACGGGAACAAGAAGAATTACACTTGCGGAGAAGCTTCGTAAAATTCCTCTCTCCTTCTTTTCAAAAAAGGATTTGGCAGATTTAACGAGTACAATTATGGCGGATTGCACATATCTTGAAACTGCTTTTTCTCACTTCATTCCGCCTTTTGCAGGCTCGATGATTTCGACGGTTATTATAGCAATAAGCTTGCTCTTTTTTGATGTGAAAATGGCAATTGCTTCCCTTTGGGTTCTTCCTGTGGCTATAATTATCGTTGTTTCTACGGCAAAGGTTCAACAAAAGCTGACGCAAAAATCAATGGATGCAAAAATGGATGCCGCAAATGGTATTCAGGAATGCATAGATACAATTGCCGATTTAAAATCAAACAATGCCGAAAAAAGATATCTTGTATCGCTTGACGACAAGATTGACAATGTTGAGAAAAGAGTTCTTAAAAACGAATTTGGTACAGCCGTTTTTGTTTCCTGCGCACAAATGGTACTCAAGTTGGGCATTGCGACAACGGCGCTTGCAGGCTCGGCACTTCTTATTAAAGGTGAGATTGATGTGCTTACATTCTTTGTATTTTTACTTTTGGTTTCACGGCTTTACGACCCGATGCAAGCCGCTCTCCAAAACCTTGCCGCAATAATCAGCACAAAGACGAATGTGGACAGAATGAATGAAATTCTTGACCATGATGTGCAGTCGGGTGATTCAAAGCTTACCAACAATGGCTATGATATCACTTTTGACAATGTAAGCTTTTCCTACAATAACAACGAAAAGGTTCTTGATAATGTTTCATTTACCGCAAAGCAAGGAGAAATCACCGCTTTGGTAGGTCCTTCCGGCGGCGGTAAAACAACTGTTTCAAGGTTGGCTGCACGATTTTGGGACGCAACAAGCGGCAATATTACAGTCGGCGGTATGAATATTTCAAATGTTGAACCAGAAACACTTTTAAGTCTTTATTCAATCGTATTTCAGGATGTTACGCTGTTTAATACTTCTGTTGCCGAAAATATTCGCCTCGGCAAAAAGGGTGCAACAGACGAAGAAGTTCTTGTTGCGGCAAAGCTTGCAAACTGTGATGAATTTGTTCAAAAGCTTGCAAACGGTTACGATACAGAGATCGGTGAAAACGGCTGTAATCTTTCCGGCGGTGAGCGTCAAAGAATTTCTATAGCCCGTGCATTTTTGAAAAATGCGCCGATTATTCTTCTTGATGAGGCAACCGCTTCTCTTGATGTTGAAAACGAAACGTTAATTCAAACGGCATTATCTAAGCTTATTGAGAACAAAACCGTAATAGTTATCGCTCACAGAATGAGAACGGTTGAAAATGCAGACAAAATTGTAGTTCTCTCAGATGGAAAAATTGCCGAATGTGACACACCGGATAAGCTTATGCAAAAAGACAGTATCTTTAAGCATATGACAGAACTTCAAACAGCAAGTCAAAATTGGACTATATAAGATGAGTTTGCAGAAAAAGTTTTTGTAAGTTGTCAGGCAGTTTCACGTTGGGAAAACGGAGAAACAGTATAACCTGTAGCAATGTAGATTTTTTTAATCCATGGGCATCTATACCAAGTACAAAAAGTTAAGTACTTAACTTTTTTGACTTTTTATATTTTGTATAGGATAATGATAGCGATAGCAGAGTAATTTTAATAAAAAAAGATACGTGCTATTGTGCGTTTACTAGGAGGTGTTGGTGTGATACGGCAATATGACGAGTATGATATAGACGCACTGATGAAAATATGGTTAGAAAAATTCTCCCTTATGCAGAGATATATGTGTATCAAGATGACAGTGCAAAACAGATAATTGGATTTATCGGATTGAACGGTAACTATATTGAAGGTGTTTTCGTGAAAGAAACAATGCAATCAAAGGGAATCGGAAAAATGAAAGCAAAATACGTTAGCTGATAAATTGTATTGGCTCAAAAGGGAAAGTGCCTTTTTGGGCCTTATTTTGTGTTATTCCACAAAAAATGGGAATTATAAAGATTTAATTCTTTACTATGGATGTGTATTGCAAAAGCTTATTTTGCTATACTGACAATATCAACAGAAAAAGTGGATATTAGCGAGATAAACAACGAAAAATGAATCGCTCACAACTGGATGAGTGTTAGAAGGAGAAAAAAGATGTTATCAGTATTATTTACTATTTGTATGATTTGGTTTTTAGGAAAATTTTTTATATTTGGCTTAAAAGCATCCTGGGGAATCATGAAATTACTTTGTATGGTTATTTTCTTTCCAGTGATATTGATTGGAATGGTAGTAGGCGGATTAATGTATATAGCTTTTCCACTATTGATCATTGGTGGGATTATCGGACTTATAATGTCACATTCATAAAAAGTCAGAGAGGTGTTTTTAATGGGATATGATATTGAAAAAGAAAAAAGAGAAGCAATTGAAGCTGGACGTAGAGCCTTAAACAGTCTTAGTGTGGCAAAAGAAAATTTGAATAGTGCAAAAAACTGGGGTCTGGTAGATATGTTTGGCGGAGGATTTTTCAGTACGATGCTGAAACATTCAAAAATGGATCAGGCGAAGCAGAATATGGAGCAGGCAAAGTATGATCTCCGTAATTTCAGCAGGGAATTAAATGATGTAAATATGGCATGTGATCTACACATCGATACCGGAGATTTTCTTTCATTTGCAGATTATTTTTTTGATGGATTTGTGGTGGACTGGATGGTTCAGAATCGAATCAATACTGCAAAAAGACAGGTAGAAGAAGCTATTCGAAGAACGGAAAGTATCGTCAATCAATTACAGCGTATGTAAAGAGAACGGCAATGAATCAGAAGTGATTCGTTGCCGTTCGTGTGATTATGGATTATTTTAATTTTTCTTTTTCGGCATTTAGAAGTTCAAGATTGAGACCCTGTTCACTGGCTGTCTTATCTACCCAAAGATTCAGAGAGTCTATGGCTAAAGAAATTGCATCCAGTTTTTTACTGATAAAAGCAAAATCCCTCATCTCATCATCACTGATCTTGCCGTCACGAGCGATTTGGATCAGCTGACCAGTAAGAGGGTTGATTTCATTTAGACCGGCAATGGTTTCTAGGATGATATTTGACAAGTCAGTTACCTCTACTTCTGGAACATAGCGGTGGCCTATTTCACATTTGTGTGAGCAGTAATAATTGCAGAGATCCGGTCTTTTATAAGCATCAGCCATTTGAATGATATCGTAAGGTGTAGGCTCCTGTGTTTCGTATTCGAATTTTTCGATTTTAGAATCCGAGACAGCCTTCATTTTATCACTTGCTTCTGCCCTTGTAAGTCCTGCGGCTTCTCGGCAAAGCTGGTAAATTGTTTTGTTTGCCCTGGTAGATTGTTTACCCATGAGAATTTCCTCCCTCTATATCGCAAGACATGAGGATTATCAGGTGTTAAGTCCACATGTTGTGCGTGTGTTTTCTCTATGGATTTTATTATACTGGAAGCATCAAGAAACAACAAGAAAATCTATCAATCGCCTAATGGATGCTTTAGAAGAGTTGAAACAGGCTAAAAGATATGAACAGTTGAAGATTAAATCATAAAATTCAAAGAAATGGAGGAGTTGACAATGAAAGGAATATTCGGAGAGTTAATCCTACGAAAGAAGAAAATTAAATAAAGAACATTAGAAAAACTCCTGTGGATTTGCCCAGGAGTTTTTCTATTTCATATATTTCATATAAAATCACAAAAATATAGCAAAGACTGTTTACTTTATGCCAACATATGATTCATCAGTGCCTTAATATCCTCTTCCGGGGTAGTAATAGGTCCAATGCCATAATTTTCTACCAGAAAGTTCAGAATGTTAGATGATAAGAACGCTGGAAGAGAAGGACCAAGACGGATGTTTTTGATACCCAGATGCAAAAGTGTTAACAGGATGCAGACGGCTTTCTGTTCATACCAGGAAAGAACAAAGGAAAGCGGAAGCTCATTAACAGAACATTCAAATGCATCCGCAAGTGCGACAGCAACCTGGATCGCACCATAAGCATCGTTGCACTGTCCTATATCCATCAGTCGTGGCAGGCCAGCGATTTCTCCCAGATCGAGATCATTGAAACGGAATTTCCCACATGCAAGAGTGAGGATCACACTGTCAGAAGGTGCTTGTTTTACAAATTCTGTATAATAATTTCGACCTGGCTTAGCACCATCACAGCCGGCAACCAGGAAGAAATGGCTGATCTCGCCTGATTTTACGGCTTTTACTACAGTATCTGCATGGGATAGGATGGCTGCATGACCAAAACCAGTTGTCACTTTCGTACCACCGTTGATACCTGTGAGGATTTGATCTTCTTTGTAACCACCCAGTTCCAGTGCTTTTTCAATAACTGGTGTAAAATCTTTCTTCTCATCGATATGAACAGTGCCTGGGAAAGCAACCATTTCTGTTGTAAACACTCTGTCAGCATAGCTGCTTTTTGGAGGCATCAGGCAGTTGGTAGTGTAAAGGATCGGAGCAGGAAGATGATCAAATTCTTTCTGTTGATTCTGCCATGCGGTTCCGAAATTTCCTTTTAGATGAGGAAATTTCTTTAAGAATGGATAGGCATGGGCTGGGAGCATTTCACCATGAGTATAGATGTTGATTCCTTTTCCGTTTGTCTGTTCAAGTAAAAGCTGCAGATCCTTCAGATCATGACCAGTTACTACAATAAATGGCCCTTTTTCTACGGTAAGTGTAACTTCTGTCGGTTCTGGTGTTCCATAGGTTTCTGTATTTGCCTTGTCAAGAAGTGCCATGCACTTCAAATTGATCTCTCCTACTTTGAGAACTGTAGAAAGCAGTGCTTCGGTGCTCTCTTCATAACCAATCTTAAATAGTGCTTCGCAGAAGAACAGATTCACTTCATCATCTTCATAATTCAGAACATTTGCATGATAGGCATATGCAGCCATTCCGCGAATGCCAAAGAGAATAAGGGACTTCAGAGATCGAATATCTTCGTCTGCATTCCATAGTTGCTGCATATCGTATTCGTCTGTTTTACCACACGGAGACTGACATTTGCTGCAATCAGGAGCCAGTCTTTCTTTCTCTGCTCTGACTTTTTGTATCATGCTTTCAATTGAAGCATTATCAAAATTGACATTTGTAACTGTAGTAAACAGTCCTTCAATTATGACTTGACTAGTTTTTTTAGAAACAGCTGTTGTGCTGTCAACAGCTCTTGCCAGACCGATCAACGCACCTGTCAGTTCATCCTGTAATTTTGCTGTATCTGCCGTTTTTCCACAGACACCAGAATTTCCTGTACATCCGCTGCATCCGATCGTCTGTTCACACTGAAAACAAAACATATTCTTATCCATTACTATATTCTCCTTTTACTCTAAGATTTTTTTAGTATTTCCATCTTCTGTCAATAGTATACAACTTGGGTTTCTGTAAAAAATATAGTATAATAATTGCAACATGTATGTTTGATTTCCAACAGGAGGGATCATTTTGAAAAAATATTTGCCTATTTTAAAAAACAGTCCTTTTTTTAAAGGCCTTACGGATAACGAGATACTATCGATATTACATTGCGTAAATGCAACGACAATTTACAGAAAACGGGGTTCTTATATTTTCAGAGCTGGGGACTCTACCGAAGTTATGGGACTTGTGGTGTCGGGTTGCGTTCTTGTTATGCAGGAAGATCTGTGGGGACACAGGAATATTCTGTCAAAATGCCATGCCGGTGATTTTTTTGGCGAGCCATATGCAGCAAGTCCGGGAGCTGTTTTGAATGTCAGCGTGGCAGCAGATGAGGATTGTGAAATCATTTTTTTAAATGTTCAGAGACTTTTGGTTTCCTGTCCAACTGCATGTGAACATCATCAGAAGTTGATCCGTAATCTGGTCAGTGTCTTGGCCAATAAGATATTGATCCTGAACGACAAGATCACACATGTCTGCAAGCGAACGACCAGAGATAAACTGTTGTCTTATTTGTCAGCAGAATCCATCAGACAGTCATCGTTGTCTTTTGACATTCCTTTTGACCGACAGCAATTGGCAGATTATCTTTGTATTGATCGTGCAGCAATGTCTACGGAGATATCAAAATTACAAAAAGAGGGTTTTATAAAAACGAATCGAAAGCATTTTGAGTTGATCGTTAGTGCTTTCAGATAACCAATAGAAACTTATGGAGGAATATGATAATGTCAAAAGATGAATATTTGATCACAGATGCGCCCCTTAAAGCGCTGACTGTTTTTGCAATGCCCATGATCCTCGGCAGCTTCTTTCAACAAGTGTATAATATGGCTGATTCGATCATAGTCGGTCAGTTTGTAGGCTCTTCTGCACTTGCAGCTGTTGGTGCCTGTGCTGCCCTCACAAATGTATTTATTTGTGTAGCATTGGGTGCGGGTGTAGGTGCGGGTGTGCTTGTCAGCCGTTATTTTGGAGCTAGAGATTATGGCAAAATGAAAACGATCGTGTCAACATCATTGATTAGTTTTCTGGTCTTAAGTATATTTTTGGGTGTCTTTGGTTTTTGTTTTTCTCATTTGATGATGAGTGTATTACAAACACCTGCTGATATACTGAATGAAGCGGTATTGTATCTAAGAGTTTATTTTGTGGGATTTCCATTTTTGTTTATGTATAATATTCTTTCAACGATGTTTACTTCAATCGGTGAATCGAAAATACCGTTGGCTCTTTTAATATTCTCATCGATGTTAAATATATTGATGGATCTTTGGATGGTAGCTGGACTTGGACTCGGTGTGTTCGGTGCAGCCTTCGCAACTCTCATTGCACAGGGGATTTCCGCAGTGTTGTCACTTTTGATCTTCTTGTGCCGGATGCGTCGATATGAAAGTCGCTTTGACTGGTTTGACAGACAGGAGTTACATTCTATGCTTCAAATTGCTGTACCGTCAGTTCTTCAGCAGTCCACAGTGTCAATTGGCATGATGATCGTACAGGCAGTTGTGAATCCATTCGGTACACAGGCACTCGCAGGTTATTCTGCAACGATGAGAGTAGAAAATGTTTTTTCATTGATATTTGTATCCATTGGTAATGCAGTTTCGCCGTATGTATCTCAGAATCTTGGTGCAAAGAAGATCGAACGTATCAAAAAGGGATACCATGCTGCATTGGTGTTAGATATATGTTTTGCAATCCTTGCTTTCATGATCATCGAATCCTTGCATACCCAGATTTCTTCACTGTTCCTAGGGAAAGATGGAACTGCTTTAGCATATCAGGTGTCTGGAAATTATATGAGATGGCTCGGTTATTTCTTCACCTTCATGGGAATCAAGATGGCAACAGATGGAGTCCTTCGCGGTCTTGGGATCATGCGGCCATTTCTTGTTGCTAATATGGTAAATCTTGCGATCCGCTTGTCAGTTGCTTTGATTTTTGCACCGCGTTTTGGTATTGCATTTGTCTGGCTCGCTGTACCAGCTGGCTGGTTTGCCAACTTTCTGATCTCCTATGCGGCACTCAGAAAATCATGGCCAAGTGATAATTGTAATTGCGTAATCAATACGAATGAGTTATTATGATAACAGATAGGTTTTTAAACCAGCAGCGAAAGCTTCTGAAGCCATACGAAGAAGGTTCAACGGACCTTTCTGCTGACAGACGGCAGGAAAACGGGATATTCATCATTTATCAGAATTCTGAAAATCGCGATTATATCATAAGATACAAAAACGACGCAGACAGTAAAATCGCATACTTTTAAAATGAATGGGCAGTCCCTCAGGCAGGGACTGTCTATCTTTCTGTTGAATTAAAGTAGCTGCAATAAAAATTGTAACTATTGATCCAGATTATTATACGAGAATATCGTACAAGGAGAGAATTTATGTTAGGAATCATCATTGACAGCATCAGTACTTTTATGTACAGCAAATTGCTAGTAATACTGTTGATCGGAGCGGGAATCTATTTTACGATCCGTACAAAACTGCCACAGATGAGATTATTTAAAGATGCCTGCAAAGCCGTTGTAGAAAAGCCAGAAGATGAAAATGGAGTATCATCGTTTCAGGCATTAATGGTATCTACCGCATCACGAGTTGGAACAGGAAATATCATTGGAGTATCGTCCGCTATCTGCATTGGAGGATTTGGCTCTGTATTCTGGATGTGGATCATTGCGATCATCGGAAGTGCATCCGCACTGATCGAAAGTACGCTGGCACAGATTTATAAGAGAAAAGGAAAAGATGGAGAATGTTACGGAGGACCGGCATATTACATTGAAGCAGCACTTCACTGCAGACCATTAGCGATCATATTCTGTATTTCCATGATCGCAACGTATGCATTTGGATTTAATATGCTCGCATCTTATAATTTACAATCTACATTTTCAGGATTCTCATTTTATGATGTAAAATGGACGCCATGGATCATTGGAGGAATTCTTGCAGTGATCACAGGATGGTGTCTCTTAGGAGGGGGATCAAGAATTGTAAAAGTAACATCTACATTAGTGCCAGCTATGGGGGTTGCATATATTCTGATTTCTGTGATCGTTATGATCATCAACCGTGCATATCTGCCAGTTGTATTTTCAAAGATCATCAGCGAAGCATTTGATTTCAAAGCAATTTTTGGAGCATTTGCAGGATCAGCTATGATGCAGGGAATCAGAAGAGGTCTGTACTCCAATGAAGCAGGTATTGGATCAGCACCAAATGCTTCTGCATCCGCACAGGTAAGTCATCCAATCAAACAGGGCTTAGTACAGATGTTATCCGTATTCATTGATACCCTGCTTTTATGCACAGCAACAGCCATGATGTGTTTGTCATCAGGAATTGCCCCTGCGCAAGAATTACAGGGGGCACCATGGGTACAGGCAGCACTGCATGAATCCTTAGGGAACTTCGGACCACTCTTTATCACAGTAGCGATGGTATTGTTTGCATTTACAACACTTCTTGGGAATTGTTTTTATTGTGATAACTTGTTAAATTATATCCACAAAGGACAGCCATCAAAGACATTCATGAAAGGATTTCGTATAGTATCTGCACTGGTTGTGTTCATTGGTGCAGGAATGGAAGTTTCTATGCTTTGGAATATTTCAGATGTTTTGATGGGAGTTATGGCACTGATCAATATTCCAGTGATCTTGATTTTGTCAAATACAGCACTGAAAGCATTGGAGGATTATGAAAAGCAGAAGAAAAATGGAGAGAATCCAGTGTTTAAGACTGGGAATATTGGATTGGAATACGAGACGGATTATTGGAGCTAGATTTATATTTTTTACTTTTGATACTGACATTATCATGGTATAATTAAAAAAAGATTCTAGGCAAAACAGACGAAAGTCTGTGACGCAAAGCTAAAGGGCCTGTAAAATGGCAGCCAATTGCAGAAAATGATAGGCACTGTCTGTTTGGCAGTGCTGTTTTATTTCATAAGGATGAGATATAAAAATGAGGTTATAAGATGAAAAAAAGAAAAATTTTTACTGTTGTATTGATATTTTCTATGTTAATGGCAACTTTGGCAGGATGTGATAAGGCAGATAAAGTGTCTGACACAACAAAAAAACCTGTTATAAAAATTGGAAGTGACAATTATCCGCCTTATAATTTCCTGAATGAGGATGGTATCCCGACAGGTATAGATGTTGAACTGGCAACGGAAGCATTTAGAAGGATGGGGTATAAGACGGAGATCGTTCAGATCAATTGGGAAAAGAAAAAAGAGCTGGTAGAAAGTGGAAAAATTGATTGTATCATGGGATGTTTTTCAATGGAAGGACGACTTAACGATTATCGTTGGGCCGGACCATACATAGCAAGCCGTCAGGTGGTTGCTGTAAATGAGAACAGTGACATTCATAAACTGAGTGATCTGAAAGGAAAGAACCTTGCAGTCCAGTCTACAAGCAAACCAGAAGGTATCTTTCTGAAGCGGACGGATAAGAGAATTCCCAAACTTGGCAATCTGATCAGTCTTGGACACATGGAATTGATCTATACATTTCTGGGGAAAGGGTATGTGGATGCTGTGGCTGCGCATGAGGAATCCATCGTCCAGTATATGAAAGATTATGATACAAGCTTCCGCATTCTGAAGGAACCATTGATGGTCGTCGGGATAGGAGCTGCTTTTGCAAAGAATGATGACAGAGGGATCTGCGAACAGATGAATCAGAAGCTGGAAGAAATGCACAAGGATGGTACCTCCCTGAAGATCATAAAAAAATATATGGATGATCCAGAGAAATATTTGGAGGTGGATGATCTTGGATATTAATGGAAGAGAAAAAGCAAAACGATTCTGGATAGTTGTTGGTTTGCTTGGCATCTGTATGTTTGTCACTGCAATTTTTTGTTTTTTTCATACGGAAAAAAACGAAGCTGAGAAAAGAATGGTGGAGATTGTAAACTATGTCAAAGTACAGTGCTCAACCTATACTCATTATAATGAATCTTCAGAATCAAAAAGTCTCCTTCGTGCGATCGAAAGTGCCAGACAGATGAGTACAAATATTGATATGGAAGTAAAGAATAGAAAGCAGTTAGACCGAAAGTTTCTGAAAGAGAATCTGCAGTCACTCTGGGTGGATGGTATTCTTGTATTGGATGAAGAAGGAAAGAAAGTCTGTGAATACAGTATGGATGAAGGTTTGATGGATGAGATGATTGATTATCTGCAAAAAGATATCATTATGGATTACACAGGATATAAAGAAAGATCTTATTCAGAACGGATTGCCAGAGGAGATGGATCACGTATCGATATCGCAGCCTGCGCCAGAAAAGATGCCCCAGGGATCGTTGCAGTTTACTATTACACATCTCCGAGATTTATCAGAAATTATACTTTAACGATCCAGAGTCTTTTAAAGGGGTACAATACTGAGAAAGACGGGACGATCATTGTTGCAGACAAAGGGAAGATTATTGCCAGTAACGATGAGAAATTATTGGCACAGGATGTCGCAGACAATGAGATTATTCAGAAAATGAAGAAGCATACAGATAGTCGGCATATCTTTCATCTGAAGAATAAAGGAACTGGATGCTATGGTATCATGCTGAAACAAAGGGATTATTATATCTACATGTATTTACCAGATAAAGAGGTATTCAGTAATCTGCCACTCAGGGTAACAGGTGTTGTATTCCTTTATCTTATCATTCTTAGTTTTTTATGGTTCTGGATATATACAACCAATCTGGCACATCAGAAACAGGAACAGGAAAAAGATGAGAAATATAAAGCAGAACTTCTGAAATCGGCAAAAAAAGCAGAGGCAGCGAACGAGGCGAAAACTGAGTTTCTCCAGAGGATGAGCCATGATATCCGGACACCGATCAATGGAATATGCGGTATGATCGATGTGGCGGAGCATTATGTAGATGATATGGAAAAACAGACAGAATGCAGGGCAAAGATCAAAGAAACATCTCATCTGTTACTGGAATTGATCAATGAAGTTTTGGATATGAGTAAGCTGGAATCGGACGAAGTAGTTCTGGAAGAAATTCCATTTAATCTAAACAATATTTCCAAGGAAATCTTTGTTGTGATCGAACAGATAGCTGCAGAACAAAATATTCGGATCGTGTGGGAGAAAGAAGAAATCACACACTGGAATCTGATCGGAAGCCCAGGATATGTAAAAAGGATCATGATGAATATTTTGTCAAATGCGGTAAAATATAATAAAGAAAACGGATATATCTACATCAGCTGCCAGGAATTTACATCGGAGCAGGAGGGAAGAGTGACGATTGAATTTATCTGCCGAGATACAGGAATTGGTATGACAAAGGATTTCCAGAAACGCCTTTTTGAACCGTTTGCACAGGAGCATACTGGAAGCCGTACAAAATTTTCCGGAACAGGGCTTGGAATGCCGATCACGAAAAAACTGATCGAAAAAATGGGAGGAATGATCACGTTTGAAAGTAAGAAGGGAGAAGGCACAACCTTTGTGATCAGGATTCCATTTAAAATAGATCAGGATGCTGATCAACGTGAAGAACAGGAAGCTATATCAGAAAAATCTATAAAAGATCTGAAGGTCCTTCTGGTGGAAGATAATGAGCTGAATATGGAAATCGCAGAATTTGTGATTCAGAATGAAGGTGCATCTGTGACGAAGGCATGGAATGGCCAAGAAGCTGTTGAGATATTCAAAAAAAGCAGACCAGATGAATTTGATGTCATCCTGATGGATATCATGATGCCAGTTATGAACGGTTATGAAGCAGCAAAGATGATCCGTGCACTGGACAGAGATGATGCAAAAACGGTTCCGATCATAGCAATGACGGCAAATGCGTTCACCGAGGACAGATTAAAGTCAAAAGAGTCGGGAATGAATGAACATATCGCGAAACCTATAGATGCAAAATTATTAGTAAAAGTGATCAGTGAATTCGTGGAAAATAAAGAGGAGGATTCGTAATGAAAAAGAGAAAATGGAATAGAGTTCTTTCTATACTTTTGGTGATGGTGACAGTCATATCACTTATGTCAGGATGTGATAGGAAGAGCGCGAAAAATGAAGAGAAAGATACGATCACTGTATATTTATGGAGCACAAATCTATATGAAAAATATGCCCCATACATTCAGAAACAGCTTCCAGATATTAATATTGAATTTGTAGTGGGTAACAATGATCTGGATTTCTATCGGTTTCTTAAGGAAAATGGCGGATTGCCAGATATCATAACTTGCTGTCGTTTTTCACTACATGATGCAAACCCTCTGAAAGACAGCCTGATGGATCTTTCCACAACCAATACAGCAGGTGCTGTCTATAATACATACCTCAACAATTTTATGAATCAGGATGGCAGTGTAAACTGGCTTCCAGTGTGTGCGGATGCGCATGGGTTTGTAGTTAACAAAGACCTTTTTAAAAAATATGATATCCCTCTGCCAACAGATTACAAAAGTTTTGTTTCTGCCTGCCAGGCATTCAAAAAAGTGGGGATCCGTGGATTTACTGCAGACTATTCTTATGATTATACTTGTATGGAAACACTGCAGGGACTATCTGCGTCAGAGCTGTCTACAGCGGCTGGACGTAAATGGCGTACTGCCTATAGTGATCCTGATAATACAAAGAGAGAGGGTTTGGACAGTAAAGTCTGGCCGGAGGCTTTTGAACGTATGGAGCAATTCATTCAGGATACAGGGTTGAGCAAAGATGATCTGAATATGAATTATGATGATGTGATGGAGATGTATAAAAGTGGTAAGCTAGCTATGTACTTTGGAAGTTCTTCTGGTGTAAAAATATTTCAGGATCAGGGCATTAATACAACATTTCTTCCATTCTTTCAACAAAACGGCGAAAAATGGCTGATGACGACACCATATTTTCAGGTAGCATTGAACCGTAACCTGACAAAGGATGAAACACGCCGGCAGAAAGCAATGAAAGTGTTGAATGTAATGCTGTCAGAGGATGCACAGAATCGGATTGTTTATGATGGTCAGGATATATTAAGCTATAGTCAGGATGTAGATACACATCTTACAGAATATCTCAAAGATGTCAGAACTGTGATTGAAGAAAATCATATGTATATCCGAATCGCATCCAATGACTTTTTCAACGTATCCCAAGATGTAGTTTCTAATATGATTTCAGGAAAATACGATGCCAAACAGGCTTACCAGTCATTTAATACAAAGCTTCTGAAGAAGAAATCTGATTCTGAGAAGATCGTGCTCGATTCAAAGAAAGCTTATTCCAATCATTTTCATACCAGCGGGGGGAATGAAGCATATTCTGTTATGGCAAATACTTTGCGTGGCATCTATGGTACAGATGTGCTGATCGCAACAGGAAACAGTTTTACAGGAAGTGTACGGAAGGCAGGATATACGGAAAAAATGGCTGGCAATATGATCATGCCAAATGGTCTTTCAGCTTACAAACGGAAGATGAGCGGGGCTGAGCTGAAAAAGACGGTCAGAAATTTTGTAGAAGGTTATCAGGGTGGTTTCAATCCATTTAACCGTGGCTCCCTGCCTGTGGTCAGTGGTATTTCTGTAGAGATCAAGGAAACGGATGATGGTTATACATTAAGTAAAGTTACAAAGAATGAAAAACCAGTTCAGGATAAGGATACATTTACTGTAACCTGTCTTGCAATCCCACAACATATGGAAGCATATCCAACGGGTAAAAACATTGTATTTAATGGAGAAGATATTTCGGTGAAAGATACCTGGACAAAATATGTTTTGGAGGGTGATGCCGTTCTCGCGAAACCTGAATACTATATAACTTTGAGGTGAGAAGAATGGATGTTAAGAATCATAATATGAACAAAGAGAAACCTATCATGAGAAAACGATTCAGGATCATTGCCTTTCTTGCGTTCTTTCTTGGAATCGTTATAGCTGTTTCTCAATATTTTGAGTTTGTATCGAAAACTGTCTATGAGGAAAGTGTTTCTCATCTGACCGAAGTTTTCCATCAGTCGGATAATATGTTAGGTGAACTGACACATAAGAATCTGATGTATCTTCATATGTGGAGTGAGTATCTGCAGGATGCATCAAGTGAAAGCAAAATTCGTGATTATATAGATAAAGCACAGAAAGATGCGGGATTTTTATATTTTTATTTTCTATCAGCTGACGGTAACTATAAGACGACAACAGGTGAAACAGGGTATCTTGGATTACAGGAAAATATTGAAGATGAGATTCAAAAGGGCAATGATATCATAACCAATGCAGCAGTTCCCGGAAAATCTGAGATGCTTGTTTTTGCCAGCCCGAAGGCTCATGGAAGTTATCAGGGATTTAAATATGATGCAATTGCTATTGCTTATGAAAACGCTGATATAGTAAATGTACTCGATATCTCTGCGTTTAATGGAAAAGCAAAGAGTTATGTTCTTCATCCAGATGGTCGTGTTGTGATCGATCATTCTTTGGAGTCATGGGGAAATGTGTATAACTTTTTTGGCATTCTGAGAGAACATACAAATATCTCCGAAAAAGAGATCCTTGAAATTTCAAAGAAATTTAAAGAGGGACATACAGGTGCGATGTTACTAAATCTGGATGGAAAGGATTACTATCTTGTTTATGAAAAATCAGGTATTCAGGACTGGATATTTCTGGGACTTGTCCGGGCAGATATCGTCAATGCCAGTATGAACACTTTGCAACTTAGTACGATGCTTCTTGTAGGGGCAGTCGTGCTCTGTATTACAGCCATTCTTATTGGATTTATTTTACGAAAAAATAGTGTAAGACTGAAGAAAAAAGACACAGAGATATTGTACAGGGATGAGCTGTTTCAAAAGTTGTCAATGAATGTGGATGATGTATTCTTAATGTTGGATGCAAAAACGTATCAGGCAGATTATGTCAGTCCGAATGTAGAAAAACTGTTGGGGATTACCGTAGAACAGATTCGGAAAGATATTTGTGTTTTAGGAGAACTGCATTCTGAGGATACGGAAGAGCTGAAGAAGGATTATCTAAAGGAGATTCAGGTTCATGAACAGCAGGAATGGGATTTTGAATATGTTCATCAGAAAACAGGAGAACAACGTTGGTTTCATAGTGTTGCAATGGGCAGTGAGCTGAACGGAGATAAGAAATATATACTGGTTATGTCGGACCGTACTGCTGACAAGAAGATGAACCAGGCACTTTCTGAAGCAGTCCATGCTGCGGAGAATGCTAATCAGGCAAAGAGTACTTTCCTTTCCAACATGTCTCACGATATTCGGACACCAATGAATGCTATCATTGGGTTTACGACACTGGCTGTGAGCAACATTGATAATAAGAAAATGGTCAGAGATTATCTTGGTAAGATCCTTTCGTCCAGCAATCATCTGTTATCACTTATCAATGATATACTGGATATGAGTCGTATTGAGAGTGGCAAGATCCATCTGGAAGAAACAGAGGTTAGTTTGTCGGATGTACTTCATGATCTGAAGACGATCATCAGTGGACAGATTCATGCGAAGCAGCTGGAACTTTATATGGATGCCATGGATGTTACGAATGAGGATGTGTATTGCGATAAGACACGGCTAAACCAGATACTGCTGAATCTTTTGTCCAATGCGATCAAGTTTACTCCCGCAGGCGGAACGATTTCTGTCCGGTTGAAACAATATCCGAGAACACAGCAAGAGCGTCAGCTATATGAGATCAGGGTAAAGGATAACGGAATCGGTATGAGTGAGGAATTTGTACAGAAACTTTTTTCTCCTTTTGAGCGTGAGAGAAGTTCCACAGTCAGCAGGACTCAGGGTACAGGACTGGGTATGGCCATTACCAAGAATATTGTGGATATGATGGGCGGAAATATTGGGATTCAGACAGAACAGGGCAAAGGTACGGAATTTATTGTACGACTGCCGTTGCGGATCCAGTCTAAGCATCATCGTGTAGAGAAGATCCCAGCGTTGGAAGGTCTTAAGGCACTGGTGATAGACGATGATTTTAATACCTGTGACAGCGTGACAAAGATGCTTGCAAAGGTTGGAATGCGTTCGGAATGGACACTTTCTGGTAAGGAGGCGGTTCTTCGTGCAAGGCAGTCTATAGAACTGGGTGATGCATTCCATGCCTATATCATCGATTGGCGATTGCCAGATATGAATGGTATTGAAGTTACCCGACAGATTCGTAGTCTTGGTGATGATACACCGATCATTATCCTGACTGCTTACGACTGGTCAGAGATCGAAGCGGAAGCAAGAGCAGCAGGAGTCAATGCATTTTGTGCGAAACCTATATTCATGTCAGACATCAGAGATACTTTGATGACAGCAATCGGTCAGAAGCAGGATAGGACGGATGATGATATTCTTCCGGCAGTAAGTTCAGATTTTAGAGGCAGAAGTATTCTGCTTGTAGAAGATAATGAATTAAACAGTGAGATTGCGATGGCGATTCTTAATGAATATGGATTTCAGGTTCATACAGCAGAAGATGGAGCAGAGGCAGTGGAGAAAATCAGGAATTCAGCACCAGGCGATTATGAACTTGTACTTATGGATATTCAGATGCCTGTAATGAATGGATATGAGGCTGCAAAGCAGATCCGTGCATTGGATGATCCAGCACTGGCAGAAATTACGATCCTTGCTATGACTGCCAATGCTTTTGATGAAGATAGAAAGAAAGCACTGGAATGTGGTATGGATGGATTTTTATCCAAACCAATTGTTATTGAGGAATTGATCCATACGTTACAAACCAATTTGAAATAAATGAAAGGAAGCGATATCTTTTTTATTCACAAAAATTTCGAAATCTCTTAAGAAAATCTTTGACAAAATGTAACAATGGAGAATCGAAACGTGATATAATAAAGAGCAAGTGTCTATAGAACTCACATGACACAACATAAGACAAGTTTACGAAACATAAGAAGATGAGGAGGGCATAAAGATGCCTGGTATTATTTTAGAAGGAGGAACATTTCGTCCGATCTTTAGTGCAGGAGTGATGGATGCACTGTTGGATGAAGATATCATGTTTCCTTATATGATCGGAGTATCTGCGGGAATCTGTGATGGTTTTTCCTATATATCCAAACAAAAGGAAAGAAATTTAAAAATCCTGATGAACCACAGGAATGATAAAAGATACATGGGAGCGAGGAATCTACTGAAGGAGAGAAGTCTTTTTGGACTGGATTTCGTATATGACACGATCCCAAACAAACTGTATCCATTTGACTGGAAGACATTTAATGAATACAAAGGAACGATCAAGGTCGGTGTAACAAATGCATGGACAGGGAAAGCAGAATACAAAGATGGAATGAAACTGGATAAGAAGTGTACGATGCTTCGAGCAACTTGTGCGATTCCGTTTGCATTTCCAACGATCAAAGTAGATGGAAAGCCTTATTATGATGGTGGAATTGCAGATCCGATTCCGATCAGACGATCAATAGAAGATGGGAATGATAAGAATCTGATCGTACTGACAAGGCCAGAAGGGTATAGAAAAGAATTAAGCAAGAGCAACAAAGCTGCGGCAAAACTTCTCAAGAGAAAATATCCACATTTACCGGAACTGCTGTTAAATCGTCATATAAGATATAATAAAACAGTTAGATATTGTGAGCAGTTAGAGAGGGAAGGAAAGGCAGTGATCCTAAGACCAGAGTATACAATCGATAGTTTAGAGAAAGACATTGATGTATTAAAACAAACGTATGATATGGGATACCGCGTCACAAAAGAGAATATAAACAGAATTAAAGAATTATTTTAGACGACTCTTTATGCCTGTTCCACTGGACGGAAGAAGCTCGATAAGATATACTTTATAAGATTAAGACAAAGGAGGGATCGGGCGATGGCAAGAATTGAAGAATCAAGACGAACTTATATAGAAGAACTTGCGACCAATCCAAGAGTCAACCTGATGGTTTTATCAGAACGAATCAATATTGCGTTTCATGAGGATGAAAGTGAGGTATCTCTGTCAGAGAAGATAGCAGAGAAACTTTATGATATGCCACAATTGATCACTAAGTTATTACAGCAGGAAGCAATCGAATTCTTACTGCAATGCTGGGATATGGAAGGTGAGAGCCTGATCGCTGAGATGTATGCAAGAGAGATTGAACAGTTACATTTTCTTGGATTTCTCTCATATGAAGACGATACGATCTTATTGAATATGGAAGCAAAGGATAATTTTTTCTTCTCTCTGAAAAGTCGCAGAGTTCAGGAAGAGTTAGAAGAGGGTACCAGACTTGAGAATATTCTCTTTGGAATGTTGTTTTTATATGGTATTTTAGATATTTATGAGTGCTGCCAGATGATCCAAGAAGAGATGTTCCCAGAGCTGACTTATGATGAGTTGGAAGAATTTATATTACTCCGTATTGTATTCTGGCAGTCAGGAATCTTATTAAGAAATCAGATGAATTCAAGACTGTTACTGGCAAGCCGTGAGGTAGAAAATCGTAACGAAGTATTTATTCAGTGGAGCCTTAGGGAAGATCTATCATGGAAACGTTACAGTGAAGATGAATATAAGAATCTGGCACTAGGCAATGGAATTGGAGGCTGGGATGGAATCCCGGAATTATATGATTTTGTGATGAAGAATATCGAGAATGATCAGTATAAGGTTATGATGATCGTAAAATCACTGGTTGTTAAGATTCAAAATGGATTGACTTATGAAGAGATTACATCTGCGTATGTGAATCTTCTGGATGAAGAAGATAAAGAACATCAAAGGATCCTTTGTGAATTGATCCGTACGCTTTATAAAACTGTACCATTATATAGTCTCAAGGGACATACGAGAACAGAATTGGAAGAAGAAAGCCAAGAAGCAAGATTTCATGTGATTCAGGGTGGTAAAGAGTAAGGAGGAAGCGAATGAGACAGTCAACTGTATTAGTAGTAGATGACGAGAAAGAGATTGCTGACTTTATTGAATTATATTTAAAGAATGAAAATTATAATGTACATAAATTTTACAATGGAAAGGATGCCTTGGCGTGTGTAGAACATGAGAATATTGATCTGGCGATCCTTGATGTGATGCTGCCAGATATTGATGGATTTGAGATTTTAAAACAGATCCGTTTAACACACAATTTCCCTGTGATCATGCTGACAGCGAAAGTATCTTCCATGGATAAGATCAATGGATTGACATTGGGAGCTGATGATTATATTGAGAAACCATTTGAGCCGTTGGAATTGATGGCAAGAGTGAAGGCACAGCTTCGAAGATTTACAAGATACAACGATGGAAGCGGTATGAATCAGGAAGATACACTGGAGATCGCAGGTCTTATCTTAAACCGTGCAACACACCAGTGTACTTATGGAGAAGAAGAAATTACATTGACACCGCTGGAATTTTCAATTTTATGGATTCTGACAAAGAACCGCGGGAAGGTTATAAGCTCAGAGAATCTTTTTGAGCAGGTATGGAAAGAAAAATATTTTAAGAACAACAATAATACAGTCATGGTACATATTAGACATCTCCGTGAGAAACTGGGAGAGGTCATGGGACATAAAGAATTGATCAAGACAGTCTGGGGAGTTGGATACAAAGTTGAGGAGTAAATACAGAAGTTTAAAGATAAGGATCATACTACAGACATTGGGGATCAGTCTGATCGTTGCATGTATCGGATACTTTGTACTTGATATATTTGTAGATGGTGTATTTCAGGATCCATTTGCCAAAACGGTCGTTTATATATTTGAACGGATCGGGATGGATGAACTAGAAGCAATCCGTGTATATCGGCTGATCTTTGTACAAAATAAAACAATGATCATTGGTGCTGGATTTTTTGTGCTGCTTTTGTTAAGCTTTTATCTGGGTATGTCAAAATTTACGACATATCTAAGACAGGTTGAAGGCGGGATCCAGATGATCTTGAATGAATCCAAAGACCGCATATTACTCCCACCAGAGTTAAATCCTTTGGAGAATAAATTAAATGAGATCAAAGGAACGTTGAAAGAACAGCGGCGGATCGCAGAAGAAAGTGAGCAGAGAAAGAATGATATCATCGTCTATCTTGCTCATGATCTGAAAACACCACTGACGTCGATTATTGCATATCTGTCATTGTTAAATGAATCGCCGGATATGTCAGAAGAACAAAGAGCTAAGTATACAGGAATTTCTCTTGAGAAAGCGAAACGTCTTGGAGAACTGATCAATGAGTTCTTTGAAATTACAAGGTATAATCTTCAGAATATTACCTTGGACAAAAAGGAATTTTATCTTTATGTTCTGCTCGAACAGGTGATGGATTCTTTTGCTGCGGTATTTAAGCAGAAAGGATTAGAGTGGAAGATAGAGGTAGATGATAAAATATTAATTTATGGTGATCCGGACAGGCTTGCCAGGGTTTTTGAGAATCTGTTAAGGAATGCAGTATCGTATTGTTATCCGAATTCTCTCATCGAAGTTTATGGAATGATCGATGGAGATAACGCAGAGATTTTAGTCAGGAATCAGGGAAAGACCATACCGAAACATCAATTAAATAACCTGTTTGAGAAATTTTACAGATTAGATGAAGCAAGATCTTCTGAAACTGGCGGGGCAGGTCTTGGACTTGCGATCGCGAAGGAGATCATAGAGCTTCATGATGGAACTATCAAAGCAAACAGCCAGAATGAGTATACGACATTCATAATAAGGCTGCCAAGAAAGAAGGAGGAACAATGAAAAAAGTATATGTCATTGGACATCGCAATCCAGATACAGATTCCATCTGTTCTGCGATCGCATATGCAAACTTAAAGAATCAAGTGGAAGGAAACGGATACGAAGCATATCGTGCTGGTAATATCAACAGCGAAACAAGATATGTGTTGGATACATTTGGAATTAAAGATCCAAAATATGTTAGTGATGTAAGACCAAGATTAAAAGACGTAAATTTAAATCTAGTTAAAGGTGCAAAAGCGGCAGATTCCCTGAAATCTGCACGTGAAATGATGCAGACAGAGAAGATCGTGTCTCTTCCAGTATTAGATGGAAAGAAAATGATCGGTCTGGTATCCATCAGTGATGTGTTGAAAGCAGACATGGATGTTTATGACAATGAAATCCTTGCCAAAGCAAAAACACCATATAAAAATCTTGTAGAAACATTAGATGGAACACTTCAGGCAGGAGATATCGAAGGATATATCACAGAAGGTAAATTAACAGTATCTGCCGCAAGTGTTGATACAATGGAAGAATTTGTAACAGCCAAAGATACAGTGATCGTTGCAAACCGTGAAGATGCACAGATTGGTGCAATCCAGACAGGAGTACAGTGTGTTGTAGTATGCATGGGTACAGAAGTTACTGATAAAGTATTAGAACTTGCAAAGGAAAAGAACTGCAGAATCATCACAACACCATATGATACATTTACGGCAAGCCGTTTGATCTGTCAGGCAATGCCAGTATCTTATATCATGGCAACAGATACGATCGTATCTTTCAATGAAACAGATTTTGTAGATGATGTCAAAGAAGAGATGACAAAGAAACGTTTCCGTTACTTCCCTGTATTGAATGCAGATAACGAATTTGTAGGATTTATTTCCAGACGTCGTATCTTAGAATTCAACAAGAAACAGGTAATTTTAGTTGATCACAATGAAGTATCACAGGCAGTCGAAGGATTAGAAGAATGTGAGATCATGGAGATCATCGACCACCACAGAATCGGAAGTGTGGAAACTGTATCACCAGTTTACTTCAGAAATCAGCCAGTTGGATGTACAGGAACGATCGTTGCTCAGATGTACCGTGAACAGGGAATCGAGATCACAAAAGAGATGGCAGGATTAATGTGTTCAGCAATTCTTTCTGATACATTAATGTTCCGTTCTCCAACATGTACACCAGTGGACGAACAAATCGCAAGAGAATTAGCACAGATCGCAGGAATCGATGTAGAAGAACATGCCAAAGCAATGTTCCGTGCAGGAAGTGATTTAAGTGGTAAGACTCCAAATGAAATCTTCTACATGGATTATAAGAAATTCAATGCCGATACAATTGACTTTGGTGTTGGACAGATCACATCCATGGATCAGGGAGAATTAGATGATATCAAAGCATCAATCCTTGAATATATGGATTCTGTGAAAGAAGAACAGGGACTTGATTACGTATTCTTTATGTTAACAAACATCTTAGAGGAAACAACACATCTGCTGATCTGCGGACCAGAAGCTGAGGGAGTGATCGAACGCGGATTTGGCGTAACACCAGAAGATAAAGTTGCAATTCTTCCTGGAGTTATGTCACGTAAGAAACAGATGATCCCTAATCTGTTGAATGCGTTTCAGCAGTAATTTGACATAGTCGTTCAAATGTATATAAGAAAATAAGAATAAGAGCCATCCGCCAAAATTCTAATGGTCGGATGGCTCTTATTCTTATTTATTTTTTCTCATATATAATGGAAGGCTATTCAAATCAGACAGACGGAAGTCAATTCTGTTATGAGTGGTGCTAAAAGAAGTATTGAAAATATGGAATAAGAATAGTATACTAATAATAAATAAAATATGTGGAATAAACTGTAAAAAATACTTGCCAATATTTGTAAATTAATGTAAACTATAAACATCAATAATCTAGATTAAGATCAAAGAAGTTCTATATAATTGTTATACGATTCAGAGAAATTCTATAAATATTCAGTTCTGCAGATAAGATAAGCAAACGATAGTTTACAAACAAGGAGTCAGGAATGGGAGAAAAGGATAAGATTGAAAAGTTGTTGGAAGATTATCCAGATGTATTTGCGGATATTATCAATGTATTAGTTTATCAGGGAGAAGAGATAGTTAAACCAGAGGAACTACGGACAACAAATATACGGTCACAATATAAAGCATCAGATGATGTGCTTCATGAAGAAGAGAGAGATACTTTGAAAGAATGGAATAATAAAAAAGGTTTCAAGGTATTATTTGGAATTGAAAATCAGACAACCAAAGATAAAAAAATGCCACTACGTGTCATTGCATATGATGGAGCATGTTATCGTTCGCAGATGTTAAAGAAAGATACAAAAGAATTTTGCAAGGTAATAACGCTTGTTTTATATTTTGGAGATAATCATTGGAAAGATGATAAAGAACTAAGAGAAGTTATCAATCAAGAAAGTGGGAATGAGGAGCTGTTCCAAAATTATAAACTGAATGTATTTGATATAGCATATCTGAACGAGCAACAAATAGAAATGTTTCAAAGTGACTTTGGAATTATTGCGGATTATTTTGTAAAACGAAGAAAAGGTTATAAAACAATTGAAAATCATAAACCAATTAAACATGTGGATGAAATGTTAAAATTTATGAGGATTTTTGCAGAAGACGAAAGATTTTTGCAATTGGATGTAAAGAAAAATGAGGAAGGAGAAGTTACTATGTGTACAATATTAGATACAGCAATTAATAAAGGAATAGAGCAAGGAATAAGTCAAGGAATAACACAGGGAAAAATTATAGGGGAAAATGCAACGTTAAAGTTAGTAAAAATTTTATTAGCTAATAATAAAATCCAAGATATAGATAAGATATACAATGATATACAGTATAGAAATAAATTAATGGAAGAGTATAAAATCTATGAGATGATATAAAAAAGACCGCCCATCTGGGCGGTTACTTTTCTGAAAAGAGAGGATTAAAAAATATATATGAAAAACTATGTCTTAAGTATACCAAAATCCTCGAGGCATTCAATATACAAAGTATGAACAATTCTAAAGAATTTATAAACAGTTCTAAACAAAATAGGTTTCACCATTTTATTATGTTCTCGTTGTTCGGCGTGTCAATAAGTATAAATTGCTTATTTGTGCAAGCACAAACACAATTTATACTTTTGACATTTACATCATGTAATAATATTTAGCATAAAGACCGCCAGAAGCAATTAGTTCTTCATGTGTTCCTCGTTCTTTGATCGTTTGTCCATCGATAACAAGAATTTCATCTGCATTCTGGATCGTTGATAGACGATGGGCGATCGTGATCGTTGTTCGATTTTCAGACAAGGCGTCCAGACTCTTCTGGATATGCTGCTCGCTTTCATTATCTAATGCGCTGGTAGCTTCATCTAAGATTAAGATTGGCGGGTTCTTTAAGAAGACTCTTGCAATAGAGATTCTTTGCTTCTGACCACCGGATAATCTTGTACCACGTTCTCCAACGAAAGTATCATAGCCATTAGGTAATGTCATAATAAAATCGTGGATATTGGCTTTCTTAGCAGCTTCGACAATTTCATCAAAGGTTGCATCAGGGTTTCCGTAAGCAATATTTTCTTTGATACTGCCGCCAAATAGATAAACATCCTGTTGAACAATACCGATGGAGCTTCTAAGACTCTCTAATTTTATATCCTTGATATTCTGACCACCGATCGTAATCAAACCATCTGTAATATCATAAAATCGAGGCAGCAGAGAACAGATCGTTGTTTTTCCACCACCGGAAGGTCCAACGAGTGCAATGGATTTTCCTGATTTGATCGTGAAATCAATGTGATTTAATACAATCTCATTATCTTCGTAACTAAATGAGACATCATGATAACAGATATCCCCATCAGGATGTTTCATATTAACGGCATCAACAGAATCTGTGATCTCAGGTTCAATATCAATAACAGACTGATAACGGATAAAACCAGACATACCTTTCTGGATCATTTCTGTTAATTCTACAAGAATCTGAATCGGGCTGATAAAGATTCCAATATACAATGCATACATAGCAAGGTCAGCAGCACTCATCTGGCCAAGAGCGATAAAATAACCACCAGCAAGTAAAGTGACAAGATACATCATTCCTTGGAAAAATGTATTTCCACTCTGAAAACTTCCCATAGCACGATAATTATCACGCTTGGAATCTAAAAATGCCTCATTTCCAACACGAAATTTCTCACGTTCAATATCTTCATTTGCAAAAGACTGCACAATACGGATTCCAGCAAGGGAGTCTTGCAAAGAAGCATTGACATCACCGATCTTCCTGCGGTTGTCAAGGAAGGTGGCTTGCATCTTACGGTTTTGCTTTGCACTGAAGAAGATCATCAGTAAAACGATCGCAAGAAGAATGATCGCCAATTTCCACTGAATGATAAACAGGAAAATAAAAGATCCAACGATCTTCACAAGAGAGATAAATAAATTCTCAGGGCCGTGATGGGCAGCTTCGGAAATATCAAACAGGTCAGAAACAAGACGGCTCATCATCTGTCCGGTGTTATGCTGATCATAATAGGAAAAAGAAAGATTTTCATAATGGTCAAACAGTTTACGGCGCATATCACGTTCCATCTGGGCTCCCATGATATGCCCCTGGCAACTGACATAATATTTACAGAACGCCTGAAAAATATAGCAGATAAATAAAATTCCCCCGATGATCGGAAGAGTCTTAAGGATCATAGAAGCATCCTTAAGAAATAAAGTCTTTGTAAGTGAACGAAGGATCTGCGGATAAGCAAGGTCAACCAGACTGATAAATGCCGCACAGATCAGATCAAAAATAAAGACTTTTTTGTATGGTTTATAATATTGGATGAATTTTTGAAAAGTACTCATTGGTGATAACTCCTTTAAAGAAAAATTTGATTGTATACAAACAACCAGAAACTATCATACACCAATTTTTGAAAAATAAAAAGACCGCTCAATAAAATGAGCGGTTACTTTTCTGAAAAGAGAGGATTAAAAAATATATATGAAAAACTATGTCTTAAGTATAGCAAAATCCTTCCTTTATTCAATATATAAAGTATGAACAATTCTAAAGAAAGTATAAACAGTTCTAAAGAAATTATTGTAAATGTTAGTTGATCTTAGATATCCATATAATGATGAGAGTGTCAAAAGTAAATTTTGCCACTCTCTGATGTACCAGGATTGTTCCATTGCTACGCAATTCCACAATCCTCGAACACCTCGAACTCCCATAAAATGGTGTGTTCAACTTACATCATATAATAATTTCTAGTTATCTCATCAGCAATTTTCTCAATATTACCATGCTTGACAGCATAATCAAGAATGCTATATCGTTTGCGAACAGTATTTCCTTCTAAGATGCTTCGATAAAACAAATCATTGTCAATCCCCGCTTCCTGAGGATTTACAGGTGCATTTACATCTCTTAATAGTTGTGTAGTGTATTTTGCAGAGGGAGCCATTTTGAAAACAGATTCAGGAAGAGTGTCTTTCATCTCATCAAAGATTTTGGTAATGATTGGTGTGGCGATTCCAACTTTAATGCCGTGAAGCTCTGGATTTTTGCCAGTTGCAATTACTGCCATTTCCCAGTAGTGACTCAGCATATGTTCTGCACCAGATGCAGGTCTTGAAACTCCGATCAATCCCATGGCAACACCAGTTAAGATCAGAGCCTCGATCAGATAAAAGATGGCATCTTCGTCACGTTTGGCGAGATCAAAGCGGGTATCAACGACTTTATTGATTGCTTTTTGTACAAGCTTTACGATCGTTGCACAATAATATTCGCCGGTGATTTCATGAGAAAGTTTCCAATCGGCCAGAGCTGTAAGTTTTCCGATAATATCTCCATATCCAGCTAGGATCATTTTCATAGGAGCATTTTTCATAATATCGGTATCACCAATGATTGCATATGGAAGTGTTGCAGTGTAAGAAATTTTTCTTCCACCATTCATTAAAGGAGCACCAGAAGAAGCATATCCGTCCATAGATGGAGCTGTACATACAATTGTATAAGGAATACCAGTTCTTGAAGACATATATTTTGCCATGTCATTTAAAGTTCCAGAACCAACAGAGAGAATCATCTTTGTATCAGCAGGAAGTCCCATAAACATTTCTCCGACAGCTTTTTCATCAGGAATTAAAATATTCTCACCGCGGTCAATCATTGTAAAAGACACGTCAAAATGATTTCCTTTTAACGTATGATAAACCTTTTCACCAGCAGCCTTCCAAGTATGATTATCACATAAGATATAGATTTTTTTACATTTAAAATCTTCTAGAATAGAAGGAAGCTCTGAAATTACATTACTTCCTATGACAATCTTACGAATATCCAGATGATGTGTCTTTCCGCAACTGCAATGAAAGCTTACATTTGCCATTTCATTTATGTTCATGTTTAAAATCTCATCCATAATAAAATCCTTTCCTAAATAAATTAACAATTTCATATGACCAGTGGTTGCAAAAAAATGCTATTTACAGCTTATATACTACCACTTGTAATATAAAAGTCAATAAAAAATTGACAAATAAATTATAAATGGTAATATAAAATTATAACCAGTGGTAATATAATGTTGATAAGTAGAAGATTACTTGTCACAAAAAGTAACAAATGGTAAGATTATCACATAGTACATTTAAACATGAAGGGAAAGAACGATATGGCAAGAAAAACAGAACTTCTTTATATGAAATTATGTCATCAGTTAATGATTGACTATCAAAATAAGCCATACTATTCTCCACTTCCAGGTGAACGTGAATTATGTGAGATCTATAAAGTAAGCCGTCCTACTGTAAGGAAAGCGTTGGAAGTATTGGAGAGTGAAGGCTGCATTGTAAGATTTGCGGGGAAAGGTGCATTTTTTATAGGAAATAAACAAGAAGAAAGCGAAGATGAGAATCCGGTTTCTACAAATATAGCATTTTATAATCAGGTAAGGCTTCGAGGAGATTATACAAGAAGTAAAGTTCTGTCACAGAAGGTAGAAACAGCAGATCAAGAAGTTGCAGAAGCACTTCAGATCGGGCAGGGAGACAGGGTGTTTTATCTGGAAAGACTGCGATATATCAACGAAGAATTATGGTCTATTTCTGATGCATATATTACGTATGAAAAATGTCCAGAGTTAATGGAGTATGATTTTACAGAGAGATCTTTGCATAATACATTATCTAATTATGGGCATGTACCATCGAAAGCAAAGAGACATTTGACGATTCGTAAGGCAGACGATTATGAATCTTTTAATCTTGGATTAGAAAAAGATGCACCAGTGTGCGTGGCAAAAACAGTCACGATGGATACGACAGGGAAACCGTTGGAGTATTCCGTGAGCAGAAGCGATGCATATCGTATGTCGATCGAACTTGTGCAGCAAAATAAGATCAAGGCAGACGAAACTGCAGCTTATACCAATATCATGTAATTTAATATTTCCAATTCTTTTTTTGTAGTGGCAAGGCGGTCACGGGTATCAAAGGAAGAAGATCCAGATATTGTATTGCTTGGATTTGATACAACTCTCAATTATGAAAAGTTAAAAAAGGCATGCCAGTATATTCGAAATGGATGCATTTATTTTGGAATGAATGAAGATTTAAACTGTCCAATGGAAGGTGGTACATTTATTCCAGATTGTGGTTCTATGGCAAGATTGATCGAGGCATCAACCGGAAGATTTCCAGAATTCTTTGGAAAACCATCAAAATATACATTAGATTATATTATTAAGGAAACTGGATGTAAGCCAGAAGAGATAGCGATCGTTGGAGATCGTTTATATACTGATATCGCAGTGGCAGATGGAAGTGAGGTTACATCAATCTTGGTATTAAGTGGAGAAAGCAGCCGTGAGGATGTAGAAAAAAGTGATATTAAACCAGACTATATTGTGAAAGATTTAAGTGAGATCATAAGATGATCCAGATATAGATTCACTATAGTAAAATTCTACAAATATTTTAACATATATGGTATAATCGTATCAGAATATACAGATTTAGAAAGAGAAGAATATATGTTAAATCAACGTCAAATAGAAATATTATTAGAATTCTGCAATCATACAGAAGAATATTTAACAGCTTCATATTTCGCGGATAAGTTAAATGTCAGTTTAAGAACAGTACAAGGAGATATGAAAGCAATCAAGACAGAATTGGAAGAAGAATCCTGTGCACATATTGAGTCGAAGGCATCCAAAGGAAGTTGTATCGTAGTGGAAGATGCGGATGAATTTTCAGCTTTTGTTAATTCGTTATATCAGGAATATACAACAGTTTCATTAAATTATCCGACAAGCAGGATCAGCAAGATCTTACTATTATTATTAAGCAGACATCGTGCGGTTACAATGTCAGAGATGGAAGAGAAATATTTTGTTTCTAAGTCAACATTGTTAAATGACCTTAAGAAAGTAGAGGAAGTTCTGGATAAATTCCATCTGGAATTAATGCACGGAAATAATAAGGTCATGGTGGATGGTTTTGAGATCAATAAACGTCGCTGTTTGGCGGAACAGGATCTTTATCTGGCGCACATTAAGAACGAACATGGTATGTCTTATATCGACGAGAGACAGTTAGCGAAGATCAAGAATATTCTGACAGAGAAATTTGTAGAACATCAATATCATATTATGGATACGGATTTTAATAATGCGATCCTTTTCTTAAATATTATGATCTGCCGTATGGGAGATGGTTTTTATGTACAGCCAAATGAGTTGGATATTGCAGAGGATCTGGGCAAAGAATATGAGATATCCAAAGATATTTTTGAGAAGATCGGACGAAGATTTTTTATTAAAGTTACAGATGAAGAGATCAAGTATTTTGCATTATATTTAAAAGGCCAGGGAAATAACAGAGATTCCGACACAATCACTCCTGAAATGAATAAATTCATCACAGAAGCATTTGCACAGATTAAAGAAAATTTTGGGGTAGATTTTACAGATAATATTAACTTAAGAATTACATTGGCACTTCATTGCATGTCATTACAGATTAGGATCAAATATGATATGCAGATGAAGAATGACATGCTTGATTATATCAGAGAAACATTTCCGATGGGATATGATATTGGGACATATTTCGCTTTTCTTTTATCACAAAAATATGGAAAGAAAGTTAGCGATGATGAAACAGCTTTATTAGCAGTACATTTTTACAGTAGCCTGATGGAACTTAATTCAAGTGTTGGAAAGATTAAGATTCTTGTGATCTCATCATTGAAGAATAGTATGACATTATTATTAAAACAATCATTGATCAGGTGGTTTTCGGACAGAGTATCTACAGTAGATTTTTGCAATCCAATGGATGTAACAGAAGATATGCTGGATGAATATGATATTTTTCTGACAACAGAGAAGGATGAATTCTTTGAAAAAGGACTTGCAATGTATGTAAATGCATTCCCAAACCAGCACGATTATGCAAATATCAAATTAAACTTAGATGGATTTAAAGATATTGAAGATATTGCAAGTATTTTTTACCCAGAATTATTCTATCAGGTAAAATCTTCAACAAAGAAGGAAGTACTTCAAGGTTTGTGTGATAGAGCAACAAGATATTTTGAGATCGAAGATCTTCATTCGCAAGTACAGCAGAGAGAAGAGATTGGAAGTACTTACTTCAGTAAACAGATCGCAGTACCACATCCAATGTATGCAGTCTCTTCGGATACATTTGTATCGGTATGTGTTTCAAAGCAGCCTATCGTATGGGATGAAGAGGATAATCAGGTGAATCTTATCATGCTGATGCATATTGGTAAGAATAATACACAGGCATTTCAGTTATGGGATTATATTTCTAAGATTTTTGCAGATAAGACATTGGTCGAGAAATTAGTAGAAGATCCATCGTATGATAAATTCATTGCACTGATAAAAGAAGCATTGGAAAGTGGATTAAATCAATAAAAAGAAAATATAGTAAAAAGAGGCTCTATCCGCAGCAATAAGGATAGAACCTCTTTTTTGAGTTAAGGATTATATAAGTGAAATAAGTTAAAAATTTATGGATAATAATAATTAAGAATTAATGATCGTAACTAATTCGGCAGCTTTTTCACTTACATTTTCAACAGCTTCAATACTTAATTCGATAACGCTACATGCATTATGATTTGCTTCATAAGCTTGGCCAAATGTAGAAACAAATGCTTTTCTAAGATCAGAACCATAATTTACTTTCAATAAGTTAAATTCTCTTGCCTTCTGAATGATATCAAAAGGAATTCCTGATCCACCATGCATGACAAGTGGAACTGGAGAGATTTTTGAAATCTGCTCTAATAATGGAAGATCTACTTTAGGTTCAATATCAAGTCCGTGAACATTTCCAACTGCAACAGCTAATAAGTCACAACCTGTTTGTGAAACGAAGTCAGCAACCATATCCGGATCTGTTTTTGCATCTGCTTCATTTACGATATCTTCTTCTTTTCCCTGTAAGCATCCAAGTTCAGCTTCTACGGGTACATTATAGAAGTGACAGTATTCTACAGCTCTTTTTACCTCTTCGATATTTTCTTCAAATGGAAGATGAGAAGCATCGATCATAATAGAAGTAAATCCAGCATTTACACAAGCTTTTACATCTTCATATGATTTTCCATGATCTAAGTGAAGACCAATCGGAACATCGCTGTCAGCAAGTGCCTTCTTTGTTAAATATACGATAGCTTCAGGATCAGATAATCTTAAATTATTAGAAGAAATCTGAATGTAACCTGGAAGTTTTGCTTTATTTAATCCTTTTGCAATGGCATAAGTCATCTCAAGGTTTGTAGTGTTAAATGCAGGAAGCATATAATGATGGTCCTGTGCGTATTTCATAAGATCAAAACCGTTTACTATTTTCATTTTTTTGTCGCAGTTTCTATGATATAGATGAAACTGCTTCCTCCTATTCTATAAAGACAATACATTTTACAATTCATAGATAAGCTGTAGCTACCAAGCTTGCCTTCATTATATACAGAAATGTTTTCCTATGAATTTTTTTTATTGCGCAAACCATGGTGCAACAATAACGAAATAAATTACATGAAATTTACGCAAAGTATTATGCAGAAATGATGCAGTCAAAAATTAAAAGTGCACAATAAATTGCGTAATATATCATGCAATTCATTCGAGCAGTCTGCGCAAAGTATCATGCAAATGTTTATGAAAAAATACACTTATCACATGCTATACTTTAGTCACATCAAAGATAGCCGAACAAAAAAGGTCAAAAAGAAAAACAACATATAAAGGAGGAAACGTGATGAAAGTAATTGCAGTATCGCATGGAAGCTATTCCAAAGGACTTGTAGACAGTGTGCAGATGCTGGTAGGAGAGCAGGAAAATCTTGTAGCATATGGATTATTTCCAGAACAGACAGTTGCAACATTAACAGAACAATTAGAAAGGGAAGTAAATGATACACCAGAAGGAGAAGAAATCCTTTTCTTAACAGATCTTTTCCATGGAAGTCCGTTTAATGCAGTTGTTTCATTAATGAGAGATCATGAGTTCCATCATATTACAGGAATTAATATTCCGCTGGCAGTTGAAGTTATGATGGGAAGATATGCAGACAAGAGTGCTGAAGAAATCTGCAGAGGAATTATGGAAGCTGCGCCAGACACAGTAAAATATGTAAATGATTTATTTGATGATGAGGAGGAAGAAGAATGAAGAACATTGTATTAGCAAGAGTTGATGACAGGTTGATTCATGGAGAAGTTGTTTCTGTATGGACTCCAAGTTTAAATGTAAACAGAATCATTGTAGTAGATGATGAAGTTGCAGCAGATAAATTTAATAAACGTGTTATCAAAGCATTAGCTCCAAACGGAGTAAAGGTTAATGTATACGGAACAGAAAAAGGGGCAGACATCTTACAGAGAGATTCTAAAGATCCAAATGAAAGAGTTATGATCCTCACTAAAACACCGATTACTTACGACAGAATGGCAGATATGGGGTTAAAACTTAGTGATGTAAATCTTGGCGGTATGGGACTTCGTGGAGAAAGAACTCCATTTATCAAAAATGTAGCATGTTCTCCAGATGAAATTACATCGATCAAAAATTTAAGAGCCAAGGGTGTTCATGTGTATTATCAGTTAGTACCAGAACAGCAGGTAATTGAAGTTGATGGATATTTAAATGAGTAATGTAATTCAAAGGAGGAAAAAAATATGGAAATGACGATTTTACAGGCAGTGTTATGCGGAGTCGTTTACTGGCTTGCAGTTGGTAACTTGCCTTTCGTAGGACTTTGGTCTTTACAAAGACCATTGGTATGTGGAGCAATCACAGGTTTGATCCTTGGACATCCAGTACAGGGTGCAGTGATCGGAGCAACGATCAACTTGGTTTATTTAGGATTTATGTCAGCTGGAGGAAGTATGCCGGCAGATATGGGGCTTGCAGGGGTATTAGGTACAGCATATGCGATCGTTGGTGGACTTGATACAGATACAGCCTTAGCACTTGCAGTACCAATCGGTATCTTAGGAACGATCGTGTGGGCAGGACGTATGACATTTGACTGCTTCTTCGTACATATGGCAGATAAATACATTGAAGAAGAAAAATATAACAAAATCTGGATTGCAAACGTATTGCTTCCACAGATCTTATGCTTCTGTATGACAGCGATTCCTTGTGCTTTGGCAGCATATTTTGGATCTAGCTATATTCAGGGAATCTTAGCGATGTTAAGTGGTAAAGTTTTAACAGTATTCCAGATCATCGGTGGATTAATGCCTGCATTAGGAATTGCGATCACATTACAGTATATTTTTAAAGGAGAATCCAAAGTATTCTTATTTATCGGATTCTTATTAGCAGTATATTCTAAGTTACCATTATTAACATTAGGTATCATTGCATTATTAGTAGCAGTTGTATACGTACAGGTAACTTCAGCAGTACAGCCAGCGACAGCAGGCGCAGATTATGATGATGAAGATGATGAGGAGGACGATTAAGATGGAAAACAATAAAAAGAAAAGTTTAATTCCGAAGGCCGCCCTGATCAAAGCCTGGCTGATCTGGGAGACATTTCCACAGACATGTTACAACTATGAGAGAATGATGGGACAGGTTGTTGCCCATATGTTCTCAGCGATCATTGGTTTCTTATATAAAGATGACCCTTCAAAACGTAAAGAGGTTATGAAACGTGAGATTGAATTCTTTAACGTACATATCGAATTTGGGTCTTGTATCTTAGGTATGGCAGTCGCATTGGAAGAGCAAAAAGCGATGGGCGAGAATATACCAGGTGAATTTATTACAAACTTAAAGACCTCTTTAATGGGACCTTTAGCTGGTATGGGTGATACGATCTGGCAGGGTGTAGTTATCCCTATCTTATTAGCAGTATGTATCGATTTAACACGTTCCGGAAGTGGAAATGTATGGGGAGCTGTGATCTATGCAGTTGTCATCGTAGTAGCAGCATACGCATTAAGTTACTGGAACTTCATGTTTGGTTACAAAGCCGGAAGTGAAGCGATCATGGACTTCCTTGAAAAAGGAATCCTAAATAAACTGATCAAAGGTGCCTCTATCATGGGTTGTATGGTAATGGGTGGTCTGATTGTTAACTATGTAAAAGCTGTATGTGGATTAAAGATCGTAAGTTCTACAACAACTTACAGCATTCAGACAAACTTCTTAGATCAGGTTTGCCCAAGTATTTTACCATTAGCGGTAACATTGTTAGTTTATTATCTGATGAACAAAAAACGTTGGTCTTCCTTAAAGATTATTGGACTGATCGTAGTGATCGGTATCGTTGGTGGTGTCACAGGCATCTTAGCATATTAGAAATTACGAGAAGGGAAGCATTTGCTTCCCTTCGATACTAAAAAAGAAAGTGTGGGAGAGCTATGAAAGCAATTATTTTAAATCAGCCAAAAGATTTTTCAATTAAAGAAATCGATAAACCACAGATCAAAGATGATGAAGTATTGATTCGTGTCAAAGCATCTGGAATCTGTACAAATGATGTCAGAGATTTTAATGGAGATTGTAATTACAGTTATCCAAGAATCGGTGGACATGAATATGGTGGAGTGATCGAAGAAATTGGAGCAGCAGTTAATAAAGCACATTTCAAAAAAGGTGATAAAGTTGTTCCATATATCATTGATGATTGTAAAGAATGTTATTATTGCAAACATGGAGATGAAAATATCTGTGAACATCATGCCCATAGTCATATCTTTCATAATCCAGAAGGATTGTCAGGGTACGGTGGATTTGGTGAATTTGTCGTTGCAAAAGCAGATGATCTGTTTGTATATGCCAAAGATACACCATTTGAAAAAATGGCATTTACAGAGCCAGTAGCATGTGTGATCAACAGTATTAACCGCACAGATATTAAATTTGGAGATGATGTTGTAGTGATCGGCGGTGGAACTATGGGATTGTTACATGTCATGTTATTAAGACAGAGAGGTGCAAGAGTTATCCTGAGCGAGCCATTAGCAGAAAGAAGAGAAAAAGCATTATCTCTTGGATGTAGTAATGTGATCGATCCAATGGCAGGAGATGCTGTTGAAGCAGTTAAAGCATTGACTGGTGGCAGGGGGGCGAATTTTGTATTCAATACAACAGCAATTCCTGTGATCGCAGGTCAGGCAGTTGAGATGACAGCTCCAACAGGAACAACGATCATGTTTAGCTCTATTCACCCAAATGAGAAAGTACCAGTAGATATGGGAGCTATCCATTCTTATCAAAAAACGATCACAGGAGCAGTCAGTCCAACCGTTCTTTCATTTCATGAGGCGGTTCAGATGATAGGGAAAGGACTTCTTGATCCAACAGTTTTAACAGAGAAAATCTATGATTATCAGGAATTTGATGAAGCGATCAAAACAGCATCAAGACCAGATACCTATAAAGTGATCTTAAAATTTGGAGAGTAAGTTTATGAAGTATTATATTGGAATTGATATAGGAACTTCTTCTGTCAAACTAACATGCATTGATGAAAATGCGAAGGTAGCAGGAGAAAGCAGTAGGGAATATAAAATTGAAGAGCCAAAGTCTGGATGGAAGGAAATTGATCCGGAAAAATGGATTAAAGGGATGGAAGAAGCGTTTGCTGAATTGTTTGAAACAATTGATTCAAAGAAAGTCGAAGCAATTGGTGTAACCGGACAGATGCATACAGTGATTTTTGTTGATAGAGAAGGAAAATCTATTCGTCCAGCACTGATGTGGAATGATACGAGAACAGCGAATCTCATCCCAAAACTTCGAAAAAAAATTCAAATGATCAATGAAGTTTCTTATATCTCCAATATAATTTCCACAGGAAGTCCAGCAGCAAATCTTTTCTGGCTCTCTCAATATGAGGAAGAGAATTTTGCAAAGATTCATAAATTTCTGATTGGACCAGATTATATTGCATATCGCTTAACAGGAAAGATTCAAACAGACTATTGTGAAGCATCAACATCATCCCTTTGTGATCTCAAAACAGGTAGATGGTCAGAGGAAATAAGACGATTATTTAAATTTCCGAGAGATATTTATCCAGAGATTAAAGGAACATGCGAAGTTTGCGGAATTGTGACAAAACAGTGGCAGGAAAAATTTCATTTCAAACAAGATGTAAAAGTGCTAACAGGAACAGGAGACAACCCAGCGGCAGCCATCGCAACAGGTTGTTTCGCAAAAGGGTATCCAGTACTTTCTTTAGGTACATCTGGGGTTTTAATGTATCCAAAAAAGAAAATAAACTTTGAAGTTAAAGGAAAGAATATATTATTTTCCATGGATGGAAAGGATGTTTTGATTTTAGTACAAGGTGTGGTACAATCAACAGGGAGCAGTCTTGCCTGGTGGGTGAAAAATACGTTACAGGCAGATGATTTTATGGAAGAAACTACAGGCGTTGATCTCAAACATCTAGGAGAGAATGAATTAATGTTTTACCCTCATCTTGTAGGTGACAAAACAATCTATCAAGATCCTGAATTAAGAGGATCCTTTGTAGGGATTGGAACAGACACAACAAGAAAAGAAATGACGATTGCAGTTATGGAAGGAATTGCATTTGCAGTGAAGCAGCTAGTCAGTGTGATGGGAGTGTCTAAGGAAGAGCTGGCAAGATTGAAAGTAACAGGTGGCGGGTCAAAGAATGAAGTCTGGATGCAGATTCTTGCGGATGTATTAAATACGAAAGTTGAACAGTTGGAAAGTGGAGCTGGAGCAGGTTATGGAATTGCGCTTTGTGCAGCAGCAGCCGGGGATGAGGATCTATCTATGAATGATCTGATCGAGCAGACAGTAAGTATTAAGAATACATTTATCCCAAGACAATATAACAGAGAGCTTTACGAACAGAAATATCAGAAGTATTTAAGAGTCTATGATGCATTAAAGCATATATATCAAGAATGATCGGAGGAAGCAAAATGAGAACTTGTGATGTTTGTCAAAAAACTTTAGGAGTATTTAATAAATTTCGATACGCAGATGGTTATATTTGCAAGGAATGCTATAAGAAAGCAAGTAATCATTTTGCAGAAACCATTGTAAAGAAGAACTTATCTGAGATCAAAGCATTATGCGAAAAGTATGAAGAAACACAGACAGATGAATTTAAGATCACAGGGAAGATTGGCAATTTCCTTTTGATCGATAAAGAAAATCAAAAAATCTGTCTGCCAAATAATCGTATGGTAAAAAAAGAGGCGGCGCTCCCAGAATTTTATGCGATCGAAGACATTGAACAATGCGAGATTGAAGTAGATCCAAAACAGCCGATTGATGAATTGGAACATAAAGCAGAAAAAAGACAAGATGGAACAGTGAATTATCTGAAGGTAAAACTTTGGATTACAGGAAGCAAGAAAATTGCTGAGATTTTGTTAATATCAAATCCTGTAAGGATCAAAAGTTATGCATTCAGACAATCACTCCAATTTGCAAAGAAGATTGAACAAGAGATAAAACGTTTGACATCATATGAAGGGACAGAAGGAGGCGGTCATGAAGCAATTTGATTTTGTAGTGCAAACTTCAGTGGGAATTCACGCAAGACCAGCGATGCAACTGGTAAATATGACGAAGAAGTTTCAAAGTGATATTAAATTGTCTTATAATGGAAATAGTGCAAATGCAAAGAATATCGTAAGTGTTTTGATGTTACATGCGAATCAGGGTGCAGAAGTGGTATTTTTAATTAATGGACCGGATGAAGAAGAGGCGTATAAACAGTTGCGGAAGTTTTGTAAAACAAACTTATAAAAAAATAATGATCCAGTAAGACAGATCAAAACAAATCTGCATTACTGGATCATTTTCAGATTATAATACAGGATCTTAGCCGTAAGTCCCCATATGATATGCCCATCATATTCATAGAATAAAACCTCATATTTCCCATGTGCCCAAGGGTACTCTCTTCCACCAGGCACTTTATCAAATGGAAAGTTATCTGTTGGATACATAGTCACTTTGTTATAATAACATTTCGGTGGGGTGTTCTGAAAGAATGCTAATGGAACAGTGAAAATTTCAGAAACTTCATCATTACTATACTGACCATCATAATTTACTAATTCCCCAAGATAAGGATCGATCCGCAGACCAGCAGGAGATAAAAAGTAATCTAAAGGCCCATATAATTTAATATTAGATTCAGAAATCAGTAATTCTTCACAAGTTTCACGAATCGAAGTCTCCATGGATGTTTCATCATGTTCTCTCCGGCCGCCCGGGAAACAGATTTCCCCAGGCTGTTGTGAGAGTTTATTGGAACGGACTTCAAATAGGATATGGTATCCATCATTTTTCTTGATCAGAGGGATCATAACGGCAGATACCTTGTCCTTTTCTTGTTCAATTCTTTTTGGAATTCGGGTGTTTAAGTGCTTGAACATAAAAATCTCCTAGAATCTGAAATCACGTTTTCCTTCATGAATATTTTCGATATATTCGGTAGCTTTCTGTTTGACAACAGGATTTGGAATCTTCTCAAGTTCCTGTTTGATCAATACCTCACCTTTGGCTTTGACTTCATCAGAAGCGTAATCCTCTAAGTATTCTTTTAAAGTCATTAAAGCATTTGGTGCACAGCAGTTTGCAATCTGACCGGATTTGACAAGAGTCATGAAACGATCACCAGTACGTCCTTCACGGTAACATGCTGTACAGAAACTTGGAATATGACCAAGATCCATCAGCCATCCGATGATCTCATCTAAGGTACGGTTATCATTTTTCTCAAACTGTGCAGAGTTATCTTCTGGTTTTTCTTTTTCAGCGTATCCACCGACACTTGTAGAAGAAGCACCACTGATCTGGGATACTCCGACTTTTAATACACGTTCTCTTGATTCCTGTGTTTCACGAGTAGATACGATGATCCCTGTATAAGGAACTGCGATACGAAGGATTGCAACGATCTTCTCAAAGATGTCATCATTGATTGCATTTTCGAAATCGTCAGGATCGATATCCTCAGCAGGACGGATTCTTGGAACACTGATCGTATGAGGTCCAACACCGAATTTTGCTTCCAGATGTTCTGCATGCATTAACAGACCGGCAAAGTCATAACGATACATATCAAGACCGAATAAAACACCGATACCAACATCATCGATACCAGCTGTCATCGCACGGTCCATAGCTTCTGTATGGTAAGCATAATCATGTTTTGGCCCGGTTGGATGAAGAACTTCGTAACTGTCTTTGTGGTATGTTTCCTGGAATAAAATATATGTTCCGATACCGACATCTTTTAATTTCTTATAATTTTCAATTGTTGTAGCAGCGATATTTACGTTCACACGACGGATCGCCCCGTTTTTGTGTTTGATGCTGTAAATAGTTTTAATACTCTCTAATACATATTCAATTGGAATATTCACAGGATCTTCTCCTGTTTCAAGAGCCAGTCTCTTATGTCCCATATCCTGAAGAGCGATAACTTCTTTCTTGATCTCTTCCTGAGTTAATTTCTTTCTGCGAATATGTTTGTTCTTATAATGATAAGGACAGTAAGTACATCCGTTGACACAATAGTTTGCAAGATATAATGGAGCAAACATGACGATACGATTTCCATAGAATTCTTCCTTGATCTTGATCGCAAGATCAAAAACTTTCTGGATAAGTTCTTTATCTTCACATGCAAGAAGTACGGAAGCTTCTCTGTGGGAAATACCTTTTAATTTCTTTGCTTTTTCAATGATAGACAGGATCAGTTCCTTATTGTCTTTGTTGGCATCCGCATAAGCAAGTGTATCTTTGATCTCCTGGTCATTGATAAATTCTTCTGCGATACCGGATTCTGGTCTGTACATAGTTTTCTCCTTCTCCTAAATTAGTTAATACGTAATATTTTTATTGCATAGGAGATTTTATCGATATTTTCTATGCAATAAAAAAGCATATTCGGAAATGAATATGCCAGATAGTCGAATAAAAAAGTACGTAAGATCCCCAAGGGAACAGGTACTTTGTAAGCTCAATCTTGGCATCAGGAAATCCTTGGCTTCAGAATGAATATGCACTTATACATCCATTATAAATAAATGAAACAAAAAGTCAATAAAAGAAAAAAAGGGAATGATTAAGATTGTGTTTCCAAGCGTTTCATTGTATAATTTGAGTAATAGGGAAATAGCAATACAATGGGAGAAATAATTGGATATGGAAATACCAAAAGTCGATAGAAAACAAATAGAGAAACTGGCAATAGTTTTAAAGAATTCTCGGATTAAGATATTTGAATATCTTGTGGATGAAGATACACTTGTAGTCTATGATGAAAAATTCCATATCGAGAAAACGATAGCTGGATATATGGACTACATAGACGACAAAAGCAAGATTTATCCAGAAGACCGAGAAAAGGTAAAACAGCTTTATAAGGAAGCAAAAGAAGCAACGATAGAGATCCGTGAGTTTGGGGAAGATGGGGATATTAAATATTCGATACTCGAGTTTATGAAGATCGTGAATGAAGATGGAAAGCTGACTTTGATAGGAAGTACAAGGGATATCACAGAACAAAGAAAACAAGAGAAGAAGCTCAAAGAAAGAGCGAGGAAAGACTCTTTGACAGGGCTTTATAATCAGGTGTATGGGAAAAAATGTATTAACAAATATCTGAATCATAAGAAGCCTTTCGATTCGTGTGGAATGATCGTATTAGATGTGGATAGTTTTAAGTCGGTGAATGACAATTATGGACATTTATTTGGAGATAAAGTTCTAGCACGTTTGGCGATGCTGTTGAAAGAAGTATTTAGAGATAATGATAGTATTTTAATGAGAGTTGGTGGGGATGAATTCGTTATTTTTGTAAAAGATGTCTTGAATATTGAACTGGTTAAGAAGAATGTTGAGCTGATGCAGAAGATCAGGAATCTTCAATTCGGGAAGACAGGTCATACGATCACATGTAGTGCAGGATGTTGTTATCTTCCAGAGAATATATCAGGTTATACCTATGACCAATTGTTTGAGAATGCGGACATTGCCTTATATAAAGCAAAAGAGCGAGGGAAGAACTGTTACGTTTACTGTGACAGCCTGCAGCATTTTTCATCCATGATCTCTAAACAAGAAGAACAGGAAGAGATGCTGGAAGCAAGATACTTTCAGAACGATATTGTTGCTACGGCTTTTGAGATCTTCGAGAGAACCAGCAATTTTGAAGTGGCGATACATTTATTACTGAAAGTGATCGGAGTTCGTCTGGAACTTGATCGTATCACGATCGTGCAGACAGATATCAAGGATAGAAAACTACATTCTGATTATCAATGGACCAGAGAAGGGATTCCAAAGGTTTTAGAGACGGTCAGACATTTTGATAAAGGGGATTTCCTTACAGTATTTAATGATTTTGATGAGAATGGGGTGCTTGTTTTACAGCATGATCATATGGAACGATATTCCGAATCAGCAACGAAGATGCTGATACAGGGAGAGGCAAAGACAATCGTATGTGTTGCAATGTATTGTGAAGGACGTTATACGGGAGCGATCACATATGTTGTGTGTAAGGAGAAGAGAAGCTGGTCAAACGAGATGTTGAAGCAGCTATCTGAAGTAACGAAGATCATCTCCGCACATTTTGCCAAGAATCAGGTGATGAATCATGTTTATCAGGGAGCAATCACACGAATGGAGCATGATACGCTGACAGGTTTGATCTCATTTGGAAGATTTCATGAGGAAGTGGAACGTATCATTCTTGCAAATAAGACAAATGATTACATGATGATATATACGGATTTTGAAAATTTCAAATATTTTAATTATAAGTATGGATATACTCTAGGAGATCAGGTATTAAAGGATTTTTGCAGTTTCATGATTGGAAAAACAGAAGAAAAACACAATCTGTACTTTACAAGAGTTGTATCGGATCAGTTTTTAATGATACGTACAGCTAGCCATAAGAAGGATGAATATCAAAGGATCATTGAAAAAACAGAAAAGATCAATGAAGAATTTATGCGGCGGCAGAAGGAGAAGTTTCCAAAATCCAACGTGGTATTGAGAACAGGAATCTATTATGTGACACCAGAATGCAGGAGCACTTCCTATGCGATCGATGCGGCAAACTATGCGAGACAGAAAGTGAAAGGTGGAGAAAAGGGCAGTGTAAGATTTTACGATGAAGAGATGCAGAAACAACGTGAGTTGGAAAATGAGATCGTCAATGATATGAAGGAAGCGATGGAACAAAAACAGTTCAAAGTATATTTTCAGCCCAAATATTCCATAAAAAATCATGAGATCACAGGTGCGGAAGCATTGGTGCGCTGGGAGAGAGACAACGGAACCATTTTAAGTCCCAATGCATTTATTCCTGTTTATGAAAATAATGGAAAGATCATAGAACTTGATTTTTATATCTTTGAGACAGTTGTAGAATTCATTGCAGAGAATCTAAAAGCAGGAAGAGAGCAGGTGCCGATATCGATCAATGCATCCAGTCTCCATGCATCAGATCCGCAGACGATCAACACTTATATAAGTATTTTGAAGAAATACAATGTTGATCCAGCAATGGTTGAGATCGAACTTACCGAGACAGCGGTTGTGTCAGAATATGAAAGTGTCAGAAAATTATTTGACTCTTTCCAGTTGCATGGGATTAAGACAGCAATGGATGATTTTGGAAGTGGATATTCTGTCCTGAATACGATCGTTGATATCCCAGTCGATGTGATCAAGATCGATCGAGGATTTATTACCAGTTGCTTAGAAACAGACCGTGGAATCTATTTCCTGAAACATTTGATCGATATGATTCGGAATCTAGGATATCAGATAATCTGTGAAGGTGTAGAAACAGATGAGCAGATTGAAATATTAAGACAGATCGGCTGTGATGAGATTCAGGGATATTGGTATTCGAAACCATTGTCGATGGAAGACTACAAAGAACTTCTTCAGTCGGAAAAAATTTCCAAGGGGGGGGCAAAACACCCAAACAGGCAAAAAGTCCTAAGATATACTTTAGGCAATGAAAATTTGAAAGAGAGGAAAATACAATGAGTGGCAGAAAGAGCCAAGAATTAGAAGGAATTACGTTATTAGGAAACCAGAAAACAAAATACCCAGATGATTATGCACCGGAGGTGTTAGAAACATTTGAGAATAAACATCCAGAGAATGATTATTTTGTCAAATTTAATGCACCAGAATTCACAAGTCTATGTCCGATCACAGGACAGCCGGATTTTGCAACGATTTACATTTCTTATGTGCCAGGAGAGCGCATGGTAGAAAGTAAATCATTAAAATTGTATTTATACAGCTTCCGAAATCATGGAGATTTTCACGAAGACTGCATGAATATCATTATGAAAGATCTGATCAAGCTGATGGATCCAAAATACATTGAAGTATGGGGTAAATTCACTCCAAGAGGAGGAATCTCCATTGATCCATACTGCAACTACGGAAGACCAGGAACAAAATGGGAAGATGTTGCATGGAACAGACTTTCAAATCATGATCTTTATCCAGAGAAGGTGGATAATAGATAAGTAATCACATACGAAAAAAGTAATCACATACGAAAAGGAGGAAAAAGTATGGGAAAGAATTTGAAAAAAGTAATATTTAGTGTTTTATTGCTGGCAGCAGTGATCATTGTATCGCCTAAGGATGCAAAGGCAGCAGGAAAGGTATGGATGGCTGGATTTAATGATAACAGCATTACGATTCAGTGGACTCCACAGAGTTTGAATGGATATAGAGTGGATGGCTATTATCTTGAGGAAATTGGAACTCAGAGAAGCATTTGGCAGGGTTCTGCAAATACAACGCAGGTAACAGTTCAGGCAACAAAAGGATATTCAGGATATATCAGACTGGGATACAGACTTACAAGTCTTGCCACAGGAAAAACATATAACTGGTCAGTTGACAGTGTTTATGTTAACACAACGCCTGCCGATGTAGCGAAGAATAATTTTGGGATCACAGCAGCATACGCTAATATTAAGAAGGTAGCATTTAAGGTTAATAAACCTGAGATGGCAACAGGAGTACAGCTGGAAGTATACAATGCAAAGAATAAAAGAGTACTATCTAAGACATCAACATCTATGGGTTATGAGTCTATGAACGTGTCAAAAAATATGGCGTATAAATATCGTGCAAGATACTACTATACAAACAGAAGCAACAATCAGACATACTATGGAAGATGGAGTAATTATCGCTACTTCGCAATGCCATCTATTTCAGGAAAGACAACAAACAAGAAAAAAGGGATCAAAGTAGTTCTGAAAAAGGGAACGGGAATTAAACAGTATACAGTTTCTGTATCAAAGAAGTCAAAATCCGGATTTAAAAAAGTAAAAACAGTCAAGGTTTCTAAAAAGAAGAGCTATTCTTTCCAGATTACAAAAAACGGAAAGAAAAAATTTAAAAAAGGAACATATTATGTTCAGGTGGCTCCAAAAGTTAAATTTGGAAACAAAACATATTCCAGTGACGTATCAACTGTAGCCAGTGCATATGTATATAAATAGGAGATGTAATATGGTTAAATTTTTAAAGAGAACGTTATGTATAGCGTTGTCATTTGCAATGATGACAGGGACTGTACTGGTAGGAGCAAAAACCAAAACAGAAAGTATTCACAGCAAACTTCCTGCGATCACAGCAGTACAAAGAGTAAGAGCAAAACAGACAAAAGCATCTGCAGCGGCAGTGCAGTTAAATGCAACGAATGTTTACACGCTGTCTGATTTTGATACGCTGTCAAATAAATGGCAGGCAAGCCAGGAAATGATATTGTATCAAGGATATAGTGATGCAAATGAATATGTGAAAGTAGGAACAGTTCGTGTAGAAATTGATGGAACGGTTGTTATCCCATATGCAACACAGGTCGCAGGAGTAGATGGTGGACGTTTAAAACTGTGTTATGATGGAAATCCGGCTATGACACTTCCACAGACAAATAATGGAAAGGCGATCTGGGCTGGTGCGGTCAAAGCAGGAACATATGCATTATACCTTGAAACAGCATGTGAGAATGCAAATACACCAGTGGTTGCAGCATTTGGAGCAGCAGTGATATCAAGCCAGAATAACAGAACTTTTGGAGGGAATAATGTAATCGCAAGTGCAAGTACTGGAGCAGCTACATATCAGCAGTTTAAAGTAGCCAAAAGAGGAGTTGCAGCGATCGCAGTTTATAAAGAAAATGCAGCGGGAAATGTGTCTAGTGTTACATATTCTGTTCAGAAATTAAGTGGAAAGACATGGAAAACTGTAGCAACCGGATTATCTGGTATAGCAAAAAATAACTATGTGGTAACAACAGGACTTGCTGCGGGGACTTATCGTGTAGTTGCAAATGCAGCATCTGGAGAGATCCTTTATTTCATCAATGCAAATCAAAAAGCATCTGACAGTTATGGAACATCTAAGAAAAAAGCAAAAGAGATCAAGCGTAAGAAATCCAAGAAGCAGGTATTCTTGTCTAATGAAAGTACAAGTAAAACACACTGGTATAAGATCAAAGTTAAGAAGACAGGAATGACATATATCGATATCACAGGACTTGGAAATAGAAGCAAGATTTCTGTAACAGTCACAGGAGCAGCAAGATTAAAAAATAAAACAATATCAAAAGGTTTCCGTATCTATGGAAAGGCAAAAAAAGGAACTTACTATATTAAGATCAAAAAAGGATCTAAAGGTACAAGTGGATATCAGGTAAAATACACTAAATAATAATTCCTTCATATTTGTTTATACTTTCTTTAGAAATGTTTAGAAACAGAATATTGAATGAAGAGGGGATTCTGATATAATAAAGACATAGTTTTTCATATATATTTTTAATCCTCTCTTTTTGAAAATGAGTACCGTATCAGCAGAGATGTTGATACGGTATTATTTCGTTTTATATGTAAAGAAACAAGATTGTATTGTAAAAAAAACGAAAAATCTATTGACGGACCAACATATGGATGATATGATAAACACGCTAGACTTTAGCGTTGGAAGAAGGTCTTTTTTTTATGCCTTATTTTAATTAAACAACAAACAAAATGGAGGTGGAAGTTGTGCGCACAAGAGTAACATTAGAATGTACAGAATGTAAACAGCGTAATTACAACATGACAAAGGATAAGAAAACACATCCTGAACGCATGGAAACAAAGAAATACTGCAAATTCTGTAAAACTCACACATTACACAAAGAAACAAAATAATTTCCGGTAATTCCCTTTGAGAGAAAAGGAAGTGAAAACATGGAGAAAACTAACAAAGCAAAGAAACCAAGTTGGTTCAAAGAGTTAAAAGCTGAATTTAACAGAATTATCTGGCCAACGAAAGAAAGAATTGCAAAAGAAACAGCAGTTGTAGTGATCTGTGCTATTATTATCGGAGTCATTGTTGCAGTTCTTGATGTTGGAATCCAGTATGGAATTCAGGCATTGGTTGGATAGAAGTAAGGAGATTTTATGGCAGAGGCAAATTGGTATGTTGTTCACACCTACTCAGGTTATGAGAATAAAGTAAAAGTGGATATTGAGAAAACCATCGAGAACCGTAAGCTTCAGGATGAGATCTTGGAAGTCCGCGTACCACTTGAAGACGTGGTAGAGATGAGAAACGGTGTGAAGAAACAAGTTTCAAGAAAAATGTTCCCAGGTTATGTTCTGATCCATATGATCATGAACGACGACACATGGTATGTGGTTCGTAACACAAGAGGTGTTACAGGATTTGTAGGACCTGGATCAAAACCAGTACCGCTGACTCCTGCAGAGATGAAACCATTAGGAATCCAGATTGGAGGAGAACAGCAAGAAACACCAGCAAGAGAGAAGATTGAACTTGATATCGAAGTTGGTGATATGATCGTTGTGACTTCCGGTGCTTGGGAAGGAACAACAAGTGCGGTTACTGCAATCAATGAAAGCAAACAGACAGTAACTATTGAAGTCGAGATGTTCGGAATAAGAATAGAGAATCTTATTTGAAACAAAGTGGGAGGGCTATCCCGTAATTACCACAATAATCAGGAGGTTAACGATTATGGCAAAGAAAGTAGAAGGTTATATCAAACTTCAGATTCCAGCAGGAAAGGCAACACCAGCACCACCCGTTGGACCAGCACTTGGACAGCACGGAGGGAGACATGATCATCCCTGTAGTAATCACTGTATATCAGGATAGAAGCTTCAGCTTCATCACAAAGACTCCACCAGCAGCAGTTTTATTAAAGAAAGCTTGCAAAATCCAGTCTGGATCAGGAGAACCTAACAGAACTAAAGTAGCTACTATTTCTAAAGCAGATCTTCAGCAGATCGCTGAAACAAAGATGAAAGACTTAAACGCAGCTTCTATCGAAGCAGCAATGAGCATGATCGCCGGTACTGCAAGAAGTATGGGAATCACAGTAGAAGAGTAGTCACAAATTTGAAACGAAAGTGGGAGGGTGAACTCCCGATATTACCACAGGAGGTATTTTAGAATGAAAAAAGGTAAGAGATACGCAGAGCTTACAAAATTAGTGGACAGAACAAACAATTATGATCCACAGGAAGCAGTTGCTTTAGTAAAAAAATTAGCAAACGCTAAATTCGACGAAACAATCGAAGCACATATCCGTCTTGGTGTAGATGGACGTCAGGCAGACCAGCAGATCCGTGGAGCAGTTGTACTTCCACATGGAACTGGTAAAGAAGTTAAAGTTCTTGTATTCGCTAAAGATGCAAAAGCTGAAGAAGCGAAAGCAGCAGGAGCAGAATTCGTAGGAGCAGAAGAATTAATTCCTAAGATCCAGAAAGAAAACTGGTATGACTTCGACGTAGTAGTAGCTACTCCAGACATGATGGGTGTAGTAGGTCGTTTAGGACGTGACTTAGGACCTAAAGGTTTAATGCCTAACCCTAAAGCCGGAACTGTAACAATGGACGTTGCGAATGCCATTAAAGAAATCAAAGCAGGTAAGATCGAATATAGATTAGATAAATCCAACATCATTCATGTACCAGTTGGAAAAGCTTCTTTCACAGAAGAACAGTTAGCGGACAACTTCCAGACGTTAATCGATGCAATCGTAAAAGCAAAACCTGCAGCAGCAAAAGGTCAGTATTTTAGAAACGTAACAATTACTTCTACAATGGGACCTGGAGTGAAAATTGATACAACAAAATTTGCTTAATATTTAACTTTAAGCGGGGTCAGTCTCATGTAGTCTGACCCCAGATTTATGCAAAATCCTATGTTGCCATATGGGAATTGCATAAAAATAAAAACATTTCAAAAAAAGTAAAAAAACATTTGACATATATATAAATGTCGTGTATTATATGTAAAGTATTACTGCCGAAGACAGCAGGTGCCGCAAGGCGCAACGTAGAACAACCTGCCGAGGAGAGTATTAGTGAATATGCTAATTAACACTCTATGTCTGTGCGGATATAGAGTTTTCTTTTTATATGTGCGGTGGTACACAAAATAAATCAAGGAGGTGCACCATTTCAATGGCAAAAGTTGAGTTAAAACAACCAGTAGTAAACGAAATTAAAGAATTACTTACAGATGCTCAGTCAGCAGTATTAGTTTCTTACCGCGGAATCACTGTAGAACAGGATACAGCAATGCGTAAAGAATTAAGAGAAGCTGATGTAGAATACAAAGTATATAAGAATACAATGATTCGTTTTGCAATCCAGGGAACAGAATTTGAAGCATTAGCTGATGATTTAAAAGGACCTACAGCAATCGCTGTTTCTAAAACAGATGCTACAGCTCCTGCAAGAATCCTTGCAAAACACGCTAAGAACATCGAAGTATTAGAAATGAAATCTGGTGTTGTAGAAGGAACATTCTATGACAAAGATGGTATCCAGGTTATCGCAAGCATCCCATCAAGAGACGAATTACTTGCGAAATTCCTTGGAAGCATTCAGTCCCCAATTACAAACTTTGCTCGTGTTATTAAGCAGATCGCTGAAAAAGACGGAGAAGGGGCTGCAGCTGAGTAAGATCAGTTATCAGTAAATTTAAAATATTAGGAGGAAATTATAATGACAACTCAGGAAATTATTGAAGTTATCAAAGGTTTATCAGTATTAGAATTAAACGATTTAGTAAAAGCTTGTGAAGAAGAATTTGGAGTATCTGCAGCAGCAGGTGTTGTAGTAGCAGCAGCTGGAGCTGAAGGTGGAGCAGAAGAAAAAGACGAATTCGACGTAGAATTAACAGAAGTTGGTGGAGCTAAAGTTAAAGTCATTAAAGCTGTTCGTGAAGTAACAGGATTAGGATTAAAAGAAGCTAAAGAATTAGTTGATGGAGCTCCTAAAGTAATTAAAGAAGGTGCATCTAAAGCAGAAGCTGAAGACATCAAAGCTAAATTAGAAGAACAGGGAGCTAAAGTAACTCTTAAATAATTAAGAGATTTACTCCAGTAGATTTTCTATAAAGTATATGAAACTGTCACATTGGTGGAAACTAGTGTGGCAGTTTTTTTACTTTATATGGATCATAAGAAACTTCGATGGAATCCTCTATGAAATAAAATATTTCTAAGCTTTTATAATCGTATATTTGATGATAGAATAGGAGAGTAAAATCATACGAAAGGAGTATTCGACAATTATGAAATTAGTAATTATTGAACCACTAGGTGTGGAAGAAGAGAAATTGATGGAAATCGCACATAAAGCATTGCTAGATTCTGTCGAGATCGTATCTTATCAGACCAAAGTAACTGACACAGAAAGCCTGATCGAACGTGGAAAGGATGCGGACATTATTATGGTTGCAAACCTGCCATTGAATGCTGAAGTCATCAAAGGTTGCAAAAACCTTAAGATGCTGGCGGTAGCGTTTACAGGGATCGATCATATTGCGATGGATGCATGCAAAGAACAGGGAATCACAGTATGCAACTGTGCAGGCTATTCAAATGCTGCAGTTTCAGACCTTGTCTTTGGACTTTTGATCTCACTATATCGAAATATCATTTCCTGCGATCAGGTAGTCCGAGAAGAAGGAACCAAGGATGGTCTGGTTGGATTTGAATTGGAAGGAAAGAAATTCGGTGTGATCGGAACCGGAGCGATCGGAACCAGAGTTGCGAAGATCGCCCAGGCATTTGGATGTGAAGTTTACGCATATTCAAGGACAGTAAAAGATCTTCCAGGAATTCAATTTGTAGGGTTAGAAGAACTTTTATATAGTTGTGATATCATTTCATTGCATGTACCTTTAAATGAATCAACAAAAGGTTTGATCGGTAAAGATGAAATCGCATTGATGAAACCAGATGCAGTTTTGATCAACACGGCAAGAGGTCCGGTTGTTGATAGTGAAGCATTAGCTGAAGCACTCAATAACGGTAAGATTGCAGGAGCAGCCGTTGATGTCTTTGAGAATGAACCGCCGGTATCAAAAGATCATCCACTCTTACATGCAAAGAATCTGATCGCGACACCACACGTTGCATTTGCAACAAAAGAAGCATTGGTAAAACGTGCGATCATTGATTTTGATAATGTGAAATGCTGGATGGAAGGAAAACCAGTCAATGTAATGAATTAAATTTTATAAATAGTCGAATATACATTAAGAGAAACAAGATAAATGGGGAGAAATAAAGTGAAAAAAGTGATGAAAAAGCTGTGCGTATGTACGCTTTCAGTGATCATAGGAATGTTGTCAATTCAGATCATGCCAGTATCAGCAGCAAGTAAGACTGGCATGGGAAAGACAACGAATAAGATAAACAAAGCAGGATATAATTTATGGGGCGGATACGATTCACCGGAAGAAGCAGCAACATATGATATTGATTTCTATGATTCTGGCATCAATGTAGGTGTTGCTGTTGGCGGAAATATTTCATTAAAATATAACGATTCTTATGATTATGGAGATAACCTGAAATATAACTGGCAGATCGTCAATGGAAATGATCATATTGCGATGGAGGTATCAGCAGATCAGAAGACTGCAAGGATTACAGGAAGATCCATAGGAGATGCAACAGTCCGATTAAATATCATAACAGATGAAGGAACAGAATATCAAAGTATTGAAACAAAAGAAATGCATATCCAGATTTCCAATCCGAGATTAAAGAATAACAAACTTGCAACGGTTCTTTATAACGAAGGGAAAGTTGAATTAGAAGGCAACTCGGCGAATGGACAAGAACGCATTATCTATCGAGCAGATGACAACCATAATTTTTATGTATCGGATGATGGGACATTTTACGGATATGCAAAACAAACCAGAAAGATATACGTATATGTAGATGGAATTTGTCTGGAAGCAGCTGTAAAGTGCACAGATCCACAATATAGAGCCAGTTGTATTCTGAAAAAAGGGCAAAAAGTATCTTACAAAGTATCAGGAGCCAGCGGATATACACCAGTTACATATAAAGTTGGAAATACAAAATATGCATCTGTATCATCAAATGGATTAACAAAAGGGAAAAAATACGGAAGGACAACCTTAACGATCAGTGCGGATAATGCGAGTGTATCTTTTGATATTTATATCTTAAAATCCAAAGTATACAAAGGAGTCAGTAAAGCTCAAGCAATCTGTAAGACAAAACCAAGATATAGTCAGGCAAAACGAATGCAGAAAGGTTATGTAGACTGCAGTTCTTTTGTGTGGAAATCTTATAAACCATATGGTGTGAATTTTGGAAGTAAGAGCTATGCACCAACAGCTGCAGATATTGCGAAATGGTGTGGAAAAAAGAAGAAATTATTAAAACTTTCTACATATAACGGAAAATCAGACAGATTACTTCCGGGAGATCTAATCTTTTACCGTAAACGAAGTGGAAAGAATGGAAGATATAAAAATATCGACCATATCGCCATGTATGCTGGAAATGACACGATCGTACATGCAGATGGAAGCAGTGTTTCTTACAGCTATCCATGGTACCGCAAAGTTGCAGCGATCGCCAGACCAGTAAAATAAAAGAAAAATATAAAGATAAAGAAGTACAAAAGGCAGATAACAAGGATACAAAATTCTTGCTATCTGCCTTTTAGGATGGTACAATATTGGTGTAACTGAAATGGGAGCTTAAAAGGTGATACCTTAGCTGAGAGGAAACGAGAGTTTCGACCATGGACCTGATACGGATAATGCCGTCGTAGGGATTTGGATGCTATGAATACAAGACGAACTGTAAAGCAGCATCACAGGCTTTTTAAAGTTTGTCTTTTTTTATCTCAACAAGACAGAATGATGATAAAATAAACAAAACCGAATAAGAGTCTCCCAAAATCTTATATTTTGGAGGTTTTCAATCATGAAGTACACAACACAGATGAACGCAGCAAGACAGGGAATCGTAACGAAAGAGATGGAAGCAGTTGCTGCTTATGAAGGAATTGACGTGAAAGATCTTATGGCAGAAGTCGCAGCTGGAACTATTGTCATCCCTGCAAACAAGAACCACAAGTGTTTAAAACCATTTGGAATCGGGAATTCTTTGAAGACAAAGATCAATGTAAACCTTGGAACATCCAGAGACTGTTTAAACTTAGATGTTGAGATGGAGAAAGTTAATAAAGCCGTAGAGATGGGTGCAGAAGCTATCATGGATCTTTCTTCTTTTGGACATACTCATGTATTTCGTAAGAAACTTGTCGATGAATGTCCAGCGATCCTTGGTACCGTACCTATTTACGATGCGATTGTTTATTACAATAAAGCATTAAAGGATATCACGTCTCGTGAATGGATCGATGTTTTTAAGATGCATGCAGAAGATGGTGTAGATTTTATGACGATCCATTGTGGAATCAACCGAAACACAGCGGAACGTTTTAAGGCAATGAAACGTAAGATGAACATTGTGTCTCGTGGAGGTTCTCTGATCTTTGCATGGATGGAAGCAACAGGTAATGAGAATCCATTCTTCGAATACTATGATGAAATTCTTGATATCTGTAATGAATATGATGTAACGTTAAGTCTTGGCGATGCATGTCGTCCAGGATGCCTTGCTGATGCAAGTGATATTTCACAGATCGAAGAATTAGTAACATTAGGAGAATTAACAGCACGTGCATGGAAGAAGGATGTACAGGTTATGATCGAAGGACCTGGACATATGCCAATGGATCAGATTCAGGCGAATATGAAGATCCAGCAGACGATCTGTCATGGAGCACCATTTTATGTTCTTGGACCTCTGGTAACAGATATTGCACCTGGATATGACCATATCACATCTGCAATTGGTGGAGCGATCGCTGCAGCTTCTGGAGCAAGCTTCTTATGTTATGTAACACCAGCAGAACATCTGCGTCTTCCAAATGTCGATGATGTGAAAGAAGGAATCATGGCTTCTAAGATCGCAGCACATGCAGCAGATATTGCCAAAGGTGTAAAAGGCGCTATGGATTGGGATAACCAGATGGCGGCTGCGAGACAGAAACTTGACTGGGAGAAACAGTTCGAACTTGCTCTTGATCCTGAAAAGGCAAGAAGATACCGTGCAGAATCAACACCAGAGAGAGAAGATACATGTACAATGTGTGGAAAGATGTGTTCTGTACGTAATATGAATGCCGTCCTTGCCGGAGAAGATGTGGACGTCATCTAAATAGAATTCAGCATCCAGGCTTGGAATCCTGCCATGCAGGATTCATATCTAAGATCTCCGGCAGAGCCAGATACATATCCTTACGTATCTGAATATATATATGAAAGAAGGTACTTAATATTATGAGTAATGAAAGAAGTGGATTCTCGAGCCGTTTAGGATTCGTTCTTGCAACGGCTGGGTCTGCCGTAGGCCTTGGAAACATCTGGAGATTTCCATATCTTGCAGCCAAGTATGGCGGAGGAACATTTTTATTAATTTATTTGATCCTTACATTAACATTTGGATTTTCACTGATGATCACAGAAGTTGCCCTTGGAAGAAAGGCAGGAACCAGTGCGATCCGTGCATTTGGACACTTTAGCAAGAAGCATACATTTATCGGATATCTTACAACGATCATTCCGTTTATTATCTTCCCATACTACTGTGTTATCGGTGGATGGGTTACAAAATATGCACTGTTATCAATTCAGGGAGGGATTCATAATGCCGCTTCTGATACATTCTTTACAGGGTTTATCAGCAAATCAGCAGAACCAATGATCTGTGTTCTTGTATTCCTGATCGCTACAACAGTGGTTGTTGTAGGAGGAGTCAAAGGTGGAGTAGAACGTGTCAGCACGATCATGATGCCAGTTTTGATCGTCTTATTGATCGGAGTCTCTTTATTCTGTATCACAAGACCAGGGGCGATGGCTGGAGTTGTATATTATTTAAAACCAAATTTAAAAGGATTTAGTCCAACAACGATCTTAGCTGCACTTGGACAGCTATTTTATTCGATGTCACTTGCTATGGGTATTATGATCACATTCGGATCATATATGCCAAAGAAAGCTGACCTTGAGAAATCAGTCACACAGGTTGAGATTTTTGATACAGGGGTTGCTTTCCTTGCAGGACTTATGATCGTACCAGCTGTGTTTGCATTCTCAAACGGAGATTCATCTATGCTTGCAAAAGGTCCATCTTTGATGTTTGTGATGCTTCCAAAAGTATTTGACAGTATGGCTTTTTCAGGTGTTATTGCAGCAGTATTCTTTATTTTAGTGTTACTTGCAGCACTTACCTCTTCCATTTCGCTGCTTGAGACACTTGTAGCAGTTCTGATGGATAAGTTCCATATGAAACGAGGAACTGCATGTATTACAATGTTTATCATTGCTCTGTTACTAGCAGTTCCATCATCTTTAGGATTTGGAGCATGGAGCAATATTACGATTTTAGGATTTGACTTCCTTGATTTCTTTGATTTCATCAGTAACAGTGTATTAATGCCGATCGCAGCATTCTTAACATGTCTATTTGTCGGCTATATCATCAAGCCAAAAGTAATTGTTGATGAGGTTGAAAGCTCTGGGGAATTTAAGAGAAAATCACTATTCCTTATTATGGTTAAGTATATTGCACCAATCTGCATTGTTGCAATCTTAGTGTTCTCAGTACTTGAAGGATTAGGATTTATTACAGTTTAATACAGAAGATATAGAAACGCACAGATGACTACTTAACATTTTGTGCGTTTCTGTTTTATTAGGAGAAAAGTATGATTACAGCAGTGATTTTTGATATGGACGGTGTGATCGCTGATTCAGAATATTTTAATGTCAAAGCAAAGCATCTCATCTTAAAACGAGCAGGTATTGAAGTTGACTGGCATTATCATGATAAGTTTTTGGGTACGACACATGAATATATGTGGACAGAGATGAAGAAAGAATTTGAAAGTCTTGATAAAGAAGTTTCATATTATATAGATCAGTGGGTCAAAACCAGAAAAGAGTTGATCAACCAGGAAGGACTAAAGTCGATGCCGGGGGTTGTTGATCTGATCCGTACATTAAAGGAAAAAGGATTTCATCTGGCAGTAGCATCGTCTTCATTGAAAGAAGATATCATGACAAATATGAATACGTTTGGAATTACAGACTGCTTTGAAGCATTTATAAGCGGTTCCGAATGTGAAAACGGAAAGCCGGATCCAGAAATCTTTCAAAAGGCGGCTGAGGCAATTGGACAGAAGGCGGCAAACTGTATCGTGGTCGAAGATTCCGAAGCAGGAGTAAAGGCAGCCAAATCTGCCAAAATGAAATGTATTGGATATGCACCAGAAGGAGCGATCAAGCAAGATCTTCATCAGGCAGATACAGTGGTGAAGGAATTTTCAGATAAACTCATAGAATATATTATGGGAAAATAAGTAAAAAATTAGACAGCGTTCTTGTGAAAAAGAGTGCTGTCTATTTTTTTATAAAAACTTTCTCGTGAAAAGATTTACGAATGTAGAGTCGATCGTGGCAGTTTCTGCCAAAGTCTCTTTTTCTTTTGTCACTATTGAATAGTGACAAAAAAGTGAAAATGAACAATATAATGAAAAAATGTTCATTTTGCATTGACATAGGAACAAAACAGATATATAATAACATTAGAAAGAACGAAAGAACATTATAGTGAAATAATGTTCATAACCATGCATCAAAGGAGAAGAAACGTGAAATGTTATAAGCCAGAGAAAGTAAATAAAGATCTGCCAGGAATAATTTTATTAAGTCATGGACCATTTGCAGTTTCATTAGTTGATACAGCGAAGATGCTGTTTGGTGAGAGTGAGAACATTGCAGCATATTCCTTAGAACCAGGAGATGATATTGACAAATATAGAGAGGCATTTGTAGAAACGATCAATGAATTTCCAGAAGGAAGCATGATCTTGGTCGATTTGTTCGGTGGAACTCCTTGTAATCAGGTAATGCGTCATATTCAGGAGACAGAGAAGCCACTGGAAGTTGTTGGAGGAATGAATCTTCCAATGTTAGTGAATGCAGTACTTGCAAGAGAGGAAATGTCAGGAAAAGACTTTAGTTTAGATACAGTAGAGAATGGTAAGAAGGGGATTTTCAGAGTTGATACCGAAGGTTTCCTAAGTGACGATGACGACGAAGATGACGAATAGAGAAACTTTTTGAAATGTTGAAGATTGAAAGGAGAAAAAGCATATGGCAAAGAGTTTAGCAGTAAGAGTGGATGACAGACTGATTCACGGACAAGTAGTAACACAGTGGGTAAAAGTATTTAAGGCACAGAAGATCGTCGTGATCGATAACAACGTGGCGAAAGACAAGATGCAGAAAAATGTATTAAAATTCGCAGCACCACCAGAGATCAAAGTAAGTATTTTCTCAGTTGATAAAGCTGTTGAGATTTGGGAGAAGAATCAGTTTGGAAACTTAAATGTGTTCGTACTGTTCAAAGATGTAAAACAGATCAAAGAATTAGCAGATAAAGGTGTGAAATTTGATGAGATCACATTAGGTAATATGTCTATTATCGGAGATCGTAAACAAATCTATAAATCCACAGGATTTACAGAAGAAGAGGCACAGACATTATTTGATCTTGAGAAAGATGGTGTGAAATTATATTTCCAGACACAGCCTACGGATAAAAAGGAATCTCTGGATATGGTCAAAAAGACATTTCCAAATGTTCAATAAATATATGAAAAGCTAAGGAGGATGAAAACATGACAATTAGTTTAACGCAGGCAATATTGCTTGGACTGTTCTGTGGTATTGCAAAATGCTGTATTCCATATACAGCGGGAGCATTTATGTATAATACGGTTATTTTTAATGCAGTGATCGTTGGAGCGGTTCTTGGTGATATGTCACAGGCAATGATGATCGGGGCATCATTACAGCTGATTTATTTAGGTGTTATCGCTGCTGGTGGAAACCAGCCTACTGACCCATGCCTTGCAGCTTATGTAGCAATACCAGTTGCAATGGCATCAGGACTTAATACGAATGCAGCAGTTGCACTTGCAGTTCCAGTAGGGCTTTTAGGAGTTCAGATTTCGAATTTGCTTTACCTGGTAGCAGGATTCTTTGCACAAAAAGCAGATGTTTATGCAGAAAAAGGTGATGCAAAAGGAATGATCGGATGGTCCATCGTTGGTGTAGGATTTATGAGATTGATATGCTTTGCTTCACTGCTCACAGTTGCAGTATACTTCGGAAGTGGTGCACTACAGGGTGTTTTAGATGATATCCCTAAATTCGTAACAAACGGTCTGACAGCCATGGGAGCATGCTTACCAGCGGTAGGTTTTGCAATCATTGCTAACCTGATCTCGAAACCAAAATTTGTTCCATTTTTCTTTGCAGGATTTTTCATGATCCAGTATACGAAGATCGGAACGATCCCACTGTTAATGATGGGAGCATTTATCACATTCCTTTATGTAACATTTACGAAGAATGAATACACAAGCAATGCGGGATATGATGATGACGAGGATGATGACGAAGATGAAGATGAGGAAGAATTTGCAAATGAAGAAAGAATTCTTTCTAAGAAAGATGTATTCAAATCTTATCTGATCTATTGGTTTACAGCAGAAATCTGTCATAGTTTTGAAAGAATGCAGGCACCAGGATTTTGTGCAGCATTAGTACCGGCATTAAAGAAATTCTATCCAAATAAAGAAGATAAACCACATTATATTGAAGCATTAAAACGTAATATGACATTCTTTAACACAGAAGCCCATTGGGGTGGAGGACCATGTTTAGGACTAACACTTGCTATGGAGGAAAAGAAATCAAGAAATTATGATGCGATTCCAGGTGAAATGATCGTCAACTTAAAAACAGGTTTGATGGGACCTTTAGCAGGTATTGGAGATACGATCTCATGGTCAACATTAATGTATCTGTTTATTGGACTATTCTTACCACTTGCTAAACAGGGAAATCCATTAGGTGGTATTGGACCAATCGTATTATTAACAGTGATCTGTTTTGGAATTGGGTATTTCTTAACATCAAAATGTTATACATTTGGATATTCATTTGCAGAAAATATGCTGAAGTCTGGATTGGTCAATATGATCATCACAGGAGCAAGTATTCTTGGATTATTCATGATGGGTGGACTTGCAGCAACATATGTAACAGTATCAACACCAATCAAATTTGTAACAAGTACATATACAACAACTTTACAGTCTATCCTTAATTCTATCGCACCTGGAATTCTTCCATTGATCGTAGTGCTTTGTATCTGGGGATATTTAGCCAAAGTAAAACGTAATTATTTTGCAGCAACATTAGGAGTTACAATTATTTCTCTGGTACTGGGATGTATTGGAATAATTATTTAAAAGTTGCAAAGCTTTTCAATTGACGTGTCTTGCAAAGCTTTTATATACTATAATTAAGAATGAGTAATGAAGATAGAAAGGGCAGGCAAGTTGAGAGAAGAACGTTTTATTATTAAAGTAGTTGAAATGCACTATAAACAAGGATTGTCGCAACAAGAGATTGGCAAGAAGTTAAATGTATCAAGAACAACGATATCAAGAGCACTGGCGCAGGCTAAGAAACAGGGATATGTGCAGATTAAGATTAATTATCCAGAAGATTCAGCAATTAATCTTGAAGGACGATTGGAAGAACGCTTTGGTCTGAAGGAAGCTGTGATCGCAAGTTCACTTAATGAGAATGATTTAAAAGAAGAGATCGCATTTTTTGCATCAGACTATCTGCTGAGAACTTTAAAAAACCATATGACGATCGCTCTTACAAGAGGAGTTACACTACAGAATATGGTAGAATTTCTCGGAAAAGATGTGAGACTTAAATTTTTAAAAACGGATGATGTGAATGTTGTACCATTGATGGCAGCAACGAATATATCGGTTTCAATGGATAAGGGATATCGAATGGCTTATTCAAATTATCTGATCGAAGAAGTAGCGAAGATCATTAATGGAAATAGTTATCAGATGCTTGCACCACAATATGTGACATCTCCAGAAGCTAAAAAAGTTTTCATGGAAGAGAAAAGTATCAAAGAAGTATTCGATCTTGCAAAGAGTGCTGATATTGCAGTAGCTGGTATAGGAACATTAGATCATAACTCAGCTTTGACAAATGCAGAATTTATTCCGATGGAAGAATTTGAGCGATTACAGAAAAAAGGTGGTACAGGAGAAATTCTTTCCCATGTGATAGATAAAGATGGAAAGCTGGTGAAAGATGAATTTGAAGAACATTTGCTAAGCCTTGATCTTGAAGAATTTAAGAAAATACCGATCCGTGTCGGAGTTGCTTATGGTCTTGACAAGAAAGAAGCAATTCTCGGAGTGCTTCGAGGTGGTTATGTGAATGTACTGATCACAGACGAGAAAGTTGCGAATTACCTGATAGAAGAAACAAAATAACTATAAAGATAAAATCCCAGAGAATTTCATTCTTTGGGATTTTTTTGAAGAAAGGCATAATTATGAAGAAGGTAATAAAGAAAAAACTGGAAGAAACGAAACAACATGCATTTGAAAAGAAAGTTTTGCAGAGAGAAAAAGCAAAAGGAGCACCAAGAGTTGGTGAATTCTATAAGGAAAATGATATTTTGCTGGAAGATATCGATCTTGGACAGATTCGAATAGACATGAAACGTGAAGGAGAAGATATCACAAATAGTGAGATTGTTGAGATAACCAAGATTATACCAGTCAAAGACCATATGATCGAAATCACGATTTATGAAAGAAAAGATCAAGAAGGATCAGATCAGAAAAGAAATGTAATGTTATTTGTTCATGGTGGAGGATTTATCGGCGGTGATGTAAAAACAAAAGGAAATCAATGCCGCTATCTTGCGCAGCAGTCTGGTGCGGTTGTTATCTCACCAGAATATCGTCTGGCACCTGAAACTCCATATCCGGGAGCAGAAGAAGACGTACTTGGAACGATCGACTGGTTAGAAGAAAATGCAGACAGATTCAATATTGATACGGATAAGATGGCGATCATGGGAGAAAGTGCGGGAGGCCATTTAGCGGTTAATGCTTGTCTGAAAGATAAAAAACAAAGGATGAAACTGGTAGTATCTGTGTACGGAGTTATGGATATGAGTGTAGCAGAAGATACACCATATCATTGGGATTACTCATTATACCAGATGGAGGAAGAACAAAAGGATTATATCATGAACCGCCTGTTCCGTTTTAAAGAGTTAAATGATTCTATGAATGATCTGTATTTACAAAATGGAGAATCAACTTTAGATGGAGAAATTTCCCCATTGTTCAGTGAACATCTTGGCTGTTTGCCAAAAGTTCTGATGATCGAAGCAGAATTTGATTATTTTAAGATCTGTAATGAAGAATTTGTGAAAAAGTTAGAAGAACAAGGAAAAGATGTTGATGTCATCTATTACGAGGGATTAGACCATGGGTTCTTCGATCGTCTTGGAAGTCTTCCGCAGACCCAAGACTGTATTGATGAGATCGCGGAGTATATCAAAGAAATGTAGAAAACGAAATTCAATAAAAAGCACTTGAAAAGGCAGATGAGAAACATTTTCAGGTGCTTTTTTATTTCTTTTTTTGTGTATTTAAAAATAGTTGTTGACATGGTAAATTCTATGTGGTAATATAAGAAAATGTCTTAATGTGGGTTTGTCTGCCCACACTCTATGTAAAATTAAGAATAAGATTGTAAGAAAGATATAGTAAGATAGAGGGTTTCTTACAGTTGATGTAGTATATAAACCAGGTTTAGATCAAGAGGTGAAAAACGTCCATGGAAAAGAACAGAATACAGCCAATAAAATCAGGTACAGGGATGCGAATCAGCTATGCCAGACAGGATGACGTCCTTGAAGTACCAAATCTGATCGAAATTCAAAAGGATTCCTATGATTGGTTTTTAAGAGAAGGATTAGCAGAGGTATTTGAAGATATCTCCCCAATCGAAGATTACAGCGATCAGTTAAGCTTGGAATTTGTTGACTATCAATTATGTAAAGATGACGTCAAATATTCAATTGAAGAATGTAAAGAAAGAGATGCAACATACGCTGCACCTTTAAAAGTGAAAGTAAGACTTCATAATAAAGAGACTGATGAAATCAAGCAGCATGAGATTTTTATGGGCGATCTTCCTTTAATGACAGCAACAGGAACATTTATCATCAACGGAGCTGAACGTGTTATCGTCAGTCAGTTAGTGCGTTCCCCTGGAATTTATTATGGAATTGCTCATGACAAGATTGGTAAAGAGTTATACTCTTCCACAGTTATTCCAAACCGTGGTGCTTGGCTTGAATATGAAACAGATTCCAATGATGTATTCAATGTACGTGTAGACCGTACAAGAAAAGTGCCTATCACAGTTTTGATCCGTGCATTAGGTATCGGAACAAACGCAGAGATCAAAGAATTATTTGGTGAAGAACCAAAGATCCTTGCAAGTATTGAAAAAGACCCATCTGATAACTATGAAGATGGTCTGTTAGAATTATATAAGAAGATCCGTCCGGGAGAACCATTATCTGTAGATAGTGCGGAAAGCTTGATCAACAGCATGTTCTTCGATCCAAGAAGATATGATCTTGCGAAAGTTGGACGTTACAAATTCAATAAAAAATTAGCATTAAGAAATCGTATCAGTGGATTTATCTTAGCAGAAGATGTTTTAGATCCAACAACTGGAGAAGTATTAGCAGAAGCTGGAACGAATGTGGACATGGAACTTGCAGATAAGATCCAGAACGCAGCCGTAGCAAGTGTTATGATCCAGACAGAAGAAGGTGCTACAAAAGTACTTTCCAACATGGAAGTAAATCTTGCTGAATATGTAGATTTCAATCCAGAAGAGATTGGTGTTCATGAAGATGTTTTCTATCCTGTATTAGAGAAGATCTTAGAAGAAGGATATGAAGGAGAAGAATTAAAAGAAGCTCTGAAGAAAAATATTCATGAATTGATTCCAAAACATATTACAAAAGAAGATATCTTAGCATCCATCAACTACAATATCCATTTAGAGTATGGAATTGGACATGATGATGATATCGACCACTTAGGAAACCGTCGTATCCGTGCTGTAGGTGAACTGCTTCAGAACCAGTATCGTATCGGTCTTTCAAGATTGGAAAGAGTTGTTCGTGAAAGAATGACAACTCAGGACATTGAATCTATCTCACCACAGTCATTGATCAATATCAAACCAGTAACAGCAGCAGTGAAAGAGTTCTTTGGAAGTTCTCAGTTATCTCAGTTCATGGACCACAACAACCCACTGTCTGAGTTAACACATAAGAGACGTTTATCTGCATTAGGACCAGGTGGTCTGTCTCGTGATCGTGCCGGATTCGAAGTCCGTGACGTACATTATACACATTACGGAAGAATGTGTCCGATCGAGACACCTGAAGGACCTAACATCGGTCTGATCAACTCTCTTGCTACTTATGCGAGAATTAACGAGTATGGATTTATCGAAGCTCCATATCGTGTACTGGATAAATCAGATCCTGAGAATCCAGTTGTTACAGATAAAGTTGTTTATTTAACAGCTGATGAAGAAGATAATTATGTAGTAGCACAGGCGAACGAACCTGTTGACGAAGATGGACATTTCGTAAATACTCATGTATCCGGACGTTTCCGTGAGGATACATCAGAATTTGATAAAGTAAACCTTGACTTAATGGACGTATCTCCAAAGATGGTATTCTCAGTGGCTACATCCATGATTCCTTTCCTGGAGAACGATGATGCCAACCGTGCGCTGATGGGATCTAACATGCAGCGTCAGGCAGTACCACTTCTTTCTACAGAAGCTCCTGTTGTTGGAACGGGTATGGAATCCAAGGCTGCATATGACTCTGGAGTCTGCATCACAGCAAGAAATGGCGGAGTCGTAGAAAGATCTACAAGTACAAAGATCGTAGTTCGTAATGATGACGGTCAGAGAGATGAGTACAATGTTATCAAGTTTGCACGAAGCAACCAGGGTAACTGTATGAATCAGCGTCCGATCGTATTTGTAGGAGACAGAGTAGAAAAGGGAGACATCTTAGCAGACGGTGCTTCAACAAGCAACGGAGAGATGGCTCTTGGTAAGAACCCATTGATCGGTTTCATGACATGGGAAGGATATAACTACGAGGATGCGGTACTGTTAAGTGAGCGTTTGGTACAGGATGACGTTTACACATCTGTTCATATCGAAGAATATGAAGCAGAAGCCAGAGATACTAAGCTTGGTCAGGAAGAGATCACAAGAGATCTTGCAGGATTAAGTGAAGATGTCTTAAAAGACTTAGATGATAACGGTATCATCCGTATCGGTGCAGAAGTACGTGCCGGTGACATCCTGGTAGGAAAAGTTACTCCTAAGGGAGAAACAGAATTAACAGCTGAAGAGAGACTGTTACGTGCGATCTTCGGTGAGAAAGCAAGAGAAGTCCGTGATACATCTTTAAGAGTGCCACATGGTGCTTACGGAGTTGTTATGGATACAAAGATCTTCACAAGAGAGAATGGAGACGAACTTCCTCCTGGAGTAAACAAGAGCGTTCGTGTATACATTGCTCAGAAGAGAAAGATTTCTGTAGGAGATAAGATGGCTGGTCGACATGGTAACAAGGGTGTAATTTCCCGTATTCTGCCAGTAGAAGATATGCCATACTTACCAAACGGACGTCCATTAGATATCGTACTGAACCCATTAGGTGTGCCTTCACGTATGAATATCGGACAGGTGTTAGAGATCCATCTGTCCTTAGCAGCAAAAGTTCTTGGATTTAATGTTGCTACACCAGTATTCAATGGTGCAGACGAGAACGATATCGCAGATACATTAAGAATGGCAAATGACTATGCCAATACATCATGGGAAGAATTTGACGCGAAATGGCGTGATAAAGTTAACGATGATGTAATGGATTACTTATATGAAAACAGAGACCATAGAAAAGAATGGCAGGGTGTACCAATTGATACAACTGGTAAAGTAAGATTAAGAGACGGTCGTACAGGAGAAGAATTTGACAGCCCTGTAACAATCGGATTCATGCATTACCTGAAACTGCATCATCTGGTAGATGACAAGATCCATGCACGTTCTACTGGTCCTTACTCATTAGTAACTCAGCAGCCACTGGGTGGTAAAGCTCAGTTCGGTGGACAGCGTTTTGGAGAGATGGAGGTATGGGCACTGGAAGCTTATGGTGCAGCATACACACTTCAGGAAATCCTGACATTCAAGTCCGATGACGTTGTAGGTCGTGTGAAAGCATACGAAGCGATCATCAAAGGTGATAACATCCCTGAACCAGGTGTTCCAGAATCTTTCAAAGTATTATTAAAAGAATTCCAGTCACTGGCATTAGATGTTAAAATTCTTGACGAGAACGCTGAAGAAGTTGAATTAAGAGAAGATGTTGATGGTGGAGATGCGAATCAGGATCTTGCACCAATGATCGAAGGAGACGGTGTCTTCAACAATTATGAAGAAAGCGAATCTGAACTCGGTGCTTTAGGATATAAACACGGAGACTTATCAGAAGGTGAAGATAACACAATCATGTAGATTGGCGAGCAATTTAGGAAGGAGCAGCCTTAAATGATGGAATCAAGCAATGAATATCAAAGCAATAAAATTTCATTTGATGCAATTAAGATCGGGTTGGCTTCCCCAGAAAAGATCCGTGAGTGGTCTAGAGGAGAAGTAAAGAAACCTGAGACGATCAACTATCGAACATTAAAACCTGAAAAAGACGGGCTTTTCTGTGAGAAGATCTTCGGGCCTACAAAGGACTGGGAGTGTCACTGCGGAAAGTACAAAAAAGTTCGCTATAAAGGTGTTGTCTGCGACCGATGCGGTGTTGAAGTGACAAAAGCAAGTGTCCGTCGTGAAAGAATGGGACATATCGAATTAGCAGCTCCAGTATCTCATATCTGGTATTTTAAAGGAATTCCTAGCCGTATGGGTCTGATTCTTGATATTTCACCAAGAACACTGGAAAAGGTTTTATATTTCGCATGCTATATCGTTTTAGATGCTGGAGATACAGATCTTGCATATAAACAGGTACTAACTGAAAAAGAATATAGAGAAGCGTATGAAAAATACGGAGATACATTCCGCGTAGGAATGGGTGCTGAAGCAGTGAAAGAACTGCTTCAGGCCATTGATCTGGAAGCAGAAGCAAAATCCTTACAGGATGAGTTCAAAACTGCTACAGGTCAGAAGAGAGCCAGAATCGTTAAGAGACTGGAAGTTGTAGAAGCATTCTTAAACTCAGAGAATAAACCAGAATGGATGATCCTGGATGCAGTTCCAGTCATCCCTCCAGATATCCGTCCAATGGTTCAGTTAGATGGTGGACGTTTCGCTACATCTGACTTAAATGACCTTTACAGACGTATCATCAACAGAAATAACCGTCTGAAGAGATTATTAGAACTTGGAGCGCCAGATATCATCGTAAGAAACGAAAAGAGAATGTTACAGGAAGCAGTTGATGCCCTGATCGATAATGGTAGACGTGGACGTCCAGTTACAGGACCAGGAAACCGTGCATTAAAATCATTATCAGACATGTTAAAAGGTAAACAGGGACGTTTCCGTCAGAACCTGTTAGGAAAACGTGTAGACTACTCTGGACGTTCCGTTATCGTAGTAGGACCAGACTTAAAGATCTTCCAGTGTGGTCTTCCAAAAGAAATGGCGATCGAATTATTCAAGCCATTCGTTATGAAAGAATTAGTTGAGCGTAAATTAGCTCACAACATTAAATCAGCAAAGAAAATGGTTGAAAAACTTCAGCCAGAAGTATGGGATGTCTTAGAAGACGTCATTAAAGAACATCCTGTTATGTTAAACCGTGCACCGACACTGCATAGACTGGGAATTCAGGCATTTGAGCCTATTCTGGTAGAAGGTAAAGCGATCCGTCTGCATCCATTGGTATGTACAGCTTACAACGCTGACTTCGATGGTGACCAGATGGCTGTCCATCTTCCATTATCTGTGGAAGCACAGGCAGAGTGTAGATTCCTTCTGTTATCACCAAACAACCTGTTAAAACCATCTGATGGTGGTCCAGTAGCTGTTCCTTCTCAGGATATGGTACTTGGTATCTACTATCTGACATTAGAGAAAGATGGAGACAAAGGTGAAGGTAAATACTTCAAATCTGAGAACGAAGCATACTTAGCTTATGAAAATAAGGTGATCACACTTCATTCTAAGATCAAAGTAAGACGTACAGGTGTAGACAAAGACGGAAATCCTATTTCTCAGGTTGTAGATTGTACACTTGGACGTATCCTGTTCAATGAGATCATCTTACAGGATCTAGGATTTGTAGACAGAAGCAAACCAGAGAATGCTTTAGCATATGAGATTGATTTCCACGTAGGAAAGAAACAGTTAAAACAGATCCTTGATAAATGTATCAACATTCATGGAGCAACAAAGACTGCAGAAGTCCTAGACGATATCAAAGCGATCGGATACAAATTCTCTACAAGAGGAGCCTTAACAGTATCCATTTCTGATATGACAGTGCCACCTGAGAAACCTCAGATCTTAGGAGATGCACAGAAACAGGTAGAGTTCATTACAGAACAGTATAAACGTGGTCTGATGACAGAAGAAGAACGTTATAAAGCAGTTGTTAAGACATGGTTTGAGGCCGATGACGTTTTAACAGATAAACTGATCACAGGATTAGACCGATTAAATAACATCTTCATGATGGCCGATTCCGGAGCCCGTGGTTCTAACCAGCAGATCAAACAGTTAGCAGGTATGCGTGGACTGATGGCCGATACATCAGGACGTACGATCGAATTACCAATCAAGTCTAACTTCCGTGAAGGTCTTGACGTACTGGAATACTTCATTTCAGCGCATGGAGCTCGTAAAGGTCTGTCCGATACAGCGCTTCGTACAGCCGATTCAGGATACTTAACACGTCGTCTGGTAGATGTATCACAGGATCTGATCATTCGTGAACAGGACTGCTGTGAAGGTACTGGAGAAGAAATTCCAGGAATGTATGTAGAAGCATTCATGGATGGACAGGAAGTTATCGAAAGCTTAGAAGAACGTATCACAGGAAGATACGCAGCAGAAGAGCTTGTGAATAAAGAAACTGGTGAAATCATTGTAAAAGCAAACCATATGATCACACCAAAACGTGCGAAAGCCGTTTGTGATGCAGGATATACATCTGTTAAGATCCGTACGATGTTAACATGTAAATCCGGAGTTGGAGCTTGTGCTAAGTGTTATGGATCTAACATGGCAACAGGTCAGGCCGTACAGGTTGGAGAAGCTGTCGGAATCATCGCAGCACAGTCAATCGGTGAGCCAGGTACACAGCTTACAATGAGAACATTCCATGCCGGTGGAGTAGCCGGTGATGATATCACACAGGGTCTTCCTCGTGTCGAAGAGTTATTTGAAGCACGTAAACCAAAAGGACTTGCGATCATCGCAGAATTTGGTGGAGAAGTGCAGTTAAAAGATACAAAGAAGAAACGTGAAGTCATCATCACAAACAGAGAAACTGGTGATGTGAAGACATATCTGATCCCTTACGGATCTCGATTAAAAGTACAGGAAGGTCAGATCCTTGAAGCCGGAGATGAACTTACAGAAGGTTCTATCAACCCTCATGATTTATTAAGAATCAAGGGAATCCGTGCAGTACAGGATTACATGATCCGTGAAGTACAGAGAGTATACCGTTTACAGGGTGTAGATATCAACGACAAGCACGTTGAAGTTATCGTACGTCAGATGCTTAAGAAAGTACGTATCGAAGACGGTGGAGACACAGGATACTTACCAGGAGCAATGGTTGACGTCTTAGAACTTGAAAAGAAAAACAAGGAAATGGAAGAACAGGGTCTGGAACCTGCAAGCGCAGATCAGATCATGCTTGGTATCACAAAAGCATCTCTGGCAACAGATTCCTTCTTATCAGCAGCTTCCTTCCAGGAGACAACAAAAGTTCTTACAGATGCAGCAATCAAAGGTAAAGTCGATCCATTAGTAGGATTAAAAGAAAACGTAATCCTTGGTAAATTGATCCCAGCCGGAACAGGTATGAGACGTTACAGAGATGTCAAGATCAGCACAGACGAAAATGATTTCACGATCGGAGATGAAATCGATTTCGATGATGAAGAATTTGATATTGAAGAATAATTTGAATTTGTAGTTGGCCAACTGTAGGCTTTGAGTATATGATAAAAAATAAATAAAAAACCACAAACGCAGCGGTGGAATTTTTGCTCATATTTTGAACAAATCGCTTATCCGCCCAATTTCCTACGATAACTCGCTCTGAAGTTTATCTAAGACAAGAGTCTCTGAAGCTCAGACAATCGTCCAATTGGGCTGCGAATTTATTCAAAGTATGGCAAAATTCCAATGTTGCGTTTGTGGTTTTTTATTTATTTTTTATTTATTTTTTATCATATACCAGAAGACTATAGTGTGGACAATTACAGTATTTGGTGCATACGTAAAATATTCCACCAACTTCAGTCTATCAAACTATAATCTGTTTATTGTATGTAAAATCCTTAAGAAATCTGAAAAAACTATTTAATTGACAAAGTAAACAGATATTGATATAATAAAATCAACAAATGAAAGATAAGTTTTAAAAGAAAGGAGAATTGCCCAAGTTGCTCCATAAGGCTAACGGAAAGACCTTTAAAACCGGCAGCTGATGGATCAGAAGTATTAAGATGATTGGGAATCATGAGACTGACTCAACAGGATATTATGATCTCGGGAGAGAACATAAGAGTCCTAGAAGCGGATAGAACGGTAAAGGAGTCAACCTCATAAAAATAATACGAAGAGTAGAGAGAATGAACAAGATCTTAAGATAAGATCAGAAGATGATCAAAGAAAAAGAATCCAAACAAGAAAGATTCCAAGAGACGAGGAATCAAAACAAGAAAGATTCAGATAAGAGATCAACAAACATTCGATCAGCTGACCGGTGGAGCATTTAAAAAATTTGTAACTGGTAACTAAAGCAAAGTGTAACCCGTTAACAAAATAATTTGGAACTTATTAACTAAATATTTTCTCAAGAATAAGAGATTGATTTTTATATATTAAGAAAATGGCGTAAAGAAGCCATATAACAAAGAAATCGAAACATTGAGATCAAGAAAAGAGATCAGAATAGAAGCTGTCAGGGTCGATATCAGAGATGTGACGAGAAAGCATTTCTGAAGACAGTGGGATAAGAAAAGATTTCGAATAAGATCCATAGAATGAGATTTCCAAAAAGATAAAAATATATAGAAATTAATAAAAATCTTGGGAAAAGGTCTTGACAAAGGCATGCAGGCATTTTATAATAGCCTAGCATGCCTTTTTGGGGAGCAAAACCAAGAAGTGCATGTATAGTCACAAGGTGAATTTAAGTAACCACAGTAGAAAACATGTATGGAGGTGAAATCAATGCCAACTTTTAACCAATTAGTTAGAAAAGGGAGAAAAACATCTGTAAAGAAATCTACAGCACCAGCACTTCAGAAAGGATTTAACTCTTTAAAGAAGAAAGCTACAGACACAAGCTCACCACAGAAGAGAGGTGTATGTACAGCTGTTAAAACTGCAACTCCTAAAAAGCCTAACTCTGCTTTACGTAAGATCGCCAGAGTTCGTCTTTCTAACGGAATCGAAGTAACAAGTTATATCCCAGGTGAAGGACATAACTTACAGGAACATAGTGTTGTTCTGATTCGTGGTGGTCGTGTTAAGGACTTACCAGGTACTCGTTACCATATCGTTAGAGGTACACTTGATACAGCAGGTGTAGCTAACAGAATGCAGGCTCGTTCCAAATATGGAGCTAAAAGACCTAAGAAAAAATAAAACAAAACTAAATTGGTACAAAGCAGCGTAATTAAACGCTACCTTGTATAGTTGTGCCGGAACTTTATTGTTTCCTACAAAGGTTACAGGAGATATAAAAGTCCTGCACGAACATGCAATAACTAAGTATGAGTACCGATGAATTAATGATTATTAAGGAGGGAAGAACCGTGCCACGTAAAGGACATATTGCGAAAAGAGACGTATTAGCAGATCCTATTTACAACAATAAGGTTGTGACAAAATTAATCAACAACATTATGTTAGATGGTAAAAAAGGAGTTGCTCAGAAAATCGTATACGGAGCATTTGCCCGTATCGAAGAAGAAGCTGGAAAACCAGCTTTAGAAGTATTCGAAGAAGCTATGAACAACATCATGCCAGTTCTTGAAGTAAAAGCTAGACGTATCGGTGGAGCAACATATCAGGTGCCTATCGACGTTAGACCAGACAGAAGACAGGCATTAGCGCTTCGTTGGATCACAACTTTCTCACGTAAAAGAGGAGAAAGAACAATGGAAGAACGTCTTGCAAAAGAACTTCTTGACGCTTCCAACAATACAGGAGCATCTGTAAAGAAAAAAGAAGATATGCACAAGATGGCAGAAGCAAACAAAGCATTCGCACATTACAGATTCTAATTTCAAGAATCTGTTCTGGCGTCTTGCCAGACATGCTTCTATGTTAAAACTTATAGGAGGAAAAAATCTTGGCTGGAAGAGAATATCCATTAGAGAGAACCAGAAATATCGGAATCATGGCTCATATTGATGCTGGTAAAACAACAACAACAGAGCGTATCCTTTATTATACTGGTGTAAACTATAAAATCGGTGATACTCATGATGGTACTGCTACTATGGACTGGATGGAGCAGGAACAGGAAAGAGGTATCACAATCACTTCTGCAGCTACAACATGTCATTGGACACTGCAGGATCATTGCAAGCCTAAAAAAGGTGCTTTAGAGCATCGTATCAATATCATTGATACTCCAGGTCACGTTGACTTCACAGTTGAAGTAGAACGTTCCCTGCGTGTACTTGATGGATCAGTAGCAGTCTTCTGTGCAAAAGGTGGAGTAGAACCTCAGTCTGAAAACGTATGGAGACAGGCTGATACTTACAACGTACCTAGAATGGCATTCATCAACAAGATGGATATCTTAGGTGCTAACTTCTACGGTGCAGTAGACCAGATGAAAGAACGTCTGGGAGCTAACGTAGTAGTACTTCAGTTACCTATCGGTAAAGAAGACGACTTCAAAGGAATCATCGACTTATTCGAGATGGAAGCTTACATCTACAATGATGACAAAGGTGAAGACATCTCTATCGTTGAAATCCCAGAAGATATGAAAGAAGATGCTGAACTTTATCATACAGAATTAATCGAAAAGATCTGCGAATTAGATGACGATCTTATGATGGAATATCTGGAAGGTGAAGAACCAAGCGTTGATGCATTAAAAGCTGCATTAAGAAAAGGAACATGCGAATGTAAAGCAGTTCCAGTATGCTGTGGTACAGCATATAGAAATAAAGGTGTTCAGAAATTACTGGATGCTATTATCGAATTTATGCCAGCTCCAACAGACATCCCAGCTATCAAAGGTGTCGATGAAGATGGTAACGAAGTTGAAAGACATTCATCTGATGATGAACCATTCTCAGCTTTAGCATTTAAGATCATGACAGACCCATTCGTAGGTAAACTTGCATTCTTCCGTGTTTACTCTGGAACATGCAAATCAGGATCTTACGTATTAAATGCAACAAAGAACAAAAAAGAGCGTGTTGGACGTATCTTACAGATGCATGCTAACAAGCGTGAAGAATTAGATATCGTATATTCAGGAGATATCGCAGCTGCAGTAGGTTTCAAATCTACAACAACTGGTGATACAATCTGTGATGAACAGCATCCTGTAATTCTGGAATCCATGGAATTCCCAGAACCAGTTATCGACGTAGCGATCGAGCCTAAAACTAAAGGTGATCAGGGTAAAATGTCTGAAGCACTTGCAAAACTGGCTGAAGAAGATCCTACATTCAGAGCTCATACAGATCAGGAAACAGGACAGACAATCATTTCCGGAATGGGTGAACTTCATCTGGAAATCATCGTTGACCGTCTGCTTCGTGAATTCAAAGTAGAAGCTAACGTTGGTGCTCCTCAGGTAGCATACAAAGAAACATTTACAAAAGCCGTTGACGTTGACAGCAAATATGCTAAACAGTCTGGTGGTCGTGGTCAGTATGGTCACTGTAAAGTTCACTTTGAGCCAATGGATGCCAACGGAGAAGAACTGTTCAAATTCGAATCTACAGTTGTTGGTGGATCTATTCCTAAAGAATACATCCCAGCAGTTGGAGAAGGTATCGAAGAAGCAGCTCAGTCTGGTATCTTAGGAGGATTCCCAGTACTTGGTGTGAAAGCTACAGTATATGATGGATCTTACCATGATGTCGATTCTAGTGAAATGGCCTTCCATATTGCCGGATCTATGGCATTTAAAGAAGCTATGCAGAAAGCTGGAGCTATCCTGCTTGAGCCAATCATGAGAGTCGAAGTTACAATGCCTGAAGAATACATGGGAGACGTTATCGGAGATATCAACTCTCGTCGTGGACGTATCGAAGGTATGGATGATATCGCGAGCGGTAAGATGGTTCGTGCATTCGTTCCATTATCTGAAATGTTCGGATATTCTACAGACTTACGTTCTAGAACTCAGGGACGTGGTAACTACTCTATGTTCTTTGAAAAATACGAACCAGTACCAAAGAACGTACAGGAAAAAGTACTTGCTGATAAGTAAGAAAAATTAATATATAAATATTTCGGGGCTATTTTGCCAAAATAGTCTTGAAATATTTGTTTAAATGAAATATAATCAAATTTAGGACAGCCCTTTGCTGGGCAACTATATTGAAGTTTGAAACATTATTGTAATTGCCCATAGGGCGAATAAGGAGGACAATTAAAATGGCAAAAGAAAAGTTTGAGAGAACTAAACCTCATTGCAACATTGGTACTATTGGACACGTTGACCATGGTAAAACAACTTTAACAGCAGCAATCACTAAAGTTTTAGCTGAAAGAGTAGAAGGAAACACAGCTGAGAACTTCGAAGATATCGATAAAGCTCCAGAAGAAAGAGAACGTGGTATCACAATCTCTACAGCTCATGTTGAGTATGAAACAGAAAAACGTCACTACGCTCACGTTGACTGCCCAGGCCATGCCGATTATGTAAAGAACATGATCACTGGTGCAGCTCAGATGGACGGAGCTATCTTAGTAGTAGCTGCTACTGATGGTGTAATGGCTCAGACAAAAGAACATATCCTGTTATCTCGTCAGGTAGGTGTTCCTTACATCGTAGTATTCATGAACAAATGTGATATGGTAGACGATGAAGAATTATTAGAATTAGTAGAAATGGAAATTCGTGAATTATTAAATGAATACGAATTCCCAGGAGACGATATTCCTATCATCCAGGGATCTGCTTTAAAAGCTATCGAAGATCCAGCTGGACCATGGGGAGATAAGATCATGGAATTAATGGATGCTGTTGACAGCTACATTCCAGATCCACAGCGTGATACAGACAAACCTTTCTTAATGCCAGTCGAAGACGTATTCTCTATCACAGGACGTGGTACAGTAGCAACTGGTAGAGTAGAAAGTGGTGTTCTTCACGTATCTGACGAAGTTGAAATCGTTGGTATCAAAGAAGAAACAAGAAAAGTTGTTGTAACTGGTGTAGAAATGTTCCGTAAACTGTTAGACGAAGCTCAGGCTGGAGATAACATTGGTGCATTATTACGTGGTGTTCAGAGAGACGAAATCGAAAGAGGACAGGTTCTTTGCCAGCCAGGTTCAATCACATGCCATACAAAATTCACAGCTCAGGTTTACGTTTTAACAAAAGATGAAGGTGGACGTCATACTCCATTCTTCAACAACTATCGTCCACAGTTCTACTTCAGAACAACAGACGTTACAGGTGTTATCGAATTACCAGAAGGAACAGAAATGTGCATGCCTGGTGACAACGTAGAAATGACTATCGAATTAATTCACCCAATCGCTATGGCTCAGGGATTATCTTTCGCTATCCGTGAAGGTGGACGTACTGTAGGATCAGGACGTGTTGCTACAATC
>ERZ791842.154-NODE-154-length-77816-cov-12.4217_pt1 | contig 77816 bp, 73 predicted proteins | sample MGYA00509944_ERZ791842 | MGnify/ENA primary metagenome ERZ791842 (study PRJEB30046, sample SAMN00715263) | human gut metagenome | study: EMG produced TPA metagenomics assembly of the A metagenome-wide association study of gut microbiota in type 2...
CTCTTCCGATATCTTCCTTCAGAGGTGCATGGGTACAGCATTCTGCAATGAGAACATGTGAATTTTCATTAAGAGTATCAATTGCCTTTGCGCCTTCTATATAATATGGTAAATCTCCCTTGTATGCTGCAAAAAGAACTGAAAAAGAAGTCAGCATACTCTCCTTTGGTTTATTTTCATATACATAGGAAAATACCTGCGAGTCTGTAATGATTAATTTCGGAGGTACTGCGAGATTTTCCAAGGCTGACAGATACTGATCTGTTGTCACACTCATTACCAGACATTTTTTGTCCAATAGTTCTCTTAAAGTTTGCACCTGTGGTAATATCAGTCTCCCCTTTGGTGCCTGAATGTCCTGTGGCATCACAAGCAGAACCAGGTCACCGGTATCAACCAGATCACCGGTAATCATCCTGTTTCCATATCCTTCCGGAATACTTCGGGCAAGCAGTTCCTTCAAATTACGGATTCCCTCTCCTGTTTTAGCACTGATCAGACAGACTTCTTCCTTTGTGTTCCTTTGAATCAGGTGAGCAAGTTTTTCTTTTTCTTCCTGCGTGTACAGATCTGTTTTATTGAGAACGGGAACCACAGGCGTATTTTTCTCTTTAAAGTAACGATACCATTTTAATTCCTGCGACATTTCTTCTTCACAGAAGAGAATAATTGCCAGGTCCGTCTTCTGCGCTGCAAGTTCTGTTTTTTCGATACGTAAAGCTCCAAGCTCACCTTTATCATCAAATCCCGCCGTGTCGATCAGGACGCAGGGACCGAGAGGGTAAATTTCCATAGCCTTGTATACAGGATCCGTAGTAGTTCCCGCAACATCTGCTACAATAGATACTTTCTGTCCGGAAAACGCATTGATAAATGAAGATTTTCCGCTGTTCGTTTTTCCAAAGATTCCAATATGCAGACGATTTGCAGAAGGTGTTTCATTTAATGTAACAGCCATATTTTTTCCTTTCACAATATAATAAGTCAAACGAATAAAATCATTCGCGTTTGCGACGTGGCTCTACACTGGATAACTGTTTCGCAGCTGATTTCTGTCAGAATCTGAAATCACGCTGCCCATTTACGATATCTGCCAGATGTTCTTCTGTAAGCCTCTTTACTTTTTCACTTGGAATATTTTCGAGTTCCTTCTGAATCAGTTCCAGACCGACTTTCTTAGTTTCAGGACTTGCATAATCCTGTAAATATTCCATTAAAGTCATCAAGGCATTTGGATGACAGCAGTTTGAAATCTGTTTACTTTTGCACAATGACATAAAACGGTCACCGGTTCTTCCGGCTCTGTAACAGGCAGTACAAAAGCTTGGGATGTCTCCCATATTCATCAGCCAGTTTACGATCTCATCAAGCGTGCGCTGATCGCTGACATCAAACTGAGCAGATGTAATCTCATCTTCCGTTTCAGGCTTATCATATCCACCGACACTGGTTCTTGAAGCTCCACTAATCTGAGAAACACCCAAAGGAAGAACTTTCTCACGAACAGCCTGACTCTCTCTTGTTGAAATAATCATACCTGTATATGGAACAGAGATTCGGATCAGTGCACAGATTTTTGCAAAAATCTCGTCGCTGATACTGTTGTCAAATGCAGACGGATCAATGTCATCCGCATGTTTGATACGTGGCACACTAATCGTATGCGGTCCTACACCATGAACTGCTTCCAGATGTTCCGCATGCATCAGAAGTCCTGCAAATTCATATCTGTAAAGTTCCAGTCCGAACAATACACCTAAACCGACATCATCAATGCCACCTTCCATCGCGCGGTCCATTGCCTCTGTGTGATATGCATAGTTATGTTTTGGCCCTGTTGGATGAAGTTTTTCATAGCTTTCTTTATGATATGTTTCCTGGAAAAGAATGTAAGTACCGATTCCGGCTTCTTTTAATTTACGGTAATTTTCTACTGTTGTAGCCGCGATATTTACATTTACACGACGGATCGCACCATTTTTATGTTTGATACTATAGATCGTTTTGATACATTCCAGAATATATTCAATCGGGTTATTGAGCGGATCTTCACCCGCTTCAATAGCGAGTCGCTTATGTCCCATATCCTGCAATGCGGTAACTTCTTTTACAATTTCTTCCTGTGTTAATTTCTTACGGGCAATGTGCTGGTTTTTCTTATGATACGGGCAGTATACACAGCCATTTACACAATAGTTAGACAGATACAGAGGCGCAAACAAAACAATTCTGTTTCCGTAGAATTCTTTCTTGATTTCCGCTGCCAGATCATACATCTCCTGAATTTTCTCAGGAATTGGACAGGCAAGAAGAACAGACGCTTCTCTGTGCGTAAGACCTTTACATTCTTTTGCTTTCGCAAGAATCTGATCGATCAGTTCCACATTCTCCTTGTTTGCGTCAGCGTAGGCAAGGGTTTCCCGGATTTCCTCGTCGGAAATGAATTCTTCTGCTTTTAATGATTTTGGATTATACATAGGCTTTTTTCCTTTCTTTTCGGTCAGGAGCTTTCTTATCAACTGCTTTCCGATTAGTTTTTATTTTTCTATATTCAGTTTTATATTCCGCATACTGCGGATGCTTAAGTTATTCAGAAGTGACTCTTTTTGTAAAGCATTCTGGAACTTCAGAAAAATCAGCTTTACATTCAGACCTTATAATCGCCTCTGTCCGTCACTACTTCATAACCAATGCTCTTCATTCTTGCTGCCATACAGGCCTTACATTCTGCTGCTTCGTCACCGGTGCAGATTTTGTTATCATAAAGTTTGTATTTATCTCTGACATTAACCGGAGAAAGGTTAGGCATTACGACGTTTCCGCCAGCCAGAATTCCCTTCTCTCTTCCTTTAGAATCAATTGTTCCAAGTGCAGTTGTCGCTGGCAGAAGAACATGTGGGTGAATCAGTCTGATAATTGACAATAATCTCAATGTCAGATCCAGTGTCCCTGCAGGCTGATCTGCAAACGGAGTATCCTTATGAGGAATAAAAGGTCCGATGCCAACCATTTCAGGTTTCAATTCTTTAATAAACAGAAGATCCTGATAAAGGGTGTCTACCGTTTGTCCCGGTGATCCTACCATAAATCCGCAACCGGTCTGATAGCCGATTTTTTTCAGAACTTTCAGGCAGTTTTTTCTATTGTTTAAAGACATCTGTTGTGGATGGAGTTTTCTGTAATGTTCTTCATCTGCAGTTTCGTGCCTTAACAGATATCTGTCAGCTCCGGCATTAAAATATGCCTGATAACTTTCTTCGCTCTTCTCACCAATGGATAAGGTTACTGCACAGTCCGGATATTTTGATTTAATTTCCTGAACGATCTGGCAGATTTTCACATCTGTGTAATAAGGATCCTCTCCTCCCTGTAATACAAATGTACGAAATCCCAGGTTCCATCCGGTTTTACAACAGGATAGAATCTGTTCTGTTGTAAGGCGATATCTGTCGGCCTTTGTATTGCCGTTGCGGATTCCACAGTAATAGCAGTTATTTTTACAATAATTAGTAAATTCAATCAGACCGCGGATATATATTTTATTTCCATAGATCTGTGTCGCTGTCTGCTGTGCCTTTTTATGAAGTTCCTGTATCAGAAAGGAATCTTGTGTCTGTAAAATCGAGCCTAATTCTTCCCTTGAAATACTTTGCGTATTTTGGATACTCTCTAACATTTTTAAATCTGCTAACACTATGTAATCCCCCTCTTGTTATATGTTTTCTGCCTTTTTTGAGCAAACTGTTTTTGCAGAAATCCCTGCAAGCCGCCCGATTTTTCCTGTCATTGCATTAATCATATCCTGGGGGGCATCCATCGCCACGCTGATAATATTAACACCACGCTGTCTGTATGGGATTCCCATTCTTCCTATGATATATTCACCATATTCGTGAAGAATCTGATTCAGCTCTTTCACAGAATCAGGCTCTTCAACTATAATTCCAATCACCGCAATTCTGCTCGCCATAGAAACACCTCATTTCAGAAATTTTCTCAGATAATTTTCAAAATTAATATGTACAGAAATTTACAACTCTCTGAATCTGATGACTGATCGGATAATAGTCGTATCCATAAACTCCAGTCATCCATCCTGCATACTGAGCCTCCGGATCATAGTAAAGGCCATTTATTTCTACCCAGCAATGGCGTGTAAACCCATCTGCCGCTCCATCTCTGCTTCCGGGTACTCTGCCGCAAACCATATATGGAGTATATCCTACTTCACGTGCGAGGGCTGCAAAAATACAGGAAAATCCATAACAATTGCCATAACCTGTACTAAACATTCGCAGTGCTTCACTACGTGCCCATCCACTCTGGTAAAGATTAGGATCCGGACCACCATAATAAAAGCCGCCATAAACAACGTATTTCCAACATGCATAAAGTTTCTGACTCTGGCTCATACTTGAGTTTGTAATTGATGCAACTATTTTCATGACACGCATTTTTAATAGCGCATTATAGTCTTTTCTTGCAGCACCGGAACTGGTGAAATAAAGTTGACCGTTTTGTCTGGATTTGTTTTGATACAATCTTCCTTTAGGATCTGCATAATATAAATTGTTTTTATATATGAAGTATCCAATTGTGGCGCGGCCATGTTTTGTACTTATATGGTAACGATTAGATCCGGATTTTACGATTCTGTTTTCTTTCTTTTCAAATAAGCGTCCTTTTTCATCAAAAACATAGACTACATTATTGATTCGCTGACCACCACGAACGGCATTCCCATTGGCTCCGAAATAATATTTGTAACCATTATATCGTTTCCATGTGTTTTTTACCATTTTTCCCTTATAGTAGTAATATATTTTATTACCTTTTGTAACCAGTTCTCTTATTGGAACAGCTGATGGTGTTGGTGAAGGCTGCTCGGTAACCAGAACATCATTTTCTGTAGCCTGCACCTGAAATACAGGCACAGTTAAAATGCCCATCATTAATAAAACAAAAAAGATTTTTTTCAGTGTCTTCATAAACTTTCTCTCCCTCATCTATAAGTTTGTAAGATAATCAGCAAAATGTGCTTCTTTTTACTGCTTATACATGAATTGTATCAAAAATGTCAATTGATTTCTATATTTTTATTGATTTTTTACAAAAAAAGTTACTGTTCACACGACACTATCCCGCGAGGTGTTTTGGCATGAGAATGCCAAAATCCCGAGACATACCGCGCGAATTTATGCGAATAGCATAAATTCTGTGCATCGCGAAGCGTGTTACTGAGAACGGAGTGAACAGTAACCAAAAAAATACTGCTATCCGAAGTTATTACATTCAGATAACAGTATTTACAAAATCATATATTTGTTTCCCGCCAGAATATACGGATAAATAATCAGGCTAATTTCTTACCAGTAAGCATTTCGTAACTCTGAAGATATTTTTCAATCGTCTTATCTACGATATCCTGTGGAAGAGTCCAGTTATTGTCCGGATTTGCTTTCAGCCAGTCACGGGCAAACTGTTTGTCAAAGGACGGCTGTCCATGTCCTGGTTCATAGCCTTCTGCCGGCCAGAAACGAGAGCTGTCAGGTGTAAGCATCTCATCACCGATTACCATATTTCCCTCTTCATCCAGTCCAAACTCAAATTTGGTATCTGCGATGATAATTCCTTTGCTTAATGCATATTCTGCACATTTCTTGTAAAGTGCAATGGTATTATCACGAAGTTTTGCAGCTAATTCTTCTCCTCTTCCCGGGAAATATTTCTCAAGGTGAGCAATACTCTGCTCATAGGAAATATTTTCATCATGATCACCAATCTCTGCCTTTGTAGACGGAGTATAGATAGGCTCAGGAAGTTTGTCTGATTCTTTCAGGCCTTCCGGTAACTCAATACCACAGACTTTACCGGTTTTCTTGTAGCTTTCCCAGCCACTTCCGGTAATGTAACCACGTACGATACATTCGATTGGCAGCATCTCAAGCTTACGGCACATCATACTATTTCCATCAAATTTCTCCTGCTGGAAGAATTCAGGCATATCTTTTACATCTACAGAAATCATATGGTTCGGCAGAATATCTTCTGTCATATCAAACCAGAATTTGGACATCTGAGTCAGTACAGTTCCTTTCTTTGTTACCTGGTTATTCAGGATAACATCAAAGCAGCTGATGCGGTCTGTTGCAACCATGATCAGGCTGTCACCGTTGTCATAAATCTCACGTACTTTACCTTCTTTGATTGGTTTCATTTCCTGCATTTTTTCGCACCTCAATATTCTTATGTACTTTTGTTCGGTTCGCACCGGAATTACTGTATTACCGTACCACCATCTCTGTAAGGTTGTCAATACGCTGAATTTTATTTAGGTACACTGATAAAATGTTGGGACTTGATTTAACCAAATCAAGTAAGTCCCCTGCTTCAATTGCGAATATCCGATTGACTTAATTATTCATCACGAGCCCATCCATAAGAATATTTTACCGCCTTATTCCATCCTTTTATCTTCTGCTGTCTGGTTTCATCTGTGATAGATGGATAAAATTTCTGATCAATGGACCAGTTTTTACGCACTTCTTCCTTACTGCTCCAATAACCTACTGCCAGTCCGGCCAGATAAGCTGCCCCCATTGCAGTTGTTTCCACACAGCATGGGCGGTTGACTGGTGCATTGATAATATCGGCCTGTGTCTGCATCAGGAAATTGTTGGCACTGGCTCCGCCATCTACTTTCAAAGAAGCCAGATTGATACCTGAATCTGCTTTCATGGCATTTAATACATCATTTACCTGGTAGGCAATAGATTCCAGAGTTGCACGAATGATGTGATATTTATTTACACCGCGGGTAATTCCTACGATAGTTCCCCTTGCATACTGATCCCAGTGAGGTGCTCCCAGTCCGGTAAATGCCGGTACTACATAACAGCCATGCGTATCTGATACTTTATTTGCCATATATTCTGAATCTTCGGAAGAATCGATTACTTTTAATTCGTCACGCAACCATTGAATTGCAGCACCTGCAACAAAAATAGAACCTTCCAGGGCATAAGTGACTTTTCCATTCAGTCCCCAGGCAATTGTAGTTACAAGGCCATTTTCTGAAAATACTGGTTTGTCTCCTGTATTCATCAAAAGAAAACAACCGGTGCCATAAGTATTTTTTGCTTCACCCGCGCTAAAGCATGTCTGTCCAAATAAAGCTGCCTGCTGGTCACCTGCTGCCCCGGCAATCGGAATTGCCCCTCCAAAAACTGACGGATCTGATTTTCCATAAATGCAGCTGGACGGCATTGGTTTCGGAAGCATGGATTTAGGAATACCAAGTTCATCAAGGATCTCCTGATCCCATTGCAAAGTATTAATGTTAAACAGCATCGTTCTTGAGGCATTGGAATAATCGGTAACATGTACTTTTCCCTTTGTCAGTTTCCAGATCAGCCAGGTTTCTACTGTGCCGAATAAAAGCTCTCCCTTTTCTGCCTTCTCCCTGGCTCCATCCACATGGTCAAGAATCCATTTTATTTTGGTTGCTGAGAAATAAGCATCTATTACCAGCCCGGTTTTTTTACGGAATTTCTCAGTTAATCCTTTAGCTTTCAGTGAGTCACAGTATTCTGACGTTCTGCGGCACTGCCATACAATAGCATGATAGACAGGTACTCCGGTATTCTTATCCCATACGATTGCCGTCTCACGTTGATTAGTAATTCCGATGGCTGCAATCTGTGAGGCATCTGCTCCGATCTTAGTCATTGCCTCTACAGCAACACCAAGCATACTGGCCCATATTTCATCTGCGTCATGTTCTACCCAGCCTGGTTTTGGAAAATACTGTGTGAATTCTCTCTGGGCTACACTGCAGCGTTCTCCTTTTTCATTGAATAAAATGCACCGGTTGCTGGTTGTTCCGGCATCCAGCGCCATAATATATTTTCCCATAAAAACCTCTCCTTTTTCTTATCAGTCTATAAATAACCATACCACAAACAGAAGTCAGTTGCTATTATTTTTTGTTCATGTTATGATGCAGTCATAAAAAATTGAGAAAGATGGTAAAAATCTTGAAGAAAAAAGAAATCATTTTTATAAGTGCTATTCTTATTTTGGCACTTGCGTTGTGGGGTGGTATGTCTTTTGTAAATAAAGGCAGGCATGGATCTATTAAAATCACAGTAGATGGGCAGGAATACGGTACTTATTCTTTGTCAAAAGATCAGATTATTAAAATCAATGATACTAACGTATGCGAAATTAAAGATGGAAAGGCATACATGCTCTCGGCTGACTGTCCGGATCATTTATGTATGAAGCAGAAATCAATCGACGAAAAAGGAGGCACTATCGTATGCCTCCCTAATAAGGTTGTTATTGAAGGTAATAAAAGCTCGGATTCAGGAGATACGAATCAACCATCTATTGATGCAGTAACCTAATCTGCTTTTTCTTCAGGTTGTCATAATTCATATCTTCTGACAAGTTATAGGTCTATTGCTTTTATATAAGCTTTTTAACCAAATCAAGTAAGTCCCCTGCTTCAATTGCGAAGAGCAATAAGCAGTGGGTGGGGACTTGCTTGTATCAGAAGGGGTACAAGCCCCTTCTGATATACTGCGAAGCAGTTATTTGGTTATGAGCAAGTAGCGAAAGCGGATTGAGAATATCCGATTGAATATGCTATATTTATATAATAATACAAACAAGTCCGCCCTTACTGTCATTGACAATTTTCTGCATGGTATCCTGAAGTTTTACCTGGCTTTCCTCACTGATGGCTGTTATTTTGCTTCGGATACCATCCTGCACCAGCTGTTCAATGGATTTACCGAAAATATTTGTTTCCCAGATACTCTCTCCTCGCTGGCTTCCCTCATCAATATATTTTATCAGATCTTTTGCCTGCTGCTCTGTTCCTACGATCGGAGCAATTTCTGTTTCTATGTTTGCCCTGATCATATGAATGGACGGGCTCTTGGATTTTATTTTCACTCCATATTTATTTCCCTGTCTGATCACTTCCGGCTGCGCGATTTCAATTTCATCCAGATTTGGAACAACTACTCCGTACCCGGTTCCCCGTACGGATTCCAGTGCTGCCTGTACTTTCACATACTCTTCTTTCATATGTACCAGTTCCCGCATAGTATGGATTAATTCATATTCGCTTTCCATTTCAATTCCACTCATCTGACTGAGCATCTGGTAATAATATTCATCCTTGATTCGTATTCTGACTTTTACTGTTCCATCAGATAATCCCACATCTTCCAGAAGTGAATCCTGCACATATGGTCCTGATAATTGTATAAATTCCTTTGTGATATCACGAATATGCTGCATTTGCTTCATTTTCTCCCTGATCTGGGTAAGAAGCTGTTGTTTTAACTCGTGATCCATCGGGAGCATTTCTACCCATCGCGGGATGAAAAACTGAATCTGGCTAACTGGAAATTCATATAAAACTTTTTCCAAAATACGGGTGATATCCTCTTTTCTTAACTGATCGCAGTTTACTGTTAAAGCAGTGACCTGATGTTTTTGCTGAATTTCTTCTGCTGTCTTTAAAGCCTCATCTTTATACGGCATCTGCGAATTGACCAGGACAATAAATGGTTTCTGCTGTTTTTTTAGTTCTTGTATCGTCTTCTCTTCTGCTTCCACAAAATTTTCTCTTGGCAGTTCACCGAAACTTCCATCGGATGTAATTACGATTCCTATCGTGGAATGTTCTTCAATTACTTTCTGAGTTCCGATACGGGCCGCTTCCCGAAATGGAATTGCCTGTTCAAACCAGGGAGTTTTTACCATTCGCTCTTTGCCCTCTTCGGTATGTCCGGAGGCGTCTTTTACCAGAAATCCCACGCTGTCGATCAGGCGTATCTTTACTTTCTGGTCTTCTCCAAGAGTGATGGGAATTGCTTCTTTGGGAATAAATTTTGTTTCTACGGTAGTAATGATCTTTCCTGATCCGCTCAATGGAAGCTGATCCCTGATTTCTGCCTGACGACTCTCTGACATCTGCGGTAATGCCACGACTTCCATAAATCTGCGTATAAAAGTAGATTTTCCTGTACGGACAGGTCCTACGACCCCTATGTATATATCGCCCCCGGTGCGGGCCTGAATATCACGGTACACCTGAAAATTTTCCATAAAAATAGCCCCCTTGCATATTTACACATAACGTTCATGTATTGCTATAAAATATGCAGAAGGACTTCCTGTTATTCCTATAAAAACAGGCCTTGCATTGCCTGCAAAACAATGCAGGACCTGCTCTCTTAAATTGTTACTGATCATTCTGTGCCCGGTAATCTTAAATTTTAGTATATTCAAACATACAGCCTGCTATACTAGCATAATACACTATGGCATCAGATATTAAGTCAAAATTTTTTCTATCAATAAGAATCATTGTGCAGCAGATGATGTTCTTTACCTTTAAGCAATCCGTTGTAGAGTTCGAGAACTAACGGATTCTCATCGGATTTCTTGATAATAGTAGTATTATCTGCATTATACAGCCCCTTAGCTCTTAAGAACTTCGTTCTGTCACCGGCTCTTGTCGGCTGTCCGCCACCCATGATACATCCACGACGACATGCCATAACTTCGATCAGATGATATTCTTTCTCTCCATTCTTAACCTGATCCATAACTTTTCTTGCATTTGCAAGTCCGCTGGCAACGCAGATATTGAGGTTCATACCCTCATATGGAACTGTAAATTCCTTGATGCCATCATCTCCACGAACGCCACATTCGGCGATTTCATGCATGGATTCTTTGCTGTGATCTGGTGTGAGTCGACGAAGTACTGCCTCTGTAACACCACCGGTAACGCCAAAGATAACACCACCGCCGGATCCGAATCCGAATGGCATATCACATGCTTCCGGATCGAGAGCTGCAAAATCAATACCGAAGTTATCGATCATACGAAGTAATTCTGTAGTTGTGATAACGATATCTGTATCCTGCTCGCCATCGGTAAAGCTGTTCGGACGGATTGCCTCTGCTTTCTTTGCTGTACATGGCATAATAGAAATCATAACGGTTTTTTTGCCTGCTGCATGTTCCGGTTCACGGAAATATTCTTTGATTACTGCAGAAAGCATTCCCTGTGGTGAACGGCATGTAGAAAGATTTGGAATGTAATCTTTGTACTGGTCTGTAATAAATTTTACCCATGCAGGACAGCAGGATGTAAGAAGAGGAAGTTTCTCGCCTTTCTTAATCCGGTCGAGGAATTCGGCACTTTCTTCCATGATAGTAAGGTCAGCACTGAAAGAAGTATCATAAACTTCATCAAATCCCATTCTGTGAAGCGCATTAACAATCTTACCCATTACACTCTTACCTTTGGTAAGTCCATAGTGGTCGCCTACCGCTACACGTACCGCCGGAGCAACCTGTGCAACTACACGGATATTTGGATCAGCAAGTGCCTCCCAGGCCTCATCCATATGCGTTTTAATGGAAATTGCACCAGTCGGGCAGAATACACGACACTGTCCACAGTTTACGCACTCTGTTTCTGCAATTTTCTTATTAAATGCAGGCATTACCATAGCTTCTGTTCCACGGAATGCGAAACCTAAAGCACCGATTCCCTGAAGCTCCTCGCAGGCACGCACACAGTCACCACAGAGAATACATTTGTTCGGATCACGTACCAGAGACGGAGAACTTGTATCCAGTTCATGATGTTCTCTGGTATTCTCAAAACGAATATTCTGTACACCCAGACGATGTGCCAGTTCCTGTAAAATACATTCACCGCTCTTAACACAGGTTGTACAATCGCGGCAGTGGGCTGCCAGAAGCAGTTCAACAATCAGTTTTCTGTATTTTTTGATACGTCCGGAATTCGTATAGATTACCATTCCGTCTCGTGGTTCTTCTGAACAGGATGCAAAAGTTTTGCCTCTGTCGTCTTCTACTGTACATAAACGGCAGGCACCGAAAGTGGATACCTCTGAGTGGTAGCACAGTGTCGGAATATTGATTCCTGCCTTGCGGATGACAGACAGGACATTTTTTTCATCGGTAAATTCTACCTTTCTACCGTCAATTATCATATGGCCCATAGTGTATCCTCCCTTCTATGCTTCCACGTATACAGCATCAAAGTTACAGTTATCTTTACATGCACCGCACTTGATACAGATATCGTTATTAATGTGATGTGGATGTTTGATCTTACCTGAAATAGCTCCCGCCGGGCAGTTCTTCGCGCATTTACCACAGCCGATACAGAATTCAGGATTAATGTGGAACTGACGAAGTGCTGTACATACTTTTGCACGGCATTTCTTATCAAGGATATGTTCCTCATATTCATCACGGAAACGTTTGAGAGTACTAATAACAGGAAGAGGCGCACTCTTGCCAAGGCCACACAGAGCCATATTCTGAACCATATTTGCAAGTTCTTCCAGTTCATCCAGATCAGACATCTCTCCTTTACCGGCAACAATTCTCTCAAGGATCTCAAGCATACGCTTGGTGCCTTCACGACATGGAACACATTTACCGCAGCTCTCACGCTGAGTAAAGTTCATAAAGAATCTGGCAACCTCTACCATACAGGTATTCTCGTCCATAACTACCAGACCACCGGAGCCCATGATTGCATCTAATTTCTTTACAGAATCAAAATCAAGAGGTGCATCTAGCTGATCAAGGATCAGGCACCCGCCGGACGGACCACCGATCTGAACACCCTTAAATGCCGCACCACTCTTTAATCCGCCGCCGATATCATAGATAATATGGCGAAGCGTAGTTCCCATTGGAACTTCGATCAGGCCTGTATTCTCGATAGAACCGGTCAGTGAGAATGTCTTGGTTCCCGGGCTTCCTTCTGTACCGATCGTACGGAACCAGTCGGCTCCCTCAAGAATGATCTTTGGTACATTAGCATAAGTTTCTACGTTATTAAGAACAGTAGGCTTGCCCCATAAACCTTTCTCTACTGTACGAGGTGGTTTTACACGTGGCATGCCTCTGTTTCCTTCGATGGATGCAGTAAGGGCAGATCCTTCACCACATACGAAAGCTCCGGCACCTCTGTTGATATGTAAATGGAAATTTACACCGGAATCTAAAATGTTATCACCTAACAGACCATATTTTTCGGCCTGTTCAATTGCCATTCTCAGTCTCTTTACAGAAAGCGGATATTCCGCACGAACATAAATATATCCATTCTCTGCGCCTACTGCATAAGCTGCAATCGTCATACCTTCAATCATCTTATATGGATCGCCTTCCATTACGGAACCATCCATAAATGCACCAGGGTCACCTTCATCACCATTACATACCACATAACGGGTCTTTTCTGCCTGACGGGCAACCTGGGACCATTTCTTACCAGCCGGGAATCCGGCACCACCACGGCCACGAAGACCTGACCTGGTAACTTCATCAATAACTTCCTGAGGAGACATGCTTCCTATTACTTTTGCAAGTGCCTGATAGCCACCGACAGCAATATATTCCTCGATAGATTCTGCATCGATCTTACCGCAATTCTCAAGAACGATACGGGTCTGCTGATTCAGGAAAGGAATATCATCCGGATGTGGACAGACAGTATCATGATCACGATAAAACAGTCTCTCTACCGGTTTGCCTTCCAGTACAGTCCTCTCTACGATTTCCTTACAGTCTTCAGGCTGTACATGAACGTACTGATAATCATAAGGTTCAATTCTCATTAAAGGTCCAAGTTCGCATAAGCCCTGGCATCCTGTTTTTATTACGCCTACATGTGGCACATCTTTCTGCATTTCTACAGTAACACCATCAATGTCTTCACAAAGCCTTGCCATTTCGTCATAAATTTTCTGAGCTCCGGATGCGATACATCCTGTACCAGAACAGACAAGAACTCGACAGGTGTAAGATTTGATCTGCTCATTTACCTCTGCCTGTTTATTTAACAGGTCTTCCCTGCTCTTAATACTCATACGCACTCACCTCTCAATTCATTCAAAAGTTCAACAGCTTTCTCAGGAGTCATCTTCGGGTGTACTTCATCATTAACAGTCAGTGTCGGTGCAAGTCCGCAGGCACCAAGACAGGATACAGTTTCTACCGTAAAAAGCATATCGTCTGTTGTATGTTTCTTGTGGCTCAGTCCCAGTTCTTTCATCAGGGCCTCTTTAACAGGCATAGACTTTCTTACGTGACAGGCTGTTCCATCACATACTTTAATGATATATTTTCCTTTCGGCTCAAAGGAAAAATTCTCATAGAATGTAGCGACACTGTAGGCCTTAGCCTCTTTTACTCCGATTTCGGCAGCTACATAAGTCAGCAGTTCTCCCGGCAGGTAACGGTATTCTGCCTGAATATCCTGCATGATCGGAATCAGCGATGCCGCTGTACGTCCGTAGTGCTCGATAATCTCATCCGCTTTTCTGTAATAAGACTGGTCTAACATTCGGTTCCCTCCTTAAAAATATGTTTTTTGATTTCCACGCAGCTTTAGTTATTTTCAACATATGTGCTGTTGATATTATACAATATATGGTTAATTTACACAACATCATTTTTGCAATTTTCTGAAATTTATTTATTATTATCTTCTATAGATTTATATTGTTTGTTAATGTTTGGAATTGAAAAGCAATTTCTTTAACAGGTGTGTTAAATAAAAAACATGACATTTTTACCATTATTTGATATATTTTTAGTGTAGAAAAAGCGCGGAAATAAATATAATAGGAGATTAACAAAATATGAGAACTCTTGACACACCCGTAAAACAGATCCGGCGTAAGATTTTTGCAGAAGTTGCAAAGCTTGGCTTTCAGTCTACAGATGCATCTCTGATCCACGATATTGAGGCAATTCCCTATAATATCGTACAAGAGCGTGCACAGTATCGTGAAAGTATTTACCGTGAACGTGCCGTAGCCAGCGAGCGTGTGCGACTGGCAATGGGACTTTCTTTACGTCCTGAAAACAAAGCTGTTCATCTGACTGCCGGAGTTGAGGCTTCTAACATCGATGAGAAATATTATGAACCGCCGCTTATGCAGGTGATTCCTTCTGCATGCTCAGCCTGTCCTTCTAATATGTACGAAGTCAGCAATATGTGCAGAGGATGTGTTGCTCATCCATGTATGCAGGTCTGTCCTAAGGGTGCGATTTCCATGGTAAATGGTAAGTCACATATCGATCAGTCGAAGTGCATTAAATGCGGAAAATGCAAGTCTGTCTGTCCATATGATGCCATTACCCATAAAGAACGTCCATGTGAACGCGCCTGTGGTGTAAAAGCTATTGAAAGCGATGAACAGGGACGTGCACAGATTAACCAGAGCAAATGTGTTTCCTGTGGTATGTGTATGGTAAGCTGTCCTTTCGGAGCTATTTCTGATAAATCTCAGATTTTCCAGCTTGCGCATGCGCTTCGTGAGGGAAATGAAATTATTGCTGAAGTTGCACCTGCTTATATCAGTCAGTTTGGTGATGACGTGACACCTGGAAAGTTCCATGCAGCTTTAGCGGCACTTGGTTTTACTGATGTATATGAAGTTGCACTTGGTGCAGATATCGGTGCAATCAGCGAGGCGCATCATTATGCGAATGAAGTGGCTACCGGACATCTTCCGTTTTTACTTACTTCCTGCTGTCCTTCCTGGTCTATGCTTGCCAAGAAGCAGTTCCCTGCAATGATCGACAATATTTCCAGAGAGCTGACTCCGATGGTTGCAACTGCAAGAAGTGTCAAAAAAGAGCATCCGAATGCAAAAGTCGTATTCATCGGACCTTGCGCAGCCAAAAAATTGGAAGCAATGCGCACTTCTGTTCGAAGTGATGTTGATTTTGTTATTACGTTTGAAGAATTGTGGGGACTTTTTGATGCAAAAGAAATTAATCCGGCTGAAATAGAGCCATCTGCAAGTCTTCATAATGCTACTGCAGCCGGACGTGGATACGCAGTTGCCGGAGGTGTTGCCGGTGCAATCGAAGCATGTCTCAAGGAATACTATCCGGATGTACCGGTTCATATTGAACATGCAGAGAGTCTTGCAGAATGTAAAAAGATGTTGACATTCGCAAAGGTTGGCAAGTTAAATGGATGTATGATCGAAGGCATGGCCTGTCCGGGAGGATGCATGGGTGGTGCCGGAACAAATGCACCGTTTGCAAAAGCTTCCAAAGCATTAAAGAGCTATCTTGCTTCTTCCACCGAGAAACTTCCTGCAAAGGAACTGGAAGACCTTGAATTGAACTAAATTTCTCAATCTTATTTTGTTATTTAAACTGCATCAATAACTACTTCGCAGATTTGGTTGAACTTTTAGAAAAAAGGCGAAAACGCTGTCTCGGAAGTTCTTTCCATGGGACAGCGTTTTCACTTTTATACTTTTTGTATACTTTTTGAATTGTCAGGCAGATAAAATCATCCGCTTTTGTTATTTGGTCTGATTTGGTTAAATACTCATATGTTCATGTTCCTCGTGAAAATGTTTATATTTTTCAACGAACATTAAGAGAAAACTTATCGTAAGGAACACACAGGATACCCAGATCATTCTTGTTCCGAAATGGATAGAGAGATTTCCACCGATACCGGCTCCCAGTGCAAACATAAAGATGATTCCAAAATAATACATCGCCTGCTCCATCTGTTTCGGCTTCTTTTCACGGAAGTATCCGGATAAAGCCGCTGTACCACTGCGAAGGTTTCCAATGCACATAGTGCTTGCATAGGAATATCCGTTTACTTTTCGGAAGGACTGTACCTGCATCGCACAGGCAAAAGATGCCATTGCGTTTGCCAACATATTATATTCGGTAGGTATAAAGCCAACAATAAATAAAATCAGGATTTCTGCTGCAAGGATTCCCTGTCTCCAGTGAAGTTTCCTGGCATATTTAAATTTTCCCTGTATTTTCTCGGCAACCCATACACCCAAAGCAAAGAAAATGATAGGAAAGAAGTAACTCAATCCTGCCATCCACTGCCCTGCCATAAAATGCTGGCTCATAAGTACTACGTTTCCTGTCTGGGCATTACAGAATACCTCATCTCTGGCATTATAGGTATAAGCATCCTGAAATCCTCCTGACAAAGCCAGAAAGGCACTGTTTAAAAAAGCCTCCGACATCTGTATGTCGTGATGATTATGATCTTTCATGATTTACCCCGTTCAAGTTTATTTGCCACTGTTTCACAGCGACCTTTATTCTTTTACCGTTTATTTATGTTATACGTTTGTAGGTTAAATGTAAAAGATATAATTCGTATTGTCATATATATGAATATTATATATTAAGCTTTATTATACTCTGCGGAAAATTCAGTAACGATTCAGTAACTAAAAAACATGTCCTATAAGCATTGACTTAAAAACCCAATATAAAACATTCATATTTTATGAGAATTGCGAGAGCTGCTTTGCAGCGGAGCAATTCGTAGATATCAAGTCAGGGGCAAAAGACCTTTTGTCCCTAACATCTTTTATTGTATAAAGCAACTTCCATACACTGCATATTACAGCATATGGAAGTTATCTGTAACTGTAAAATCATTGAATGTTTACAGCCGTTTTTGTTTCATTATAGTATCCGTCCGATTATTTATCTCCATGCTCTTTAAGGTAATCGGCTTTTCCCATTTCATAAAGGTTATTACCTTCTGAGTCAATGATAACTACAAGAGGCATATCCTCTACATATAATTTACGAAGTGCTTCTGCGCCGAGATCTTCATATGCGATAAGCTCTGCTTTCTTGATACATTTAGCGAGAAGTGCACCTGCGCCGCCGATAGCTCCGAAGTATACGCCATCATATTTCTTCATAGCGTCTACTACTTCCGGAAGGCGGGCACCTTTACCAATCATTCCTCTTGCTCCGACAGACATCATAGTTGGTGCATATGCATCCATACGTCCGCTGGTTGTAGGGCCTGCGGAACCGATAACTGCACCTGGTTTTGCAGGAGTAGGTCCTACATAGTAGATGGTCGCATCTGTAGGATCAAATGGGATTTTTTCGCCTTTGGCAAGAGCCTCACACATTCTCTTATGTCCTGCATCACGTGATGTATAAATTGTTCCGGTTAATAATACCTGATCACCTGCGTGGAGAGTTTTTGCCAGCTCTCTTGTAAGTGGAAGTGTAATTTTCTTTCTTTCCATCTTAGATCACCTCCGTTTTATGACGGGTTACATGACAGTTGATATTTACTGCACATGGCATACCGGCAATATGAGTCGGCATTGTCTCGATATTCAGACCGATTGCTGTTGTCTTTCCGCCAAATCCCTGTGGTCCGATTCCAAGTTTGTTTACTTTTTCAAGCATTTCCTTCTCAAGATCTGCATAGAATGGATCCGGATTCTGGGAATCTAATGGTCTCATAAGAGCTTTCTTTGCAAGAAGTGCACATTTATCAAAAGTTCCGCCAATACCAACGCCAACTACCATTGGAGGACATGGGTTAGGACCTGCTGTCTCTACCACTTCGAGAATAAAGTCTTTGATACCCTGTAAACCTGCAGATGGTTTGAACATACGGATCTGGCTCATGTTTTCGCTTCCGAAACCTTTTGGGCCAACTGTAATCTTTACCTGATCTCCAGGAACGATTTCTGTGTAAATCATAGCCGGTGTATTGTCACCTGTGTTTCCACGACGTACCGGATCTTTTACTACAGATTTTCTTAAATATCCTTTGTCATATCCGCGGCGTACACCTTCATTAATGGCGTCTTCAAGGTTTCCACCAACGAAATGTACATCCTGTCCGATTTCAAGGAAGACACATGCCATTCCTGTATCCTGGCAGATCGGTACGTTTTCGTTATCGGCAATTTCAAAATTCTCAATAATATTATCAAGTACACCTTTGGCAATCTCTCCGTCTTCACATGCACGACAGGTTTTGATCGCGCATTTTACATCTTCCGGAAGATGCTCGTTGGCTTCGATACAGAGCTTTTCAATGACATCTGTAAGTCTGCTTACTTCTATCTCACGCATATGTATGAGCTCCTTTCTGATATGGTTAGCCTTTTTCAACAGATTCCGGGAAACTTCCCCGGAACCTATGTATAATATTATATTTTCTTACTGTAGATATCAACATTATCTTTAAAATTTTATCATTCCAGATTAATACAGAAGTATGAATCTTATGTCTTTAATCTACACTGTTCTTTCTAATACAGATTATCTCTCGTGGCGGGCATATTTCGGAAGCAGTAATGGAGATACTTTATCCGTATGTACGTCTGCCTCTTTTAGTTCTTCTGCATATTTGTAGATATGGTCAAGGTTCATTTCTCCAAGCTCTACGTTTTTGCATTTAGTTGCGGCTTTCTTACCTGCATTTCTTCCAAATACGATTACATCCAGAAGAGAGTTACCCATCAGTCTGTTTCTTCCGTGGATTCCGCCGGCTGCTTCTCCGGCAACTAAAAGGTTCGGGATTTCTTTTGTAAATCCGTCTCCGTCGATCTCAAGACCACCGTTCTGGTAATGAAGTGTCGGATAAATAACAATCGGAACTTTTCTCATATCAATGCCATAGTTCATGTACATACGGAACATTGCCGGAATTCTCTTTTCGATAGTTCCTTCCCCGCCAAGAATCTCAATCATCGGAGTATCAAGCCATACGCCTTTAAGTCCTCCGGGAACTTCTACTCCACGTCCCTCTTCACACTCGCGGATAACGCCGGAAGCATTTACGTCACGGGTTTCAAGCGGATGAATGTAAGCCTCTCCGTTTGCATTTACAAGCTGTGCTCCAACGGAACGAACCTTCTCTGTTACCAGAGCACCCATAATCTGTGATGGATAAATTGCTCCTGTTGGATGATACTGGATAGAATCCTGATAAAGAAGGGAAGCACCTGCTCTATATCCAAGTACAAGTCCATCTGCGGTTGCACCGTAGTGGTTGGATGTCGGGAATCCCTGATAATGCATTCTACCTGCACCACCTGTTGCGATTACAACGGTCTTTGCTCTTGCAACAGAATAGTCACCTGTTTCCATATTAAGAAGAACTGCACCGGCAACTTGTCCTTTTTCATCTTTCAAAAGTTCAACAGCGGAAGTAAATTCAACTACCGGAATACCGAGATTAATAACTTCATCTCTGATCGTACGCATAATCTCTGAACCGGAATAATCCTTAGCAGCATGCATTCTTTTTCTGGAAGTTCCGCCGCCATGTGTAGTAACCATGTTTCCTTCCGGATCTTTATCAAATTCCACACCAAGATCATTAAGCCACTGGATCGCATCCGGAGCTTCCATTACCAGTCTCTTTACCAGTTCTGGTTTTGCAGCGAAATGTCCGCCGCCAAAACAGTCCAGATAATGCTGTACAGGAGAATCATTCTCTTTATCAGCTGCCTGGATTCCACCTTCAGCCATCATTGTATTCGCATCACCGATACGAAGTTTGGTAACGATCATAACATCTGCCCCTGCGTTGTGTGCCTCGATCGCACAGGAAGAACCTGCACCACCGCCACCGATGACAAGTACATCTACGTCATAATCAACTTTTGTAAGATCAATTTTTTCGTTCATCAGACGGCTTGTTGAATGAAGCATTTCTGCCAGTTCCAGAGGAGCTTTCTGTCCTTTGTTTGGTCCTACTTTGATTTCTGCAAACGCGTCCGGGTTATAGTCTGGATGGAACTTCTTAAGAAGGGCATCTTTTTCATCAGCCGTGAGACGTCTTGGCTCAGTTGCCATACGCTGTGCTCTTGTAGCCTCTACTTTTTTGATGGATTCCATCATATTTTCTGGATATGGTGCATACATGTTTTTACGCCCTCCTTATTTCTCAATCTCTCTGTTGTTGTAAAGTTCCTGCATTTCTGTGATTGGTTTCTGCATGATCTGTTCGATCAGGTCGTCATATTTACCTTCGTGAATCTCTTCTACACGTTTTTCCAGATGTTCACTCTTAGGTGCAATATATTTACCTGTGAGACGTCTTGCCAGAAGTCCTACCATTGGATGGGAAATACCAGCCGGGCATCTTACAGAACAGCATCCGCAGCTTACACAGTCAAAAGATTCCTCTGCACATTTCTCGAGTTCGCCTCTCTGTGCATATGCAATATACTGCATTACATTTAAGTCCTGAGTACATGCTTTTGTACAGGCATTACATCCGATACAGCTATAGATTTCCGGATATAATTCCATCATTACCTGCTGGTTTGGCTGAAGATCCTCTATATTATAGAGTCTCTTATCTGTAGGGAAGAATGGGATACTTGCCACATACATTCCTTCCTCTACTTTTGTCTGACAGGCAAGACATGTTTTCAGTTCATTCTGACCTTTGATTCTGTAGATGGTTGCACATGCTCCGCAGAATCCGTGTCTGCATCCACAGCCTCTTTTTAATGTATAACCGGCATATTCCATGGCAGTCATAATTGTAAGTTCAGCAGGTACACTGTATTTCTTACCGAAAAAATATACGTTTACCATATTGTTTTCCATTTGAGATTACCAGTCCTTTCTATATATCTATCTGTTATCCGCAGTGCGTCAGGCTCGAATCTACTTCGTTTCTTCTCGCTTGAGGGCATTCGGGAATTCATCAATACTCATTCGGCAATTCATCGATCTCATCGCATCTGAATACCGGGCCGTCTTTGCAGACATATTTGGAACCGATATTGCAGCGGCCGCATTTACCTACACCGCATTTCATACGAAGCTCCAGAGTTGTATAAACCTGTTCTCTGGAGAAGCCCAGTTCTTCCAGTCCGGCAAGAACAAACTTGATCATGATCGGCGGTCCGCAGACAAGTGCTGTTTTGTTTGTATCAAATCCAATCTCTTTTAAATAGGAAGGAACAAATCCAACATGTCCGTCCCAGCCTTCCTGTTCACGGTCAATTGTCAGATAAACATTTACTCCCTCAGCTTTCATCCAGACTTCCTGGATTTCCTTTAACTGTACCAGATCATCTGCGGATCGGGAACCGTAGAGGATATCTACTGTTCCGTAATCTGCACGGTTATCCAGTACATAGTTGATAACAGAACGAAGAGGAGCAAGTCCGATACCACCTGCGATAAACAGAAGGTTCTTTCCTTTTAATTTATCTTCTACAGGAAAATGATTTCCGTATGGTCCACGGACTGTAATCTCATCTCCTACCTGAAGGCTGTGAAGATAATCAGTCAGGGCACCACATTTCTTGATACTGAATTCCTGATATTCTTTGTTTGTCGGTGAAGAGGTAATGGAAAACATACCTTCGCTCACACCCGGTGCGCAGACCATTGCACACTGACCAGGCATATGTTCAAAAAGCTTTCCACCTTCAGGGGCATTTACACGGAATGTCTTAACATCCGGTGTCTCCTGGCGGATATCTGTGATCACACCAACCTTCGGGATCAGTGTATCTAATGTATAATTTTTATGGCAGGTACATTCGCTCATTATTTTTCACCTCCCTGATTTTCAAAAGCTTTGATAACTTTTACGATATTTAAAGAGGACGGGCATTTCTCTACACAGCGGCCACATCCTACACAGGAGAACATTCCATTGTTGTTTACCGGATAGTAAACAAGCTTGTGCATGAATCTCTGACGGAAACGCTGCATCTGACTGTTACGGTTATTACCGTGTGCCATCATGGTAAAGTCAGAGTACATACAGGAGTCCCAGCAGCGATAACGCTGTACGCCATGGCCTGTGTTATAGTCTTTGATATCGTAGCACTGGCAGGTCGGACATACAAATGTGCAGGTACCACATGCCAGACATGGTTTGTAAAGTTCTTCCCATACTGGAGAATTAAAACGGTCCATGTAATCTTCCTGTCCCCATCCTTCAAGAGAAAGATTAGAATATGGAAGTTTCTCTACGATCGCACGAATTGCAGTTTTCTCTGCTTCTACTTTCGTCTCGTCTGTATCTGTAAGATGCTCTGCAACTGCTTTTGTAAGGGCTTCACCCTTCTCTGTCAGAGGTTTCCAGTAAAGTTCTCCTTCAATCATCCATGTTGCAACATCTGCTGCCGGATCAGCACAGTCAATGCCAAACACTTTACAGAAACAGCTCTCTTCCGGTTCATGACATGCAAGTGCAACGATTGTTCCATGCTCTCTTCTTGCTGCATAGAAAGTATCGACCGGATCACTTAAAAATACGTTATCCAGAACCTTTACTCCCTGTACATCGCAGGCTTTCATACCGAATACAACGAAATCCTTTTCCTGTAATGCCTGTGGCTCGATGGAAATATTTTTTTCCTCTTTTTTACAGGTGTAAAGATTTTCACTCTGCGGAAAGAATGCATCTTTTGGTGATTTTACGGTTTTTAAAGTATCAAGACAAACTTCTGCATCTTCACTCCATGCCTTAAAGTTTACCTGGTCACTGACTTTAACCGGTAAATATAAATCCTGATCTGCGGCAATCTTATGGAATAATGCCTGCAGATTCTCTGCTGCTATTTTATACATACATTATCCCCTTTCTGCCACGATTCCTGGCTCAACATCTTCAAATGTAAAGTTTGTAAGAGGTCCTTTGGAAGTAGTATCCTCTCCGGCCTGATATTCTCCGTAGAACTCATCGATATCTTTGATAAATTTACGGTTAAACAGGTGAAGCGGGATTCCCTGTGGACAAACTCTGCTGCATTCACCGCAGTCTGTACATCTTCCTGCTACATGGAATGCACGGATGATATGGAACATCTTTTCTTCGAAAGAATCGACATTTGCTTTCTGTGCACTGTCAAATTTATTGCTGTCAAATACACATTTACGGCAGCTACATGCAGGACAGACATTACGGCAGGCATTGCAGCGGATACATTTGCTTAACTGGCTCTGGAAGAATGCAAATTTTTCTTCCGGACTCATTGCTTCAATTTTCTCTACTTCTGCAAAACGATCTGCATCTTTTGTCTCTTTGGATTCTCCGATGAGTTCATCGTAAATCTTATGTTCCTTGCCTTTGCAGACATGGCATCTTTCCAACATGGCATCTTTGTATGCACATGTTTTCTCGCCATAGATTGTCTGAACAGTCAGTGTTTCTGCCTCATCTGTGATCTCTGCACCGGAAATGCTCTCGATACCTTTGATTCCCTGTTTACGGATTTTTTCGATATCCAGCTTTCCTTTACATCCAACACCGATGATATATGCTTTTTCACGGTCTACACGATGTTCTTTGATCAGCTGATTGAAGCTGTATGTATCACATGGTTTTAAACAAATCAGTGTTTTACCTTCCAGTTTGGATGCTTCAATCATATATTTGCTTAAATTTGCACCGCAGAATCCGTTATATACAAAATCTTTTAAAGATTCTTCTGTCTCAAAGTAAGCCGGTTCCGGATTATAAGGCAGATCTCCGGCTTTCCATCCCAGAACTCTTACAACGGTTCCGTCAGCAAGCAGTTCTTTTGCGCGATTTATCAGCTCCTGCATCTTAAATCCTCCAATCTTACGTTCTTACCGAGAGAATGGATCTTCTCTACAAACTCATTCATTGTCTGGGAGAATTTCACACCTTCTGCGGCAGAAACCCATTCTACACGTGTTCTTCCGTTTTCCACGCCGATATAATCCAGCATGGAGAAAAGAAGGGTCATACGTCTTCTTGCGTAGTAGTTACCTGTGCTGTAATGACAGTCTCCAGGATGACATCCACACATGATCACACCGTCAGCACCTTTTTCAAAAGCACGGAGGATGAACATTGGATTGACACGGCAGGAGCAAGGAACACGGATGATCTTTACATCAGCCGGATAAGAAAGACGGCTGCTTCCTGCAAGGTCTGCACCTGCGTAACTGCACCAGTTACAGCAGAATGCTACAATCTTAGGTCTGAATTCTTCGTTTGTTTCTATCGACATATTGCATCTACCTCCGCGATAATCTGTCTGTTGGAAAAGCCTTGCAGATCCATTGCACCAGACGGGCAGGCTACTGTACATGCACCACATCCCTGGCAAAGTGCTGTGTTTACAACGGCTACTCTTCTTGTTTCACGGATACCGTGGTCATTTACTTCTTTATCTTCATAAGAAATTGCTCCATACGGGCAGACATTTGCACATGTAGAGCATCCATTACATAACAGCTCATCAGATTTAGCTGTACATGGGTTGGTTGTCAGCTTATCTTTTGCAAGAAGACCGATTGCCTTAACTGCTGCTGCACCAGCCTGTGCTACTGTCTCCGGAATATCTTTCGGTCCCTGGCAGACACCGGAAAGGAAGATACCTGCTGTCGGAGATTCTACCGGACGAAGTTTTGCATGAGCTTCTGTAAGGAAGTTATTGGTATCAATACTTGCTGTAAGCATAGTAGCGATCTTACGGACATCCGGATTCGGTTCAATGGCAGTTGCAAGAACAACCATGTCTGCTTTCTTAAGAATCTGCTTGTTATCGATCAGATCAGATCCCTGTACAAGAAGACTTCCATCTGGCTGAGGAATTACTTTTCCTACCTGACCTTTGATGTAATTTACACCGTACTGCTCTACTGCTCTTCTATAGAACTCATCGAAGTTCTTACCTGGTGTACGGACATCAATATAGAATACGGTTACATTTGTATCCGGATATTTATCACGAATTAACATTGCATGTTTTGCAGTATACATACAGCAGATTTTGGAACAGTATGGTTTTCCTCTGTCATCAGAGCAACGGCTTCCGACACACTGGATAAATACAAGTTCCTTCGGAGCTTTTCCATCGGAAAGACGCTCTAAGTGTCCCTTTGTAGGACCTGCTGCATTCATGATACGTTCCAGTTCCAGAGATGTAATGACATCTTTGCTCTGGCTGTATGCATATTCATCGTATTTGTCAAGTTTGATCGTATCGAAACCGGTGGCAACTACGATTGCACCATATTTCTGTGTTACGATCTCATCCTGCTGATCGTAATCAATGGCACCTGCCTGACATACTTTGGAACATACACCACATTTTCCGGTTTTAAACTTGATACAGTTCTCACGATCGATAACCGGAACATTCGGGATGGCCTGTGCAAATGGAGTGTAGATAGCTGTTCTGTTATTTAATCCTCTGTTAAATTCATTCGGGATCTTTTTAGACGGACATTTCTCCTGACAGACACCGCAGCCTGTACACTTGTCCATATTTACACTTCTTGCTTTCTTTCTTATATCAACAGTGAAATCACCTACGAATCCACTGACATGTTCTACTTCACTATATGTATAGATATTGATCTTCTCATGAGCCGCAGCCTCTACCATCTTAGGTGTAAGGATACATGCGGAACAGTCAAGTGTTGGGAATGTTTTGTCAAGCTGTGACATTCTTCCTCCAATACTTGGAGTCTTCTCTACAATATCTACTTCATAGCCTGCATCAGCGATATCCAGGGCTGTCTGGATTCCGGCAATACCGCCGCCGATGATCAGGGCTCTCTTTGTAACACGGCTCTCTCCTGGCTGAAGAGGGGTGTTTAAGTTAACTTTTGCGATTGCTGCTCTGGCAAGGATTACTGCTTTCTTTGTAGCTTCTTCCATATCCTTATGAATCCAGGAACAATGCTCACGAATGTTTGCAATCTCCACCATGTATGGATTCAGGCCGGCTCTCTCTGCAGCCTTTCTGAATGTTGCTTCATGCATACGTGGAGAACATGAACAGACAACCACACCTGTCAGGTTCTTTTCTTTGATGGCTTCCTGAATCTTAGCCTGACCTGCTTCTGAGCACATGTACTGGTAATCTTCTGCATGAACGACACCCGGCTCTTTGGCAGCTAATTCAACTACTTTTTTTACATCTACCGTAGCGGCGATATTACTTCCGCAATGACAGACAAATACACCAATTCTCTGCACGCTGGCTTACCTCCTGTATCTTCTGAATGCACTTACCAGAAGCTGCTGTGGCACTTCCGGATCAAGAAGCTGTGGAATCTCATCTGCTGTCAGGTAATCTCCGCCTTTCTGGCGGACAACCAGCTGTCTTGCAGCGTCAATGATCTTTCCAGGTTTTACATCTCTTGGACAACGCTCTACGCAGGCAAAGCAGGAAAGGCATTTCCAGAGTGATTTTGAATTGGCAAGTGCTTCGATATCTTCGTTTACAACATAGGATACAAACTGATGTGGTTTGATATCCATTTCATTGAAGGAAGGACAGGTGGCAGAACATTTTCCACATTTCATACATTTCAGCGGATTGGTTCCTGAGATTTCTTTGATCTTCTCTGCTGCTGAATGATTGTCTCTCATTTTGCCACCTCCTCTTTTACTCCGAGGGCTTCTGCAAGCAGCTCTGTGAAATAATATACAGGCAGGTCGCTGGAAGCATTTTTATTTAAATTATATTTACACAATGGACAGGCTGTGATCAGCATATCAGCTCCAAAGCCTTTCGCACTGTCTTCGATTTTCTGACACATGTTCTGGGACATTTCTTTTTCCTTAAGAGAAATGTAACCGCCGCAACATTCATTTCTGTATGGATAGATGACCGGTTCTGCGCCAAGTGCACGGATGAAGTCTTCCATAATCGTCGGATTCTCAGGATCATCAAATGCCATGATCTTGCCCGGGCGTAATAAGAGACATCCGTAATAAGCTCCGATTTTCTTTCCTGTAAGCGGATTTACCACTTTCTCTTTCAGCTTGTCAAAGCCAACCTTATCGCGAAGTACTTCCAGATAATGGAGTACGGTGGTCTCCCCTTCGTAAGGCTCTTCAAGCTGCATATAATTGTTTGCTCTGGTGCGGATATCTTCCACATTTTTCATATCATCATTGACGCGTTTGATCACGTGATGACAGGCAGAACAGATTGTCACCAGATCCTGGCCTTTTTCTTTGGCCTGATTAAGAGCACGTACGGAAGAAAGTTTTGTGGCAATTTCATCTGTTCCCAGAGGATATACACCTCCGCAACACTGCCAGTCTTCAATCTCTTCCAGTTCAAACCCAAGTGCTCTGGCGCTGGCTCTGGCATATTCGTCCAGATCTTTCGCCTTGTTTCTCAGGGTACAACCCGGATAATAACTGTACTTCATACTTAACATTATCCTTTCTTAGTTGTTCAGGTAAATAGTAAATACTGTCTTATTACTTATCTGATTAAGTTATATAACTCATATAAAAATCAAGATAAGCTTTGTCTTTTTTTTAACAATAAATAGACAAAAATATAAACCAAGACTAATACGATTACTTTTTATATCTTTTTTGAGACATAGAAAAATAAAAGAGTTCGCACACCCTTCCTCCGCATTAAAGGAGTGTATCAGCTCGATTTTCGACATATATCATATCATATTGATAACATTTTAACAAGTAGTTTTTGATAATTTTTTTAAATAAAATAATTTTGCTCTGATTTTTCATTTCGGATACCAGAGTCAAAAAGCATCACGTTCTCATGACTCTGGTATCTTATTTTATAGTTAATCAAGATTAATCTGAGCAATAATTTCTTTCAGTGCATCTGCACTCTTTTTCAGCTGTTCGATTTCAGTTTTTGTCATTCTCATTGGAACTTTGCCCTGTACACCGTTTGGTCCTACTAAGGTTAAGGTACTTAAACATACATCTTCGATGCCATACTCTCCGTGCATCATAGTAGATACTGTGGAAATGGATTCTGAGGAAGCTACCAGAAGGCTGCAAAGTTTGCATACAGAAGAAGATACCGCATAGAAAGTTGCACCTTTCTTGGAGATGATCTCGCCGCCTGATTTCTGTACATACTGAAGCATTGCTTCTTTGTCGATCGGCTCGATATCTTTTCCGAGTTTCTTCTCCAGATCATAGTATTCATCTACACTTACGCCGGAAATATAGGCTCCTGACCACGGAATAAAGGATGTATCGCCATGCTCGCCAAATACATAAGCATGAATGTTGCTCTGTGCAATCTGGAAATGCTCAGATAATCCGCAGCGCAGACGTGCCGAGTCAAGAATTGTACCAGAACCAAGGATCTGATTCTCCGGAAGTCCGGAAATCTTAGTAAATACATAAGTCATGATATCAACCGGATTACTTACGATCAGATAAAGAGCGTTTGGCGCTGCTTTTACGATCTCCGGTGTAATAGACTTGAGAATATTTACATTTGTCTGTGTAAGTTCAAGTCTTGTCTGACCTGGTTTACGGGCAATACCGGAAGTAATGATAACAATATCAGAGTCTTTGGCATCTTCATATTCACCGGCAATGATGGAAATAGGATCTCTGAAACAGGTTCCCTGAATGATATCGAGAACTTCGCCTTCTGCTTTCTGTTTGTTGATATCGATCAGAACGATCTCAGATGCGATATCCTGGCTTGATAAAGTGTACGCGATAGTAGAACCGACACTGCCTGCTCCAATGATAGTAATTTTACTGCTCATAATCTTAATACTCCTTTTCTCCTAACAAAATTGACTACTAAATGATAACATATTGTCAACTATTTAACAAGTGGATTTTTATTATTTTGTATAAAAATCTGCACAATTTTGTGAGATGGAATATTTTTAATCTTCAAAAAAATTTTTAGTAGAGCTGAAAGTTTGATATTTTTTTAACGTAAATTTATCCATATCAAGTATATCTTTTACTTTTTTATACTTTGATCAAAATAAAAAAGCCTGAATCTATAGTAATCTCCTATAAATTCAAAGGCTTTTTTCGTCAGCTTTTTAAGTCTGCCAATATTTTCCGTAATTTACTTCCATAATCCTTCCCCGCTGCCCAGCCGCCACCGTAAGGATTCTCCTGAATTCCGAGCCACTCTACATAGGGAGCAGTCTCTCTTGTCACATAATCAAAGCGTTCATCTACGCATTCCTGATTCAGGTCATCTGTAGAGGCGTATGCTTTTAAGTGCTGAACCTGGGCGCGGATTCCGGTTCTTACATCAGGGAAAGCAATTCCTTTTACTCCATTCCCGGTCGTTCCAAGACCTGCAAAGTTAAACTGAGTGATATCGGCATCCCCGCCGTAAGTCAGCCATCCGGTTTCGAGCATTGACTGTGCAAAGACAACCTCGCCGCGCACGTTTTCCGCATTCGCTTCTTCAATTATGATATCACAAAAAGTCTCAATGTCAGGTGCTCCACCTTCACTTAATTCTTCAGACGGGTAAGTACAGCCCTGACTGTTATATAAGGAACACATTTCATCGGCTGATACAGTTGTACCGCCCATGATTGTATAATATCCGTAAGTATTATCAGTCGGATCTTCACCGGAAATTGCTTCCAGCCCTTCCAGGCTTTTAGGCTTGGAAAGCTGTCCCTCCTGAGAGTGGTCTACTTCATTCCCGGACTCCAGACTATTTTCCTGCACAGCGGCTTCTTCACTGGCATTTATATTGAAAGGCATCCCCATCAGAAGAATTCCTACCATGCCTGTTGCAAGGCAACATTTTTCTAATTTTCTTAACATAATCATCCTCTATATATTTATAATCACAACTCAGCTCTCATGGGCCCTGATTGTTCTGTTGATAACTGATTTGATTTTTTGAGTTACAATTAATAAACCTTCTGTTCACATCTTTTCCATTATCACCTTGCAGCGTTTCCTGCAAAATGCAATACCATAAGCCAGAATATCATTTCTGCCGTCATTTCGCAGAAATTCTTCATATCTTCGGTCTTTAATCTGCTCCATAGCTTTTTGGCAGGCTTTTTCCAAATCTTCTCGGCCGGGTAAAAAGACTTACCTTTCCCCACCCATTAAGTAACTGCTCAATCAGCTTTGTCTTATCGATATAATAAAAACCCAACTGACGGATCTCCGCAAAATCTTCAATTCCCACTGGCAGTTTAAGCATTTTAGAATCACTTCCTTTCCTCTCAGAACTTTAATGCTATTTGCCATTATCATAACACATGGTTACTTTTCCCACAAGTCACTGTCATACAAAAAAGAACCCACCACACGAAATCTAAAAATCTCTGTGATGAGTTCCTCTTCCCTTTTATGATTTAATCATCTGTACTTTCAAAATGATATATAAATCAATTAGTCATTAACTTTACGCATTGCAGCTTCTACTACATGTCCAACCAGTACGGAAGTTGTAACGCTTCCAACACCGCCCGGTACAGGTGTAATAGCATCTACGATCGGCTCTACTGCAGCGTAGTCAACGTCTCCGCAAAGTTTGCCTTCTGCGTTTACATTAATACCTACGTCGATTACTGTCTGTCCTTCTTTTACATACTCAGCTCCGACAACACCGGCGCGGCCTGCGGCCACGATGATGATATCTGCCTCACGTGCTACAGACGGCATATCTACAGTTCTTGTGTGGCAGATTGTAACAGTTGCGTTCTTCTTAACAAGCATCATTGCTGCCGGTTTACCAACAACAAGGCTTCTTCCGATTACTACTGCTTTCTTGCCTGTGCAGTCGATTCCATAGTGATCAAGGATTTCCATACATGCCTGTGGTGTACATGGCGGGAAACCGATCTGTTTGCCGGTGAATACACCTGACATGGAAAGGTCTGTCATACAATCAACGTCTTTTTCAGGAGCAAGTGCGTTCTCGATTACTGCCTGATCCAGATGTTTTGGAAGTGGACGGAATAATAATACGCCGTGAATCTTGTCATCTTTGTTTACTTTATCGATTGTTGCAAGAAGTTCTTCTTGGGAAACATCTTCCGGAAGTAAGATCTTCTCACATGCAACGCCTAAAGTTTCGCAACGTTTTGTAGCGCCTCTTTCATAAGAGATATCGCTTGGGTTCTCGCCTACACGGATGATACAGAGAGTAGGATTTACTCCTTTTCCCTGAAGCTCTGCTACGTTAGCTTTGATTTTCTCATTTAATGCTGCTGTTACTTCTTTACCTAATAACTGCTTAGCCATTGATTGTTTCCTCCCAAATTGCACTCATATTGTCTTTATATTATGATGTCAGGGTCAAAAGATCCTTTGCCCCTGATATCATATTATTTCAATCTGCCAAGTACGCTGTTGAATGTATCATCTGCGATCTTTGTATATTTCTCAAGCATCGCATCTGCTTTTTTGTTTAATTCTTCTGCGTATTCTCTGTCAGCCATGGATTTTGTATTGATGTATACGTTCAGGCTTGCACCCTGTAATGCTGCTTTACAGAAAGCTGCGCCGACACCGGCATCGCTGATTGCAAGTTTGGATCCTTTTGCGCCGAACTCTACGATCAGTTCGATTGCTTCACAGCATTTCTCCATGATTTCCATAGGAACGGAGCATGCATCTTTTAATACGATTTCCATAACTCTTGCTTTTTCAGCTTTTTCTTCTTCTGTTTCTTTCGGCATTCCGTATGCTTTGGATAATGGCTCGAATACTTCTGCATCACGTTCGATCAGACGAAGAAAGTCTTTCTGTAACTGATCGCATTTTGCTTTTAATTCATACATTTCTTCTTCTACATCAGCATATTTCTTCTTGCCCACTGTAAGACTTCCTACCATGTTTCCAAGAGCAGTTCCTACTGCACCAACTAATGCAGATGCACCGCCGCCGCCCGGAACCGGAGCTTTGGAAGCTAAAACTTCAACGAATTCTGTACATGTACTTGTTGAAAATCCCATCTTTTTCTCTCCTGCTTTCTTTTATTTATTAAGCAGATATCAGATCTGCGTGTTTCAGAGAGTGCTCGCAAAGTATATCTATACATATAGGAACACTCTCCTTTTGTATTTGATAAAATTCAGTAAATTAGAACAGACCTGTAATCTTACCTGTTTCGTCTACGTCGATTCTCTCAGCAGCCGGAACTTTCGGCAGACCTGGCATTGTCATGATCTCGCCTGTAAGGGCTACGATAAATCCAGCACCAGCGGAGATCTTTAAGTTACGTACAGTAACTTCGAAGTCTGTCGGAGCACCGAGTTTTGTCTGGTCATCTGTTAAGCTGTACTGAGTTTTAGCTACGCAGATCGGGCAGTTGCCGAAGCCAAGAGCCTCTAACTGTTTTGCCTGTTTCTGAGCGTTTGCTGTCAGGACAACTCTCTTGCCGCCGTAAACTTTCTGAACGATCTGGTTCAGTTTGTCTTCGATAGAACCTTCCAGTTCATATGCATAGGAGAAGTCGTTTGGTTCTTCTACAAGACGGATAACTTCTTCTGCAAGTTTGATTCCGCCTTCGCCGCCTTTTGCCCATACTTCAGAAAGAGCAACGTTAACCCCCAGTTCTTTACATTTAGCTTCTACAAAGTCGAGCTCTGCTTTTGTATCTGTAGGGAATGCGTTGATAGCAACAACACATGGAAGTTTGTATACGTTTTTGATGTTGGAAACGTGTTTTAACAGGTTCGGGATACCTTTTTCAAGAGCTTCCAGGTTTTCATTGTTGAGGTCAGCTTTTGCAACGCCACCGTTGTATTTCAGGGCACGTACAGTAGCTACGATTACAACTGCGCTTGGTTTTAAGCCAGCCATACGACACTTGATATCGAGGAATTTCTCTGCGCCAAGGTCAGCACCGAAACCAGCTTCTGTGATTGCATAATCAGCAAGTTTCATAGCCATCTTTGTAGCTGTTACGGAGTTACATCCGTGAGCGATGTTAGCGAATGGTCCGCCATGTACGATTGCAGGAACGTGTTCCAGAGTCTGTACAAGGTTTGGTTTCAGGGCATCTTTTAACAGAGCTGTCATAGCACCTTCTGCGTGAAGGTCACCGGCTGTTACCGGCTTCTGCTCGGAAACTTTACCATATGTATAACCAATGATAATCTTGGATAATCTTTCTTTCAGGTCTTTGATGTCACTTGCAAGACAGAGAACTGCCATAATCTCAGATGCAACTGTGATGTCGTATCCGTCTTCACGAGGCATACCGTTTGTTCTTCCGCCAAGGCCGTCGATTACATTACGAAGCTGACGGTCGTTCATATCAACACATCTTCTCCATGTGATCTTACGTGGGTCAATGTTTAATGCGTTACCCTGGAAAATATGGTTATCGATCATAGCTGCAAGTAAGTTGTTAGCTGCGCCGATCGCATGGAAGTCACCTGTGAAGTGAAGGTTGATATCTTCCATAGGAACAACCTGTGCATATCCGCCACCGGCTGCACCACCTTTAACACCGAATACCGGTCCTAAGGATGGCTCACGAAGAGCTACCATAACGCTCTTGCCAAGTCTCTGCATACCGTCTGCAAGGCCTACAGTGGTAGTTGTTTTACCCTCTCCGGCAGGAGTTGGATTGATAGCTGTAACAAGGATTAATTTTCCGTCTTTCTTGTCACTTTCTTTCAGAAGATTGTAGTCAATTTTTGCTTTGTACTTTCCGTACTGCTCCAGATATTTGTCATCAATACCTGCTTTTTCTGCAATCTGGGTAATTGGAAGCATTTCGCATTCCTGTGCAATTTCAATGTCTGATTTGAATCCCATTTCAAATTACCTCCTTTTTACTCCGCATTTAAGTCGGTTTTTCGTAACTGTTCAGCAGTATGCTATCCAGCAAGGTGCTGAATAGTTACGGTTTTTATCTAAAACAGGTGCCGCCTGTCTTATTCGAGATTTATGCCTGAACGCATTTCAGAAATGCCTTCAGTGAACCGATGATCACATCTCCCATAACAGCCATATCCTCTGCCTGAAAAGAAACAGGGAAGTTGTCAGAAAAGAGAATCTGTGAAGACGGTGGAAATTCATCATCGCCTTCCCAGAGGATCATCTGCACTTTGTATTCCGGGAAAATCTCCACTTCATAAGCAATATCACCATGCTTTACAGCAACTGCCTTGATATGCTCCATAATTGCTTTGAAATCTCCCAGACGATTTCCATAGGAAAATGCCAGACGTTTGATGCATCTGCCGTCAAACTGCCTTAAATATACCTCGCCCCATGGCATCTCACGATATGTTTTAAATTTTCCGGAACTTTCAGATTTCACTCCATTTAAGAGAAAACGAATGGTCAGGATTCTGGCATAAATCATATCTTCCAGCGGATAAAAGCCTCTATCATCCGGCGTATGTGTTACTGTAAAATCCGGCCATGTAATCTGATACTGTGTTCCAAGAAAAGTTAATGTCAGTGTTTTTGTTTCTTCATCGTAAGGAATGGACAGCCTTGAAGCTATTTCTTTGGGATCTGCCGCTGCAAACTCCTGTGTATAATGCTCCCATGGCATTCTTTCCTTGCTGTCTTTTTCATAATTTAAATCATTTAAGCTAAAAGCCATTCTAAGTCTCCACAGACAGGACAGACAAAATATACTTGCCTGCCCTGTTACTTTTTATTCATTCAGGCGCGGCAATCGTTACGGTTCACTCCCGGTAACCTGCCGTATGCCGTATAAATATCAGCGGTTCTGAACCTCTTCCATTACTGTCGGGAACATACTGGTATCTGTATGAGGAATGAAACATGCTCCTACAAATTCGTCCATATAGATCGGAACTGTGGAAAGTTCCATATATGTCATGTTTGAAGCCAGTTCGTATGTCTTCTTCTCCGCCGGCGTTGACAGAAGCATAAGATATGCACCTGTCAGGGAAGAGTTACCGATATAGTGGAATTTTTCGATTGGAATATCCGGGAACATACCGATGTTGACTGCATTCTGCATATTGATACCACTTCCGATACCACCTGCAACATAGACTTCATCAATCATGCTCACATCAAAGTCCAGAGAAGTCAGCATGGTACGGATAGCTGAGAAGATCGCGCCTTTTGCACGGATAAAGTTATCAATATCAACTTCTGTGATCTCGACATCTTTTACTGATCCTGCCTCTTCTTCAAAAGCAAGGATATAGCTTCCCATTCCATATTTATCATGTTTGATTCTCTTACCTTCGCGGATAAATTTACCTTTCGGGTTAATGATTCCGCAGATATAAAGTTCACTGATTACGTCGATGATACCGGAACCACACAAACCTACAGGTTTGGTTCCCGGATCACCTACGATCTTGTAGGTCGGCTCCATCGTCTCTTTATCAATGGTACATGCTTCAATCGCGCCATCTGTTGCACGCATACCACAGCTGATATCACCACCCTCAAAGGCAGGGCCTGCAGAACATGCGCAGCTCATCATAAAGTCTGAGTTACCAAATACAAGCTCTCCGTTTGTACCAAGGTCGATAAACAGTGAGAACTCTGGTCTGTTCCAGATCTGGCTGACCATTGTACCGGCTGTGATATCACCGCCTACATAGCTTCCGATATTTGGTGCCATAATAATATGGGCATCTTTATTAATCTCAATTCCCACATCGGAAGCAAAAAGGGAATTGGTCTTAAAGAATGCAGGGATATACGGTTCTGTACGTAATGGATCAGAATTGATTCCTGCAAACAGATGATTCATAGTTGTGTTGGATGCTACACACATCCTGTATATACGGTTTGCCGGGAAATTTGCACTTCTGCACATCTCATGGATCATAGGATTGATTGTTTCCTTGATGACAGCATCCTGCAGTTTCTTCTGTCCGCCAGGCTTCTGTGATTCCACGATTCGGTTAATTACATCCGCACCGAAACGAATCTGTCCGTTTCCGGCAGAACTCTTTGCAAGAATATCACCATTCTCCATATTAATCAGTACAGCTGAAACGGTTGTTGTACCGATATCTACTGCAAGACCACCGATCACTACATCTTCATCTTTACCGAAAATGTCATATACAAACATATCATCAGATGTAGCACGAATCACACACTTCACTGCAAAATTATTCTCTCGCAGTACATCCGGAAGTTTCTTTAAAACTGCATAAGGAATCCGGACTCTGCTGATATTTAAATATTTGCGCAGGGCACGTGTCAGTCTCTCATTATCCGGCATTGTATCGTCTAAAGATGGCGGAGTCATGACAACATCCACTACCTCAAGACTGTTTTTCAGTTCTATGCCAGCAAGTTCCACATCTCGTTTGGCATTTTCAAAAATGGCTATTTCCTCTTTAGAGCTTAAATCAGCTACTTTCATTCTGCTCTTATAGGCAGATGCAATATCAGGTACCAGCACATTTACATCTGCACTGATCTTGCTGCAGCATGCAAGGCGCCATCCTTCCTGATATTCCTCATCAGAAATGTGTAATGTCTTTTTGCTCTCCAGTTCTCCGCTTTTTAACTGGACACGGCATTTTCCGCAGGCTCCGTTTCCGGAACATGGTGCATCGATCGCCACATTGGCCCCACGTGCAACCTCGAGTAAATTATCCCCCGCATTGGCATAAGCTTCTACCACACTGCCATCTTCGAATGAAAATGTTACCTTAAACATTCGGCAACCACCTTTCTCATAGTCGTTAATAGCCTGTAATAAAACGAGGGCTGAAGACCGAAGCCTTCAGCCCCCATAATTATGTATTCAATTTATTCAAATACGCTTTATCAGAAATACTGATTAGATTTCCAGATAGGAATCTGCATACAGTGTATTGCCTTTGAATACATCACAGGATTTAATAGTTTCCATCAGACGAAGGTCGTTAGGGTTAACGATCGCAGATGTAAGACCATTCATCATAGCCATTGCTACAAGAGCAGAGTCCATGATCGGACGGATATGTTTCGGCATACCGTTACTGTTATTGGAAAGACCACCTGTGGAGTTCAGTCCCATATCAGAGAACATTTTGATTGCTTCAAGAACTTCCATCTGTTTGTCCTGCATTCCTTTTACAACCAGGAATAATGGGTCAAACCAGAGATCTTCAGCTTCCATACCAAGAGACATACCTCTTTCAAGCATGTTCTGGCAGTGCATCATACGTTCATCATTGTCTGCTGCTACCATACCGGAAGAGCAAAGTGCGATACAGATGGCATCGTTTGCTGCTGCAAGATCGATGTTTGTGATTCTGTCACCAGCATCAGCGGAGTTAACGATCGGTTTTCCTTTTGCTCTGTTGTATACAGAAATACCAGCTTCAATAGCTTTCTTATTTGTTGTATCCAGTGCAAGCGGAACATTGTCGAATTCTGACTGAAGGAGCTGTACAGCCCATTTCATCAGGTCTTCTCCATCGTTCTCAGCAGGTCCGATATTTACATCAAGGTAAGTTGCGCCAGCATCCAGCTGCTGTTTTGCTCTTTTGATGATCGGCTCTGGATCTCTTTCTGTAAATGCTTTGTTTACTGCAGGTGCAGTAGTGGAAAGTCTTTCTCCGATTGTTACAAATTTTGCCATAACCGTGTTCTCCTTTTTATTTATTTACACAGGATAAAACCTGTATGCTTCTCATTAAATGCCAGACCGGACAGATGCCCGGCCCGGCATGTTAATCCCATCAGATCTGACCGTCTGCCTGCATATCCTTTAAGAATTTAACAAGCTGTACAGCTTCTCTTGGTCCAACGATGATTTCCCATCCAGGAAGTTTTGCTTCAAGGTCACCCTTAAGAACTGCTACCTTACCTGGGATAATAAGCTTTCTGGATTTTACCTTAGGCTCAACATTTTCTTTGATGTAAGCGGAAATGCTGTTGCCGGAGAATTTACCAGCTGCCCAGGATGTCAGTACGGAAAGTCCGCCTGCATCATTGATAACCAGGTTAAGCGGAACACCGGAACGCTCCAGCTCGCCGGATACTACGAAATATGTAAGAGCGAAGTCTACAGTAGTAACTACTACCGCATTCTCATCAGCACCATTTAATGGATAGATACCTGGCTCAACTTTCATTGGTTTCTGCGGGTCAGTGAAAACGTTCTGACGCAGACCATATAATGGAAGAGCTTCTGCATATGTCATCTGCTCCATAACGATGATGGAACCATATTTCATTGTAAACATAGATGCTAAAGCTGCCTGTAAGTGAAGGTCACCTTTTGCGATCTTAACAAGGTTTACGATAGATGGATAACCAAATGTTCTGTCCTGATCTTTCAGAGCTGCACGACGAACCTGTACAGTGTTTGCAAAGGTTTCTTTGATGTCAGCGCCTGTTGTATCAAGAACAAGGTTCTTGTTTCCAAGTTTTTCAAGAGCTGCTGTTGTATCATATAATTCATTTAAGTCTTTACCGGATACACCGAGAACAACACCTGCTTCTGTAGCAACTGCGTTCATTGCTTCATAGTTGGAAGCATCTGCACCGTTTAAGACCGGTTTGCTGTCTTTGCATACTGCAAGAGCGGCTTTAGCAATTTCAGGATCTCTGCATTCAAGAACTAAAGTTCTTCCAAGACCTGCTGCTTTTTCTACAAGTGCTGTATATTTAGCTGCATCTGCACCTTCGCCACAGTTTACATATACAAGTTCAGCATACATTCTTTCACCGATACGGTCATAATCTACCTTCGGGATCTCTGCAAGTTTTGCCTCTACTGTAGCATCATCCATGCATGTGCACAGAGCTACTGCATATCTTGGCTTGCTTACAAATGTTTTTTCGTGTCTGAATAATACTGTTTCTCCACCCAGACTATGTTCTTCTGCACCAGTACCAATTTTGATTGTCTTCATTGGCGGAGCAGTTGCCTCGGAAAGAGATGCTAAAGCTTCATCAGACATATGCGGACATTGTTCGATTTTCATAGCGCCCTGAGCAACCTTCATAGAGAAAGCCATACATGTTGGGCATCCGCATTCCTTACAGTTTTTCTTTGGTGTTAATTTAAAGATCTGAATACCATTCAGTGCCATTTTATTTGTTCCTCCTATTCAATTACGCAAGTGCTTTGATCATTCTGGAAATAGCTGCAACAGCTTCCGGATGTCTTAAGATGACTGCATCAGATCCGGCTGCAAGGTCAGCAGCAGCTGTCATAACTTCCATATCGATTCCACGCTCTTCTTCCGGTCCCCATTCAGGCATATCAGCTTCAGAAGCTGTAGCTTCTTTTACGCCCCATGTCTCAGCGGATACCGGTGTAATGATAGGCATCTGCAGCATGTTATCATTCTGAGATAAAGCTGCACCTTTGATACGGTCCATTGTAGATACAACGTACTCATATCCATATCCGGCAGCAGCACTACCGATATTCATAACGATCTTCTGTGCGTTAACGCCTAACTGAGTAGTTACAACGTTAAGCTGTTTAGCAAGGTTGATATCTACGGCAGATTCTGCACCTACGATCTGATCGTAAGCAAGTCCTGCTGCAGCACCGATTGCTTTGTAGTTTTCTTCTTTTTCAGAAAGGATCAATACATTTCTTCCCTGAAGAGCTTCTGCTACCTTCGGAAGAAGTTCAGCGTCTTTCTCTACGTTCTTGCATCCTTCTACTACTAATGGTGCATCAATCGCATCAGCAACTTCTTTTACAACTGCGATAAGTTCATCAACAGATTTGTTTACACCGTTCGGATCTCCACCTTCAAGGATAAGAGCTACAAAGTCAGCACCTTCCATAGCTGCTGCTTTTTTAGCCATTTCTCCGATTGTGGAAGCTCCGTCATAGTATGCTTTGATACCTTCGGATACAATATTCTCAAGACCCATATCAGAGATTTCCACACCGATCTTAGGTGTGTTTTCTGATGGTGCATCAAAAGAATAGAATGGATAAGTAGAGTCTCCGCCGATTGTTACAGTCTTATCTCCGCTGCCAATGGTGACTGTATTAATCTTTGCATTGAATTTCTGAAGTTTCTGATTAAACGGCATTTTTTTGGCCTCCTTAAAAAAATTACTGTGTGTATGTATCTTTTCGCAGACTTACACACTATGTCATGTGTAGTATACAACATTATCCTGCCCGTTGACAAGTACACTCTGCCATATTTTGTTAAAAAAACAACAATTTCACCGCTTTCATTTATTTTCCATAACAAAGTGAAAAATCCGGCAAATTGCCATATCTGAACTTTACTGATTCTTCATACACTCCGCATATATTTTATCAGCAAATCATTACGCATCCACATTTCGTCCTTACGAAACAGAATGATTGTACTTTCACACGATCACGTTTTGTATGTCCTTGAAATATAATATACTATGGTTTTTATCTATACGCTTTTGGGCGTTTAAACCCGGAGGCTTATTGAAAGCCTCCGCATGACTCCATAATACCTCCGGGGAAACCACCATGCTTTACATCATCGGCTCAAGGGCTAATGCCGGATGGCCTTTTTCTGTAAGGAATCCAACCAGTGTTTCCGGATCAGTAGCGATTGTTTCATCACCGACCATATCTGTAAAGTTGTCAATTCCGTAGAGCTCTTTTGCTGTGTTGTTAAGACGTTCAGCAACAAACTCTTTCAGTTCTTTCGGCATCCATACGATACGTTCAATACCGCCTTCTGCCTTCATGAATTTCTTGGAGCTGATGAAATGTTTACCATGTCCCATGAAACCAGGTGTCTGAACACCACCACCTGTCATGGATGCCATTTCTGAGAATGTCATTCCGAGAGGTGTCATGCCTGCATACTCACGGTTAGCGATAACAACACCATTGGAGAATGGCTCGATACCACAGATACACTCGAAGCATCCGCATGATGTCATAGGATCCTGCATGATAGAGTACAGTGTAACGTGCTCTAATGCACCCTGGGAGAATTTCTTAACAGCTTCATCTACGTCTTCATAAGAACCAAGGTTCTCATCAATTGGTCTTTCTTTTGTAATTACCTGGCAAGGTCCGTTCGGATCCAGCTCGTTGGTAGCTTTTGCATCCAGCCATGAAACGGCACCGCAAAGTCCAAGTCTCTCAGGTGTAACAACACATACGTGAGACGGTGAGAATGCCTGGCAGAGGATACAGCTGTAATATACATCTACAGATTCGTCTGTCAGAGTATTCAGACGGTCATCACGTTTCTCAAAGATCGGGATAGCAACTTCATGACGGATTCTTGTACACTCAGCAGGATCTGTGTAAATAGTAACTTCACATTTATCAACAACTGCGTCAAATTCGTTCTTAACCTGTGTATAGAGAACTTCACCGATATGTTTGATCTTGAAGCCCGCAGCAAATGCATCTTTGCTGATACGGATTCTCTGCATATCTCTCTGTCCTGTATGGTATACACCTTCGATACAGTTGATGTAGTTATGGAACTTACGCTCGATAACCGGTTCAAAGTCAGGCTGCATGTTTTTACCTGCAACTTTAACAACATATGCAATGCTGTTCTTGCTGCCAAGTTCCATGTCGTCTACTTCCGGACCAACAACTGTAATCTTGTGGTCTTCTACTTCACTCGGTTCACATGTATGTACAAGCTCTGCACAGTCTACACGGGAACCATCAAATTCAACCTGCATGTCTTTACGACGGATAATCTCACCTTCGAATGCAGATGCAAAAGCAACAGGGATATCAATGTTTGTAATTTTGATCTTGATGTCACGGGCTTCCAGAGAAGTTGCATTCCATTTGGAGATGTCTTTCTGGCAGATAAGGCTCTTCGGTACTCTTGCAACATCTTCCTGGTTTGTGATAACCGGGAATCCAAGAGCGATAGCGCCTGCACCACAAGCTACGATCACATCATTTAACGGTGCAAATGCATTAACAAATGCAGGTACACGTTTCATTGTGTAATCCATCAGAGTTGCAGCATCACCTGGTTTCACGTTACCGAAGATAAGAGCTGCACGAAGTGCTACAGATACTACATGGATAACTGCTGTAACGTCTTTTCCAAGCGGGATAACACGTACGTTAGCACCTGTCTTGTATCCAACTTCCTCTAACTGGTCAATAACGTCACCAACCAGAGTAATCAGGATACCCTGAGACTGATAGGATTTAACAAGGTCTGCTGCTTCCTGAGCGGAAGGAGCTTTTCCAAGGATAACTGCTACACCTGGGATATCGCCTGTTACAAGCGGTACACCAAGTTCACGGATCACTGCATCTGCAAGATGTCCGTAGCAAGGAGCTTCATAAGGAACTGCTCCGTCGATATATTTCAGAACTTCGATAAATTCTGCGCAGAGAGCTGTAGCAACACCTGACATAAATACGTCATTTGTTCTCTTCTCTCTTGTCATAAGAGTTTTTACTACTGCAAGAGCATCTTTTAACTCTGCAAGAGTTCCAACCTTTGTTCCTGTTACTGCATAGTAGCATGGTAAGGAATATGCTGTATCAGGGAAGCTGACTGCTTTGTCAGCGCCGTATTTCTCAATTGCCTGGTTAATGGCACCCTCTGTCAGTCCATAAACCGCGTCGTTTCCCGCAAAAACACTTTCAAATAAAGTCACTTTTGTTTACCTCCTAATATATGAGATTATTGACGATCTATTTTTTCTTTTATCTTAATGATCTCATCGGTAACTGTTTTGCTGAAATCATAGGGGGACTTGCCCTGTCTGTCCGCATCAATTACCTCTGTATTGTAATGAATCATTCCTAAAAGATCTTCCTGTGGAATCCGTTCTCTGATAAAGTTCTCATCATCCTCGTTGCGCACTTTATTTGCAACAACCTTTACCTGAGATACTCCCAGATCCTTTGCCAGACGTTTCACATTCTTGTATGTCTGAACGCTTCTTGCACCCGGTTCGATCACTACGATAAATGCGTCAACCCCTTCTGTGGTTCCTCTGCCGAGATGTTCCAGACCGGCTTCCATATCAAGAATTACTACATCTTCTCTTCTCAGTACCAGATTGTTAATAATACGTTTCAGCATTACATGCTCCGGACATACACATCCGCCGCCGCCTGTCTCGACAGTTCCCAGGACAAGGAGCCGTACGCCATTACAGACCTTACCATATTTCTCCGGAATATCGTCTACTTTCGGATTCAGATGATAGAACTGATTTCCTGCTGTAGCACCTGTACGTTCTTCCACCAGCTTACGCATCTTTGAAATCGGTACAATAGAATCCAGAGTTTCTTCATCAAAACCCAAAGCCAGACCAAGATTCGCATCCGGATCCACATCTGCTGCAAGTACCGGTCTGCCCTCTGCTGCATACAACCTGGCCAGCGTTGCTGCAAAAGTGGTTTTGCCTACGCCGCCTTTTCCTGTAACTGCTATTTTCATTTTACGTCATCCACCTTTTATTTCGTTTTCAGATCACAGCAGATCAGATTCCTAATGCTGTTCTCTTTTCTTCAATTCTCTCGATCATAAGATCAACTAATTTATCAATGTCTTTTTCTACTGTATAAGCAGCACCTGTCCATTTTCTGGTTCCTTCTGTAAGAAGTTCGCACATTTCTGAAGAACCGGAAACATATGGATCAACACCAAGGAATGTATCAATACCGGTACCTACTACATAGTTACCGATGGATACAGCTTTTTCAGACATCCATTCCGGTGCACATCCAACTACAGGAAGCTGATTGATCTGAAGACCTGAATCTTTTGCAAGTTCAGCAGCAAGGATCATCATACGGGAAATATCTACGCATGATCCCATATGGAGTACCGGTGGGATATCAGCCAGTTCACAGACACGTTTCAGACCTGCGCCGCAGAGATCTTTGGCAGATTTGTCCATAAGACCTGCTTTTGCAGCTGCCTGTGCTGAACATCCTGATGCAATGATAACGATATCGTTGGCGATACATTTCTTCATCAATTCAATATGTGCATAGTCAGGACGGATCCTAGGATTGTTACATCCGACCATAGCAACAGCACCACGGATAACACCGGAAGTGATGCACTCAAGTAATGGTTTGGTTGTTCCTGTCTCATCAACCTGAGAGTTTGTAACACTGTCAAGAACCTTAACGATTGCTTCTACGGAATATCCAACTGTAGCTTTCTGTTTCAGCTGTGGGATATGTACAAGTTCAGGCTTTCTGTTCTTGAAGTTATCAATAGCCATCTTAACGATCGCTTTCGCATTTTCTCCTGCTGTCTCAGCATTGAATCTGATAAATTCAGCATCCGGCATCTGAGCAATCGGAGAAGTTGTGATAAATTTAGTATGGAAGCATTTGCTTAAAGGTCCTAATGCAGGGAAGATACACTGAACGTCTACTACGATTGCTTCGCAGGCACCTGTCAGTACTACATTCTCCTGCTGCAGGAAGTTACCGGCCATCGGAACACCGCGACGCATAGCTACTTCGTTTGAAGTACAGCATACACCGGAAACAGTGATTCCTTTTGCTCCTACAGATTTTGCATAATCGATCATTTCCTTACTGTCTGCATATTCACAGATCATCTCAGAAAGGCTCGGATCATGTCCGTGTACAACGATATTTACGTTCTCTTCAACCATTACACCAAGGTTAGCTTCAGTGTCAATTGGTTTCGGAGTTCCGAATAATACGTCAGAAAACTCTGTTCCCATCATGGAACCGCCCCATCCATCAGCAAGACCGCAGCGGATAGACTGTTTTACAAGAGCTTCCGGAAGAGAAGAACATCCCATATGAGCCATATGTAAAGAAGTAGAAACCTCACGGTCGATCGCACGTGGTGCAATTTCATTTTCAATCAGTTTCTCTTTCTGTCCTGCTGGCATTCTGTCAAGGAATCTCTGATATCCAAATGGTTTACCATATTCCATCAATCCTGTCTCAGCCATTTCATGAGCCAGATCATAGATATCTTTCCCTTCTGTCTCTACGCCCCATTCTTTCGCAATACGGATCAGTTTCTCAGGATCTTTTACCTGATAGTTTCCACCGTCTTTTGCACAATATAATGTGTGGCAGATTTCACGACCGTGATCAGAGTGAGTAGCTGCACCGCCTGCTGTAAATTTCAGGAAGTTTCTTCCTACGATACCATGGGCGTCACATCCACAGACACCTCTTGGTGCTTTAGGGGTAATACGACATGGTCCCATAGAACAGATACGACAGCAGACACCCTGCTCACCGAATTTACAATGTGGAGTCTGGTTCTTTACACGGAACTGCCATGCATCAGCTCCTACTTTTGCACCTGTCTCCAAAAGTCTGGCAGTAGCCTCTTCAAACTCTTCCACTGTAGTTAATTTGAATTCACTCATTATAGACCTCCTTTAATTCTGGTTTGTGTATTCCTTAAGATACACATTTTTATTTTATTAATAATCCCATAGGCAGGAAATCCCGGTTATCTATATCTGAAGAATTGGCTCCGCTAAAGATAACTGTGATAACCCATCCCCTCCCATGGGTTATTTAACTAAAAAAATAAAGATATAAAATTGTATTTATTTCTGCATATATAGATTTCCTATGCGCACAAACATCCCTCGTCGGATTCCCATCCGACAAGGGGTGTATTTTATAATTTTAAATTATCAACGATTGCACGAAGTGCAGTCTTGACAGGATTGTCTTCCGGAAGTGTGCTTGTAGGACGTCCTTCACAGTCATATTCATAGACTGTCTCATCCTGAGGAACAACGCCAAGAAGTGTCAGTCCCTGATTTGCAATCTCTTCCTGAATTCCTTTATTCAGTTCTCCTTTCGGAGCCCGGTTGATAATCAGCCCGACTGTGTCAGGATGCATATCACATTCCTTAATAAGTTCTGCGATTCTGCCTACTGCCTGTACTCCTCTTCTGGAACAGTCACTGACCAGAATAGCAGTCTGCATACTCGGAAGAACGCCTCTGCTGATATGTTCCATTCCGGCTTCATTATCTACAACAATATATGGATAATTATTCTGATATTTTGCAAGCTGAGTCTGAAGAAGACCATTCACATAACAGTAACAGCCCTTTCCCTGTGTCCTTCCCATAACAAGAAGATCAAAGTCATCATCCTCAACCAGTGCATCTTCAAAGCGCATCTCTGCGTAATCTGCCTTGGACATTCCGGTAGGAATCGGATTCTCTTTTGCAAGTTCAGCACGTGCAATTTCCTCACGCACATCACCAAGAGTTGTCTCTACTTTTACGCCAAGAACTTCATTAAGATTTGAATTTGCATCAGCATCTACCGCAAGAATCGGTCCTTTACCCTTTTCACACAGGTACTGGATCAGCATTCCGCATAATGTTGTTTTTCCTACGCCGCCTTTTCCCGCGACAGCAATTACGTGTGCCATAAAACCAGGTGCCTCCTAAATCTGTCTTAATTCAATATAGTATGTCAGGTTTAAAAAGTATTTTACTCCCGACCTGATATCAGTCACATTTCAGTTTCACAATACTGTTAGCAAGGTCAACCATCAAAATAGTCCCCTCTACCACTCTCTCATCTCCCATAATATCTCTGAGGATCAGTTTGTTTCCGTCTACATCAATGCGGGAAACATTTTTAAAAATAACAGAATCATCACTTTCTTTATATACAGTTGCCAGACACATATGATGTCGCCTCCTATTTCATCTCTTCTTTAACAAGTGTTAAGGCAAGTCCAAGTCTCATATTACCTTTCTGGAAATCTGCAACAGCTTCCTTAATGGTCTTACATGCTGCATCCATTCCCATCTTGGCAAGATTGTCAGCCATCTGATCCAGTTCCTGAGCATGATGCTCATTGTGCTGGAGCATATACGTCAGAAGAGCCAGTGTCTCATTCTTGCAGTCACCTTCACTGCATGATCCGCAATGAGCAGTATCACAGGCATGATCTGTATGAGAATGTCCATGATCATGACCTTCGCCATGAGTATGCTCATGAGTATGAGTCATACCATCTTCATGGGTATGTTCATGGGTGTGTCCATGTCCATGCTGGACAAGATTCCCATTTTCATCTTTGATTAAATGCATGGTTAAATGCTCCCTTCTATTGAAAAATACACTGAATTTATAAAATTCAGTCTTTTTTTATGACAATAAATTATCAATTTACTGATATTATACATCTTTTTTTTCGTTTTCGCAAGCCATTTAGCATAAATAATCACTAAAAAAATTTTGAAATATATGCTTTGAAATAGCTTTTTTCACAAGAAGTGTTAATATTTTGACCGTTATGTTATATTGTTAACAATGTATTCTTGCAAAAACTTAATAATTTTTATGTACTTCTGACACATTTTTATGTTATACTTGGACAAGATTATCGGGCAAAGCGGCTTGCCCAAAGTGTATATAGGAATTGGAGGAATTGTTTTGGATAATACTGTTTTTCTGAACACAAACAGAGAGATGCCTTTACTCGGACTGGGAGTGTACAAAGCCACCGGGGAAAACGAGGCTGAAAGTGCTATTATTTCTGCTGTTGAATCAGGATACCGTCTGATTGATACAGCCTCCGTATATAAGAACGAAGAAAATGTAGGACGGGGAATCGCCAGCTGCGGAATACCGCGAAATGAACTTTTTATTACTACAAAAGTATGGAATACCGCACAGCGTCTGGGAGACATTCAGGGTGCTTTTGAAAGAAGCCTGGACCGGCTCAAACTGGATTATGTTGATCTGTATCTGATCCACTGGCCGGTTCCGGGATGTTATCTCAGCACTTGGAAAGTACTGGAGGAAATCCAGAAATCCGGACGGGCTCTTTCTATCGGTGTCAGCAACTTTGAAATCCGTCATCTGGAAGAGCTGGAAGCCAATTCCGGAATTATACCTGCGGTAAATCAGATTGAATGCCATCCGCTCTGCTATCCGAAAGAGCTGATTGATTATTGCCAGAATAAAGGAATTCAGGTACAGGCATATGCCCCGCTTGCCAGAGGCGCATATCTTGATAACGATGTAATGTGTGTACTTGGAACCAAATACGCCCATACTCCCGCTCAGATCGGTCTGCGCTGGGCTACTCAGAAAGGAATTTCCGTAATTCCCAAATCCGTACATCCTGACCGCATCAGAAGCAATGGCAATATTTTTGATTTCACAATCGAACAGGAAGACATGGATCTGATCGATACTCTGAATGAGAATTTTCACAGTTCACATATTCCCGAGGATTTAAGGGACATTGCATTCTGATAAAGAGTAGTTAAAAAATATTTTATCATGCAAATGCAAAAAGCAGATGTATTTATATAACATCTGCTTTTTGCATATTTATCATCTCTGTCTATAGAATTTCCCGTAAATGATACATTTGAAAGTTTTTCGTAACTATTCAGCAGTCAGCTATCCCGCGAGGTACTGAACAGTTACAGTTTTTCTATAACATCTCAGTTAGCTCACTGTCCGTCTTCCCATGGAAGCATCGGTGTCTCCACTTTCTTATCTCTTACCATAAGGTCGATCACCGCTTCCGCTGCACTTTTTCCTTCAAACAGAACTTTGTTTATTTCTGTAATGATCGGCATTTCCACATCATATTTCTCAGCCAGTTCTTTTGCTGCTTTTGCGGAATAAACACCCTCCACGATCATTTTCACTTCAGCCATTGCCTGCTCCATGGTATATCCTTTTCCCATCAGATATCCGGCTTTCCGGTTACGGCTGTGGACACTGGCACAGGTAACAATCAGATCTCCGATTCCGGACAGACCATAGAAGGTTTCCATACGCGCTCCCATTTTAACACCCAGACGTGAGATTTCCGCAATTCCTCTTGTGATCAGAGCTGCTTTGGTATTATCGCCGTATCCCAGACCATCTGCGGTTCCGGCCGCCAGTGCAATCACATTCTTTAACGCTGCGCCAAGCTCCACTCCCAGCATATCCGGCGTGGTATAAACTCTGAAAACAGGGCTCATAAAGATTCCCTGCAGATATTCTGCTGTCTCTCTCTGGTGAGAACTTACCACACAGGTAGTCGGAAGTCCCTTTCCAACCTCTTCTGCATGGCTTGGGCCGGAAAGCACAGACACATTTGCCTGTGGAAGTTCCTGTTCAATGATCTCGCTTAAAGTAAGAAGAGTTTTTTCCTCCACGCCTTTGGCAACATTTACAATTTTCTGTCCGTTTTTTACAAAAGGCGCCATACGCTTGCAGGTACTTCTGGTATAAGGCGAAGGAACTGCCAGAATTGCCACATCTGCATCCCGCAGGCTTCTCTCAATATCTGTTGTGATATCAATCGGTTCAGGAATCTTTACACCCGGAAGTTTGCTCACATGTTCACGCTTTTCCCTTAATGTTGTGATTTCCTCTCCAAGTGCTGACCAGAGAATCACCTCGTGTCCATTATTGTAAAGAAGGATAGACAGGGCAGTTCCCCAGCTTCCCGCACCAAGTACACTTATCTTTGCCATATAAATACCTCTTTTTATTTATTTTTTTTGCTTAAATAAATTTTACTTTCCGTCCCGTCAAGAAGCCGTTTTATATTCTTTTTATGTCTGTAAAATGCCAGTACTGTCAAGAGTCCCATAACAATATAAAGCTCGATCATATGAGAAGAATCCATATGATAAGAACCCCTCTGTCCAAATATGATCATACTGATAAATGCAGCCAGATATGCACTTACCGAACACAGTGAAACATAGTGTGTCAGGAAAAATAATCCAAAGAATACAATTGCGCAGATTATAAAAATCCGCCAGTCAAAGGCAATCACAAGTCCTACAGATGCAGCTACGCCCTTCCCGCCTTTAAAATTAAGATAAAACGGAAAATTATGCCCCATAATACACCCCGCTGCTGCATAAAGGCTCAGCAACGGCAGGATATCTCCATAAGAATTTCCAAATATTGCTCTTACGATCAGGATGGCTGCAATACACTTCAGACAGTCACATAACAGATTCAATGCTCCGGCCTTTTTGCCAAGTGTACGCAGTACATTTGTAGAGCCCAGATTTCCACTTCCCTGTTTGCGGATATCAATATGATAAATTTTTCCTAAAATGTATGCGGTCTGAAAAAGTCCGCATGCATATCCAATTGCAATACAAATCAGTCGTTCCATGATTATTCTTTTTCACCTCGTTCACGAATAATGAATTTCAGTGATGTTCCCGCAAATCCAAAGGCATCTCTGATCTTATTCTCCAGATATCTGGTATAAGAGAAATGCATCAGCTCTTTGTCATTTACAAAGATAACAAATGTAGGCGGTTTGACAGCCACCTGTGTCATATAGTAAATCTTCAGACGTTTTCCCTTGTCAGACGGAGGCTGCTGCATTGCTACTGCCTCAGAAAGGATTTCATTCAGGACACCTGTCTGGATACGCAGTGTCTGGTTTTCGATAACCGCATCAATCGTCTCAAACATTCTTGAGATTCTAAGGCCTGTCTTTGCAGAGATAAATACCAGTTCTGCATACGGCATATATGCCAGAACCTCACGGATTCTGTTTGTATGTTTGTAGATTGTCTTGTCGTTCTTCTCAATCGCATCCCATTTGTTGACGGCAATGATAACGCCCTTTCCTCTTTCATGGGCAATACCTGCGATCTTGGCATCCTGTTCTGTAACTCCCTCTGACGCATCGATCATAACAATAACGACATCCGCACGCTCCACAGCAGTCACTGTACGGATCACACTGTATCTCTCGATTTCTTCTTTTACTTTACCCTTGCGGCGAAGTCCGGCTGTATCAATAAAGATATAATCCTTACCCTGCCATTTTACTCTGGTATCTACTGCATCTCTTGTAGTTCCGGCAATATCAGAAACGATCACGCGGTCTTCTCCAAGAAGCTTATTTACCAGAGAAGATTTACCTACGTTTGGTTTACCTACGATAGCGATTCTCGGAATCTCATCCTCTTCATCGGTATCAGCATCCTCAGGAAAATGTTTCGCTACTTCATCAAGCATATCTCCCAGTCCCATACGGTTTGCCGCAGAGATTGGAATCGGTTCTCCGATACCAAGATTATAAAATTCATAGACATCCATCATAAATTTCTGAATGCTGTCTACTTTATTAACAACAAGGACAACCGGCTTACCGCTACGTCGAAGCATATCTGCTACTTTTGCATCGGAATCAACCAGCCCCTGATGAACATCTGTGATAAAGATAATAACATCTGCTGTATCAATCGCAATCTGAGCCTGTTCTCTCATCTGAGAAAGGATAATATCACTGCTGTCCGGTTCAATACCACCTGTATCAATCATGGTAAATGTCTTATCAAGCCATGTCACATCTGCATAAATTCTATCTCTTGTAACGCCAGGTGTATCTTTTACAATAGAAATCTTCTCACCTGCCAGCGCATTAAACAATGTGGATTTGCCTACATTAGGTCTGCCCACTATCGCTACTACCGGTTTGCTCATATATCTGTCTCCTTCTTATCTTTTTATGGTCTGGTGCTTCGATCAGACAGTTTACAAGGTCCGCTCCCGGTTCGTCAACCACAACGATTTCTGTGTTAAGAGCCTGTCTGATATCCTCCACCGTAAGGTCATCCAGAAAAACATCCTCTCCACTTCTAAGCATATTGCAGGGAATCAGAAGCTTCTCGCCCAATTCTCTCCTGGCGAGCTGATCTTTAAGATCAGTACCTGTGATCAGGCCCGAAACGGTAATCTTCTCTCCGAAGAAATTATTCTTCACCGCATATACTTCTGCATGTACGTTAGGAAATTTCTCCTGTACCAGCTTTATCATTTTACCTATATAGGGCGCTGCAAGCCGCCCTGTCGCAACAGTAGCGTCTACTCTTCTGTCATCGCCTTCAAGCTGTTCAAGTCTCTCTTTTACCTCTGTTTCAAGCAGGCGCATCATACCAACGCCATTTTCAAGCTGCAGATATCCGTCATATCTTCCTTCTTCAGGAAGTTCATAACCTGCAAGAATGTACCATTCATCTGAGGCATGTACAAAATGTATGCCATGCTTTTCTACCATAATTCTCTGCCAGCGTTCCACCTGACTGATCAGATATCTCGCATCCTCTTTGTCAAAAGATTCCAGCGGATACAAGCCGTCACGATATTTCGAAAGTCCTACCGGAACAATCGAAACACTCTGTAACACAGGTGCATATTCTGCCAGCTTTTCCAGGCTGTATTCCAATTCGCCTCTGTCGTTTATCCCCTTGCACAGAACAATCTGCCCATTCATAGTTACATCGCCTTTATAAAGCTTATCAACCTTTGCAAGAGCATCCCCGGCAAAACGATTATGAAGCATTTTACAGCGAAGCTCGGGATTCATGGTCTGAAATGATACATTAATAGGTGAAAGATGAAACTTGATAATACGATCCAGATCATAATCGCTCATATTCGTGAGGGTAACATAGTTTCCCTGAAGAAACGAAAGTCTGGAATCGTCATCTTTAAAATACAAAGTTTCTCTCATCCCGGGAGGCATCTGATCGATAAAGCAGAAAATACAATGATTAGAGCAGGAACGATATTCGTCCATAAGACTGTTCTCAAATTCAACTCCAAGATCATCCTCGTATTCTTTTTCCACTTCCAGTTCCCATTCCTCGCCATTCTTCTTCCGGATAAGGAGCGTGACAAATTCGTCATTCATCAGATAACGATAGTCAAACACATCCTCTACCGGCCGGCCATTAATGGAAAGCAGTGCATCCCCCGGTTCCAGTTCCAGTTCTTCTCCGATACCGTCAGGAAGAACTCTGGATATAATGTGTAAATTTTTTTTCATGAATTACTAACTCCATTGGGATATATCCGAAAACTGTGGGATCATTTTTCCGGTATATCTTTTCATTAAAACACGCTTATGCGCATCTGTTTCGATAATTTTATAACTATTCAGCATTTTCTACGTTATCTGCCAATTACTGCACAGCTATATAAACTCATTATCTTCTATATCATAACAATTGTGCAAGAAAAAATCAATAAATTCCTTGACGTATTTTAGGGCAAATGTTATAAATTATATTGAAATCTATTTTTTGAGTATAAAATCACTTAGGAGGAGTATTATGCCAAACATAGAATTGTTGGAAAAATCCATGCCGGTTGCACCTATCCGTATTGCAGCTCTTGGATGCAGAGAACTTGCAGAAGAAGTTGATAAGAAACTGGTAAAATTCCGTAAGGAACTGGTTGCCCGTAAACAGCTTAGTGTTATACCGCAGGGTTACAGTGAAGAGTCATTTCTTGTAGAATGTGACTGCCCGCGTTTTGGAACAGGAGAAGGTAAAGGTTATATTAAGGAATCTGTCCGTGGTACTGACCTTTACATCATGGTCGATGTGACAAATTACAGCGAAACTTATACAGTATGTGGACATGAGAATCATATGTCACCTGACAATCATTTTCAGGACCTTAAGAGAATCATTTCTGCTGCTACAGGTAAGGCACATCGTATCAATGTTATTATGCCATTTCTTTATGAAGGTCGTCAGCACAGACGTACAAAGAGAGAATCTCTTGACTGTGCACTGGCTTTGAAAGAGTTAAGTGATATGGGCGTTTCCAACATCATTACATTTGACGCTCACGATCCACGTGTTCAGAACTCTATTCCGCTGAACGGTTTTGATAACTTTTTCCCAACCTATCAGTTCTTAAAAGCTCTGATCAAGAGCGTGCCGGATCTTCGTGTTGACAACGATCATCTGATGATCATCAGCCCTGACGAGGGCGCTATGTCCAGAGCCGTTTATTTTTCAAATATCCTTGGTGTGGATATGGGAATGTTCTACAAACGTCGCGACTATTCTACGATCGTTAACGGAAAGAACCCTATCGTTGCTCATGAATTCCTTGGCGATTCTGTAGAGGGAAAAGATGTTGTAGTTATTGATGACATGATTTCCTCCGGTGGAAGTATGCTTGATGTTGCAAAGCAGTTAAAAGAACGCCATGCAAAGCGAGTATTTGTGTGCACTACTTATGGCCTGTTTACAGATGGTCTGGACAAGTTTGACGAATATTATGAAAAGGGATGGCTCGACAGAGTGATCACAACCAACTTAAACTACCGCATCCCGGAACTTCTTACAAGACCATATTACATCGAGGCAAACATGAGCAAATATCTTGCAAGTATTATTGATATCATCAATCATGATGTCTCTGTTGAAAAAGTTCGTTCCAGCAATGAAAAAATTATGAGCCTTATGGAGAAAGTTAACTCAAGATAGTTTTTTCTTCATAAATGAAAAAAGAAGAAGTATCCCTCATCTAAGAGATATCTTCTTCTTTTTTATTCTCTGATGCCAAGAAAAGCTCCAAGATTCCCACGTTTCCCATGAGAGGCTCTATGGGAGAAAAGAAATTTCGGATTACAGCAGGTGCAGATATTCGGCATAGAAATATTTTCCGGACATATTCCTGCTTCTGTGAAAATAATCCGATTTGCCTCCCAGAGATTAAGCTGGTATTTTCCATTGTCTTTTCCATAAAAAAGTTTGTCCCAGTGTTTCTGGTCAAAAGCATTCTTAAATTCTTCAATTACATCAAGACTTACTTCATAACAATCCTGACAGATAGATGGACCAATGGCAACTTTCATATCCTTTGGATTACTGCCGTACTCTTCTGCCATCTTTTTTATCGTAACTTCTCCGATTTTCTGAACAGTGCCTCTCCATCCGGAATGAGACAGTCCAATCGCATGGTGTAGCGGATCTACAAAATATAACGGTACGCAGTCCGCATAAAAAGTTGCCAGAACCAGACTGGGAACATTGGTAATCATCCCATCGATATCTGTATAATCCCGCGGAGTTACAATTCCTTTTCCACGATCTTTTTCTGTCACTTTTCTCACATTACAGGTGTGCGTCTGATCAGAGGTAACTATATTCTCTGCCCGGAATCCCATAGCAGCTGCAATCCGGTTATAATTTTCCCTTACGCAGGATTCTTCATCACCTCTTGTGAAGCTAAGATTCATCGAACTATATATTCCCTGACTCACGCCACCCAGACGAGTACTAAACCCATGAACAAGCCATTCCACATCTTCAAATGCAGGATATGTAAGAAAAGTAACTCCCTCATTCTTTTTTATATTCAAATTCGGAATCTGTTCGCTGTTCCATTTTATTTTCATATCTTTTCCTTTTGTCAATTCATATATTCAAACGCATTCTTTACCCAGTATACTTTCTTATCGTCAATCCCAACTACATCAAAACGACATGGGATGTCTACATTGTGATATTCCACCGCAAGAAAATATCTGGCTACTTTACATATGGTTTTCTGTTTTGCAAAATTTACCGCTTCCAAAGCACGTCCGGACCAGCTGCCTTTTCGATATTTAACCTCAATAAAAACAAGATATTCATTATCTCTGGCAATCAGATCGATTTCTCCGTGCCGGCAGCGATAATTATATTTCAGGATAAATAACCCCTGTCCTTTTAAATATTCGGCCGATTTTCTTTCGTACCAGGTTCCTGTTGCTCTGGTATTATTATACAGTTTTTTTCACTCATTTCTATTTACGTGTAGGCTTCTTTTGTATTTTTTACAAGCAAGTTCCCACCCACTGCTTATTGCTCTTCGCAACCCCCCACAGGGGACTTACTTGATTTGGTTAAATAAAATGTGTGATAAATGTTTTCCTGTGAATTGGTGTCGGGCCATACTTTTTCAATGCCTCAATATGTACCGCAGCGCCATATCCTTTATTTGAAGCGAATCCGTATTCCGGAAATACCTTATCATACTCTTCCATCAGTCTGTCCCTTGTTACTTTCGCAACAATGCTTGCCGCCGCAATGGAAACACTCTTGGCATCACCTTTGATAATAGGGACCTGTGGGATTGTAATCTGTGGAATCGTAACTGCATCATTAAGCAGAACCTGTGGCATAACGTCTAATTTACTTACCGCCTCACGCATTGCTTCATATGTAGCCTGTAAAATATTGATTTCGTCAATCCGTTCCGGACTGCGCATTCCAATCCCCACAGAAACTGCTTCTCTCATGATCACATCATACAGCTCTTCTCTCTTAGAAGCGCTGAGTTTCTTGGAATCATTTAAATAAAGAATCTGGCTGTCCTTTGGCAAAATCACCGCGCATGCAACAACCGGACCTGCCAGCGGACCTCTTCCAACTTCATCAATACCACATAAATATCCAAGATGTTCATATTTATGCTCGTATTCTTTCATTTTCTCGGTGCGCTGTTTCTCTGCTTCAAGCGCTGCCTCTTTCTTATGACACTGCTCAATCAGCTTTTTGACTCCGCTTCTGGTATCTTCTTTGTACATTTCATATAAAGCCGGGTAGCTGTGCATATCTGCAACAGCAAACTCGGCTTTGATCTCAGCTATTGTTTTCATAACGGTGCCCACTCCAATGTGATACGTCCCATTTTTCCGGAACGGAAATCGTCAAACAGTATCAGGGAAGCCTTTGCATAATCCAATTCTTCCTGCTTCTTCAAACAGCCTCTTGCCCTCGCAATCTGTTCGAGAACTTCCACAGCACTTCCCTCTTCTGTGATCTGATACCTATCTGCCAGAATATCCTTATAATTCTCACGCAGATAATCAATCAGCCAGAGCGCAAGTTCTTCCATATTCAGAATATCATCTTTGATAGAACCAACGCAGGCCAGACGGATTCCTACCTGCTGGTCTTCAAACTTAGGCCATAAAATACCAGGGGTATCCAGAAGTTCTACGCCCTTATTCAGGCGGATCCACTGTTTTCCTTTTGTAACTCCAGGTTTATTTCCTGTTTTTGCACATGCACGTCCCGCAAAGGTATTGATAAATGTGGACTTTCCTACATTCGGAATTCCTACTACCATTGCACGGATCGGCCGGTTCTTGATTCCACGGCGTCTGTCTCGTTCTATTTTTTCCTTACATGCTTCCTGAATGACGTTGTTTATTGCCTTCATTCCGGAACCGTTTCTGGAATCAACTTTTACAACATAAAAGCCCTTTGCCTGGAAATATGTTTTCCACGCTTCATTCTGGCGTTCATCAGCCAGATCCGACTTATTAAGAAGAATCAGTCTGGATTTGTTTTTTCCCAGTTCATCTATATCCGGGTTTCTGCTTGAAAGAGGTACACGGGCATCTACAAGCTCGATAATCAGATCAATCAGCTTGATATCCTCCTGCATCTGTCTCTTTGCCTTGGTCATATGACCAGGGTACCACTGTACGTTCATATCCACCTAACCTTTCAAAAATCCAAATTTATCTTTCGGGGAAATAATAAACCATACTTTTCCCACAATATATTTCTTGTTAATATTTCCGATGTCACCGTAACGGCTGTCTTCACTGTTATTTCTGTTATCACCAAGTATAAAATATTTTCCACTCTCCAGAGAGACTCCGTCTGAAGCCAGTCCTGCATTATTGATCTCAGGAAATCCCTTATTCTCATTATATACATCCCCATTGATCAATATAGAACCGTTAGATATCTGTACTGTTTCACCAGGCAATCCGATCACACGGCCAATATGTAAAGCCGCATCATCACTTCCACTGGTCTTATATACAATAATATCACCCCTTTTTGGCGATGACACTTTATAAATAGCTCTATTTACAAAAAAACGTTCTCCTACCTGCAAAGTAGGTTCCATTGCACTTTCCTGCATGGTCACTGACTGGAACATTGCGATTCCCACCAGCACTCCAAAAATCAGCACAACAGCAATCTGAAAAACCCAGTTGAGAATTCCCCGGACTTTACGGTCTTCCAGTTTTGTTTCCAGTTTATCTTTTGTTTCCTGCAGTGCTGAATTCTCTTTCCACTTTCTGATATCCATTCAATTCTCCTGCCAGATGGAAAAAGAGGGACAATACACTAGTTATTGTCCCTTCTTCTACAACTCATGAAATTATTTAACAAGCTCTTTAACCTTAGCAGCTTTACCTACGCGGTCTCTTAAGTAGTTCAGTTTTGCACGACGTACTTTACCACGACGGATAACTTCTACTTTAACTACATGTGGGGAATGAAGCGGCCATGTTTTCTCAACGCCTACTCCGTTAGAATTCTTTCTTACAGTAAATGTAGCTCTGTTGCTTCCGCCCTGTTTCTTGAGAACTGTTCCTTCGAAAACCTGAACACGTTCACGGTTTCCTTCTTTGATCAGTGCGTGTACTCTTACAGTATCACCTGTGTTGAATGCCGGTACTTCAGCTTTTAACTGAGCTGCTTCGATGTTTTTGATAATTTCGTTCATTTTATTCTCTCCTATTCTTATATGGATGTTCTTAATACATATTCCGTAACAGAGGACCATCTTTTTTCACAACAGTTGTGATTATACTATATCAATTGTCATATTGCAATACTTTTTTGCAGATTTATACAATTTACCATTTTGTAAAATGTAAGTATAGTTACCAGCAGATCACTTCACAACCGGTCTCTGTAACCAGAACCGTTACCTCCCACTGTGCAGACGGCAGTCCGTCCTCTGTTCGTACTGTCCACTCGTCAATTTCATCTGTATAAATCTCATCACTTCCCATATTTACCATCGGTTCTATCGTAAACATCATTCCAGGAACCATCAGAGCACCTGTATTTTCTTCTGAAACAAAGCTTACCCACGGATCTTCATGGAACTCGAGTCCCACGCCATGTCCGCCGATTTCTCTTACTACAGAAAATCCATTTTCTACCGCATGTTTGTGAACAGCACTTCCCATATTTCCAATCGGTGTCCAAGGTTTTACCTGTGAAATTCCAAGTTCAACGCATTCCTTGGTAACTCTGACAAGTTTTTCTTTTTCAGGACTTACCTTTCCAATGCAAAACATTCTGGATGAATCAGAATAGTATCCATTATAAATCGTAGATACGTCTACATTGATGATATCCCCCTCTTTCAGAATCTGCTCTTCATCCGGAATTCCATGACACACAACCTCATTTACAGAAGTACAAACGCTTTTCGGAAAGCCTTCGTAATCAAGAGGTGCCGGAATTCCTCCGTGTCTTACGGTTTCTTCATGCACCCATCTGTCAATTTCTTCTGTTGAGACACCAGGTCCGATATGCTCTGCAACATAATCAAGAACTGCAATATTGATCTTACAGCTCTCTTTGATTTTTTCAATCTGCTCAGGTGTCTTGATCAGGTTATGATCAATAACTGCATATCCTTTCTGCTTCATCATTTCCATTTTCTCATCAAATGCTTCATGGCATTTTTTATATTTTTTACCGCTTCCACACCAGCATGGATCATTTCTTCCAATTTTTAAAGACATGCTTATCTTCCTCTTCCTTTTTTCTTATGTTGGGTACAGCGTATCATTAATTCATTCGACAATTTCACTGCAAGTGAATTTCTTTAGTTGCTTCTGCTACTTGCTTTGATTCAATCGGATAAAATCATCCATTTCCGCTACTTAGCTCAACACCGAATAACTACTGCATTTATTGCTCTTTGCAACCTCCGCAGGGGACTTACTTAATTCGGTTAAAATCAAATCATAATGACCGCGTACCTTCTTATCATATCATATTTTTTCTCAAAAATGTGATATATTATTGGTAAAATTATTCGATACCAAAAAATCCAGCAGCTTAATTGCCGCTGGATTTTGTAGAATCAGAATCAGATGCAGAATCTGCATTCATGATCTGATCCAGTTCACTGATCATTTCATCATCTTTCAGACGGAATTTTACCTCTACACGTCTTGATGCATCCTTATCTTCATTTCCCTTAGAGTCAAGAACCGGATTTGCAGAACCATGTCCATTTACTGTCAGATAATTCTGCAAATCTGAAATTTCATCAGGACTTAAGAAATTCCCCTGAATTTCCGTCAGATATTGTGCGACAGCCAGAGAACGTTTCTGGGAAAGCTCCAGGTTATAATCATAATCACCATCTGTGTCTGTATATCCATCGATAATAATCTCAGCCAGATACTTCTTATAATCATCCTGCAACAGTACCTTGCAGTAAATCGGCAGGATATTTGCAAGTTCTGCCTTACCCTCATCCGTAAGTTCTGACTGGTCATAGTCAAACATTACATTTGCATTCAATGTAAGAGCTCCTGTCTGCGCATCTATATCAACACTGACATTATTCTTGGAAAATTCTTTCTGCAATGCTTCAATAACATCTGCTTTTACACCGATAATATTGTCAATCTTTTTCTGCTGTGTGGCAAGAAGAGATGTTTTTTCATCAAGATCTGACTGCTGCTTATCCAGTGTAGCCTGCTGTTCTTTCAGCTGCGCAGCCAGCTCAGCCAGAAGTTTTTTCTGTTTGTCAAGCTGTTCATCCTGAGAACTTAACTGACTGTCTTTTTCATCCAGCTCATTCTGCTGCGCCAGGATTTCTGCAGTATACTGTTCCTGAAGAGCAATTTTATCATCTCTTTCTTTAATACTTTCATTATAGCTTTTCTGTGCCTGAAAAAGTGTCACACACATGATCAGGATGAAAAGGAGCAGCACGCCGGCCATCATATCAGAATAAGATCGCCAGACATTAAATCCGCTGTCATCTGATTTCTTTCTTTTGCGCATAATTCTCTCCTTTTCTTATCTGAATAAACTGAATTTACCTTTCTGATTTTTGGAAATGCTCTTCATATTCTTGTTCATTTCTTCAAGAAGCGCTTCCTGGCGTTCACCTTGTTCCTCAAGCAGTTTTCGTACTTCTTCCATGGATTCTTTCTGCACTGCTCCCTGACCTGTTCTTCCTTCAGAAAGATATATATTACTGTTTTCTTTCTGAACAGAAATATCAGCAAAGAGTCTGCGCACTTCTTCCATAGTCTGATATGTCATCTTCTGATAAGAAATAAACTCCTGCAATTTTGCATCCAGTTCCTCAACCAGTTTCTGATTTGCCTTAAGCACATCCTCTCCTGCCTGATTTGCTGCAGAAATCTTTTCCATTCCCTGCGTTGCAGTCTCTACATATTTCTGCATAGTCTGATTGCAGGCAACCCAGAACTTGGCAGAAGATTTCTCTGCTTCCTTCAAGTAATCTGAAATATGCTGGTAATCCTGTTGCTGCTGTTTCTGGATTTCCTGATTATCCTGTGTGATTCTTGTCGCAGTTGACATATAACGTCCCTGAATCCTGCCAAGTTCATCCACGATTTCTTTCATAGATTCATTCTGTCTTGCATAAGATTCATTTAACTGTTCACTCATTGCCTGGTAGAGATTTGTAGTGTAATCTGTATTCTCTTTTTGCGCCTTTTTCAGCTGTACAAGTGACTCATTAAAGTCCTTGAACTGCAGTTTAAAAGAACTGTTCATCTCTCGCAGGAAAGAGCGGAGAATCTCCTGTACGACATCCTGCTGGCATTTCGTTACAGACTCTGTCAGAATCTCCAGAGATTCATTCATTTTCTCAAATGTAGGATTAATTGCCTTTTCAAAACTCTCCGCCATCTGTGAAGTAAGCTGTTCTGCCATCTGCTTCATAGCCTTTGTCTGAACCTTTTGACTTGCAAGCATAAGATTTCTTGACTCACTCTCAGCAGCGGGAAGAACATACATATGAAACTTTTCCAGAAATCCCTGCAGTTTCTCATCCATTCCCGCATAAACACTCTTCATTCCGGAACTATAAATCAGAGCAAATGCAATTCCATATATAGAAGTAAGGAACGCAACTTTGATACCATCTACAAGTGTAGAAACAGACATAGTCATTGTCTCATAACTGGACGGTTCAAAGCTCTTCAGGCCCCATACAAGACCGATAAAGGTACCAAGAATACCGAGACTGGTAAAGATATCTGGTGCCATTTCCAGAATTTTTTTATGTACATGAAGGTCTATTTCATCTTCGTTTATATATTCTTCAATTCCTCCGACACCTTCCTGATTCTTATCCATAGAATCGATAAAATTATCCATTCTCTCATCCAGATATCTGTGATCAAAAATTCCTTTCAGGCATGACAAATCTTCACTCTTTGCTTTTCCAGGCACTTTAAAAACACTGGTAAGTTCTTGCGTCCCTCTTAAAAATGCCTGTGTAATACCATCCACTCGGAACACCCCGCCGAATAATCCCGCCAGATAAATCACTGCCATAATGGCAAGAAATGCGAAGTTGTAAGCCATCGTGCTTACTGAGCCCCTGCCCGTCAGCAGAGTCATCGCAATACACCCACCAAGTACCGCCAGAAAAAGCACGGTATTCATAATTTTTTTGCCCATAATACACCTCCTGTGGTTATTTGCAAATTTTGCGTAAAATTACAGACAATCTTCTTTTTCGTTTATCATATCACAATGTCATATCTGTCACAAGTGAAAAAGCTATGTTCTTTTGTCATAAATAATAGCAGCGGGAAACCTGTGCCATAAACAGATTTCCCGCCGGAATGTTTCGCTATATTTACTTGTTTATCCCAGAATAAACCTTATCTTCTTCCAGAAGACGTACTTTGCCATCCTTCACTTCAACAAGATTAATGCTGCAGTTTGGCGGTACACATCCATGCCAGAAATTTTCATGATCCTGATAAATATTCTGAAGCAGTGCACGTACTGCACATCCATGAGAAGAAACAAGGACAGTCTTATCTGTCAGTGCAGGATCTGTTATCTTCTCCTGCCAGAACTCTCTCGTTCGTTTCAGAATATCGAAAATATTTTCTCCGTTCTCCGGGCGCTTAAATTTCAGCGGATCCGTAAAAAAGATTTCCATTTCATGACTGATGATCTTTCCCTGTGCATCCTTGAACCGTGTTCCTTCAAGAACTCCAAAATCAATTTCCTGGATTCTCTTATCCTCGATAATCGGAACCTTTTTATCTCCCAGCACATACTGCGCTGTCTGTTTCGCTCTTGTCAACGGACTGGTAAAACAGATATCAAAATGAATATCTTTCAACGCCTCACCAGTCTTTTTGGCAAGTTCGATTCCCTCCGGTGCCAGGGGAATATCTACTGCCCCCTGCACCTTCTTCAGTTTATTCCACTGGGTTATCCCATGTCTTAACACATAAAGTAGCATTAGCTTCTCAACTCGATTCCAAGATCTGTCAGACCATTTAAGATTTTCTTCATTGCCGCTGTGATCTCGCTCTCCTCCAGAGTCTTGTCATGATGACGGAATACCAGAGAATAAGCCATAGACTTGAATCCCTCTTTAATCTGATTTCCTTCATAAATATCGAATAACTGATAGCTTTCCAGAATTTTTCCGCCTCTCTGTGTAAGAACATGCTCAATCTGTCCTGCAAGCACAGTTTTCGGAACAACCATACTTAAGTCACGTGTTACTGCCGGATATTTGGCAATTCCTGTGTATTTATGATTGAAGCTTGCAAACTCAAGAACTGTAAGGATATCGATAACTGCCACATAAGCTTTCTCACCGATTCCGTAAGTGTCAGCTACCAGAGGATGGACTTCTCCAAGATATCCGACAACTTTTCCGTCATAGATCATGTTTGCCTGTCTTCCCGGATGGAGGTAAGTCTTACCACTGTTTGGATCATAATCTATTTTATCTCTCATTCCGACTTTCTCAAAGAACTCTTCACAAACGCCCTTCATATCAAAGAAATCACCATTTCCATACATACCAAGAGTAAAATGCATACGTTCATCCGGAAGTTCTGTAAGTGGAAGAGACTTCGGACGATATACATTACCAAGCTCATAGAGACGGACATCTTTATTTCTTCTGTTATAGTTTGTAGCAAGAGAACTGAGCATACCGTTCAAAGTAGTTGTTCTCATAACACTGTAATCTTCTCCCAGAGGGTTGCTGATAACAATTCCCTGACGAAGCTCGCTGTCAGCCGGAAGTCTTAATTTGTCAAATACCTTCGGGCTTTCGAAAGAATAACTCATTCCTTCAGAGAATCCACAATATTCAGCAATATCACGTGCTACCGATTCAATACGAAGCTTAAATGGAAGTTTACCTGTTGTAGCTTCACCTGTAGGAAGTGTAGTCGGAATCTTATCATATCCGAAGAATCTTGCAACCTCTTCTGCCACGTCAGCTACATAATGAATATCCTGGCGGAAAGTAGGTGCAACGATTTCATTTGTTTTCTCGTCATAAGTAAGTTCTACTTTTGCAAGATATCCAAGCATTTCTTCCGATGTCAGATTTGTTCCAAGAAGTGCGTTAATCTTCTCTGGTTTAAATGGAACTCTGGATGGTTCTCTTACTTCATTGCAGACATCTACCATTCCGCCTACAACTTCTCCTGCACCAAGTTCTTCCATCAGCTGGCATGCTCTGTCAATAGCAGCCTGTGCATTATTTGGATCAAGACCTTTCTCAAATTTACCGGAAGCATCTGTTCTCAGTCCGATTCTCTTAGATGAAAGTCGGATATTTGTTCCATCAAAGCACGCTGCTTCAAAAAGAACTGTTTTTACATTGTCTGTGATCATAGAATTTTCGCCACCCATGATACCGGCAATGCCGACAGCCTTCTCACCGTCACAGATCATCAGCACCTGGTCGTCCATAGTACGTTCCTGACCGTCAAGAGTTACGAATTTCTCATCACTCTTTGCGCGGCGCACAACGATTTCTTTTCCTGCAATAGTATCCAGATCATATGCATGCATTGGCTGTCCAAACTCTTCCATTACATAGTTTGTGATATCAACCAGATTGTTGATTGGACGGATTCCGTTAGAGGCAAGACATCTCTGCATCCATTTTGGTGAAGGTCCGATCTTAACATTCTTTACAACTCTTGCGCAGTAACGTGGGCAAAGCTGAGGATCTTCTACTGTAACTTTTACATAATCAGAAGCTTTCTCATCATTTCCTTTACACTCTACTACAGGAGGACAGAACTTCTTGTCAAAAGTAGCTGCTGCTTCTCTTGCAATTCCAAGCACACCGTAGCAGTCTACACGGTTAGATGTAATTTCGTATTCAAATACAACGTCATCCAGTCCCAGAGCTTTAATGGCGCTCTCACCTACAACGGCATCTTCAGGGAAAATATAGATTCCGTATTCCGGTGCTTCCGGATACATTTCTCTTGTGCTTCCAAGTTCTTCGATAGAGCACATCATACCACAGGATTCGATTCCGCGGAGTTTGCCTTTCTTAATCTCGATCCCACCCGGAGTTTTCTTTCCATCATGTCCGCCAGCTACACGTCCACCGTCAAGAACAACCGGAACTTTATCTCCTTCTTTTACATTCGGAGCACCGGTAACGATCTGTACAGACTCTGTTCCAATATTTACCTGGCAGATGATCAGTTTATCTGCATCCGGATGCTTCTCGATCTTGTCGATCTGTCCGATCACGATCTTGTCCAGATCTGCATCCAGTTTCTCGAAGCCTTCCACTTTTGTTCCTGTCAGTGTCATGGCATCTGTATATTCCTGTGCTGTCACATCAAGATCCGGCACATACATTTTAATCCAAGATAATGAAGTATTCATTTTGTTAATCCTCTTCTTATATTTATTGAATAATAGTAACTATTCAGCAGTCTACTATCCCGCGAGGTGTTTTGGCATGAACATGCCAAAATCCCGAGACATACAAGTCAAAATCCCATCGCCGAAGGCGATTTTTAATGGATTTTGACTCGTAACTGTGAAGGTACTGAACAGTTACGAATAATAAACTATTATAAATTAGAACTGTTTCAGGAAACGAATGTCGTTTTCGTAGAGCAGTCTCATGTCATCAATCTCGTATTTCAGAAGTGCGATACGCTCCAGACCTACACCGAATGCAAATCCGGTATACTCTTCCGGATCAATTCCACACATACTTAATACATTTGGATGAACCATACCACAGCCAAGGATTTCAATCCAGCCGGAACCTTTACAGAAACGGCATCCCGTACCACCGCACTTGAAGCAGGAAACGTCAACCTCTGCGCTTGGCTCTGTAAATGGGAAATGATGTGGCCTGAATTTTGTTTTTGTTTCAGGTCCGAATAATTCCTGCGCAAATTCCTGCAGAGTTCCCTTAAGATCTGCAAAAGTAATATTTTTATCAATAACAAGACCTTCAATCTGATGGAAAGACGGAGAATGTGTTGCATCTACCTCATCAGAACGGAATACACGTCCCGGAGCGATCATACGAATCGGCAGTTTGCCTTTTTCCATTGTACGCGCCTGAACCGGTGATGTCTGAGAACGAAGAAGGATAGAATCATTGATAAAGAAAGTATCCTGCTCGTCACGTGCCGGATGATTTTCCGGAATATTCAGCTTCGTAAAGTTATAATCTGCATACTCTACTTCCGGTCCTTCTACAACTTCATAACCCATACCGATAAAGATACGCTCTACTTCTTCCAAAGCGATAGTGTTCGGATGACGATGCCCGATTTTAGCTTTCTTTGCAGGTAAAGTAACGTCGATGACTTCCTGTTTCATCTTCTCTTCACGAACTGCTTCTTCCAGTTTCTGCTTGGATTCATCAAGTAATGCCTCAATTTTACTTCTTGTTTCATTTACAAGCTGTCCAACCTTCGGACGTTCTTCCGGAGCAACATCCTTCATGCTTTTTAAGATTGCTGTCAGCTCACCTTTTTTACCAAGGTATGCTACACGTACTTCATTCAGTTTATCCAGGCCTTCAGATTCATCGATCCGTTTTCTGGCTGCTTCAGCCAGTTCCTGAAGTCTTTCTTTCATATCCATGTCTTTTCTTTCTCCTTTATCTTATAATAAGCAAGGTCTATCCGAAGAATTTACGTTCATCCAGCATATCTCTTCACAAATATTATGCTGCTCAGAACACAAGAAAAAATCCTGCTTGCAGGATTCTCCGCCGCAGTGCAATCCTGCCCGGACGGCTTTTTATTATCGAAGGAATATTACGTAGCAATTTCCTACGATATAAAAAAACTCCGTCCCTCGTAAAGGGACGGAGTAAAATATCCGCGGTACCACCCTGCTTCCTGTATCTTCTACAGGCTCTCGGTCTGCTTAACGCGCAGTAACGTCATTTCCTACTGTTACTTCAGAAATGCAGCTCCGGTGGGAAATTCAGGAAATATCTGAACCTGAGGCAGCTTCCAGCCGATGACTTCCTCTCTCTGATGGAAAATAATTCCCTATAAACACCTTCTATGCTTTTCATGATTATCAACATTTATAATCATGCCACAGACTCAAAAATATGTCAAGTATCATTTTCTTTTTTCTTCTCCGGTGTTTATTGTAAAATTAAAGCGTAATAAGAAATGAGCGAAAAAACAGTTCACACGTGTGAACTGAACATAAGAGAGGATAGGCGAAATATGGAAGTAAACGTAAAAAGTTTTGGGAAAATTGTAGCAAGTGGAGATACCTTACATACAATTTCAATGTGCATTCTTGATTCGGCTACATTGAATATATCTAAAGGGAAAACGCCCCTAGCAATATTACAAATGGAAGCTTTTAAAAGTATTTACAATGCTTTAGCTGATGCCGGATATTATGGAACTACTCATAACAATATTGATTAAAACTCCCCTCAGTTCACACGTGTGAACTGAGGACAAAGAAACAATGTTCAAACGGTGCAAGACTATAAACAAAGAGAGGACAGGCGAAAGATGTTTACGGCGTGGATTTTAAATTCAGCAGGCGACACGGTAAGACAATTTGATGATTGCATGAACATTTCTGTACTTACTGAAAACCAGATGCAGGAACAGTTCCCCGAAATCATTGATGCAATCGGCTTTTGCAGTGATTATGTCGTGATTGTAGATTCACAGGGACGACATTTCTATCCTTTGTACATCTACAGCGTCAGCATAGGTTAAGAGATGGATTTATTGACATTGGTTAGGCTTTTCTTGATACTCGGTAACATTTGCTATATATTGGCAATCTTGACATTTATCAAACGTCACCTGCCAAAAGTACAGATAAAGGAAAAGAAGAAAGACACAGGGGGAAAAGAAGGTGGGCGAAATTCAGAAGAATGACAAACAGTTAAGCATGGATTTTTCACCGGATTCCGTAGGAAACACAGAAAAGGAAGAAAAGAAAGAGGTTACTGCTATAGCAACAGAACTCGAAAAAGCTGAAATTCCAGTTTTCGGCAAACGTGACACAGTTTCATACAACAAATTGAAAAACAACATTGAAAAAGGATTTACAAAAGCAAGTGCCGCATATGTAGATATAGCGTGTGCGCTCTGGCAGATTCATCACAATGAATATTATCGCATTGACAATTACAAGAACATTGCCGAATTTGCCCTTGATGCTTTCGAGATCAAAAAAACAGCAACACATAACTACATTCGTGTAGTTGAGAAGTTCGGAAACATCACAGACGGCAAAGCCACAGGTTTGCAGGATGTTTACAAGGACTTTAAATGTTCACAGCTTGTTAATATGCTCTCCTTTACTCCGGAGCAGATTGAAGCGGTTCAGCCCGACTGGTCAGTGCGTAAGATTATAGAATTTGGCAAACAGCCCCTTGCAATCGAGAGCGAAGAAATAGAGGATTCGCAGGAAATCATTGATTCCGAAGCTACAGACGTAGAGGACATGGAAGAATCCGAAGTTATGAACTCCCCAGAGGTTGAAACTGGCAGGGTTCCGCTCAAGATGTGCAACAGCTTTGAAGAACTTTTAAGCTGTCGTGAGCAGGTGGAAAACGTCTACAACGATATGAAAAATGATAACCATTTCAAGAATAAAAAAATCCGCTATGTATTAGAACTTATCTATGAATAAGGTAATCGCGGAAACACAAGAAAGAGAGGACAAACAACATGACAATTTACACAACAATGGACAAGGCAGTAACAGTTATCAGCAAAACAGCAACTCCCTACGCCGTAGATGGTAATGCAGGAATCACTTACAGACTCGTTATCATGGATGGTGACGACGTGGAAAAAGTGAAAGTTGTTGATGAAAACGCTTACAACAAATTCGAAAAAGGTAAAGACTACATTCTTACGGGACAGGTCAATGTTAATAACGCCCGTTGCGGAGAGTGGAAAGTCAATGGTTTTGTCAAATTATAATCGGTATTCAGTTCACACGTGTGAACTTGGATATATAGGGGGTGGGGTTCGCCTATCCCCCATCCTCAAAATGGAGAAATGAAAAATGGCAGAGTTTACAGACACGGCAAACGCCGTTGACAATACAGGCTTTTCTGATTCCCTAGGGGATGCGACAACTTCCACCCCGCAGGGGATTCCAGATTCTACAGCCACAACAAACACGGGGGATTCTTCCCCCGCTCCACCAGATGCGACAGGTTCAGACACAGTTACAACGGGTGATACTGCACCCCCTACGGATTCTACGCAGGATTCCACAGGGGATGCAGTATCAAACACCCCAGAAGAACAGGACATTTATATTCTGTTACAACAGTTACAAACCGAACAGCAGGAATACCAAACGCAAGTATTGGAAACCGCCCAGACTCTTACAGAGCAGGCAAAGAACACGCTTTCTTGTTTGGTCTTGACAATCGTTCTGATTGGTTTCCTGTCTGGTCTGGTTCTTGCCCGTTCCGTCTGGCGCAAATTTTAATAAAGTTCCACAGCCACAGCAGTTCACACGTGTGAACTACTTCGCACAGAGACAAGGAAGCTAGGCTTGTATGTCACACTTCCAATAGCCTACCCTATGCCGTAGGGCGAGACAACGAAGCTTTATTATTTACACAGCCACAGCAGTTCACACGTGTGAACTGAAAAGGAAAAACAATGCAAACACTTGTATTATTACTTGCTATTCTTTATTTAGTTACCCAAGTTTCATTTGATATCTATGTATTATTTTCAAAAGACTATGGGAAAACAGCAAAAGTAATAGCAGGGATTATTCTTATATTTATGATGGGGGTTTCCCTATGTGCAATACACAAATTAACTTTATTCAATTACAAGAGGTTTTAAGATGGCTTTATCTGGCATTCTTTGCACTGTGTTCACTGATTCTTCTACACCTTTACAGTTGACAGAGTCCCCCGCCATTTCAGATGGTGTGACACAGGCTACAACACTGGTTTCCGATTTCGCAAGCCAATACATGAATATGGATTTTATCACAGAGATTCTTGTAACCTATGCTAAAGCTTTTGCTTTAGGCTTTGCGTTTTCAACTCTGTTAATCCTAGCTACTTACGGTGTGTTTAAAGCCCTTGGCTTTATTCATATATATTAAAATCTAACAGGAGGGAAAACACTATGGAAAGTATTAGCACAGCTTTTACCACAGCCGTTGGTACAATCAAAACCGACACAATTTCTATGATTGAAACTGCACTTCCGGCAGGTCTTGCAATCGCAGGAATTATGATCGCTGTCAGACTTGGCATTAACTTCTTCAGAAGTATCGCCAATTAAGAGTCGCTTAGACTCCTCACATCAACTACAGTTCACACGTGTGAACTGTAGTTGCTCCTTAATAAAAGGTTCAACAACAATTAAATAAACTGAAATAGTTAGATTCTATGAGTTTTTCGTGTTACAAATCATTAACCTAAATCTAAACGGGCTATTCTTTCGGCATTCCGTCCCCCTGACTGGGAATGTCTCCCCCTTGTCAAGTGTTTTACTCTTTTCCACGGTTTTTGTGGAAAAGGAAGAAAACACTTTACAAGGTTCAATAAAAGAAGAATGTATAAAAGAGGGGCTTGGCAGTCTTTACTGTTAAGCCCCTCTTGACTACAAGGGGTTTTATGTTTTTGGTTTTGGCTTTGCTCCCCTCTTCCAGTCAGTTCACACGTGTGAACTACTTTCCACAGAGACAAGGAAATTAAGCTTGTACGTTACACTTCCAATAGCCTGCCCCATGCCGTAGGGCGAGACAAAGAAACTAAAGCCCCCTCTTTCTGGGAGTCGGGCATAAAGAGGGGGTTTGGGGGAGATTGAAGGAATGGTACCTAAAGCAAAACCAAAACCCAAACCATAAAGAAACACAGAACCATGATAATTGAATATAAATAGTAATTGTGCTATCTCTTGTAAGATGATATAATATGTATATGTACCTACATATATGTATATACGCAATTAAAAGGGGGAGAAAAATGTCTGATAGATGGGACTTTATAGAAAAGGAAATGGATGAAGAATTTACGCAACGCTTGAAATTAAATGAAAATTTTCGAAATGCTCAGCTTGAACGTGATAAATTTTTTATGAAAAAATATCATCCTCATATGTCAGATGAAGAAATAAATAATATTCAGTTCCATGATAAATATGTTGATGATGTTTACTTAGGTTATAGAGTGAAATTTCATAAAGTAAAAAAGAAATTACGAAAATTAATATATTACATTTTTAAATGGTGAGAGATTGCAGATACGCAGTCTCTTTTTTTTGTGAGGTGATTTAGTGAAAAATATATTATGTTTTATACTCTCTTTTATGTTGGTTTTTAACACAACTGTAGTTTATGCAGACGTTCATGGTGGTTCGGGTGGTAGTCTTGACGACCCTACTAAACTATATCCTGCTTTGTTCGACGAAAACGGAAATTTTAAACCACCTGCGGGGCAAGAATTATTTAATCACATGATTGTAGGTGATAAAACGGGTTCGGTGCTTGCTCCTATCCTTTCAACTTTGAGTAGCTTTTTAGATGGTTATGACAACTCAAACGGTCAAGGTATATCGGTCGAAACAAATAGCGGCGGCTCGACTGTGCATTTTCATGGTTCATTTATTGACGAACTTAACACCGCCCTCCAAGATAAAGTCCACGCCTTAGATGGCTACTATCTTATTATTCCTGCTAATACTTCTTGCGATATCGAAAAATTAACTGGTTCTTACACTTATTCTGATGAAACTAAACAAGAGTTTCTTTCTTTTGTTAACGATAATCCTACATTCTATGTCGAACCAAATAAAGGAAAAATAGTTAGTTTTGGCGAATCGAAATTTTATTATTATTTTAACTCTGATCACTGTGGCTATTTGGATGCTTATAATATTGATGAAAGAAAATATGAATATCTAAGTTGCGCTGCTGGCTTATTTTTTAGTCATGGTTTTATTCAAACCCGTTATCCTTCTGCAAGCAGTGGCGGTGTTATGTGGCCCTTTGCGCAAATATCAAATACAGAATCTGGGCTTAAACGTCTTATAAATAACTCCTACGGGCAAGCCTATAAAGTTTTTTATTCAAGGCAAGATGTAGAAAATTATCTAAATAAGGGTAGGATTTACGTCCCACAACTCCCTTCTGGCGGTTTCAAAGTCAATATAAAATACATCAACAACACAACAAATCTACCAGACATAACCTATAACATCAATACAACAAACAAAACAGAGACAGAAATACAAAACCAATATGATACAACTATAAACAATTATCTAAACGGTTTAGACGACTTCACAGACGGCGGCGGCACAACCACCCCAACCCCAACCCCTAGCGGCGGCGGCTCTGGTGGTGACTTCGGAGACGGTACAACACCAACCCCAAAACCAGATTTCACTGACGGTTCTTTAACCGACACAAACACCCTACTACAAAAGATACTGGACAAACTCACAGAGTTTAGCACAAATCACGACAAATTAGCAAAAACCATAACCGACTACATAGAGAAAAACGACGGTAAACTAGAAGAAATTCTTCTAGCCATACAAGCTCTATCAAACGGTAAAACAGAGACAGAGCAAAACGGCTGTAAATACGACTTTACCGCCCTGTCGGAATACTTAACAAAACTTTGGAACGACTCAGATCAAAAGTTTGACGAAATGGTGAAGCTACTGGAAGAAAACAACAAATATCAACAAAAACTTGTAGATTCCTTAAACGAAATAAAAGCCCTGCTTATAGCCGATACTGTAATGGACTTCTTTAAAGACCGCTCACAGGAGACAGCAGAAAAAGCAAAAGACAAGTTCCCCACATCAATTCCGTGGGATATATCCTTAGTCCTAAACTCAATGTCAGCAGAACCAAAAAACCCGAAGTTTTCGTTACCTATCAAAATAGAGTCCTTTAAAATCAACGAAACCATTGACATTGACTTATCTACGGACGAATGGGAAAAACTAGCCAAAACATGTCGTTACATTCTATCAGTAACATTTATACTTTTCCTTATCCACCTATCAAGGAAACTTTTTTCAAGTGGGGGTGATGATTAAATGACAGGAGAACTTATCAAATCAGCAATCGGGATATTCTTTGATATACTGGACGTTCTTATAAGTATACTTCCCTCAGCCCCGTTTCGCGTTATGCTTTCACAGCTTGCCGATTCTTCGGGCATGGATGTTTTAGGTTACGTCAACTATTTCATACCTTTTAAATTCTGTGCCACCTGCATGAACGCATGGTTAGCTTGCGTACTAGCATACTACGTATACAAGTATCTCAGACAGGCTATCACAGATTACAGAAGTAAACATAACTTCTAGTTCATACGTATGAACCCAGTTCACACGTGTGAACTAATTGTATCACTTTCACACACAATTCACAGGATCTTATTTGTCATTTTCTGACAATTCAAGGTAGTTCACACGTGTGAACTGCCCCACACAAACTACAAAAGGGGGACAACAACATGATTTATTTTTATTCGGGAAGACCTGGCTCTGGTAAATCCTTACATTGTGCAAAAATGATTGACCAATACCACAAAAAGGGAAAACACGTAATCTGTAACTTTGAGGTAAACGAAAACTTCTGGAAAAAGAAACACTGTAAAAAGAATAAACACACAGGCGAAACTGGCATTATTCAAGAACTAAACAATGAACAGTTAACCATTGATTTTCTCATGGATTTCGCAAATAAAAACCACGAACGCAATGCCCGTGGACAGATAAAGGAAAAACAAACACTCCTTATCATAGATGAATGCCAGACCATGTTTAATTCCCGCTCATGGAATCAAAAGGGACGTTCTGAGTGGGTTATATTCTTCACTCAGCACAGGAAATTTGGTTATACTGTCATTTTAGTATCACAGCACAAAGACCTCATAGACAAACAGATACGTCACATTTTCCAACACGATTACGAACACAGAAACGTAAAGAACTTCAAGCTTTTCGGGTGGATTCTCGCTCTCCTCTGTGGCGGCAATCTCTTTTTCATTCCCGTTAAATCTATGGATACAGGAAAGAAAGACCACACGGAAATAATGTTTGCATCTAAGAAATATTATAAACTTTATGACAGTTATAAAATTTTCGATACGAAAACACTAAAGCAACTGTAACGTCCATGTTCTGCTTGCTGTCTGCGGAGCCTTGGGGATTAAGGGGACCCCAAGCAAGCGGACGGCGAAGCAGATCATGGACGGCACGTTACATCTAAGTGGTGTTGCTATACTTGACAATAGCAACACTTTTCAGTCAGGGAGAATGAAACATGAATTACAACGTGAAAACCATTGAATATGCCGACTCTATACAAATCAGGACGTATAAACGCCCTGTCACTGTAAAGAACAAAATCAGAACACAAAAACCAAAACAGACAAATTCAGCCCGTACCCATACACAGGTACAGCACAGCATCCAATCATCAGTAAACAGAACAGTAAACCAGATATATTCAATTGCAAGGGCTAATAAATGGGACTATTTTATTACCCTTACGATAGACCCAAAGAAACTGGACAATACCGATTTTAACCTTGTATCTGAAAAACTGAACATCTGGACAAACAATCTAAAAAAACGTTATGCCCCAGATTTAAAGTATATCCTTGTCCCAGAACTTCATAAGGATAAAACAAAATGGCATTTCCACGGACTCTTTGCAGATATTGGACAAATGCCCCTTGCATTTTCTGGCAAGACCTGCATTGGAAAATTTGTCTATGACTATGCAAAAAAGCCCTATGCAACAAAAATATTTAATCTCCCCTTATGGAAATACGGATTTTCTACAGCAACAAAAATAAACGACTCAAGTAAAGCAAGTTCTTACATAACCAAATACATTACAAAAGATATATCCCATATCTTACAAAACCAACACAGATACTTAGCAAGTCAGAATACCGACAGACCAATAGAAAAGGTTTACAATGTCGATTATGACGAACTTGCAAGAATCTACAGTAAGTATCTATCTGATGTAAGTTATATTACAGATGTAAAAGTCCCTATGGCGAATCAAGAAATATTATACATGGAATTTAACAAGACCGTTAAACCAGAAGAAACAACCATTAACTACAAGCTTTTTGAACCAAAACAAGAACAAAAAGAAAAAATTGATTTCGAAAAGGAAATACAGGAGTCCAAAAAACGCTTGCAAGAGGATGCAGAACGAATCAAGAAAACTGTACACTTTAGCAATAAAAAGCTTTCGGCAGCAGAACACCTGCAACAGCTTCGAGCCTTAAAGAAAATGCTTGCAGAAAATCCCGAACTCAAAAAACTTTATTCCGATATAAACATTGATTTCCAGATTTTAAGAACCAAAAAACAAATGTATGACGAAATGGAGAAAAACGAACATGAACAAACTGGATTACCTTCTGATGGATTTATCCCTGTTTCTGAAAGTCCATTTTCTTAAATTCCTTTATTATTTTATGTTCCGTGACTGCAAACAGTGCAAGTCTTTCTGTCTCACCTGTAAACAGTTTGACGAATGCACAAAATCAGTAAAACAGACATACAAATTAAAACACCTAAAAGAAAATGAACACAGTCAGCAATAACAAATCAGACCAAAACAGTATACTTAGTTCACACGTGTGAACTGAATATCAAACACTTAACACAGCACAACAACAAACTAAGAAAATAAATTAAAATATCCCTGTCAATGATTGAGAATCAACAACGCCTGTCATTGACAGGGATATTTTAATTTATTATCATCCCCCAGTTAAAGGGGGAAAGTATCACATGAGAAAATATTTTAAGGAATACGAACGTTACCAATTAGAACTCTTACTAAATCAGAAAACACCAGTAAAAGAAATTGCAAAGATACTAAACCGTTCACTTACAACTATCTACAGAGAAATAAAACTGGGCACAGTTGAACTAATAGATTCAAACCTAAAACCATACAAAAAATACTGTGCTGACAGAGGGCAGCAGATACAGGACGAACGTTCCCACAACAAGGGAAAAGACCTTAAAATAGGAAATGATCTCGAACTTATCAAGTTCTTAGAATCCATGATTCTGGAAAAGAAATACAGCCCTGTGGCAATCCTTGCGCACATTCAAAAGAATAACTTAGAGTTTAAAACAAAAGTATGCTTCAAAACAATCTATAATTACGTCCACAGTGGCTTACTTCTAAACGTAACCGCAAGCAATCTCCCCATGCCACGTAAAAAGAAAGAAAAAGCCACAGAAAAGAAACGCAACGCAAGAAATCACAACCACACGTCTATAGAAACAAGACCAAAAGAAATCTACGAACGCTTAGAGTATGGTCACTGGGAACTTGATACAGTAGAATCTGGAAAAGGTGATAAAACCTGCCTTTTCGTATTCACAGAACGCAAAACAAGAGAAGAATTAATTTTCAAGGCAGATGGCAAAAATCAAGCCTGCCTTATAAAAATCTTAGACCGTTTAGAGCGCAATCTTTCAGCCCCAGTATTCAGAGATACATTTAAAACGATAACCTGTGACAATGGTGTGGAGTTTCTGGATATGGATGCAATGGAGAAAAGTTACTATAACAAAGTAATGAAAAGAACAATAATCTATTACTGTCACCCTTACAACGCCTGCGAACGTGGAAGTAACGAAAACGCAAATAAATTAATCCGCCGCTGGATTCCAAAAGGCTCTCATATAAGCACTTTCACAGACAAATATATAAAAGATATTCAAGACTGGATAAACAACTACCCACGGAAACTTTTCAATTATTTATCCTCATACGAATACAAAAAACTGTGTGAGACTATCCCCACACAGCAATAACAATTTAAGCTTGTACGTTACACGTCCAATAGCCTGTCCCATGCCGTATGGCGAGACAAAGAAACTTTTATCAGTTCACACGTGTGAACTGTTACTAGTCCAATAACCAAACACAACAACAACAACAAACTAGGAATACTCACACAGGTATTCCTGTTTCGCATACCCAGAAATAAGCGGTTCCGACCTTTGGGGGCGTGATTTAATAAGTGCGCTTCACCTATTATTAAATCGTGCCCCCATTGGAAGGAACCGCCACCCACACTTTGAACAAATTAACCAATAAATCAATCACATTTTTGTGCAATAGGTAAAATTACAATTATTTTCCGCTTTTCTATTGCAATTTACATTTTTTCTTCTCCGGCTCAGGCAATGGCTCCAGAGGTGCCTGCGCAGACAATCCT
>ERZ791842.157-NODE-157-length-77186-cov-7.73165_pt1 | contig 77186 bp, 75 predicted proteins | sample MGYA00509944_ERZ791842 | MGnify/ENA primary metagenome ERZ791842 (study PRJEB30046, sample SAMN00715263) | human gut metagenome | study: EMG produced TPA metagenomics assembly of the A metagenome-wide association study of gut microbiota in type 2...
CCGCCGGGCGGCAGCAGCTGCAGGCCGCCCCGTTGCCTGCACCCTGCACCGTGCCTTTGACGTCTGCCGGGACCCCTTTGCCGCGCTGGCCGCCGCAAAGGAACTGGGCCTTGCCACCATCCTTACCAGCGGGCAGGCCGCCAGTGCGCCGCAGGGAGCTGAGCTGCTGCGCCAGCTGGTGGAAGCCGCCGGGAGCGATGTGGAAATTCTGGTGGGTGCCGGCGTCTCCGCGGGCAATCTCCCGGCGCTGGCCGCCCAGACCGGTGCCCGGGCGTTCCACCTCTCCGGCAAGCAGGTGCTGGACAGCCGCATGACCTTCCGCCGGGAAGGCGTGCCTATGGGCCTGCCGGGCTTTTCGGAGTTTGAACTGTGGCAGACCAGCGAAACCAATATCCGCGCCGCACGCACAGCGCTGGATGCCCTGTAAAAATCGCCCTCACGCAAAAACGGCCTCTCCTTTCGGAGAGGCCGTTTCTCGTTACAATGCCGGTGCTTCGTTGTCCTCATAACCGACCATCAGGCCGCCCAATTCGGCATAGTAGCTGCACAGGCCGCCGCAGGGGCTCACATCCACCTGCGCCCCCGGGAACACCGCGTGCAGCATCTTTTTCAGCCGGTCGGCGGCGTCAGGGTTGCCGCAGTGGGCAATGTGTACCCGGCCGGAGACAAAACCGCGGCCCTTCATTTCCAGCACGATGCGTTCCAGTGCGCCGTGTTCGCCGCGGGTCTTGCACAGCACCTCCAGCTCCCCCGCCTCACTGGCCTGCCCGATGACCCGGATGCCCAGCATCCGCGCCACAGCAGCTACCGCCGGTTTTACGCGGCCGTTGCGGGCGAGGTTGGCCAGCGATTCCAGCGAGAACAACAGGTGCGTGTGCCGGTGATAGGCCAGAATCTTCTCGGCGGCATCATCAAAGGCACAGCCCGCCTGCACCAGCGCCGCCAGACGCTCGGCCAACAGGCGGCATTCCGGCCCGGCCGACAGGCTGTCCAGCACGAACACGCGGGCACCTTCGTGCTCCTGCTGGTATTCCTCGGCGGCCAGCTGGGCCGCGTTATAGCTGCCGGACAGCGTGCCCGTGATGGTGACCACGAACACTTCCTCCGCGCCCTCGTAGGCCGCCAGCCAGTCGGCCACATTGGGGCAGGATGTGCCGGTCTTGCCCTTATAGCTGCGCAGGGTCTGGGCCATACCGACCGCATCCAGTTCTGCCGTGTCCAGATATTCCCCATCGTCGGTCACGATTTTCAACGGTACACAGGCAAAGTCCACCCCGCTGAGGGTATACAGGTTGGAGGAAGAGTCCACAACGATCTTGGTTTTCATACAGTACATCTCCAGTTTTATCGTTCAGCGGCGGACAGCCCGCCGGGCTTATTCGGTTTCTTGTGGACATCTTATCAGTTTTTTTAAAACCTGTCAAGCCGTTTTCATCATTTGATAAAAAGTTTTCATATTCCCGTTGACCGCTTCCATTTTTTGCGTTATACTGAAAACCAAAAGCCCCCCTCACCCGCTGAACAGAAAGCATGATCCACTATGAACAATGAAACCAAGCGCCGCGTTGCGGCCTGCGCCGCCGGGTTTGCCCTGCCCCGGTACCGCGACCTCCCTGCCGTAGGGCTGTATCTGGACCAGACCGTGCAATATGTCAACGCCTGCTTCCGCACCTTTTGCGGGGTAGAGCTCACCCCGTCCATGGTGAGCAACTACGTCAAAAAAGGCATTCTGAGCCACCCGGTCAAAAAGAAATACACCCGTGACCAGATCGCTTCCCTGCTGTACATCGTAGTCTCCAAAACAGTCCTCTCGATGGAAAATATCGACACCCTGTTCAAAATGCAGAAGGCCTATTGTTCCGCCGGGGCCGCCTACGACACCTTCTGTGAGGAGCTGGAGCGCTGCCTGCCGTTCGTGTTCGGCTGTACCCGTGCCCTGCCTGACCCGGACCCGGATGCCGCCGACGAAAAGCTGCTACTGCGCAGCACCATTCTGGCCGCTGCCAACAAGATGTATCTGGACTGCTGCTTTGACGCTTTGCGGCAAGAGCAGGCCCTGTGGGAGGATATTTTGCCGGACCTGGCATAACAAAAACGGGAGACAGCATCAACGCTGTCTCCCGTTTTTGTTATTTTGCGATTCGTCCTTCTGCCTTGCCGGACGAGATGTAATGCTCGTAGTATTTCACGTTATCGTCGCCAAATGCGGCCACGAGATCGGGGTTGTTTGCCTTGTATGTGTTCAAATTGAACTCGCTGCTTCCCTGCCGACCTTCTTTCATGCCGTTGGTCACAAAGTGTTCAAACAGTGCTTTCTGGTTTGCACCGAATGCATCTGCAAGATCCGGGTTAAGTTTCAGGTAATCCTGATAATTGTAGACGGCCTGATACTGGGCAAGTTGCTGGGCAAACGGCGGGTTCTGGAAACTCATCGTACGGTATTTAGAACCTACGTTTGAGAGCGTTTCTGTGCTTCCGTCCATGTAAATCAGTTCCACTTTGTCTACTGCGAGATAATCAATCGACCAGTCTCTCCACCATATATCTGGGAATTCAGAATCATCATAATTATACATCGCATTCTGAACTTCATCTTCACTTAAATATATGTAACTTTCAGGATTGCTTTCGTCCGGTTTCACAAAGAAATTCCCGTATACGTCTTGATATACCCACTGAGCATTATCGCCGATGGCAACTTTATATGGAGCCATTCGGTAATACTTAAACGGGCTATCCTCCGCTGCATTATCCTGCGCTTTCAGCTCATAATTATTATTTCGTTCCACATAAAACGGCTCCAATGGTCCTACCATCGTCAGGATTTTTGTCGGCGACATTGATGTTTTATCGTCCACACGATTGTATGCCGTCACATACCATCTCGCATACTTAATTGTTTTGTTACCATTCACACGGAAGCATATAACCGGGTTTGTCACCATAGCGCCATTCCATGCGGCATCTAAGCTCATCAATTCTATGCTTGGCTTCTTTGCTGCAAACGCTGTTCCGCAAAGACATGCACATAATATTGCCACTGTGCAAAAGAATGCTACAATTTTTCGTTTCATAACAATTCCTCCTTTACTCAACACAAGACAACCCTTCTAATTGCAGTATAGCGTTTCTTTTTCTATGTTTCAAGTAAAAATTCAGCAAAAAAGCCTGTGCACCGCACCGAAAATCAGATTGATGCACAGGCTTTTCATACAGTTTAAACTGTCAGGGATCAGGTGTCCTGCAGCTCGCCGCGGCTGGCGGCCTTGAGGTAGGCAAAGATGAAGCCATCCAGGTCGCCGTCCATCACGGCGTCCACATTGCCGGTCTCGTAGTTGGTGCGGTGATCCTTGACCATGGTGTAGGGCATGAACACATAGCTGCGGATCTGGTGGCCCCAGGCGATCTCGTTCTGCACGCCCTTGATGTCGTCGATCTTGTCCATGTGCTGCTGCTTGGCGATCTGGTACAGCTTAGCCTTCAGCATTTCCATGGCGTAGTCACGGTTCTGGAACTGGCTGCGCTGGGTCTGGCAGTTGACCACGATGCCGGTGGGCTTGTGGATCAGACGCACTGCGGAAGAAGTCTTGTTGATGTGCTGGCCGCCGGCACCGGAAGAACGGTACACCTGCATTTCGATGTCCTCGGGGCGGATGTCCACCTGGATGGTGTTGTCCAGCTCGGGCATCACTTCCAGCGAAGCAAAGCTGGTCTGGCGGCGGGCATTGGCGTCAAAGGGCGACACGCGCACCAGGCGGTGCACGCCGTTCTCGCTCTTGAGCAGGCCGTAGGCGTTGGCGCCCTTGACCATCATGGAAGCGCTCTTCAGGCCGGCTTCGTCGCCGTCCTGATAGTCCAGCACCTCTACGGTCATGCCGTGGGCCACGGCCCACTTGTTGTACATGCGGTACAGCATCTCGGCCCAGTCCTGTGCTTCGGTGCCGCCGGTACCGGCGTGGAAGGTGAGGATGGCATTGCTGTGGTCGTACTCGCCGTTCAGCATGGTCATGAGCTGCAGCTCATCCACAGCCTTGCCTACGGCGTTCACAGCCTCTTCGGCTTCGGGGATCATGGCGGGGTCGTACTCCTCGTCCAGCATCTCGATCATGGTCTCGGCGTCATCGTACAGGCCCTGCAGCTTTTCAAAGCGGCTCAGCTTGCCCTTCAGGTCGCCCACCTCGTCAAACACCTTTTTGCTCAGGTCGGCGTCATCATAAAAGCCGGGGCGGGACATGGTGTGCTCCAGCTCCTGCACACGCTTGCGGGAAGCCTCGATGGCCAGAGCCTCTTCCAGGTCCTTGACCGCCTTGGCATAATCGGCAAGCTGCACTTTCAGTTCGTCAATGGTGATCATTCTCTTGTTCCTCTCGTTCCGGGTTGGATCTACATTTAGGGAAGCGGTCTTTCGGGGTGACCCAAAAGACACAGTTTATACACAGATACTTCATTAGTATACCGAGAATCTGTGGTAAAGTAAAGAGGAAAAACGGTTGATCTGCTGGAATTTTGAAGAATTTCACCTTTTCTTTTGCTGGGTGGGAGAGTATAATACCAGTATGAACCTTATCACTGGAGGAAAACATGCCGAAATATTATGGCTGTCCCTGCGAGGGCTGCGGTGAGCCGCTGACCCTGAAAGATGACATCGTGGTCTGTCCGGACTGCGGTGCCCCCTATCACCGTACCTGCTACGAAAAGCTGGGCCGCTGCATCCACAGCCCCGCCCATGCGGCCGGGTACGAGTGGCATTTCCCGTATCAGGATGCCGAACTGCGCACCTGCCCCAGCTGCGGGGAGCGCACGCTGCGCAGCGAAGAGATCTGCCGCTGCTGCGGCGCTGCCCTGCCCCCGGAGACGGAAGCGGATGAGCAGCTCAATGACCGCAAAGCCGCACAGGACGAGCAGCACGGCGGCTTTGACTACGAGCGCTTTTACCGCCAGTACGAGCAGCAGACCATGGACCCGCTGCACCGCAACCTGCAGGCCGCTTTCGGGAAGGATGAGCTGATCGACGGCATCCCCAGCAGCGACTGGATGACCTACATCGGCACGGCCGCCCCGGCCTACCTGAACGATTACAGCCGGATGCAGCTGCAGCACACCAAAATTTCGCTGAGCTTTTCGGCGCTGCTGTTCGGGCCGTTCTACTTCTTTTACCGCAAGGCCTGGAAGCCCGCGTTTGCCTTTCTGGCCGCAGAATTGCTGCTGTTCGTGCCCACGCTGCTGCAGATGATGCAGATCACCGGCAGCTCGCTGTCTTTGGGCCTGAGCGATTCCACCTATGTGGTGCTGGGCCGCGTGGTGTCGTTGGCCAGCTTTGCGCTCATGCTGGCGCGCGGCATGTTTGCCAAGTGGTTCTACCGCAAGAGCGCGGCGGAGCACATCCGGCGCATCCGCGCGGAGTTCCCGGACGATGCCCAGCGCAGCGTGGTGCTTTCGGCACAGGGCGGTGTGAGCTGGGGTGCTGTGCTGGGGTCGCTCCTGCTGCTGATGGTGTTCGGTGCCTGCTGCAGCATGCTGCTGGGCCCCAATCTGGATGTTCTGCTGAACGCTCTCTCCTGATGCGATTTATAAAGGAGTTTTTATCATGAAAAAGGTAACCAAAGCTGTGATCCCCGCTGCCGGTCTTGGCACCCGTGTGCTGCCGGCCACCAAAGCCATGCCCAAGGGCATGCTGCCCATCGTGGACAAGCCCGCCATCCAGTATCTGGTGGAAGAGGCCGTGCGTTCCGGCATCACCGACATCCTGATCATTCTGGGCCGCAACCAGAGCGTGATTGAGGACCATTTTGACCGCAGCCCGGAGCTGGAAGAGAAGCTGGCCGCCCCCGGCAAGGAAAAGATGCTGGAGGAATGCCTTGGCATCTCCAATTTGGCCAACATCTATTTTGTACGCCAGAAGCAGACGCTGGGTCTGGGCCATGCCGTGAGCATGGCAAAGCCCTTTACCGGGGATGACCCCTTTGTGGTGATCTACGGCGATGATGTGATCTGGGGCGAGGACCCCGTGTGTGCTCAGCTGATCCGCGCCTACGAGGAGTTCGGCCGTCCGGCAGCCGGTGTTTCCGCTGTGCCCTGGGCCGATGTGAGCCGCTACTGCAGCTTAAAGACCACCCCCATCCACGACAACTATTTCTTTGTGGATGACATGATCGAGAAGCCCAAAAAGGGTCAGGAGTTCAGCAATTATTCCATCCTGGGCCGCGTGCTGCTCACCCCGGAGATCTACGACCTGCTGGCCCACACCAAACCCGGTGCCGGCGGTGAGATCCAGCTGACCGACGCCATGGCCGAGTACGCCCGCAATTACGGCGGCATGACGGCCGTGGAGTTTACCGGCAAGCACTACGACATGGGCAACAAGCTCAAAGTGGTAGAGGCTCAGGTGGAGCTGGCCCTGCAGCACCCGGAGATCGGTGAGGACTTCCGGGCCTACCTGAAGGAGTTCTGCAAGACGCTGTAAAATAAAATGATAATGAAAACACCCCGGAGGCTTTCGCTTTTCCGGGGTGTTTTTCTATGCTGCCGCAGTGTCCTTCATGCGCCGCAGCGCACATCATTTTTGCGAAGCAAAACATCATTTGCGCAGCAGCATCATTTATTTTGCCTGACTGGGATGCGGCACGGGCGGGTGCTTGGTGAACATCGCCTTGAGTGCCAGCGGGGTGGCCACGCTGGACACCACGATCAACAGGATCACGGCGGTAAAGTAGACCGGGTCTACCACGCCGATGGCAAGACCCTTCTGCGCCACGATCAGTGCCACCTCGCCGCGAGTCATCATGCCGACACCAACCTTCAGGGAGTCGCCCCAGTTGAAGCGGCAGACCTTGGCAGCCAGACCGCAGCCGATGATCTTGGTGATCAGTGCCACAATCACAAAGCAGACGCAGAACAGCAGGATCTCCGGGGTCAGGCCGCTGATATCGGTCTTAAGGCCGATGGAGGCAAAGAAGATCGGTGCAAAGATGATATAGTTGCTGATATCCACCCGGCGTTCCACATAGGGTGCGTCATTCATGGTGCACAGCACGATGCCGGCAATGTAGGCACCGGTAATATCGGCAATGCCAAAGTAGGCCTCGGCCACATAGGCCATGCCAAAGCAGAAGGCCAGGCTCACGATGGTGATACGCTGGGTGTGAGGGTTGCGCCGATCCAGCCACTTCATGGCGTAATGGACCACCAGGCCCACACCCACAGCGGTGGCAAAGAACAGCAGGGTGTTGAACAGCACCTTGCCCAGACCCGTACCGGTGCCGCTGCTGGCACCCAGCACACAGGTAAGCACCACGATACCCATCACATCGTCAATAACAGCTGCACTGACGATGGTGGTGCCCAGAAAGCTCTTCAGGTGGCCCAGCTCCTGCAGGGTGGCCACCGTGATGGACACGCTGGTAGCGGTCATAATGGTGCCAATGAACAGAGCCCTGTAAAACTCCGGGCTGCCCACTGCTGCAAAGCCGTAGAAAGCACCATATAATAAGGTGCCTCCCACCAGGGGCACAGCCACACCCACGGCGGCGATCAGGGTGGCGATGGGGCCTGCCTTGATCAGTTCCTTCAGGTTGGTGCCCAGGCCCGTGGTGAACATCAGCAGCACCACGCCGATCTCGGCGAAGGTGGCAATGGAGTCACTGGTCTGCACCAGGTTGAGCACACAGGGGCCGATGACAAGACCTGCCAGGATCTCGCCCACCACCTGCGGAGCCTTGCACTTGCGTGCTACCAGCCCAAAAAACTTTGCACTCAGGATGATGATTGCCAGATTGCGGAATATCGAGTACATAGATACGCTCCTTTTCCGATTTTTTAAATTTCCCACTTTCCTGCCGCCGCAGCACTTTGTTCCACGGTATCATCAGAAAGCGACTATATTATAGTCCCCTATGGCAAAAAAAGCAAAGGATTTTTTTCAGCACTTTTTTCATCCAAGGGCTTGACAGACGCCGCCGGACTTGCTATAATAAATTGCTGTCTGAACAGACACGCCGCACACAGCCGCAACGCCGCAGCTGTGTGTACCCTTGGTCTTGTGATTGCAAGACCCTTAAGTCCAAAAGGAGGTGCTACAAAAATGGCAAAGTACGAAACCATGCTGATTACCAGCGCCGCTCTCGACGAGGAGGCTACCGCCGCTCTGGTTGGTAAGTTCAAGACCCTGATCGAGGCTAACGGTACGATCGATTCCATCGACGAGTGGGGCAAGCGCCGTCTGGCCTACCCCATCAACGACGAGGAGGAAGGCGTCTACACCGTGATCAACTTCACCAGCGAGCCCAGCTTCCCCGCTGAGCTGGACCGTGTGTACAAGATCACCGAAGGCGTTATGCGCAGCCTGATCATTGCTCACGAGGAGTAATCCTTTCGTGATGAAAAAGGAGTCCGTACTATGTTGAATGTTGTTGCCATCATGGGCCGCCTTGTGGCGGACCCTGAACTGCGCACCACGCCCCAGGGCATCAATGTGTGCAGTTTCCGCATCGCCTGCGACCGCAATTTTGCACGTCAGGGCGAGCAGCGTCAGGCCGATTTCATTGATATCGTCGCTTGGCGTTCGCAGGCCGAGTTTGTGAGCAAGTATTTCCAGAAAGGCAGTCTGATCGCCATTGACGGCAGCATCCAGACCCGCCAGTATCAGGACAAGAACGGCAACAACCGCACGGCTTTTGAGATCGTGGCCAACAACATCAACTTTGCAGGCCCCAAGAACAGCAATGCAGGCGGCGGAGCAAATTATCAGAATTCTGCTCCGTCCTACCAGAACGCAGCCCCTGCCCGCCCGGCCGCTGTGGAGGCAGCTCCCAGCTATTCCGCCGGCAATGCCGATGACTTTGCCGTCATCGACGACAGCGACGACCTGCCGTTCTGACCCGAAACGGTCCATCCGTTAAAAATCCAATAGGAGGTAATAAGCAATGGCTTTTGAAAGAACCGAAGGCTCTCGCCCCGCACGCCCCATGCGTCGCGGCCGCAAGAAGGTTTGCAGCTTCTGTGTCGATCGCATCGACACCATCGATTACAAGGACGTGCCCCGTCTGCGTAAGTACGTCTCTGAGCGTGCAAAGATCATTCCCCGCCGTGTGACCGGCACTTGCGCTTATCATCAGCGCGCACTGACCATCGCCATCAAGCGTGCTCGTCACGTTGCTCTGATGCCCTACGTCAGCGACTAATCTTTAAAACATCAACCCAATCAAAATAATCAGCAATCAGCAAAGGCTCTTTCCCGATGACAAGGGAAAGAGCCTTTTTTCTGCCTTCGCGCATAAAAAGAGACGGGCACTCCCCTTTCCGGGGTGCCCGTCCCATCGCTTTGTCTTCCGGTTTTGCGGCAGGCGGTTACTCGAACAGTTTCTGGAACAGTTTCTGGAACAGGCCGCCCAGGCCGAAGAAGGAATCTGCTTTCTTCTTTTTCTGTGCACCGACGGAGCCGGTGTACACTTTGCAAGAAGCGCAGCGGCCTTCGGCGGAGGTCGCCGTGATCACGGCCTGACCGTCGCCCACGGCGGTGACATTGCCGTTAGCGTCCACCACAGCGGCGGCGGTGTTGCTGCTGGTCCATGTGATGGGCACGGTCTCCGGGTTCGCCACCGCCACCTTTGCGCGGAGCGCGCCCTGTGCGCCGATGCTTTCCAGATACATGCAGGACTTGTTCAGAGTCACGCGGCCGATGTTGTTCTGGACCGTGACCGTGCAGGACAGCGTGCCGCTGCGGTAGGTGGTGGCATAGATGGTGGCGGTGCCCTCCTGATACGCGGTAAGGTTGCCGTTGCGGTCAACGGAGACAACGGCAGGGTTGGAGCTGCGCCACTGGAGCACATCATCATAGCCGTTCCTGCTCTTCAGATACAGCTGGCTGCGGGGCTGGGGGTTGTTGTACTCGATCTCCATCGAGAGAACGCTTGTGTTCAGCTGGCTGGCCTCATCGACGTAGACTATGCAGCTGCCGACAGAGCCGCCAGCTGAGCGGGCAGTGATGATGGCCGTGCCCTGACTCCAGCCGGTCACGCAGCCATTGCCGTCCACAGTGGCAACGCTGGCGTTGCTGCTGGTCCAGGTGATGCGGCTGGACTGGTCTTCCACATACAGCACCTTGAGGTATTGGCTGGTGCTGCTGCTTCCGGGCTGAATGGTCAGATACAGCTCGTCCTGATCCAGACGGATGTAGCCGTAAGTATCATCGTAGCTGATATAGCCGTCGCCATCGTAATAATAGTAGTCGTTTGCCTGCCCCAGTACTTCCGGGGCGGCCTGATCCGGCGCAAGCGCCGAAGCTGCCTGCGGCGCGGCGATCAGCACCCCGCAGGCGAGGGCTGCAGCCGCAAGGGGAAGCAGTTTTTTCCGTTTCATGAGCAGATTCCTTTCCGTGCATCGTCCAATAAAAGTGGCGGCACGTTCAATATTCCTGATACTAGGATACACCCTGGAAGGATTCTTTTCCAGTTCTTTTCTATATATAATTTGTATTTTGTAACAAATAACAGAAGCAGGTGTCGAAAACCGTCATTCTGACACAACGTTCCCCTGCTGCTCTTCCCCGTTCCCGCTCGTAATGCAGCCAGAGGCTGACGATTTTTATGGTCTGTTCTTCTTCACAGACCTGATACACCAACCGATGCTGTAAGTGTACGTTCTTTGCAATGTCAACTGCGTTTTGCCGCTGATTTTTCCTCTCTTTCTCCCCTCTTTCAACCGGGAACGCTCCCGCAAAAAGTTACAAAGCGGTACGGTTTTGCCGGTAGTTTCTGACCGTTCCCGGGAATTTGCGGGAAGTCCAGTGCGTTTTGCTCTGCTGGCAAATCAATCTGCACAAAAACAGGTCGGGAGCATGTACAGATTGCACGAAACTGTTTTTTCATTCTTGATTTTTTATACGGAATGTGCCATACTATAGCCACTGGAAACGTTCCCGACAACGTTTCCGATAGTTCTTTCAGAGATGAGGGATTCCGGCAATGGGCAACATGACGATCAAAGATATCGCACGGATCAGCGGCTGTTCCGTCAGCACGATCTCCCGTGTGATCAACGATCGCCCGGATGTCCGGCCGGAGACCAAGGAACGAGTCCTGGAGGTAATGCGGGAAGCAGGCTTTGTGCCCAACACCAACGCACGGCAGCTCAAGATCCAGCAGTCGCGCAGCCTGGTGTTCGTGGTCAAAGGCACCCGCAACATCTTCTTCTCCGACTTTCTTGTGCAGCTGCAGCGGGCCGCCACCCTTTACGGGTACAACGGCATCGTCTCCTATCTGGACGAGAATGCCAACGAGATCGACGCCGCTGAAAAGATCCTGCGCGAGATCAAACCCAAAGGCATGATCTTCCTGGGCGGCAGCGTTGCAAACTTCCAGAAAGGATTTGCCAACATCAGCGTCCCTTCGGTGCTGGCCACCCTCGTGTCGGACGAGCTGGACTTTCCCAACCTGTCCATGGTGGGCGTGGATGACCGGGCAGCCGCCTATCAGGCAGTGTCCTACCTCATCCAGCAGGGCCACCGCAAAATCGCCGTGCTGGGCGGCCCGGCCACGAGCCACCCCAGCATGATGCGCCGTCAGGGTGCGCAGCAAGCCATGGAGGATGCGGGCATTCGCTTCGAGGACAAGCTCTACGGCCTGTCCAACTACGATTTCGAGTCCGCGTATCACGCCATGAATGGGCTTCTGGCCCGCCGGGCTGAGTTCACTGCCCTGTTTGCCATGAGCGATGTGATCGCCTTTGGTGCCATCCGGGCGCTGGTGAGCGCTGGGCTCCGGGTGCCGGAGGATGTGTCGGTCATCGGCTTTGATGGCATTACGATGTCCCGCTACTGTGTGCCTGTGATGACCACCATCGTACAGCCCAGCGAGCAGATCGCCCTGCAGAGCATTGAGCTGCTGGTGCGGCAGATCGAGCACGGCACCCCCGCTCAGACCGTGACGCTGCAGCCGGAGCTGCAGCAGGGCGAGAGCGTAAGGGCCCTCTGAATTTTGTATTCCCTCCGTCGAAGGACGGAGAGTATATAGTTGATCTTTAATTTTAATAAGAAGGAGAACTTATTATGAAAAAGATGATCACTCGTCGTAACTTCCTGAAGGCCGCTGGCGTTTCCGCCGCTGCTCTGGGTCTGGCTGCCTGCGGCGGTTCTTCCAGCAGCACCGCTTCCTCTGCCGCCGGTTCTACCGCTGCTTCCAGCACCGCTGCAAAGGCAGACGGCAAGGTCTACTACCTGAACTTCAAGCCCGAGCAGGATCAGGCTTGGCAGGATCTGGCTAAGGTCTACACCGAGGAGACCGGCGTGCCCGTGACCGTGGTCACCGCTGCTTCCGGCCAGTACGAGACCACCCTGATGAGCGAGATGGAGAAGAGCGAGGCTCCCACCCTGTTCCAGGTGAACGGCCCTGTGGGTCTGGCCAACTGGAAGGATTACTGCTACGACCTGTCCGGCAGCCAGCTGTACGGTGAGCTGACCAGCGATTCCTTCGCACTGAAGGATGGCGACGCCGTTGCCGCGATCGCCTACGTTATCGAGACCTACGGCATCATCTACAACAAGGAGCTGCTGACCGCCGCTGGCTATACCCAGGACGACATCAAGGGCTTTGACGATCTGAAGAAGGTCGCTGACGACATCCAGGCTCGCAAGGCTGAGCTGGGCGTGGACGGTGCCTTTACCTCCGCCGGTATGGATGGTTCTTCCGACTGGCGTTTCAAGACCCATCTGGCCAACCTGCCCATCTACTACGAGTACAAGGCTGACGGCATCGGCTCCACCGACGCCATCAAGGGCACCTATCTGGACAACTACAAGCAGATCTGGGACCTGTACATCACCGACTCCACCTGCGACCCCAAGCTGCTGGCTTCCAAGACCGGCAACGACGCTGTGGCGGAATTCGTGGACAAGAAGGCTGTGTTCTATCAGAACGGCACTTGGGCTTACGGCGATGTTTCCAGCCTGGGTGACGACAACCTGGGCATGCTGCCCATCTACATCGGCGTAGAGGGCGAAGAGAACCAGGGCCTGTGCACCGGTTCCGAGAACTTCTGGTGTGTCAACAACGCCGCTTCTGAGGCCGACATCCAGGCTACGCTGGACTTCCTGTACTGGTGTGTCACCTCCGACAAGGGCACCAGCGCCATGGCCGACGACATGGGCTTCGTGATCCCCTTCAAGGCTGCCAAGGATTCCACCAACCCCCTGATCGGCATTGCAAACCAGTATGTGGCTGACGGCAAGACCAGTGTGGACTGGTGCTTCTCCACCATGCCTTCCGAGGAGTGGAAGAACGGCGTGGGCAGCGCTCTGACTGCATACGCAGCAGGCACCGGCAAGTGGGACGACGTTGTCACCGCATTTGTGGATGGCTGGGCCAAGGAGTACAAGCTGGCCAACGGCTAAGCCTTTGACCGGAGTTTTCCCTAAGAACTGAACCGGGAGGCGGGCGAAGAAGTTCGCCCGCCTCCCTTCTTTTTTTGACAACCACTCCATCGCAGGAGGTATATCATGCAAAAAGCCATCAGCAAATACTGGCCGGTGTTTGTGCTGCCTACTCTGGTCGCCTTTATCATCGGCTTCATCTGGCCCTTCATCTGGGGCACTTACCTGTCTTTCCAGCGGTTCACCACCGTGAGCAAGACCACCTTCGTGGGCATCCAGAACTACATTTCGGTATTCCAGGATTCCACCTTCCTCCATGCCTTTGGCTTTACGGCGGTCTTTACTGTGGTGAGCACCGTGCTCATCAACGTGTGTGCCTTTGCCATTGCTCTGGTGCTCACCCGCGGCATCAAGGGCACCAACCTGTTCCGTACCGTGTACTTCATGCCCAACCTGATCGGCGGCATCCTGCTGGGCTACATCTGGCAGATCCTGCTCAACGGCGTGCTGGCCAACCTGCAGAAGCCCCTGCTGGCACTGGATGCCAAGGCTGGTTTCATCGGTCTGGTCATCCTGATGTGCTGGCAGCAGATCGGTTACATGATGATCATCTATGTGGCCGGCCTGCAGAGCGTGCCCGGCGACCTGATCGAGGCCGCCAAGATCGACGGTGCCAACGACCGCGAGATCCTGTTCAAGATCAAGATCCCCATGGTCATGCCCAGTGTGACCATCTGCACCTTCCTCACCCTGACCAACAGCTTCAAGCTGTTTGACCAGAACGTGGCCCTGACCGCCGGTGAACCCGCCAACGCCAGTGAAATGCTGGCCCTGAACATCTACAACACCTTCTACGGCCGCTCCGGTGCCCAGTGGAAGGGCATTGGTCAGGCAAAGGCTGTGGTGTTCTTCCTGATCGTGGTGGTCATCTCGCTCATCCAGCTCCACTTTACCCGCTCCAAGGAGGTGCAGCAGTAATGCCTAAACAGAAAAAGATGTGGGATAACATCCTCACCGTCATCATGAGTGTGCTGTGCCTGCTGTGGATCTACCCCATCGTGCTGATCCTGCTGAACAGCCTGAAAAAAGAGGGCACCTTTACCACCTCCACGGTGTTCCAGCTGCCCACGAAGGAGACCTTTGTGGGCCTGTCCAACTACGTTTACGGCGTGACCAAGATGGGCTTTCTGTCCAGCCTGGGCTACAGCCTTCTGATCACCATTACCAGTGTGTTCCTGATCCTGCTGTGCTGCTCCATGACCGGCTGGTACCTCACCCGCGTGAACAACAAGCTGAGCAAGTTCATGAACCTGCTGATCGTGTTCTCCATGGTCGTGCCCTTCCAGATGGTCATGTTCACCCTGTCTAAGACTGCTGACCAGCTGAAGCTGAACACCCCCTGGAACATCTGCATCATCTACCTGGGCTTCGGTGCCGGTCTGGCCGTGTTCATGTTCACCGGCTTTATGAAGAGCGTGCCCATGGAGATTGAGGAAGCCGCCATGATCGACGGCTGCAACCCCATCCAGATCTTCTTTAAGGTCGTGTTCCCCATCCTGAAGCCTACCATGATCTCCACTGCCATTCTGGAGACTATGTGGGTGTGGAACGACTACCTGCTGCCCACCCTGGTTCTGGACATCAAGAAGTACCGCACCATCCCCATGGCCATCCAATACTTCCGCGGTGGCTACGGTCGTGTGGAGCTGGCCCCCATGATGGCCTGCATCATCATTGCCATCATCCCCATCATCATCCTGTATATGACCTGCCAGAAGTACATCATCGAGGGCGTCGTGGCAGGTGCTGTCAAGGGCTAAGGAGGTGCGCACCATGCGTGCAAGCGGCATTCTGATGCCCGTGTTCAGCCTGCCGGGGCCCTTTGGCATCGGCACGCTGGGCAAAGAGGCCTTCGCATTTGTCGATTTCCTCGCCGAGGCAAAACAGACCTACTGGCAGATTTTGCCCATCGGCCCCACCGGCTACGGTGACAGCCCTTACCAGAGTTTTTCCGCCTTCGCCGGCAACCCCTACTTCATTGACTACCGCCTGCTGGCCGACACCGGTCTGCTGACGGCCGATGAAGTGCCCGCCGCACGGCCTGTAGGCCCCATCGACTACGGCGCACTGTACAACGAGCGGCCTGTGATCCTGAAAAAGGCAGCCGACCGCCTGCTGGCAGCCCCCTCCCCCGCCTATGAAGCCTTCTGCGAGGCGCAGAGCTTCTGGCTGGAGGATTACGCCCTGTTTATGGCTGTCAAGGCCGAACAGGGGCAGGCAGGCCTTGCCGACTGGCCGGATGACCTGCGCTGCCGCAAACCGGAAGCCATTGCTGCCGCAAAACAGCGTCTCGCCGGTGCGGTGGATTACTACAAGGCGGTGCAATTCTTCTTCTACACTCAGTGGAACGCCCTGAAGGCTTACGCCAACGGCAAGGGCGTCCGCCTGGTGGGCGATATTCCCATCTATGTCAGCCCGGATTCCAGTGACCTGTGGACCCACCCGGAGCTGTTCCAGACCGACGGAGAAATGCATCTGACCCAGGTGGCCGGATGCCCGCCGGACGCCTTTGCAGCAGACGGCCAGCTGTGGGGCAACCCCCTGTATGACTGGCCCACGCACAAAGCCACCGGCTTTGCCTGGTGGAAACGCCGGATGCAGCACGCCACCTCCATTTACGATGTGGTGCGCATCGACCATTTCCGCGGTTTTGAGAGCTACTACTCCATCCCCGCCGGAAACAAGACCGCAGCGGGCGGCCACTGGGAAAAGGGCCCGGACCGTGATTTTATCCACACCATGCACGAAGCTTTGGGCGAAGGCGGCATCATTGCCGAGGACCTGGGCTACCTGACCCCGGAGGTCAAGGCCATGCTGGCAGAGAGCGGCTACCCCGGCATGAAGATCATGCAGTTTGCCTTTGACAGCCGGGAGTCCGGCAATTACCTGCCTCATACCTACCCCCGCAACAGCGTGGTGTACACCGGCACCCATGACAACGTGACCACCGAAGGCTGGCGCACCAATGCCAGCCCGGAAGATGTGGCCTATGCCTGCCGCTACCTGCGCTGCAAGCCGGAGGATCTGACCGAGGCCATGATCTGCGCCTGCCTTGCCAGTGTGTCGGACATGGCGATTATTCCGCTGGCCGACTGGCTGCATCTGGGCAGTGAGGCCCGCATCAACACCCCCAGTACCCAGGGTGCCAACTGGCAGTGGCGGCTCGGCAGCCCTATGCCCGGCAGCCTTGCAGCACACATCGCACAGCTGACTGCACTGTACGAGCGCACCCCCTGCGGCGAATAAGCGTTTTCTCCCCTTTTGGCATCCGCAGCTTCCGGCTGCGGATGCCTTTTTTGCGTTTTTGCGGAACATTTTTTCAGCGGCCGAAAGCGCCGCATTCACACTGTTTCCATCGTCTGTTCGCAGTTATTCTCTTGTCCGTTCACGGTTTGTTCACAAAGGTATCATCTTTTTTTTCGCCGCATCCCTTGTTATTTTTATACAGATATGCTACAATTCAGATAACATATCGTCTGCCTTTGGGCGGATTTCACGAGTGAAAGGAGCCTTTCCATTATGGATCATACATATCAGAGCACCATGCTGATGCCCGCCTCCTATGCGGTTCTCTCGGAAGAAGAAATGACCTACCTCGACGGCGGTGCCGACTACAGCTTCAACGTCGGTGACTACACCGTTACCTTACACCCGGAAGTTTTGGTCACCTATGCCATGAATGTGGTGGTGAACGGCGTTTATATGCTGAGCCAGGGTTCCTTCCAGTACTTTATCAATACCTTCAAAGAGGGTCTGTCCGACGGCCTGAGCCTGACCGGTGTGGTCAAACACAATTGGAACCGTATGAATACCTGGAGCCGCGTTGCCACCGTCGGCATGGCAGGACTGGCCGGTTACTACGCTTATGCACAGGTGCGCAGCATGTACCTGTCGCTGAAGAACCTGTTCGGCTCTATGTTTGGCACTACCACGAATACCGACACACAGGATCCTTCCGTGGCCGCAGGTCTGGCCGCCTGAGTGTTTCGGATTTCTGCCTGAAAGGAGTGTTCGTTCATGAAAAAGCTCCAACTGCCTTCGTCGTATGCTGTGCTTTCGGAGGAAGAACAGCGGACCGTTTCGGGCGGCGGTGAACTCAAGGACTCTCTGGACGATTTTTTTGGCAGCCTGCACCTGTATGATTTCACAATGGGCGGAGGACTTATTTCCTTCTCCATCACCTTTGTGCCCATGCTGCTGTTCACGGCTGTCAAAAACACAGTAAGTTTTGCTTACCGCATCTACAACAAGCTGCTGGCATCCTCCATTTTCCGGCTGGGCACCTCGACCTCGGAAACGGTCCAGCATCTTGCAGCCCAGCAGGAGACCAATTCCTTCCCGCTGCGCTGAGTCCATTTGAATCAAAAAATTGAAAAGGGTCTGCTGCAAATTTGCAGCAGACCCTTTTTTGTTGCTTCTGCAGTTACAGCACTTGTCTTGCGCCCTGTTCCCGCAGCCGGAGCACATAGCAGCTGCCCGGGCCGAACACCCGCTCCATGGCGGTATGGTAGCGCTGCAGCAACGTTTCCGGCACATAGGCCTGAATGGTGCCCGCAAAGCCGCCGCCCTGCATCCGCCATGCGCCGCTGCTGCCCTGCAGGATGCTCTGGCTCAACGCAAGCGCCACCGACAGCCCCTGATGCCGGACATCCGTGGCGCAGTACACATTCTGGCACAGTGCAAAGGAGGCGCGCCCGCTTTCCAGCACCATCGCGGCAAAATCGGCAAAGCGTTTTTCCAGCAAAGCCCGGCGCTGGGCCAGCGTGCGGGCATTTTCTTCGTAATAGTGGATTGCACGCAGCACCGCGCGGTCGCCGCAGACGGTACGCAGCCGGGGCAGTGCTGCCCAAAAATCGGTTTCCGGCACCTGACCCAACACTTTGCCGCCCAGGCAGGCCGCCACAGCCTCCATCTCCTGCCGGATGGCCGCGAACTCCCCGGTCAACTCGCTGTGGCTGCCCCGGGTGTCGGTCACGCACAGGGTCATGCCGGGCGGCAGCAGGCCGTCTGCGTGGATCTTTTCCACCTGCGGGGCGGTCGGGTCTGCGAAGTCGGCAAAAATGACGCCGCCCACCGCGCTGGCCAGCTGGTCCAGCTGACCGCTGGGTTTGCCAAAGTAAGTATTCTCCGCATACTGGCAGATGCCGGCCAGTGCCCGGGCATCCAGCCCACAGGCGTACTCCCCGTTCCAGATGCAGGCCATGCCCATCTCAAAGGCCGCAGAGCTGGAAAGGCCGCTGCCCCGCAGCACGTCGCTGGCCGTGTAAGCATCAAAGCCGCCAATAGCCTTTCCCGCCGTACGGAAGCCCTCGGCAATGCCCCGGATCAGGCTGGCCGAGTGGGTGCTCTCCCCTTCCTGCGGCTCTGCCGTAGCCAGGTCGATCACATCCAGCTTGTTGAACCCGCGGGACTTGACCCGCACATAGCCGTCCGTGTTCCGGGCCGCTACCGCCACCAGATCCAGCGTGACCGCCGCCGCCAGCCCGTAGCCATGCTGGTGGTCGGTGTGGTTGCCGCCCAGCTCCGCACGCCCCGGGGCCGAGTACACCTGCACCTGCCGCCCCGGGCCGAAATACAGCTCGAACTGCTCCAGCGCCGCGCAGTACCGCGCCCGCTGCCGGGCCAGTTCCTGCGGGGCGGTGCCGTAAAGCGCGGCAAGGGGCCCGTCCCACCTCCCTGCCGCGATCTGTTCCCTGAGTTGTGCGCTGGTTGCCATCCGCGATCCCTCCCTGAAACATTCAAACAGTGTTTGTAGGTTTGTTAGGTCTATTGTAATGCATCCCTTCTGTTTTTTCAATTTCTATCGAAGAAAAAGCGCGAAATTTGGCGTCCGGCTCAAAGAATAAGATGTACTTTTGTTGAATTTGCAGGCGGTTCTGTGGTATACTGGTCAAAAGACGTGACAACGAGGGAGGTCAAGCCGCCATGGCAGACGTTTACAAGCAATCCTTCAAACAGAACTACACGAACAACATCGAACTTTCCATCTTCAACTGCGGCATTGAGCGCTGCGCCCCGTCCAAGACCTGGGGTCCTGGCATCCGTGACCATTACCTGATCCACCTGGTGCTCTCGGGCAAGGGCGAATTCGAGGTAGGCGGCCGAACCTGGCAAGTCAGCACCGGAGATCTGTTCTTTGCGCGCCCCAGCCAGCTCATCCGCTACACCGCCGATGAGCAGTACCCCTGGGAGTACAGTTGGGTGGGCTTCAACGGTGCCTGCGCCCACAAGCTGGCAGCCCAGCTGCCCTTTACCGACGACGCCCCCGTACACCACACCAGCGACCCGGACGGCATGCGCGCCGCCCTGGCTAACATCTACTCCTCCCGCGGGCTGCAGCCCCAGGACGAGGCCGCCATGGTGGGTTACCTTTATTTGTTCATTGCCGCTCTGATGAAGGAAACCATCGCCGGTAAGCCGCACTCCACCTCGTCCTCCAGCCAGTATGTGCTCAACGCCATCAAATACATCCAGTTCAACTACTCCCACGACATCTCCATTGACGATGTCGCCAAGAGCGTGGGCGTTTCCCGCAGCCACCTGTACCGGGTGTTCATGCTCAATGTGGGCAAAAGCCCCATCGACTACCTCACCGAATACCGCATCAACGAAGCCTGCAAGCTGCTGCGTGCCGGTCACCTTTCCATTGCAGAGGTGGCCGTGTCCGTAGGCTTCTTCGACCAGTTCTATTTTTCGCGGGTGTTCAAGCGCGCCAAGGGCGTACCGCCCAGCAAGTATTTTGCCACCCAGGCAGATGCTGCCCCCGCCGAACCGCAGCCGTGACCCGGCGCATTTCCACTACCAAAGGAGACTATGACCCATGCCCTTACAGAAGAACCAGATCCTGACCCTGCGCATCGAGCGGCTTTCCAGCGACGGCAGCGGTGTGACCCACAGCCCGGACGGCGAGACCGTTTTTGTGCCGGGTGCCGCCCCCGGTGACGAAGCCGATGTGCGCATCGTAAAGGACTGCAAGCGCTACGCCTTTGGCATTCTGGACCATCTGCGCACCCCCTCGCCGGACCGCATTCCGGTGGACTGTGCCGTGGCGGGACCCTGCGGCGGCTGCAGCCTGCGGCATCTGGATTACACTGCCGAGCTGCGTGCCAAGCAGGAGAATGTGACCGATGCCTTCCGCCGCATCGGTGGGCTGGACGTGCCGGTGCTGGACATCTGCCCCTCCCCCGAAGTGGACCGCTACCGCAACAAGGTCCAGTTCCCGGTAGGGCTGGACAAGAACGGTAACCCCTGCATCGGCTTCTACGCCGGGCGCACTCACCGCATCGTGCCCTGCCCGGACTGCAAATTGCAGCCCGGCGTGCTCAACGACATCGGCAATGCACTGTGCAGGTTCTTTGCCGAAAACGGCATCCAGCCTTACAACGAAGAGACCGGCCGGGGCCTGGTACGGCACATCTTCCTGCGGCGGGGCGCGCACCGCGGACAGATCATGGTGTGTCTGGTGTGCACCCGCCCGAACCTCCCCCACGCCGATGCGCTGTGCACCCGTCTGCGGGAGCAGTTTGCGGACATTGCCACCATCCTGCTCAATGTCAACAGCAAAAACACCAACGTGATCCTGGGCACCGAGACCCACACCCTGTACGGGCCGGGCTACATCGAAGATACGCTCTGCGGGGTTCCGGTGCAGCTGGGGCCGCTGTCGTTCTACCAGGTGAACACGCTGGCCGCCGAGCGGCTGTACGGCATTGCCGCACAGTACGCCCAGCTGACCCCGGATGACCTGTTGCTGGACCTCTACTGCGGCATGGGTACCATCGGCCTTTCCATGGTGGACCACTGCCGGGAGCTGGTGGGCGTGGAGATCGTGCCCGAAGCCATCGAGAGCGCCAAGGCCAACGCCGCCCGCATGGGGGATGCTGTGGCCGCAAAGAGCTGCTTCTTCTGTGCCGACGCCGGGCAGGCGGCCACCCGGCTGGCCGCCGAGGGCCTGCACCCGGACGTGGTGATGCTGGACCCGCCCCGCAAGGGCTGCGACGAGGCCACCCTCTCCGCCGTGGTGCGCATGGCTCCCCGCCGGGTGGTCTACGTCAGCTGCAACCCCGCCACCGCCGCCCGCGATGCCGCCTGGCTGGAGCAGAACGGCTACCACACCGAGAAGGTGCAGCCCGTGGATCTGTTCCCCAGGACGAAGCATTGTGAAGCGGTCATTCTTCTAACCAAGGTCCATGTCAACTGACACATCGAAGCGGAAGTAAGCATGGATGAGCTGGATGTGACTGCCGCCGAAAGCAAGGCCGCTTACAAAGAGATTCTGGATTATGTGTGGGAACACCACCTAACAAGCAAATCCCCAGTCTGTGCCACCTGGAATCGGCACAGACTGGGGATTTTTTCAGGTTCTGTAATATCAGATGCCGGCGGCAGCGTTCTGACCGGCAAAGCGGCCGAAGGTGGCGCTGCGGCCTGCGGCGGCACCGGCCATCAGGCAGGGATAGCTGCCGGAGAAGTAGTTGCCGCTCATGTCGCCGATGACGTACAGGCCTGGGATGGCCTTGAAGTCGTGGTCCAGTGCGTGCATGTTGTCGTCGATCTGGATGCCGTCCATGGTGCAGATGAGGTAGCCGCCGGACTGGCGCACACCGTAGAAGGGAGCTTCGCTCAGGGTGGACAGACGGTAGTCCTCCTTACCGTAATCCTCGTCCTCGCCCTTGGCAGCCAGCTCATTGTAGCGATCCACCGTTGCGGTGAAGGTGTCCTTGGGCAGGCCCAGCTTGTCGGCCAGCTCCTCCACGGTGTCGGCCTGCACGATGTAACCCTGGTCCTGCAGATCGGCGTTCATGCCCTCGATGTACTCCATGGGGAACACCGGAGCGGTGCCGTTCACATGCGGGTACAGGCGGCTGCAGCCGTGGGTGGCAAAGCGCTCCACATCCTCGGGGTACTTGCTGTCCCACACAGTGCAGTAGGTGTGGTAGGGCTGGCTGGCTGCAGCGTGCAGCACCAGATCGTAAGGCATGTACTCGTTCATAAAGCGCTCACCGTTCAGGTTCACCTTCAGGAACGGCTGGCTACCCATCCAGAACAGGGCACCGTCGTTGGCTTTGCCGTACTCGCCCACCTGGTCGGGCTTGATAGCACCGCGGTCAAAGATCATGGAGGTGTGGGTCTGGTCCATGATGGCACCGGCCCACAGGCAGGCCTTGATGCCGTCGCCCTTGGCACCGGGCTTGGAATAGTTGATGCAGGTCTGCTCCACGCTCTGGGGCTGCAGGGCGTTCATCATGGTTTCATTGCCGCTGTAGCCGCCGCAGGCCAGAATGACGCCCTTGGATGCATTGTAGCGCACATACTCGTCGTTGGCATTCTTGGCGATCAGGCCGGTGACGCGGTTGCCGTCCTTTTCCAGCTTGACCATGGTGATCTCGTACTGCACTTCCAGACCGTCGGCCTCGGCGTGCTTGAGCACGGCGTCCATGGTCAGCTGCTCGCTGTACTCGTCGCCGTACTGGGTGCTGTGGCCCACGTCCAGCACCTCGTAGTTGTCGTTGTCATGCTTTTCGTCGATCTCGTGGCGGAAGTCGATGCCGCTCTCGGCCAGTACGTCGGTGAACCAGTCGATGGTCTCACCGCTGCGGTCTGCCCACACCTGTGCCAGGCTGCGGCGGGTATAGCCCTGGCTCCAATTGCACAGGTAGCGCACAGCGTCCTTCTTGTTCACGTCATCGCCGTCCTCCTGCTGCTGCTTGGAGCCGCAGGCAGCCAGCGTGTCGCGGATGCCGCTGGCCATGTCGTGGCCGAACTTTTCGATGAGGATGGTCTTGGCACCGGCCTCGGCCGCGGCGGCAGCGGCAAAGCTGCCGGAGGAACCGGCACCCACCACCAGCACCTCACACTCCACGGTCTGCTTGATGTCGCTCTCGGCCACTTCGGGCTCCTCGCCCAGCCAGTCGGCGGTAGAGGCAGTCTCCTCGGTGGTCTGCTCAGCGGGGTTGATGGCACCGCCGCTGGCCTGACGGATGCAGTCGGCCACAGCGTTCTGCACAGCCTTGCTGGTCACGGTGGCACCGGTCACACCGTCGATCTGGCTGGTCTGAGCGTTCATCACCTGCTCGATCAGCTTGTCCTTGGCGGCCTGGCCGATGCTGTCGGTCTCGCCGGACAGGTCCAGCTCCACCTTGGTGATGGTGTTGGCATCAAAGGTAACGGTAGCGGTGATCTCGCTCATGCCCTTGGCAGTGGCGGTGTAGGTGCCGGGGGTGTAGATGCCGGCTGCACCGGAAGATGCAGCAGCGGTGGAGCTGCCGGCTGCATTGCAGGCAGCCAGACCGGCTGCGGTGACGCTGCTCATGGCGGCAGCGGCAGCGATCTTCAGAAAGCCTTTGCGGGAGATCTTTTCCATAATAAGGTTCCTTTCTCTTCTTTTTCTTCGTGCTTTGTTCCAGAATGGCAAAAATGCTTTGCCATTCTTGTTAAAAGTATCACATTTACAACCAAAGAAAAAGAAGTTATAATATCCCTGTAGGTATCAAGAAAAACTTGCGTTTTATTTCTGGAAAGGAACCTCCCATGACCATTCAGCAGCTGCGCTATTTTCTGGCCCTGTGTCAGGACCTGAACTATACCCGCACGGCCGGGCGGATGTATCTGTCCCGGCAGGCGCTGCGCCTCAGCATTGCCGCGCTGGAAAACGAGCTCTGCGGCCCGCTGTTCATCAATGTGCGCAATCACCTTGCCCTGACCGAAAAGGGCCAGCGCTTCCGGGCGCAGGCTGCGCCGGTGGTGGAGCAATTTGACCGGATGTGCGCGCAGGCGTATCAGGATATCCGGTCCCCCGCCCTGCGGCTGGGCATCAGTGTGGCGTTGGTGCCCAGCTACCTGCCCATGCTGGGGGATGTGCTGGAGCAGTTCCGGCAGCAATACCCGGGCATCCCGCTGGAAACCGCATTGCTCTCCAACGACGCCGTATGTGCACAATTGCAGAACGGCACGCTGGACGCCGGGCTGGTGATGGACCTGGGCGGCTGCGCGGCCGGGCTTGCCCGCACCGCGCTCACCCGGCACACCGCAGCCCTGCTGGTGCCCCGCTGCAGCCCGTTCTGGGGGCGCAGCAGCATCGCCCCGGCAGAGCTGGACGGTCGGCTGCTGTTGGTGCCGGGCCTTGCGCCGGAGCCGCTGGCCCCGCTGTGGAATACCCTGCGGCAGGCCGGTGCCCGCCCGAAGGTAGAGATCGGCGAGCAATACTATCAAGTGCTTTACCGCACCCAGGAGCGCAACGGTCTGGCCCTGGACCGGTTGGAGATCACCTCCGACCACTGCATGGACAATGTTCAGGACGTGGCACTGGACGGCATGCCGCCCATCTGCGCCGCCTTTTTGCAGCCGGAGCACGCAGAGCACCCCTGTGTCCGGCTTTTGTGCAGCTTTTTGCAGGAACACCTGCGCAATCTATGAAAGAAGGGACCCCTTATGCATTTTTATGGAACCATCGGCCCGGCCTGCGCCAGTGCCGGAACTCTGCGCCGCCTTGTGGACGCCGGCATGACCGGCCTGCGCATGAACCTTTCCCACGGGGCGCTGGCCGAACACACTGACTGGCTGGCAATGATCCACGCTGTCGGCATTCCGGACCTGCTCATCGACCTGCAGGGGCCGGAACTGCGTGTCGGGCGGCTGGCCAGCCCGGTCACCCTGCCGGAGGGCGGCACGGTACAGCTTGGGACAGGCGGCATCCCCTGCCCTGTCCAGCTGGTACAGGCAGCCCGGCCCGGACAGCAGCTTTTGCTGGATGACGGCAAGCTGCTGGTGGAAGTAACTGCCGCCGGGCCGGATGCACTGGTCTGCACCGTACTGCGGGGCGGCGTTCTGCAAAGCCGCAAGAGCATTGCCGCCCCGGGTCTGTCGGTGCCCATGCCCACCCTGACAAGTGAGGACCTTGCCAACCTGCGCATCGCAGCTTCCTGCGGCGTCACCGGGGTCATGCTGCCCTTCGTGCGCGGGAAACAGGACATCCTTGCTTTGCGGCAGGCGCTGGCCGAGGCCGGTGCGCCGCAGATCCGCATCTTTGCAAAGATCGAGAACCTTGCCGGGGTGCAGGCCCTGCCGGAGTTTCTGTCCCTCGTGGACGAGGTGGTCATTGCCCGCGGCGACCTGGGCAACGCCATGCCGCTGTGGGAGCTGCCCCGCTGTCAGAAACAGCTTTCCGCCGCCTGCCGGGCCGCCGGGGTACCCTTTATGGTGGTCACCCAGATGCTGGACAGCATGTGCACCCGTGCCGTGCCCACCCGCGCCGAGGTGAGCGATATTTACAATGCTGTGTTGGATGGTGCGTCCAGCCTGATGCTCACCGGCGAGACCGCCGCCGGGCAGTACCCCGTGCAGGCCATGGAGTTCCTGGTTCGGACGGCAAACACCGCCCTGTAAGGCAGTTCGGTCTTCTGCGCGCTTTTTCGGCCCGAAATGACAAAAAGGATGGATTCTGTCGGAAAGAGTTGGTATAATGAAGGCAAAATATTTTTGCAGGAAGGTTTTTCTATGGGAATCGTAGTCATCGGAGCCGTTTTTGTGGACATCAAGGGGTACCCCCTTTCCACCTACATCCCGGGCGGGCGCAACTCCGGCCGGGTCGAGCAGGTACACGGTGGTGTGAGCCGCAACATCGTGGAGGACATCGCCAATGTGGAGCTGCGCCCCACCTTTGTGGGTCTGGTGGACGACACCGGCATGGGCCAGGATGTCATCGACAAACTGCGCAACCACAAGGTGAACACCCAGTTCATCCGCCGCGTGAAGGACGGCATGGGCACCTGGCTGGCCGTGTTCAACAACGACGGTGACGTATGCGCCTCCATCTCCAAGCGCCCGGACACCACTCCCCTCACCGCTCTGCTGAAAGAGCAGGGAGACGAGATCTTCAAGGCCTGCGACAGCATCGCGCTGGAGCTGGATCTGGAAAAAGAGACGGTCAAGCAGGTGCTGCGCTTTGCCAAAAAGTACAACAAGCGGGTCTACGCGGCCATCTCCAACATGAGCATCGCCATGGAGCGCCGCGACTTTTTGCAGCAGGTGGACTGCTTTGTGTGCAACCAGCAGGAAGCCGGGCTGCTCTTCTCGGACGATTACGACCACCTTTCCCCCGCTGCCATGCGGGAGGTGCTGGCCGCCAATGTACACAGCGCCAACATCCCCTGCATGGTGGTCACCATGGGCGGGCAGGGTGCCGTGTATGCCCGCGCCAACGGCGAAAGCGGCGTTGTGCCCGCCAAGAAGGTGGATGTGATCGACACCACCGGTGCCGGTGACGCCTTCTTTGCCGGTACGGTCATCGGCCTGACCTACGGCAAGAACCTGCCCGCCTCCTGCGAGATCGGCAGCCGTCTGGCCGCCTCGGTGATCTCCATCACCGAAAACGTCTGCCCCCGGTTCCGCCCGCTGGAATTCGGGCTGGACATTCCCGTGCTGGACTGAGTTACACCCAAAAGCGCCGGAGCATTCCCGCAAAAGGGAGCGCTCCGGTGCTTGTTTTTTGTTTGTCAGAGTTCGTTGATTGCTGCTGTGACGGGCATTGCCTGCAATCGCTTCACCGGGCCGTGCACCGCAAGCGCCGCTGCACCTGCCACGAACAGACAGAGCACTGCCAGCAGCCCGAAGGGCACCCGCCACACGACGCCGAAATAGTGGGTGATCAGTCGGGTATACAGTGCACGGTGCAGCACAAGGCCGGCAGCAACGCCCATCAGCAGGCCGGACGCCGCATAGGTCCCGGCCTCCGCCGCGATCATCCGGCACAGTTGGACATCCTCCATGCCCACGGCGCGCATGGCACCGTACTGCCGGGCACGGGCGGAAACGCTCATGGAGATGCTGTTGACGATGTTCAGCAGCGAGATGCCGCCGATGATGGCCAGAAAACCGTACAGCACGATGCGTACCGCGTAATAGGTGCCGCGGTCCTGCCGGTTGCTCTCCCGCAGGTCCTGCATGATGACGTCATCCGTGGCAAGGTCCGCCAGCGTGAAGAGGGTGTCCTCGTCGGCGGTGCGGTCCAACTGCACACCTACCATATTATAGTTCTGGTCGCCTGCCACCTGTCGGAACAGCGCTTCCGGTGCAATAAGGGTCACATCATCCGGGAAGGCGCCCTCCGAGAAGGCACCCACGATGGTAAGCGGCACCCCGTTCACTATGATGACGTCCCCGATCTGCATGGGGTTGTTCTTATTGTAGAGGGTCATCACTTCATTGCCTGCGCCGGGCATCCGACCCCGTACCACCACGGAACGGCTGGATTCCAGCATATAATCATCGTAGGAGCAGAAGACAACGTGGTCCACGTTGCCCTTGTCGCTGCTGGCCGGGGTATCCACCAGACCAGTGCAGCCCCACGCATGGGCGACGCCCGGCACTTTCAGCAGTGTCCGGGTCATGCTGCCGGGCAGCACCTGCGCATTGCCGTAGCCGTTGTAAAGCACATCGGGCTGCCACGGCACCAGACTGGGCAACAGCAGAGAGGCGAACTGCAAGAGCACGGTAAAGCCCAGCGCCAGCACAATGCTCAGCGCAAAGCTGGCGGTCATCAGGGCCCAGTTCTTTTTGCTGGCGGTGGCATGGCGGACGCCCAGTGCCAGTTCCACCCGGCCCTTCCCGGCATGGGCCGCACGGCCCACCGGCACATTCTGGGTGCTGCCGGAGACCGCCGCCATCGGCGAGACCTTTGCTGCCCGTTTTGCCGGGGCCTGCGCAGCCAGCAGCACCGTCACCACACCCACCACGGCACCGGCGCACAGGCCCGCAGGGCTCAGCTGCCAGACTGGCGTTGCCGCAAACTCGCCGCCGATGCCGTACCGCAGCGCGGCGCAGATCGTCCAGCTGGCCAAAGTGCCCAGCACAAGGCCGATGGGCACCGCCGTCCTGCACCAGTTGAGGGCTTCCAGCCGGACGAACCGGATGACCTGCCGTTTGCTCATGCCGATGCAGCGCATCATGCCAAAGAACTGGGTGCGCTGGGCCAGATTGCTGTTCATGCTGCCGGAGATCATCAGCACTCCGGCCAGCAGCACCAGCACGAACAGCACTGCTGCCATACCGTACACGGTCTGAAAAGCCGTACTGCTGCTCTGCCCTGCCGAACCCATCACCTGCAGGTTTTCCTGCACAGCCGTCTCCCCATACCGGCTGCGCAGCTTCGGCAGGGCCTTTGCTGCTCTGGCCGCGCTGGTGTATTCCAGCTCATAATGTGTCTGGGGCAGTGCCTCGCTGTTTACAGTCAGCAGGGCCGCAAAGGCTTCCTGCGGCAGGTAGGCATCCACGATGCTGTACTGCTCGCCGTAAAAATCCTCGTCGATGCCGCCGACGCCGGTGACCGTGAGGGGCTTTTCCGTTCCGTCCGGCAGTGTCAGCGTTACAGTGTCTCCGCTGCCCACATGCAGCACCCGTGCAGCGGTCTTGCCCAGCAGCACTTCGTTTTCCGCCTGCGGGTAGGTGCCCGCAAAGGCTGCGGCACGGTTCAGGCTCACATAATCTGCATCGGCACCATACAGCACCACCCGCTTGCCGTTCAGGCGGTATGCGCTTTCGCCGTTCTCATTGAATACTGCTCCGGCACCCACCCGCACCACGTCCGGCTGGCCGACCAGCTGCGCAGCCTGCTCCGGCGTGATGCCGGTGACCTCCAGATGCCAGCTGCCGCTTTTTCCGGCTGCACGGCCCGTCTGGGTGCGCAGCATCATGTCCGCCACACTGAAGATGGCCGTGACCAGGAACACTGCCGTGACGATGCACAGGATGGTCAGCCGGTTCTGCCGCCTGCGCACCCTGGCAGAAATGGGGATCAGGCTCAGATAGCTTTTCATTCCGCGCACCTCCCGAAGTCGGTCAGCACGCCGTCCGACACCTGCAGCACCCGGTCTGCCGTCTGGGCGATGCTGCGGCTGTGGGTGATCATGACGATGGTCTGGGCGTATTTGCGGGAAGCCTCCTTCAACAGGGCGATCACCTCGCCGCTGTTGCGGGTGTCCAGATTGCCGGTCGGCTCATCGGCTAAAATCAGCGCCGGACGGGTGATGAGCGCCCGCCCAATGGCCACGCGCTGCTGCTGCCCGCCGGAAAGCTGGCCGGGCAGGTGACTGCGCCGCTTGCGGAGGTCCAGCACATCCAGCAGTTCTTCCAGATACGCCGTGTCCGGCTTCTGGTAGTCCAGCAATACCGGGAACAGGATATTCTGCTCCACGGTCAGCTCCGGGATCAGGTTGAACGCCTGAAACACAAAGCCGATGTTCCGGCGGCGGAAGATGGTGCGCTCCCGCTCTTTCATGGCAAACAGATCCCGCCCGTCCAGCAGCACCTTGCCGGAGGTAGGGGTGTCCAGCCCGCCCAGCAGATTGAGCAGAGTGCTCTTGCCGGAACCGCTCTCGCCCACCACGGCCACAAATTCGCCCTTGGGCACCGAGAAGCTCACGTCCTTCAGCGCCTGCACGGCAGTCTCGCCGGTGCCGTAAGTCTTGCAAAGGGCCTGTGCCTGCAACAGATTCATACAAAAACCTTCTTTCGTTTTGATCTGTCCACAGCATACCACCCGTTTGCTACAGCCCGGTGACTGCAAGACTACAATTTTGTAGGAATCGCCGGAGCGGGCCTGTTCCGCAGCAGGATGGTGAAGGCGGTGCCCCGGCCCAGCTCACTTTCCACTTCCAGTGTGCCGCCGTGGACCTCCACAATGGATTTCGCCAGCGGCAGCCCCAGCCCGATGCCCGGCGTGTCCTGCGCAAAGCGACTGCGGTAGAATCGCTTGAACAGATGGGGCAGGTCCTCCGGGTGGATGCCGGTGCCGGTGTCCACCACCCGGATGCGCACAAAGTCGGCAAAGCGGCTGCCCTCCACCGTCACGGTGTCCCCGGCGCGGGTGTGGTCCAGCGCATTCTTGATCAGGTTGCCCACGGCCTCGCGCATCCACACCCGGTCACAGCACAGGCACACCCCCTGCTCTGCCGTGACGGCCAGCTGCTTTTGATCCTGCCGGGCGCGGCAGGCAAAGGGCCGGGCAGTCTGCTCCAGCAGACCTTGCAGATCTTGTTCCGTTTTTTCCAGCTGTACAGTCCCCGCATCCAGCCGGGTGAGCTTGAGCAGACTTTGCACCAGCTGTTCCATCCGGTCCAGCTCCTGTTCGGAAAGTTCGGCCAGTTCCCGCACATTTTCTGCGTCATCCGTTCCGGCCTGCAGCAGACCGTTGTAGATATTCAGAGCGGCCAGCGGCGTCTTGAGCTGGTGAGAGATATCGGCCATGGTGTTCTTCAAAAACTGCTTTTCCCGCTGTTCCCGGTCGGCATGGGCGTTGAGCACTGCCGCCATCTCATTCACTTCATGGAACAGCCGGTACAACTGCCCTTCACGGCCGCTGTCCAGCCGGGCAGTGGCGTCCCCGTCCAGCAGGGCACGCACCTGCGCAGCCGCTTCCTCCAGCCGTTTCTGCCGTCGGGCAAAATAAGCAGCGGCACTGCTCAGCGTCCCGGCGCTCAACAGCAAAAACAGCCCCAGCAGCGGCAGGCACAGTGCCGGGCACAGTGCCCACGACGCGCATTCTGCCGCCAGCAGGGCCGCAGCCAGCCCGGTGCACAACCGGGCAAACAGCTGCCGGACATCGTCCTCCACCAGAAATTTCATCTCACACATCCCCGTTCCAGCGGTAGCCCATGCCCCGCACCGTGACCAGCCGCTGCGGGCTGCCGGGGTCGTCCTCTACCTTGAGCCGCAGCCGCCGGATGTACACCGTGAGGGTGTTGGTATCTACATAATTGCCCTCGCAATCCCACAGGGCGTTCAGAATGGTCTCTTTGGTCAGCACCTGCCCCGGGCTGCGCAGAAACAGGCACAGCAGCTTGTACTCCGCTGCCGTGAGTTCCAGCGGAACGCCGTTCTTTTCGGCCCGGCCGGCCAGCAGATCTACTCGGATGCCGCCGGAGCACAGCTCGGTGGCCTGCTGTGCCCCGAACCCTCCGGCCCGGCGCAGCAGTGCGTGCACCCGGCTCAGCAGCACCCCCAGCTTGAAGGGCTTGGTGATGTAATCGTCACCACCCAGGTCCAGCCCGGTGATGATGTCCATTTCCTCATCCGACGCGGTCAGAAACAGGATGGGCACCCCGGAAGTGCGGCGCACCTCACGGCAGAAGTCGAAGCCGGTGCCGTCCGGCAGGGTCACGTCCAGCATCAGCAGGTCGTAGCGGCCCGCCTGCCACAGACGGTTGGCCTCGGCCAGGGTGCGGGCCGTGTCCAGCGCATAACCCGCCCGGCCCAGTGCAAGGGTCAGCCCGGTGACCAGACTTTTGTCATCCTCCAGCAGTAAGATCCGCTCCATGGTGCAGTTTCTCCTTTTTTACAAAAAATGCCGGGTGCTGCCGCAGATACGGCAGCTGCCCGGCGCGCAGTCACGCATTCTGTTGTTTGTACTGTTCGCCCCACACCCGCATGGCATCCATGATGGGCTGCAGGCTCCGGCCCAGCGGGGTCAGGCTGTACTCCACCCGGGGCGGCACCTCCGGGTAGGCCTTGCGCTCCACCAGACCGTTTTCCTCCATCTCCCGCAGCTGGGAGGTGAGCACCTTCTGGCTCACGCCGGTCAGCGATTTTTTCAGCTCGCCGAAACGCTTGGTTCCGGTGAGCAGGTCCCGCAGAATCAGCACCTTCCATTTGTCACTGATCATGGTGAGGGTGGTTTCCACCGGGCAGGCCGACAGTTCCTTTTTGGTACACATCTGTCGTTTCTCCCCTCCGGCCCGTCGCGGGCCGTTTTTTCTATTTTACGGCACAGACGCGGTGCTTGTCAAGCAGGGGCCGGGCACCCCCGCACATCCGGCTCAAAAATTTTTTCGCAGTCCAAATTGCGAGAAATCAGCGGTTCACCGCAAAAGTTCCCGAATCGTAACCGGTCAAAAGTCACTCGCCGGTAACCAGGTTACCGCATTGTGCGTACTTTACGCCGGGCAAAAAGGGGTGTATCATAGCTTCGTCAGCCGGGGCACGCCGAGATGCCCCGCACACCCAATGCAATAATCCTGGAGGTACCAAACCATGTCTCTGAACAAAGTCGTTGAATTCCTGAATGCCAACCCCGTGCAGTATCTGGCCACCGTTGGCCGTGACGGCAAGGCCAAGTGCCGTCCCTTCATGTTCGCCGGTGAGCTGGACGGCAAGCTGTGGTTCTGCACCAACAGCCAGAAGGACGTATACAAGGATCTGCAGGCCAACCCCTACACCGAGATCTCGGTGTCCAGCCCGGAATACGCCTGGATCCGCCTGCACGGCAAAGCTGTGTTTGAAAACAACATGGCTGCCAAGGAGATGAGCATCGCCAACCCCATCGTGAAGGGCCAGTACGGCGAAGCCACCAACCCCATCTTTGAGGTGTTCTACCTGGAGGATGCTCACGGCGCCATCGCCGACTTCTCCGGCAACCCTCCCTACGAGTTCTGATTCCCATTTCGTGCAGATCGCCTTGGAAACGCTGTTTTCAGGGCGTTTTGCCGTTTGGTACCGCAAAGGAGGTCTTTCTATGACCCAGACCGAACGCCGCCGTTTTTTGCTCAGCAGCCTGCTGGCAGAAGCCCCCGAATACCGGCAGCTGGCCGTCCCGGACGATGCCGCCGGGCAGAAGCAGCTGCTGCGCGCACTGCTCAATGTGCGCCCGCCCCGGGATGCCAGCCCGGAGTTTTTGCAGGTGCAGGACGAATACCTGCGCGCCGAGCTTGCCCAGAAGGGCGTTACCGTCCTTGAAAGCCTGACCCCCGCCGCCCGCTGCGGGGAAGCCGCCCTTTACCTGTGGCAGGGCGACATCACCACGCTGCAGTGCGACGCCATCGTCAACGCCGCCAACAGCGGCATGACCGGCTGCTATGTGCCCGGCCACCGCTGCATCGACAACTGCATCCATACCTTTTCCGGGGTACAGCTGCGCAGCGCCTGTGCCCGCCTGATGGCACAGCAGGGCCACGAAGAGCCCACCGGGCAGGCCAAACTCACCCCGGCCTTCAACCTGCCCTGCCGGTATGTCCTGCACACGGTGGGGCCCATCGTGACCGGGCGCGTCACCGCACGGGACCGCACCCTGCTGGCCTCCTGCTACTGCACCTGCCTGACGAAGGCCGCAGAAGCCGGGCTGGAAAGCATCGCATTCTGCTGCATCTCCACCGGCGTGTTCTGTTTCCCGAATGAGGATGCGGCAGAAATTGCCGTACAGACTGTGAAGGAGTTCCTGCAAACACCCACAACCATCAAAAAGGTGATCTTCAATGTTTTCAAAGATTTGGACAAGGAAATCTACACCCGACTGCTCACAGCCTGAGCAGCTCAAAAAGGCCCTGCACGAGGCTGATGCCGTCATCATCGGCGCAGGAGCCGGGCTGTCCACCTCCGCCGGGTTCACCTACGCCGGGGAACGATTCCGAACATATTTCTCCGATTTTGCCAGCAAATACGGCTTTACGGATATGTATTCCGGTGGGTTCTACCCCTACTCCACCATGGAGGAATACTGGGCGTACTGGAGCCGGTACATTTATATCAACCGCTATCAGAACGCCCCGAAGCCTGTATACGACGCGCTGTTCCGGCTGGTGCAGGATAAGGATCACTTTGTAATCACCACCAATGTGGACCACTGCTTCCAGAAAGCAGGGTTCGACAAAAAGCGGCTGTTCTACACGCAGGGCGATTACGGCCTGTTCCAATGCAGTGAACCGTGCTGCCAGGAGACTTTCGACAATGAGGCACTCATCCGGCAGATGGTAGAAGCACAGGGGTATGTCCTCGCACCGGATGGTCAACTGACCGTGCCGGAGAATACCATCCTGAAAACTTCTGTTCCGTCCGAGCTTGTCCCCCACTGCCCGCACTGCGGCAAGCTGCTCACGATGAACCTGCGCAGTGATGACAGCTTTGTAGAGGATGCCGGCTGGCACGCCGCCGCCGAGCGGTACAGCGAATTTCTGCGCCGCCACGAGGGACAGAAGATTTTGTTCTTAGAGTTAGGCGTTGGCTATAATACGCCGGTCATCATCAAGTATCCTTTCTGGCGGATGACAGCCAGGAACCCCAATGCCACCTACGTCTGCATCAACAAGGGCGAGGCCGTCTGTCCGAATGAGATCGCCAAGCAGTCACTGCTTTTTGACGGTGACATTGCTGCGGTGCTGGCACAGATCAAATAATTACTTTTTCTATTCCATAGCGCACTTTCTGTCCTCTCGCTACAGTCCTGCACCCCGATAAAAAGCTGCCCGCATACCGTGTGATCTTGTCACATCCGGTATGCGGGCAGCTTGTCTTTTCTGATTTTACGCGCTTTTGGGGCTTATTTTGCCACGATCTCGTCGGCCAGAGCGTCCATCTGGGCCTCCGCAGCAGCATTGGCAGCAGAGCGGACGGTGACCACGTTCTCGCAGACCGTGATGTTCTTCATGCCTTCCAGCTCAGCGCGCATGAGTTTGGCAGCCATGGGGGCCCAGGTGCCGTTCTCCATCAGGCCGACGGTACGGTTCTGGAACGCCTTGGTCTTGAGGTGGGTCAGCAGGGACTCCATCGGCGGGAAGAGGAAGCCGTCATAGGTGGCGCAGGCCAGAACGATCTTTCCGCAGCGGAATGCCTCGGTGACGGCGTAGGACACATCGGTGCGGGTCAGGTCCATCTCCACCACCTTTGCGCCCTTGGCACGCAGCTTTTCGGCCATGGTGTGGGCCGCGGCGCGGGTATGGCCGTGGATGGAAGCACTGGCCACAAGGATCTTTTCCGGCTCCTCCGGCTTGTAGCTGGACCAGGTATCATAATAGGCCAGATACTTGCCCAGGTCCCCGGTGAGCACCGGGCCGTGCAGCGGGCAGATGGTGGCAATATCCAGTGCGGCTGCCTTTTTGAGCAGTGCCTGCACCTGCGGGCCGTACTTGCCCACGATGTTCAGGTAATACCGGCGGGCTTCGCTGGCCCAGTCGGCCTTTTCGTCAAACTTTGCCACCGCCCCGAAGCGGCCGAAACCGTCGGCGGAGAACAGCACCTTTTCGCTGCTCTCATAGCTGACCATGACCTCCGGCCAGTGCACCATGGGTGCAAACACAAAGGTGAGGGTGTGGCTCCCCAGAGACAAGCTCTCGCCGTCCTTCACCACCACACGGCGCTCCTTGGCCACGGCATCCGGGCCGAAGAACTGCTCCATATACACAAAGGTCTTGGCGTTGCCCACCACCTTCATGTCCGGGTACTTAGCGGCCAGGCGGGCAATGTTGGCACCATGGTCCGGCTCCATGTGGGAGACCACCAGATATTCCGGCATGCGGTCGCCCAGCGCTTCGGTGAGGTTTGCCAGCCAGGCATCCGTGGCACGGTTGTCCACCGTGTCCAGAATGGCGACCTTTTCATCCAGAATGACATAGGAGTTGTAGCTGACGCCGGTAGGCACCGGGTACTGACTTTCAAACAGGTCGATGGTGGTATCGTCCACCCCCACGCCCAGAATGGCATTGCTGATCTTCTGTACGCTCATAAATCCCATGCTCCTTTATTTTTATGCTGTGCCGCAGAAAGCGGCCGATTTTTCTTAAGAACAATTCCTAGTATAGCACATTGTCAGAAATTTAGCAAGAGGAATCTGCGGCTTTTCCTGCCCCCCCTGACCACAACCGTTATTCATCGCCCCTGCTTTCCGGCAGGCGGGCAGACACAGGGCGGCCCGGCTCGGTGTCCAGCTCCAGCAGGGCCGCAGCGCTGGCGTCGTCCATCGTCTGTACGGCCCGCAATTTGCGGCTGATGGCACGGCTGCGCACGCCGATAAGGTTGTCCAGCTCTTCGTCGGTCTGGCGCAGACGCTGCTGCAGCTTGGAAAGCCCCTGCCCGAACTTGTCGAACTCAGTCTTGACGGCACCCAGCAGCTGCCACACCTCGCCCGAACGTTTCTGGATGGCAAGAGTCTTGAAGCCCATCTGCAGGCTGTTGAGCAGGGCCGCCATGGTGCTGGGGCCGGCCACGTTCACTTGATAGTCCCGCTGCAGCACCTCCAGCAGGCCCGCATTCACCACCTCAGCGTACAGGCCCTCGAAGGGCAGAAACAGGATGCCGAAGGCTGTGGTATAAGGCGGCTCCACATACTTTTCGCGGATGTCCTTGGCCTCGCTGCGCAGCACCAGTTCCAGTGCATGGCGGGCGTTTTCAACAGCCTGCGCATCACCGGATGCCTGCGCATCCTGCAGGTGGGCGTAGGTATCACCGGGGAACTTGGAGTCGATCGGCAGCCAGACACTGCCGCCGTCGGCACCCGGCATTTTGATAGCGTACTCCACCCGCTGGGTGCTGCCGGGGATGGTGGCCACATTGGTGTCGTACTGCTCTGGGGCCAGAATTTCTTCCAGAATGGCTCCCAGCTGGATCTCGCCCAGGATGCCGCGGGTCTTGACGCCCGACAGCACCTGTTTCAGGCCGCCCACATCGGCGGCAAGGCTCTGCATCTCACCCAGGCCCTTGTACACCTGTTCCAGCTGGGCGTTGACCGCCTTGAAGCTCTCGGTCACCCGCTTCTGCAGGGCATCCTGCAGCTGCTCGTCCACCGTGCAGCGGATCTCGTCCAGCTTCTGGGCATTCTGTGCCTGCAGGGCGGCCATGCTTTCGGCCAGCGTTTTGCGCATTTCTTCCAGCTTGCGGGCGTTGGAAGCTTCCAGCCCCTGCAGGCGCTGTTCCATGGTCTGCTGCTGCGCGGCCTGCCCGGCATTCAGGGTGCTGCTCATACCCTGCACAGCGGTCTGCAGCGTTTCGCTGATGCCGCGCATGGCGTCGTAGTTCTGCCGGGCCAGCTCGGCCTGCTTCTGGGCAAAGAGCTTCGACTGGACGTCCAGCTGCTGACGCACCCACTCCTTGAGGGCTTCGTCGTCCTGCCGGGGTGCCGGTTTTCCGGATCGGTACAGCAGCAGTGCCTGCTGCAGGCAGATGGCCACCAGCAGAACCGTATACAAAAGCGAAAGAAATTCCATGGGATGTCTCCTTATAAAATCCAAGATCCGGGCCGTGCAGATGCAAAGCCCGGACCTTTTGCTTTTTACAGTGTCTCGTAGCGGCGCAGCGTCTGGCTCCACTGCAGCTGCTCGCCGTACAGGCCCACACCGTCGGCTTCCACCTCGCCCACCTGATTGTCACAGGGGTCGGCGCGGAAGGAGCACATGGGCGGGTCAAAGGGTGCGCAGAGGGCACGGTTGGCCACCATGCGCCCGGTGTCCAGATTGCCGAAGTAGTGCAGGCGCATCTTCTCGTTCCCGGCACGGGCCATGGAGGCACCGGCCGAGCAGTCGGCGTACATCCAGCCGTAGGGCGCGATGTAGAACGCGGCCCAGTCGTGGCAGCCCACCATCCCCCGCCGCACCACCAGACCGCTCTGCCACTGGGCCGGGATACCGGCCAGGCGGCACAGCACGATGAAGGTAGAGGCCATGATGCCGCAGTCGCCCCGGCGGTTGTGGGCACAGCCGTCGGTGATGTTTTCCTGCACGAAGTAGGGCGGCTGGTAGTGATAGTGAGTGTTGAGGGTCACATAGTCGTAAATGCGCTTTGCCTTCTGCACCGGGTCGGTGAGCCCCTGGGTGAGCTGGGCCGCCAGTGCCCGCAAATAGGGCGTGAACTCCAGATGCGGCAGCTCCTCCTGCGTGTCAAAATCCGGCTGCACGGGGTCCGCCTGCATGTGCAGCGGGTCGGCATAGCGGGCCGTGGTACGGTAGCTGTACACTGCGCCAAAGGGCCGGTTCTCGGCAAGGTCGGCCTCCCAATACGCCGTGCGCTGGGCGGCATCTTCCGGTGCAATGTGGGTCGGCGGCTCGGTGAAGGAATCCAGCGTGATGCCGCTCTGTGCCGGGCAGGCCGCCGGGAGCGGCAGCCACACCCGGACGTGCACGGTGCTGCGCCCCTGCTGCTTTGCGGCCGCAAGGGCTGCGGCAAAGGCCGCGTCACTCATGCCGATGCTGGTTTCCAGCGTGATGTCCGCGCTGACTGCGCCGGTGCGCACCATCTGGTCGTGCTCCGGCTCATACCGCTCCCAGCTGGGGTGCTGCAGGGGCGGGTCGATCTGCCGTGCTGCCAGCTCCGGATGGGTGGCCAGCAGGGTCTCGGCAAAGGAGCGGATGTACCGCTTCTCCCCTTCCACGAACCGCCAGTCCATGGCCCCGGCGCGGTCCAGTGCCCGGAATTCCTCCGGGGTAAAGTCCCGCACAAGGTCCTGCAGCAGTTCCAGCGCCTGTGCTTCGGGCACCGTATAGTCCAGCGGCAGACGGCGCAGGATCTCCCGCTGGGCCAGCAGAGCATCCCGCATGGCGTCCACCCCGTGGGGCGTGGGGTTTTCCGGCAGAGGGCCGCCGGGCTGCACCGGCTGGTTCTGCGTTTTTGTCCAGTCCTCCGCAAGATATGCGTCGATGCGGGCAATGGCCTCGGTGTAATAGCCCGCCTCCTTCAGACGGCGCACATCGTCCGGCAGGCCGAGGTTCAGGCTTGCCAGACATGCATTCAGATCTTTCATCGCATTCCGCTCCTTTTTTGTTCAGATTCAGCCGTTGATCTGGGTCTCCCAGAAGTTCGCAGCGTCCAGCATCCAGCCGTCGGCATCGGTGCCTGCGCCGGTACCCACGCCGTGGGTCGCATTGGGGAACAGCACCTCTTTGCAGGGCACATGGTGCTTTTCCAGTGCGCGGCTCAGCGCCGGGCGCTGAGCCGGGTAGCACAGCAGCGGGAACACATAATCGTTCTCGCCGTACCAGTGATACACCGGCGGGTAATCGTCGGTGACACAGTCAGAGATGTTCAGTTCATAGTACCGGCCCTCCAGTACAAAGGGGTCGATAGCAGCATGATAGACCGGCTTATACTCAAAGAAATTGTTGATGGGATAGCCCAGCAGCAAAGCACCGGGCTTGGGTACCCCATAGTGCTTGTAGCCCAGTTCGTCGCCGGAGAACACACCGGCCAGATGGCCGCCGGAGGAATAGCCCAGCAGTGCGTAGTTTTCCGGCTGCACATTGAACTGGTCTGCATGAGTGGTGATGAACCGGACAGCGTTGCCAAGGTCAGCCACCGGGGCGTTGTCCTTTGCCTTGAGGAACACGCGGTAGCGCAGCACGAAGGCTGCATAGCCCATCTGGTGCAGCCGCCATGCCGTGGCATAGCCCTCGGACATATTGGCAGTATTGTTGAGCACATTGCCGGACATGACCACCACAAACTTGCTGCCGGGCACTTCCGACGGCCAGTAATACAGTTCCACGCCATCACGGGTGGCGTCTGCGGCGATCTCCTCCGGGGAGTACACTTTATATGTCACCTGAGTGCCGGCTTCATAGGTATCGGCCAGATAGTTCAGGGCGTCGGCGCTGTCCTGTGCCATGTTGGCGCCCACATAGTCCGACAGCGTGGTGCCTGCTTCCGGGGTGTCCGGGCTGTCCACGGCACTCTGCCAGGTCCACACGCCGCTGGCGGCGAATGTCGGGTCGGCACGCAGGTCAGAGACGAGGGTATCCGGCGTAACGGTCAGATGGCCCGATGCGGCAGAGGCCTCCACCGGCAGGCCGGCCAGCAGCAGCGCGGCGGCCGAGGCACCGGTCACCTGCAGAAACTGGCGGCGAGAGATCTTGTTTTGCATAAAAGCATCCCCTTTTTTATAAATTCAAATTCTGATATTTCAGGAAGTGTGCTGCTCCCAGAAAGCCACCGCATCCGTCATCCAGCCCTCTGCATCGGTGCCGTTGGCGGTACCGATGGCGTGGGGTGCATTTTCATAGACGTGCACCTCACAGGGCACACCGTTTGCCTCCAACGCCTTCCGGACGGCCGGTCCCTGGAACGGATATCCCAGAGTCTTCAGGGAAACATCATTCTTGCCGTACCAGAAATAGGTCGGCGGGAAGTCCGGTGTGATGCCGCCTGAGATATCCGACCAGTAATACCTCCATCTGCAGGATGCCGGGTCCATCACGGCATGGTACACCGGCTTGATCTCTGCAAAATCGTTGACGGGGTAGCCCATCAGCAGTGCACCGGGCTTTGGCACATCATAGGCCTTGTAGCCATAGCGCTTATCCGAACTGAACAGCCCGCACAGCTGCCCGCCGGAGGAAAAGCCCACGAGGGCATAGTTTTCCGGCTGCACGCCGAACTGCTGTGCATGGTTCGTGATGAACTGCACCGCCCGGCCCAGATCCTGCAGGGGGCCGTTGTTGCTGATATCCCACCAGATGCGATACCGCAGCACAAAGACGCTATAGCCCATCTTGTTCAGCTTCGCTGCCACAGCAATGCCCTCGTTCAGGTCGCCGCTTTTCATGGCCGCATTGCCGCCCACCACCAGCGCATATTTGCCATCGGCATTCGTGCCGGGGAACCAGTACAGCTGCACACAGCCCAGCGAGGAGTCGGCTGCGACCTCTTCCGGGCTGTACACCTGCCAGGTCACCTGCTTACCGGCTTCGTAATTCTCAATGACGATGTTCAGGCCGTCGGCGCTGTCCTGTGCCGTGGTCTCACCCACATAGTCCAGAAGGGTCTTGTTTTCATACAGGCGGCGCAGTGCAAGGCTGTCCGCATCGCCTTTGATATACGTCGAGATTCCGCTGCCCGCAATGGCCGGGTCGGAGCGGATCTCCTTCATGGTCATATCGGTGGTGATGCGGCCTTCCGCATAGGCCGGCAGGGCAAGAACAGCCGCAAGGCACAGCATGGCCGCACCGCGTTTCAGCAGATGTCCGAACATTTCACCCATTCCTTTCCGATTTGAATCAGCCGGTGGTATGTGCTTCCCAGAAATCCACCGCATCCGTCATCCAGCCCTCTGCATCCGTACCGTTGCCGGTGCCGATGGCGTGGGGTGCGTGCTGATATGTCACACGTTTGTAGGGTACATTGCAGGCCTGCAGAGCCTTTTCAAAATCGTTATACTGGCCGGGCACCCAGGCAGGGCCCAGCATACTGTCGTCGTTTCCGCGCCAGAAGTATACCGGCGGATATCCTTCTTCCACAGCCTTGTCCAGAGAGGTCCAGTAATAACGCCACCCACAGGTGCCGATATCGTACAGGGTGTAGTATACCGGCTTCATCACGGAGGTGTCGGAGACGGAATACCCCAGCAGCAACACGCCGGGTTTTGCCACATGATACCGACCATAGCCTCGCTTGCTGTTGGCAAACACTCCTGCCACCTGTCCGCCGGAGGAAAAGCCCACCAGGGCGTAGTCCTCTGGCTGCACGCCAAGTTCCTCTGCATGGGCCGTGATATATTCCACCGCCCGGGCCAGGTCCTCCAGGGGAGCATTGTCGCCCATATCCATCCAGATGCGGTACCGCAGCACGAACACCCCGTACCCCATATCATGGAGCTGAGCCGCTGACGCCATACCCTCCCGCAGCTCGCCGCTGGTAAAGGCAATGTTGCCGCCCAGCACCACCGCAAATTTGGCGTTTGCCTGCTCCGCCGGGAAATAATACAGTTCCACCGCTGCCTTGGCTGGCGTGGCGGCGATCTCCTCCTCCGTGTAGACCTTGTAGGTTACCTGACGGCCTGCATTGTAGTTTTCTACTACCAGGTTCAGGGCTGCCGCACAGTCCTCTGCCTGTTCCTGGCCTGCGTATTCTGCCAAGGTCTGGTTCTGAAAGCAAGCTCGCAGCAGTGCGCTGCCATCATCGGCGTTGCCAAAGGTGAAGATGCCCGACTTTGCAATGCTGGGGTCCTGCCGGATTTCCTGCATCGTGGTCTGGGCTGTGATGGGGCCAGTGTTTTCCGCTGCCCACACCGGCAGGCTCAGGCAGGCCAGCTGTGCCAGGCACACCGCCCCACACAGCAGCTTGTAGTTCCATGATCTCATTTTTTGTTCCTCCTTTGGTCCGGTCCCAACCGGACGATATAGGTTTATTGTATCACATCCCAGGCTATTGTCAAAACAATTCTGCAGCCCCGCCCGCTGCAAATCCAAGACCAGATCAAACAAAGCAGGTGCCGCACTCCGCTCAGACAATCGTGTCTGACAGAACTGTGCTGCCCCTGCTTTGATCTCGTGCGCAGACCCTCACGGTTTTGAAGCCCACGGTCGAAATGCCGAAGTCCTTTCTGTAACACGCCCCGTCATTCTGTCTGCACCGCGAACCATTGACAAAAAAACGCCAGACCCTCCTGTACCAACCAAAAAGGCTTCCTCCTAGAGGGAGCTGCACGCAAAAATGGGCCCGGAGACTTTCGTCTCCGGGCCCATTCAGAACCTGTTCTTTGGTCTGCCCTCAGGCAAACCAGCTAGTCAGTCACAAATACTGATTAGCCAGCGATGGTCCAAGCCTTCTCACTGGCATCGTTCTTCACGGTGCCGGTAGCCAGGTTGTAGATAGCAGCAGCGGAACCGACCATACGCAGGCCAGCGTTCAGAACGCCGTTAGCACCGTTCAGGAACTTGTCGCCAGCGGTCAGCTCACCCTCATGCTTGCCGAAGCCAGCAGCGGAGCCGGTGCCGTAAGCATCCTTGACGCCGGTGAGCCATGCGTTGCCCAGGTTGCCGGGCTTGTAAGCGCCGTTGAACAGCTGGCCGACAGTGTTCTTGATGTAGCTGCTCATGAAGCTGTTACCGATGATGGTAACCATGTTGGTGTTGAACTTCTGCCAGTTCTTGACTTCCAGAGACGGAGCCAGGATGTCAGCCAGAGAAGCGCCACCGTTGACGTAGGTCATCTCGTTCTCAGAGATTGCGGAAAAGTTTGCAGGCATCATCATAATGAATTACTCCCTTCAAAATGTAGAAAGATATTTTGCAAGCTCACTTTCGTGTGCTCACCAATCCTTACTAGGATGGCAATAATATACCACACTTTCCAGAAATGTTCAAGTACCTTTTTGCAAAAAGTGTAAAAAATGTGAAACAAGGTCTATAAAAGTATTGCTTTTGTACAGTCCGCAGGCGGTTTTCCGGTTCCGACAAGCTTTGCCGCCGCCGGGCGGTACACTGGTTGCAAGGGGGCTGCAGCATTGAAAAGCGTGATCTACCTCGACGAGCTTCTGCTGACCAATTTTGTCCTTGCTGTGCTGTTTCTCACCGCAGCCGGTCTGCTGTGCGCCACCGTGTGCACTGGGGTGCGGCTGTGCACCGGGGCGGCGCTGGCGGCAGTGTCGGCATTGGTACTGCTGGCCCCGGAGCTGCCGGGAGCCGTGGCAGTTGGTTATAAAATTTTCACAGGTTGCGCGGTGGTGGCCGCCGCCTACGGCCTGCCCGGGCGGGGGCGTTTTGCCCGGTTGTGTGCGTGGTATGCACTGCTCAACCTGCTTTTGTGCGGAGCGGTGGTGCTGCCCGGCGTGCAGAGCCGCAACCTGAGTGTCAGCCTGCCCCTGTCCCCCGGGCGGCTGCTGGCCAGCTGTGCGGGGGTGTATGCCGTACTGCGGGCCCTGCTGTACTGCTTTGGCCGCAGCGGCGCGCCCAGCGTGCCCGCCACGCTGGAGGTGGCCGGGGTGCAGCTGCCGGTACAGGCCTTCCACGACACCGGCTTTGCCCTGCAGGAGCCGCTGAGCGGCAAGGCCGTGGTTCTGGTGCAGTACCCGGCGGTGCGGCACCGCCTGCCGCAGGCAGCCCGGCAGTATCTCGATGGCTGGTTTGCCCACAGCACAGCCCCGCCCCCGCCGGAGCTGGGGGTGCATCTGGTGCCCTGCCGCAGCATCCACGGGCAGAGCATGCTGCCTGCCCTGCCCGCTGCCCTGCAGTTGGGCAAAGACCGCGCAGGCGGGCTGCTGGCGGCGTTCTGCTGCCCCACGCCGCCGGACCCTGCATGGGAGCTGCTGTACGGCGAGGATGCGGCACAGCTGCTCTTATAATACTTATTATAGGGAGGACTGCTCATGTTCCAGTTTTTGCGGCAGCTCTGGCACCGCCTGTGTGCGCGGCTGCGGTTTTGCGGCGGCGTGCAGTATCTGGCCGGCACCGCCAGCCTGCCCTCTCCCCTCTCCCCCGCCGAGGAAAAAGCCCTACTGGCCCGCATGGCCGCCGGAGAGGCAGACGCCCGCGATGCGCTCATCCTGCACAATCTGCGGCTGGTGGTGTACCTTGCCAAAAAGTACGAGAACAGCGGTGTGCCCGCCGAGGACCTGATCAGCATCGGCACCATCGGGCTGATCAAGGCCGTGAACACCTTCACGCCGGAACGCAGCATCAAGCTGGCCACCTACGCCAGCCGCTGCATCGGCAACGAGATCCTGATGTACCTGCGCAAGACCTCCAACCGCCGCCAGGAGGCCAGCCTTGACGAGCCGCTGAATGTGGACGGCGACGGCAACGAGCTGCTGCTGTCGGACATCCTCGGCAGCGACGAGAACATGGTGGGCCAGCAGCTGGAGCAGGACGCCGAGCGCGCCGGTCTGCGCCGCGCCGTGAACAGCCTTTCGGCCCGGGAGCGCCGGATCATGGAGCTGCGCTTCGGCCTGACCGACGGCGTGGAACGCACCCAGAAGGAAGCCGCCGACGCCCTGGGCATCAGCCAGAGTTACATCTCCCGCCTTGAAAAGCGCATCATCCAGACCCTGAAGCTCCAACTGGAAGGGCAATAAAAAAGCGCGGCCTTGTCCTTGACAAACCGCGTGGAATCGTCTATACTGAAAATACAAAAGGCGCTGGCCCATACAAACGACTAGCTCCTTACCAGATTGATCAGAAAAAATGACCGTTCAGGCTTGGGAACTTGAAGGCGGTCATTTTTTCTTTTTATCATCCCTGTGCGAGACAGTCCATGTGATCTGAAATGTAACACGGCCTGCCCTTGACAAACCGCGCGGAATCGTCTATACTGAAAATACAAAAGGCGCTGGCCCATACAAACGACTAGCTCCTTACCATATAGTGATCAGAAAAGATGACCGTTCAGGTGTGGAGACTTGAAGGCGGTCATTTTTTCTTTTTATCATCACTGTGCGAGACAGTCCATGTGATCTGAAATGTAACGTAGATTGCTCCGCCAAGCAACGAAAGTAGCATTACGACCTGTTCAAACGTCATGGTGCATCCCCCCTTTCCGCCCTTGGGCATCCGGGGGAGGCCGAGATTTCAAGAAAAATTCGCTCCACCGGGCACTCAGGTGCCGGTAAGGAGCTCAGCCGCCTGCATTTGTGGGACGCAGCGCCTCGTGGCAGCCTTGCGGCTGCGTTTAAAGCATACCATAATTATGGGCCAATTGCAATTGCGGCTTTTTTGCACGCTCATCCGGCTGCCGGGTGGGCGTGTAATTTTTTCCACGCATAGTGGTTTGCCCCTGCGGCCATACTCCCGGTGAACTTCAAAACAGACCGGGGGCGTTTGGATGTACAATAAGGTGGAACTGTGCGGCGTGAACACGGCGCAGCTTCCTGTTTTGTCCGAAAGCGAAAAGCGGCAGCTGCTCCTGCAGGCCCACGCCGGGGATGCAGGAGCACGGGAACGCATGGTGGAGGGCAACCTGCGGCTGGTGCTGAGCGTGGTGCAGCGCTTTGCCCAGCGGGGCGAAAACCTCGACGACCTGTTTCAGGTGGGGTGCATCGGGCTCATCAAAGCCATCGACAACTTTGACCCTGCCCAGCCGGTGCGGTTTTCCACCTACGGCGTGCCCATGATCATCGGCGAGATCCGGCGCTTTTTGCGGGATAACAATGCCCTGCGGGTAAGCCGCAGCCTGCGCGATACCGCCTACCGGGCCATGCAGGCCCGCGAAACGCTGGAGAAGCAGCTGGGCCGGGAACCCACCATGGACGAGATCGCCGGGGAGGCAGGCCTGTCCCGCCGGGAGGTGACCGCGGCACTGGAATCGGTGGTAGAGCCGGTAAGCCTGGAAGAGCCGGTGTATACCGACGGCGGCGATGCCATGTACCTCATCGACCAGGTGCGCGACCCGGATGGCGAGGACAGCTGGATCAGCGGGCTGCAGTTCCGGCAGACCGTGGCCGGGCTGACCCCGCGCGAAAAGCGGATCATGGAGCTGCGCTATCTCCGGGGCAAGACCCAGATGGAGGTGGCGCAGGAGATCGGCATCAGTCAGGCGCAGGTGTCCCGGCTGGAAAAAGGTGCCTTGAATCAGTTCCGGGCCGGGCACTGAACACAGCAGCGCCCCTGCTCCGTCCATCCGGCGGCGTGCAGGGGCGCTGCGCTTCTATTTACGGTATTTTCGGCGGGTGGCAGCCCCGCCGCGCAGATGCCGCTCGGCTTTGTTGCGTGCCAACACCGCCCGCACCTGTGCCGACAGCCCCGGGCTGACCCGGACCAGCCGCACCGAAACGTCCTTGTGCACGGTGGACTTGCTGCACCCAAACGCTGCAGCCGCAGCGCGCACGGTGGCCCCCTGCTCCACGATGTATTCTGCCAGCTGTACCGCCCGCTGTTCCGGATCTGCTCTCATACCCCCACGCCCCCTGTATCGTGCTGCTACAGCCTATGCGCCGGGCCGGGCAATTATGTCGGCAAGGGTTGACTTTTGCCGCCCGGCTGCGCTATACTGGACGCGGACATAAAAACAGGGGCGCCGTAAGGCTGAGATCCGCACTGAGCGGAGTACCCTTTACCTGATCCGGGCAATGCCGGCGTAGGGAGTTTGCGGAGCTGTCCGTTCTTTCTCAAACACCCTTGCGCCTGCTTGCAAAAGTGGGCGCATTTTGTTTTTGTGTACTATTTATAAAGAGAAGAGGAATCTCTATGACCAAAACCTATTCCAAGACCCGCATTCTGGTGGAGGGTGCACTGATGATCGCTCTGTCCACCGTTTTGAGCATGATCCAGATCCCGCTCATGCCCCACGGCGGTTCCATCACCCTGTTCAGCATGGTGCCCATTCTGGTAATGAGCTACCGCCACGGCGCAAAGTGGGGCGTCATGACCGCTTTCGTCAACAGCCTGATCCAGCTTGTGCAGGGCCTTGGCAATCTGGCATACTGCCAGACCCTCACGGCACAGGTGGGCTGCGTGCTGCTAGACTACCTTCTGGCCTTCACGGTGCTGGGCTTTGCCTGCCTGATCGCAAAGCCGTTCCGCAGCCGCACCGTGGGTGTCGGTGTCAGCGCCTTTGTGGTGTGCCTGCTGCGCTTTTTGTGCAGCTTTCTGTCCGGTTACATCGTCTGGAAGGACTACGACTACGCTTTCAGCTGGATGACCGAGATCGGCTTTCCCGGCATCTCCAACATGAGCGTGGACGGTCTGTGCTGGCTGTACAGCGCCGTGTACAACGCCACCTACATGCTGCCTGAAGCCATCCTGACCACCGTCCTTGTGGTGATCCTGATCCGTGTCGCCCCGCAGATCTTCGACCGGCAGAACGCCAGAGCGTAAGTTTTTTCGCGATCATTTTTCCCGCCGGGAAGGGCATTTCCCCGGCGGGAATTTTTTTGCAGAAAATCCCAAAAAAGCTGTTGACAATCCGGCAAAGCGCTGGTATAATTACTTCTGTCGTCAGGCACGGCACGAACATCTGGGGGATTAGCTCAGCTGGGAGAGCGCTTGCATGGCATGCAAGAGGTCAGCGGTTCGATCCCGCTATTCTCCACCAATCAAGAGCAAAACGAACACGAAGTCACCATTCAAATGGTAGGCAACGTGTTCGTTTTGTTTTGTGGCCTTCCCTGCGTGACCACATCGTAAAACATAAAACGAAAAATCCCCCCCTACGCTGACCCGGTTCAAAGGTCAATGCAGGGGGATTTTGCTGTAAAATCAAGAGCGGAACCAGATTGATGCTGCTCTCTACAAAAGCTGTCGCTTTTCAAGTAGATTTATTCCACTCGATGCTGCCGCACCCGTCAAGTCTGAAGAGCTGGGCGAGATTTCCAGCTATCCTCCGGGATATAAAGAGACCGCCGGCATCTTCTGCCACAACAACCCGTGGGTGTCCTGTGCAGAAACCGTTGTCGACCACGGCGACCGGGCGCTTGAGATCTACCAAAAGACCGGTCCGGCCTACATTGAGGATAAGATAAAAGCGGGCCTCTCTGGAATGAACGCATTCCGAAGAGGCCCGCTTTTTAAGTCTATGCTGAATTTGCAGCTCAGAAGTTTCATCCTTGTTATCTTTTCTTATAAATCATCGTTTTTGCGTGAATCATCATTTATCCACAGAGCTTTGTGCTGCCGATGCACAAAGTGCCGCCCGGGGCCGGACATCCTCACTTTTGCTTGACATTTTCTGCCGGAACCGTTATGTTGGTACTGACAGCTGAATCATCCGTTCCGCCGCGAACCAGCTGCCTGCGTTGTAAGGAGATTAAAAAGATGAAATTGATCCGCACTGTTGACGCGGCAGGGCAGGTGCTCTGCCACGATATCACCCAGATCATCCCAGGCGAGTTCAAGGGCCCGCGCTTCCGTAAGGGGCACATCGTCCAGCCCGAGGACATCCCAGTGCTGCTGTCCATCGGCAAAGAAAACCTCTATGTCTGGGAAAAGCGCCCCGGCATCCTGCATGAGGACGAGGCAGCGGCCCTGCTGTACAAAGCTGCTGCCGGCAAAAACATCCACGGCACCGAACCGAAAGAGGGCAAGATCGAGCTGATCGCCGACTGCGACGGCCTGCTCAAGATCGATCGCGCCGCATTGCTGGCTGTGAACCGCACGCCCCAGATGATGATCGCCACCATCCACGGTGATATGCCCGTGAAAAAAGGCCAGAAGCTGGCCGGCACCCGCATCATCCCACTGGTGATCGAGCAGGAAAAGATGGACGCCATGCAGGCCGCTGCCGGGCCGGACCCCATCCTGAACGTGCTGCCCTTCCGTGCGAAGAAGTTTGCCGTCATCCCCACCGGCAGCGAGGTGTTCAAGGGCCGCATCGAGGACAAATTCACCCCGATTTTGCAAAACAAGCTGGCCGAATATGGCTGTGAGATGACCTTCTGCAAGGTCTGCGATGATGACCCGGCGGGCATCACGGCCGCCATTCTGGAGGCAAAAGACGCAGGCTGTGAGCTGATCTTCACCACCGGCGGCATGAGCGTGGACCCCGACGACCGCACCCCGCTGGCCATCAAAAACACCGGCGCCGACATCATCAGCTACGGCGCGCCGGTGCTGCCGGGTGCCATGTTCCTGGTCAGCTATCTGGACGGGGTACCCGTGTGCGGCCTGCCCGGCTGTGTGATGTACGCCAAGCGAACGATTTTTGACCTGCTGCTGCCCCGCCTGCTGGCCGATGCCCCCATCACCGCCGAGGACATTGCCCGGCTGGGCGAGGGCGGGCTGTGCCTGGGCTGTGCGGAATGCCACTGGCCCAACTGCGGCTTCGGCCATTGCTGAGAAACCCTCTCCGTCTCGCTGTCGAACGGCAGGGAGTTTTGCAATAGAGCGTAATAAGGACAAGAAATAAATGAGTGAAAATAATCTGACCCATTTTGATGCCGCCGGAAATGCCGTGATGGTGGATGTGAGCGGCAAACCGGTCACCGCCCGGGAGGCTACGGCCCGGGGCACCCTTACCATGAACGCCGAAGCCTTTGCCGCCGTGCAGAGCGGCACGGTGAAAAAGGGCGACGTGCTGGGCGTGGCCCGCATCGCCGGCATTATGGCCGCCAAACGCACCAGCGAGCTGATCCCGCTGTGCCATCCCCTGCCGCTGACCAAGGTACACGTGGATTTTGAACTGCTGCCCGAACAGCAGGCCGTGGAAGCCCGCTGCACGGTCAAAACCAGCGGCGTCACCGGCGTGGAGATGGAAGCCCTGACCGGCGTTTCCACAGCCCTGCTGACCATCTACGACATGTGCAAAGCTGTGGACAAGGGCATGGAGCTGAGCGGCATCCATCTGGTGGAAAAGACCGGCGGCAAGAGCGGCCATTACATCCGGTCGGAGGGCGGCTATGTTTGATTCCTGCCGCCGGGATATCCACTACCTGCGCCTGTCGGTCACCGACCGCTGCAACCTGCGCTGCCGGTACTGTATGCCGGACGGCGCAAAAATACCGGAGCACGAAGAAGTGCTGACCCATGAAGAATTTCTGCGTCTGGCCGCGCTGTTTGCGCAGTGCGGCATCGACACGGTGCGGGTGACCGGTGGTGAACCGTTGGTGCGCAAGAGTGTGGCACAGCTGGTGGCCGGGCTGAAAGCAACGCCCGGCATCCGTCATGTCAGCATGACCACCAACGGCACTCTGCTGGCGCAGCAGCTGCCCGCTTTACTGGACGCGGGCCTTGACAGCGTGAACATCAGTCTGGACACGCTGGACCCGGCGGTGTTCCGGCACATCACCGCCCGGGACGAATTCGCCGCCGTGCAGGCGGGCCTGCGCGCCGCATTGGAAAGTCCCCTGCCGGTCAAGCTCAACTGTGTGCCGCAAGTGGGCGTCAACGAGGGCGAACTGGAGGCGATTGCAGCGCTGGCCCGGGACAACGATCTGCAGGTGCGGTTCATTGAGATGATGCCCATCGGCTACGGCGCGGCCATGCCCTGCGTCTCCGGCCCGGAGCTGCGGGCGCGGTTTGCCAACCGCTGGCCGGAACTGCATCCTGTGGAAGGCACCACCTTTGGCAATGGCCCTGCCGTCTATTATACCGTGCCCGGCTGGAAGGGCAGCATTGGCTTCATTGCCGCCGTGCACGGCAAATTCTGCGTCTCCTGCAACCGGGTGCGGCTGACGAGTCAGGGCTTTCTGCGTCCCTGCCTTGCCAGCGAGACCGGGTGTGACCTGCGTGCCCTGCTGCGCGGCGGGGCCGACGACGCCCGGCTGCGGACGGCCATCCGGGAGACCATCTGGTCCAAACCCCGGGAGCATCATTTTGAGGACCGGTGCATGCCCGCGACACGCAGCATGTACCGCATCGGAGGATAATATTTTATGGGTAAAATTCTGGCCATCTGCACAAGCCCCCGGCGCGGCACCGTCAAGACCGCGGTGCCCAGCGCCGTGCTCACCCCGGAATGGGGCATCGTGGGCGACGCCCACGGCGGCAATTGGCACCGCCAGGTCAGTATGTTGAGCGCTGAAAAGATCGAAGCCTTCCGCAAAAAGGTCTGGGTGGACTACGGTGCCTTTGGCGAAAATCTGGTCGTCGAAGGGTTTGATTTCCGCACCCTTCCGGTCACCAGCCGGTTTGCCATCGGAGACGTGGTACTGGAGATGACCCAGATCGGCAAGGAATGCCACAACGACTGTGTCATCAAGCAGCAGACCGGCGAATGCATCATGCCGCGGGAGGGCGTGTTTGCCCGGGTAATTGCCGGCGGCGAGATCCGTGTGGGCGACGAAGTGACCCTGCTGCCCCCGCCGGAGAATCCGCCCCTGCGGGCTGCCGTCATTACCCTTTCTGACAAGGGCAGCCGCGGTGAACGAGAGGACAAAAGTGGCCCGCTCATCGTCAAAATGCTCGCCGCCGCAGGCTACAAAGTGGAAGAGACACTGCTTCTGCCCGACGAGGCAGCTGCCCTGAAAGCCCAGCTCATCCGGCTGGCCGACGGCCGTCAGGTCAACCTGATCCTCACCACCGGCGGCACCGGCTTTTCGCCCCGGGATATCACCCCGGAGGCCACCCTTGCCGTGGCCGACCGCAACGCGCCCGGCATCGCCGAGGCCATGCGGTACCACAGCCTGAGCATCACCCCGCGCGGGATGCTCAGCCGTGCAGCCAGTGTCCTCCGCGGCAAAACGCTCATCGTCAACCTGCCGGGCAGCCCCAAAGCTGTGCAGGAAAATCTGGAGTACATCCTGTCCAGTCTGGAACATGGGTTGCGCATCGCCGCCGGTCTGGACGGTGAATGTGCACGCCATTGACTTTTCAAAAAAGCAATACTATGCATCGGTCATCCCTCAATTTTGACCGATGTGCGCAGAAATTTTGGCCGGTTTTCCGCTTGACGGACCGGCCTGTTTTTTTGTATTCTATTCCTTGGAATTCTTTTATCCCGGTGGGCGGCACCGCATCCTGTACCGTATCGTGCAAAATCATTTCTTTCAAAGAACAGGAGAATAAGCCATGAACCTGAACAAGATTTCCCGCCGGAACTTTCTGTGTGCGGTCGGTCTGACCACCGCCGCTGCCCTGACTGCCTGCGGCAGCTCCGCTTCCAGCGCGGCCGCATCCTCTACCGCCGCTTCCTCCGGAGCCGCTGCAGAACCGGTGGAGCTCATCGTCTTTGCCGCCGCCTCCCTCACTGAGACCCTGACCGCCATCGGCGAAACGTACCCGGCAGAGAACCCGGGCGTGACCTTCCGGTTCAACTTTGATTCCTCCGGCACCCTCAAGACCCAGATCCAGGAAGGTGCCGACTGCGACGTGTTCATTTCGGCCGGTCAAAAGCAGATGAACCAGCTGGACAGCACCGATTCTGCGGATGTAAACACCGAAGGGCTGGACTTTGTGGACAGCGACAGCCGCGTGGACCTGCTGGAAAACAAAGTGGTGCTCTGCGTGCCGGAGGGCAGCGACAAGGGCATCGACAGCTTTGACGCCCTGGCCGAGCACCTGAAGGCCGAGGACATCCTCTTCTGCATGGGCAACAGTGATGTGCCGGTGGGCCAGTACACCCAGAAAATTCTGGCCTATTATGATCTGGACGAGGCCGCTCTGGCTGCCGCCGGGGTCATCACCTACGGTTCCAATGTCAAGGAGGTGACCACCCAGGTCACTGAGGGCAGCGTGGATGCCGGTGTAGTCTACTGCACCGACGCCTACAGCGCCGGTCTGACCCCGGTGGACGAGGCCACCAAGGAGATGTGCGGTCAGGTCATCTACCCTGCCGCCGTGATGAAAGCCGCTCCCAATGCCGACGCCGCCAAGGCTTTCCTCGCCTATCTGCAGACCGAAGAGGCCACGACGGTGTTCGAGGGCGTCGGTTTCAGCGCTGTGGCGCAGTAAAACGGTGCAGATCGGAAACAAATCCAGTATACCCGGCGCATTCCTGCAAATCAACCGTGCTTTTGTAAAATCCTGTAAAGTTCCCCGCGCAGGTCATTCCAACTTTGTCTGGCCCCATTCTACAAAATACGGTGTCCCATAAATATCTCTTTCACGCATTTTCCGGGACAAATGCACTATTTTTTGCGGTGTTCCCGCGGGGTCAGGCCAAAGTGCGCCTTGAATGCCCGGTTGAAATAGGAGAGGTTCTCGAACCCGCAGCGGGAAGCAATGCTCAGCACCGTGTCATCCGTTGTGTGCAGGGCTTCGGCAGCGGCATTGAGCCGGTATTCCTTGAGAAAAGCAATGAAGCTCTGCCCGGTCATCTGCCGGAACCACCGCATAAAATGGCTCTCGCTGCAAGGCACCAGCTGTGCTGCATCGGAGATATGCATCTCTTCGCCATAATGGTCCGCCACCCATTGCAAAATCTTTTTCAATCGCCGGGAGTCGGCGGTCTCCATCGGCGGCAGGTTCTTCCCCTGTGCAATGAGCAGCGCCAGAAAGCGCAGCAATGCCCCTTTGATAAACAGCTCATAGCCCGGCTCCTTGGCACGGTTCACATCCTCGGTCTCCCGCAGGCAGGCGGCGGCACGAGCATAACATGGCTCGTCCGGGGTCAGGCGCTGGGTCAGCGACAGCCGCCCACTTTGCAGCGGCAACAGGTATTTTTCGGCACAGAGGTCCCCCGCGCCGCCCAGCAGTTCCAAATCAAAGATGATGTTCTCATATTCCATGGAACAGCCCTCCTTCTGCCGCAGGGCATGGAGTGTCCCCGGCGAAAAGACAAAGATATCCCCTGTATGCGCCGGATAGGCCGCTGTGCCCATCTGCACAAGGCCGCTGCCGCGCTTGACAAAGACCAGCTCCATGCTGTCCTGCCAGTGCAGTGCCACCTGCGGGAAGTCCCCCGGGATGGTGCAGGGATAGATGTTGAATGGAAAACGCACGGCACCGTGTTGCTTTGTTTCCTGCAAAAAAGATGGATTTCCCATGTCTGTTTCCTCCTGATGATAGGATTGTATCACAATTTGCACTGTTTAGGCAAGATTTTGCACGTTTTGTGTGGTATATCTTGAGACACAGATGTCAAACCTGCTTTCCGTATCAAAGGAGGATCCTGTTATGAACTTTACTGAAACCTTACAAAGCCTTACCGGCAAACCTCTTTCTGCCTGCACGAATCAGGAACTGTATCTTGCCCTGCTGGAACTTGTCCGGCGCAAGAGTGCTGACCGTGTGCAGCCGGTGACCGGCCGTAAGCTCTATTATATCAGTGCCGAATTTCTCATCGGCAAGCTGCTGTCCAACAACCTCATCAATCTGGGTTTGTACGACGAAGCCCGCGACGCGCTGGCTGCTGCCGGGAAGAGCCTTGCAGACATTGAAGAAGTGGAGCCGGAGCCGTCTCTCGGCAACGGCGGTCTGGGCCGTCTGGCCGCCTGCTTCCTTGACTCGCTGGCCACGCTGAACCTGCCCGGCGACGGTGTAGGTCTGCGGTATCACTTTGGCCTGTTCCGGCAGTCTTTTGAGAACGGCGTCCAGAATGAGAAGCCCGACCCGTGGCTCACCGCCCACAGCTGGGCCGAAAAGACCGATATCACCTATCCGGTCCAGCTGGCCGGCAAGGAATACACCGCCCGCCTGTACAAGCTGGCCGTCACCGGTTACGAGGGCCGCACCAATACCCTGAACCTGTTCGACCTCGACACCATCGACGAGAGCATCGTCCACGACGGCATCGAATTTGACAAGACTGCCATTGACAAGAACCTGACCTTGTTCCTCTACCCGGACGATTCCGACGAAGCAGGCCGCCGTCTGCGGGTCTACCAGCAGTATCTGATGGTCTCTGCCGGTGCCCAGCTTATTCTGGCCGAGTGCGCCGCCCGGGGCTGCAACTACCACAACCTGGCCGATTATGCCGCCATCCAGATCAACGACACCCACCCCAGCATGGTCATCCCGGAGCTGATCCGTCTGCTGGGTGAAAAAGGCATTGATTTTGACGAAGCCGTAGAGATCGTTACCAAGACCTGCGCCTACACCAACCACACCATTCTGGCCGAAGCACTGGAAAAGTGGCCCCGTTCCTATCTGGATGCCGTGGTGCCCCAGCTGATGCCCATCATTGAGAAGCTGGATGCACTGGCCCGCACCCGCACCGAGGACGAAGGTCTTGCTATCATCGACAAGGACGACCGGGTGCACATGGCACACATGGATATCCACTTCACCCACTCCACCAACGGTGTGGCCGCCCTGCACACCGAGATTTTGAAAAACTCCGAGCTGCACGGTTTTTACGAGCTGTACCCGGAAAAATTCAACAACAAGACCAACGGCATCACCTTCCGCCGCTGGCTGCTGGAATGCGACCCGGCCCTGACCGCTGAGTTGGAACAGCACATCGGCTCCGGCTTCCGCAAGGATGCCGCCGAACTGGAAAAGCTGCTGGCCTTTGCGGAGGACGAGACGGTGCTGAACGAGCTGACCGCCGTGAAGAAGGCCAACAAACAGGCCCTTGCCGACTGGCTGCTGCATACGCAGAATGTCACTGTAAACACCGATGCCGTGTTTGATATCCAGTCCAAACGTCTGCATGAGTACAAGCGTCAGCAGCTCAACCTGCTCTATCTCATCCACCAGTATCACGAGATCAAGGCAGGCCATCTGCCCGCGGTGCCGCTGGTAAGCATCTTTGGTGCCAAGGCTGCGCCTGCCTACACGATCGCAAAGGACATCATCCACGCCCTGCTGACCCTTTCCAAGGTCATTGCGGCAGACCCGGAAGTGTCCAAGTGGTTACAGGTCGTGTTCATCGAGAACTACAACGTCACCGCTGCTGAAAAGCTGATCCCGGCCTGCGACCTGTCCGAGCAGATCAGCCTTGCCTCCAAGGAGGCTTCCGGCACCGGCAACATGAAGTTTATGTTGAACGGTGCGCTGACCCTCGGCACCATGGACGGTGCCAACGTGGAGATCTGCCAGCAGGTGGGCGAAGAGAACATCTATATCTTCGGCCAGACTTCCGATCAGGTCATCCACCGCTACGCCGCCGGGGATTACTGCGCGGCTCAGTGGTATGAGGGCGATGCCAACATCCGCCGTGCCATCGACTTCTTGACTGGGCCGGAGATGCTGGCCGCAGGCCACGCCGAGAACCTGACCCGCCTGCACGACGAGCTCGTCCACAAGGACTGGTTCCAGACCCTGCCGGACTTCAACGCCTATGTGGTACGCAAGGGGCAGGCCCTGAACGATTACGCCTGCGACCCGCTGGGCTGGCGCAAAAAGTGCCTGGTGAACATCGCCAAGGCAGGCTTCTTCTCCAGTGACCGCACCATTGGCGAATACGACCGCGACATCTGGCATCTGGGGCAGTAACCATTATTTCTTAGCGTTTCACGATCCTTTTCTCAGCCTCTTTGCTTTCCCGACAGGTTCTGCCGGGCGGCAAAGAGGTCTTTTTTTGCCCGTCCGACCGTTTCTTTACAAATGCAACTTGAAGCACGCTTATAGACGTGTTATACTAAAAATACATTTTCAGCAAAGAAATTTTGCAGCACACTTTACAAACTTGTGGCATAAAAGAGAGGAATCCGCCCATGATGGAAGAGAATATTTTCAGAGCGGAGTGCAAGCCCCTGACGCTGGACGATTACCTGTGCTATGACGTTGCAAGCCGCGGCAACCTTACCATCTGACCTGGCAGGCCAAGCAGGTGGCCAAGGGCGATTATACCCAGACCGTTTCCTATCTGGGCGAGTTCTCCAAGGCGTTCAACACAATGACCGCCAGACTGCCGGGAGCCTGTAAGTTTCACAATTTCGCACCGAGATCTGGCCGGTCTGCCACTTGACGGACCGGCCTGTTTTTTGTATCTTATTCTTCGGGATCTTTTTATCCCGGTGGGCGGCACCGCATCCTGTACCGTATTGCACGATCCGCATCCATTTCAAAAGACAGGAGAACAAACCATGAAACAACACAAGATTTCCCGCCGGAACGTTCTTTGCGCAGCCGGTCTGCAGCCCGAAAAATTCTATGAGAGCGTCGGCTTCAGCGCTGTGGCGCAGTAAGGACGAGCGATGGACTGGTATCCACTCTGGAACAGCCTGCGCATTGCGCTCATCAGCTGCGCAGCCGTGTTCTTTCTCGGCATTTTTGCCGCCTATTACATTGCCCGGCTGCCCCGGGCCGTCAAGGGCGTGCTGGACGTGGTGCTCACCCTGCCCATGGTACTGCCGCCCACGGTGGTGGGTTATTTCCTGCTGCTTCTCTTCGGGGCAAGGCGGCCGCTGGGCATCTTCTTCCTGGAACACTTCGGCGTGAAACTGGTCATGAACTGGTACAGCGCCATTTTCGCTTCCATTGTGGTGGCTTTTCCGCTGATGTACCGCACCGCCCGGGGTGCCTTCGAGAGCTTTGACGAAACGTTGGCCTGGTCGGCCCAGACCCTGGGACAGTCCAACACCTGGATCTTCTGGCGGGTGCGGATGCCTTACTGTCGGCAAGGCATTCTGGCAGGCACCGTGCTGGCCTTTGCCCGTGCCCTGGGCGAATACGGCGCCACCAGCATGATCGCGGGCTATACCCCCGGCAAGACCGCCACCATTGCCACCACGGTGTATCAGCTCTGGCGCACCAATGACGAAGCCGGGGCCCTGCGCTGGGTGCTGGTGGACATCGTCATTTCAGCGGTGGTTCTGCTGGCCGTGAACCTGCTGGAAAAGCAGCAGAAAGCAGGTGGACGCGCATGAGCCTGGAAGTGAACATTGAAAAGAAGCTGGATGGCTTCACCCTGCGGGCTGCCTTTTCTGCCGGAAACACCCCCACTGCCCTGCTGGGCGCTTCCGGCTGCGGCAAAAGCATGACCCTGCGCTGCATTGCCGGCATCGTGAAGCCGGACAAAGGCCGCATCGTGCTGGACGGGCGGGTACTGTTTGACAGTGAACAGCACATCGACCTGCCGCCTCAGCAGCGGGGCGCAGGACTGCTGTTCCAGAATTACGCCCTCTTCCCGAATATGACGGTGGAACAGAACATTCTCTGCGGCCTGAAAGCCGAAAAAGACCGCGCTGCCCGGCAGGCGCGCTGCGCCGAACTGCTGCGGGCCATGCGGCTGGAGCCGCTGGCAAAGCGGTACCCGGCCCAGCTTTCCGGCGGGCAGCAGCAGCGCACCGCACTGGCCCGCATCCTTGCCGGGCGGCCGCGCATCCTGATGCTGGACGAGCCCTTCAGCGCGCTGGACAGTTACCTGCGCGAGGCTGTGGAAAGCGAAGTGGGCAGTCTGCTGGCCGGGTTTGACGGCACCGCGCTTCTGGTCACCCACAACCGGGACGAAGCCTACCGCCTTTGCCCGGAAATGGTGGTACTGGACAGTGGCCGGGTGCTGCGCTCCGGCCACACCCGGGACGTCTTTGCGGACCCGCGCAGCATCACGGCAGCCCGGCTCACCGGCTGCAAGAACATTCTGCCCTGCACCCGGCTGGACGCGCACGCGGTGCGTCTGACCGGCTGGGATGTGCCGCTGCAGCTGGCGCTTCCGGTGCCGGAAGGCTGCACCGCCGTGGGCATCCGCGCACACGACTTTGTGCCCTGCGATGCCGGGGCACCGAACGCCTTACCGGTAGCAGCCCTTTCTTCCAGTGAAAATCCCTTTGACTGGAACCTCATCTGTACCGCTCCGGACGGTACGGCCCGCCTGTGGTGGAAGGTAAGCAAATCCACCCTTTCCTCCCCCGCTCCGGTGCCGCCGCATTTCCTGTGCGCTGCACCGGAAAGTATCATGCCCCTGACCAACTGAGCTGCATCTTTGACAAAGCCCCGCCCGGTGCTTGTACCGCACCGCAAATTCTGCTATACTAAAAATAGTGCATTTTGCAAAATCAGGGAGCATTGCGGCTCCCATTGGGGATGGGAACATGAGTGAAATAACGATCCGGCCCATGGTGCCGGAGGACTGGGACGATGTGGCCCGGATCTATCTGGAAGGCATTGCCACCGAGCACGCCACCTTCCAGACCGACTGTCCGCCCTATGCTGCATGGGACGCCTCCCACACCAAAGAGTGTCGGCTGGTCATTCTGGCCGACGGTGTGCTGGCCGGGTGGGCTGCCCTGCACCGGGTAGATCCCCGCTGGTGCTACCGGGGCGTGGCCGAGGTGAGCATTTATGTGGGCGAGCGCTTCCGTGGGAAGGGACTGGGCTCCCAGCTCCTGAACGCTCTGTGCGCTGACGCCGAGAAGGCAGGCTACTGGACCCTGCAGTCCACCGTGCTGCAGGACAACACGGCCAGCCGCGCCCTGCATACTAAATGCGGGTTCCGTCTGGTAGGGCGGCGGGAGCGCATCGCCCGCGACTGCCACGGCCGCTGGCTGGACACCTACCTGATGGAGCGCCGTGCTAAAGCCGATGAGCCAGAGGGCATCAAAAAACTGTAACGCCCCCCGCCCGGGCTGCTGATTTCAGGACAAAACGAAAGTCCCTGTGAACGCAAAGGTTCACAGGGACTTTTGTTTTGCTCGTTTCAGATTTTACAGAACTTCTCGTTATGCCCAGTTCATCCGGCCATAGCGGGTGGTGATACTGCAAATTTCTTTTTGCAGCTTTGGGGTCAGCTGGCTCTTTTTTAGCCGCCAGCGCCAGTTCTGGCCCACGGTGGAGGGCTTGTTGATCCGGGCGGAATTGTTCAGTCCCAGCCAGTCCTGCATGGGGATGATGCAGGTGGCTGCGGCACTGCGGAAGATAAGGGCGATCATGCTCTTATAGAGCTGCGCTTCCGGCGTGGCATAATCGTACAGATAATCCCGCACCCGTGCACGTTCGGCAGAGGTGATGGTCTGGTACCACGACACCAGTGTTTCGTTGTCGTGGGTGCCGGTGTAGGCCACGCTGTTCACCGGGTAATTATGGGGCAGGTAATCGCTGGCACTGCCGGTGTCGCGGGAATCGAAGGCAAATTCCAGCACCTTCATGCCGGGGAAACCGCTGTCCCGCACCAGCTGCCGGACAGTCTCGCTCATATAGCCCAGATCCTCGGCAATGATCTCCCGCTTGCCCAGTGCCTGCTCCACCGCACGGAACAGCTCGATGCCAGGGCCTTTTTCCCAATGGCCGGGTGCCGCAGTTTCACTGCCGTAAGGAATGGAAAAATACTCGTCGAAACCGCGGAAGTGGTCGATGCGAACCACATCGTACAGTTCAAAGCAATACCACAAGCGGGTGATCCACCACTGATAGCCCGTTTCCCGGTGCTTTTCCCAGCGGTAGAGCGGATTGCCCCAGAGCTGGCCGGTGGGCGAAAAACCATCCGGCGGAACACCTGCCACAGCGGTGGGAATGTTGTCCTCATCCAGCTGGAACATCTGCGGGTTCGCCCATGCATCGGCAGAATCCAGTGCCACATAGATGGGGATATCGCCGATGATGCGGATGCCCTTTTCGTTGGCGTAAGCCTTTAGTGCACGCCACTGCTGGTCGAATTTGAACTGGAGATATTTGTAGTACTCCACCTCAAAATACAATTCCCGGCGGTAGTAGTCCATGGCATTCTGCCAGCGCAGGCGGATATCCTCCGCCCACTCGATCCACGGCTTGCCCTCAAAGCGATCCTTCACCGCCATGAACAGGGCAAAGTCATCCAGCCACCACTTGTTCTGTTCACCGAAGGCCGCAAACTCCGCATTGTGGCCGATGTCGCTGCGGGAGTAGGCCAGCCGCAGCAGGCGGCCCCGCTCCTTGTAGAGCTGGCTGTAGTCGATATCGTCCGCCTTGCGGCCGAACTTTGCCTTTTTGCACTCTTCTGCCGTGAGCACACCCTCTTTGACCAGCTCATCCAGACTGATGAAATAGGGGTTGCCAGCAAAGGCGGAAAAGCTCTGATACGGGCTGTCGCCGTAGCTGGTCACACCCAGCGGCAGGATCTGCCAGTAGGTCTGCCCGGCGTCCTTCAGCCAATCTACAAAATCGTATGCTTCCTGCGAAAAGCAGCCGATGCCGTAGGGGGACGGCAGACTGCTGACGGGCAGTAAAATGCCTGCACTTCTTTGCATGTTTCTTGATTTCCTTCTTATCGTTCTACTTCGATCAGAACGCCCGCATGGTCGGAGACCCGGGGCTCCTGTTTTCCGCCGAATACCACCCGGCTGCTGTGCACCGGCACCGCCTGGGAGCACCAGATCTGGTCAATGCGTTTTTTGGCAGACGCGTCCGGAGCATCCCGCCAGCCGTCAATGGCCTGCACGACGGTATAGCCGTCATCCCGCTGCCGGGCCAGCCGGTAGGTATCCTGCCAGCCGCTGCGCAGAATGAGGTCGTAGCCCTCACCCCGCACATCGGCTTCACTGTTGAAATCGCCCAGCAGGAACGCCAGCGGTTTTGCACCGGCTGCCGCCGCCAGAATGTTCCACTGATCGGCAAAGGGCTCTTCCTCGTCCTTCCACCAGCCCAGATGCACCGCGTAATACCAGACATCTCCTGCACAGATGCCCAGCGCCCGACGGGTCTTCCAGTTGTTGTAATCGTTGATTTGGCTCAGCAGCAGGTTCTCGGCGGCGGTGATGGGTGCCCGGCTGAATACCGCCATGCCCTCGTCGTATCTGTCGTAGCCGATCTTGGCCGGGAGCCAGCTCCAATGGTAGGCACAGCCCGCTTCTTCCAGCATCCGGGCCACCGCAGCGGCATGGTTGTCCGCTTTCAGCAGCACCATATTGCCGGGGCAGGGGTAGTACCCCGCCGGGACATCTGCCAGCAGCGGCGCAGCGGCGGTCTGGTTCACCTCCTGCAGGGCGAACACATCCGGCTGTTCCTTTCGGATAAACTCCACAAAAGCATCCCGCTTGGCCTCATATGCCGGTTCGATGAGACTGTGGGTATTCAATGTCAGCAGTTTCATAGTTTTTTACAGAATATCGTTAATATCAGATTTCAGAACGTCTGCCTTGGGGCCGTACACCGCCTGGATGCCGTCGCCCTTGACCAGCAGGCTCAGGGCACCCTCGGCCTTCCATGCGGCGAGGTCGGCCACCTTGGCGGGGTCCTTCACGGTGACACGCAGACGGGTCATGCAGGCATCCACCAGCACGATGTTCTCCCGGCCGCCCAGCAGGGCGATGATGCGCTCGGCCTGACCGTTGTCCGCCTTTTTGTCGGCCTTCTTCTCGGTCTTGGTGTCAGCTGCGGCATCGTTTGCGTTGTCATCGGTGTAGTTGCCCAGACGGCCCGGGGTAGCCAGATTGAGCTTGCCGATCATGAAGTAGGCCACGAAATAGCCGATGAGGAAGAATGCCACCACGCAGAGCACAAAGTTGATGATATCACCGCCCAGACCGGCCTGCAGGGACATGGGGATACGGGTGATGAATTCCAGATTGCCGAAGGAGTGCAGGCGCAGATGGATGATGCCCGCCATGGCAAAGGCACAGCCCTGCAGGATGGCGTATACAATGTACAGCGGCATGGCGCAGAACATGAACATGAACTCCAGCGGCTCGGTCACACCGGTGAGGAACACAGCCAGTGCGGTGGAAATGAACATGGATTTGTAATTCTTGCGCTTGTCGGCATCCACGCGGCGGTACATGGCCAGGGCGATGCCCAGCAGCAGGCCGGTGGCGCCGATCATCTGACCAACCTTGAAGCGGGCGGGAGTGACGGTAGCCAGCAGATTATTATAGGCGGCCATGTCACCGCCCTTCTTGAAGTTGATGAGGTCGTTGGCCCATGCCAGCCACAGCGGGTCCTGACCAAACACCTGACTGCCTGCGTTCACGCCGGTGGCGATGGTGTAGGTGCCGCCGAAGGAGGTATAGTTCATGGGGATGGTCAGCATATGGTGCAGACCAAAGGGCAGCAGCAGACGCTCCAGAGTACCATAGATGAACGGAGCCAGCACCGGAGAAGTCTCGGAAGAGTTGGCGATCCAGATGCCAAAGTTGTTGATGCCGGTCTGCACCACAGGCCAGAACAGCGCCAGCACCATGGAGATGACCACCGAGTAGGCAATGACCACCATGGGCACGAAGCGCTTGCCGTTGAAGAAAGCCAGCGCATCCGGCAGCTTGCGGAAGTTGTAGTATTTATTGTAAGCCACGCCGCCCACAAAACCGGCAATGATGCCCACGAACACGCCCATGTTCAGAGCCGGTGCGCCCAGCACAGAGGTGAAGTAGCCGTTGACGGCGATTTCCTGCCCGAACAGGGTGTGGGTCACGGCGTTGGGGTCTGCCAGCATGGCGCTGGTAACGCCGAAGATGTTGCCGGTGATGACGTTGATGAGCGCAAAGGCCAGCACAGCCGCAAAGGCACCGCCTGCGCGTTCTTTTGCCCAGCTGCCGCCGATGGCGACGGCGAACAGGATATGCAGGTTGTTGATGACGGCCCAGCCGATGTTCTCCATCGTAGTGCCGATGGTCATGACGGCGGCAATGTCACCGCCGCTCATCTGCACTAGCTTGCCCAGACTGATCATCAGACCCGCCGCAGGCATGACGGCGATGACGGTCATCAGAACTTTGCCCAGTTTTTGCAAAAAGTCGAAATTGATGAGCCCCTTCTTGGGAGCTGTCTGTGTGATTGCCATGATGTTCCTCCTTGTTCTTTTGCATTTGATTATGCAAGTATTGCATTACGCTTGCATTAGATTGCGCAATAAGAATAGCTTACTTTCGCAAAGTTTACAAGAGTTTTTTGAGTTTCAGAGTGTCTTTCTGCATCTTGTACATTGTCGAAAGCGATTTTTGTTGAAAATGTCAAACCTTTGCAGCAGCACCGTTGCGCGATTTACGCAAACGAGCACGCAAACGTTGACTTTGCGTGCAAAGCCCTTTACAATAGAGATATCAGAAAGGAGATTCAGAGCATGGCAGTCACGATCAAAGATATTGCGGCCGCTGCGGGCGTTTCGCCGTCCACGGTCTCCCGCACCTGCAAGGACAGCCCATCCATCAGCCGGGACACAAAAGAACGCATCCGCCGCATCATGGCGCAGATGGGCTATGAACCAAATTTTGAGGCTGAACCGTCCGAAGCATTTTCCAAGACCATCGGCATCATCCTGCCTTCCTCCCAGCGGGACGTATATGAAAATGCCTTTCATCTGGAGATCATCCGGGGCATCGGGCAGTTCTGCAACCAGCGCCGTTATGTAAACACCGTCATCACCGGCGAGGACGATGCCGAAGTGCTGGATGCTATCCAGAGTATGGTAGCCAACACGCAGGCCGATGGATTCATCCTGCTCTACTCCAAAAAAGATTGTCCGGTGGCTGCCTATCTGCGCAGCGAGGGTCTGCTTCACGTTATCGTGGGCAAGGCAGCGCAGTCGGCCAACCAAACCATCTATATCGACAACGACAACGCACTGGCGGGCGAGGAAGCCACCGACTATCTCTACGAGATGGGACATCGCCGCATCGCCTATTTTGGGGTCAGCAATGCCATGCTGTTTTCTGCCGAGCGCAAGCGGGGCTACCAGCTGTCTCTGCTCAAGCATGGCATCACCCCGCGGGAAGGGGACTGTGTGGAGATCGATACCCTGAATGATTCCTATGAACCCGCCCTGAAAGCGCTGCTTACCGCTCCTGACCGCCCTACAGCGGTTCTGGTCAGCGATGACATTCTTGCGGTGGTACTGGAACAGTTCTGCAGCAAGCTGGGCCTGCGCATCCCGAAAGATCTGTCCATCGTATCCTTTAACAACTCGCTGTTCTCCCGCATCACCAACCCGCCGCTGACGACCGTGGACGTCAATCCCTATCAGCTTGGCATTGAGGCGGCAAGCCAGACCATCAACCACATCGAGAACCCCAACCTGCTGGCCACCAAGATCATCGTGCCGCATCAGCTCATCGTACGGGAAAGCTGCTGCCCACCGCCGGAAAATCGCACGGCTGCCTTGCCCGGCGGGGCACTGTGACCCCGCAGTACACCGCGCTCCATTGTCCATGAACTGAATGGATATCTGCCATGACGGCCAGCTTCAACGGTCGTTCCAGCGGCAGAGCCGCCGGAGCCTCTGTACGCTTCCGGAACACTGCCGCGCCCAGCACGCCTGCCGCCGCGCACCCAGCACAGCCCATCAGAAAGGTCCTCCGTTTCATACGCTCAGCTTCTCCACTGTGTGCCGATGTTCTTCACCTTTCCGCGCACCGAGATGTCCACCGTGGACAGGGTGTCCTGCACTTTCCGGGAAGTACGCACTTTCGGGTGGGTTGGTTACCTGTTGGAAACCATAGCGGCATCGGAAAAAAACCATCCCCCTCATGGTGATGACCGCAAACAGGAAGGTCACCGAGATGATGCGCAGGGCGGGCACCCCAAAGGTCAGCATTTCCTCACTGGCCGAGAACAGCCCCAGCAGCTGCCGCGGAAAGAGCAGGAACACCGCCGTCCCGCACAGGGCAAACACGATGCCGGTGGGCAACAGCACCTTCCATGCCTGCTTCACGCGGTCGGACTGCTTGCTGCCGTAATTGTAGCCAACCACCGGGATGGCGGCCTGTCCCAAACCGTTGACCGGCATCAGGAACAGGCCGGTGGTGGCACGGCAGGCTTCCTCCGGCTTTTTCTGGCCCAGCTTGCGGGAAAGCAAGGCGTTCAGCCCCACCGCGGTGCCCACGCCGATGGCGATCATCAGAAACTGGATGGCATACACCAGTGAGGCGGCGGTCAGTGCCGTTTCGGACAGGCGCGCCACAAAAATGCTGTCTACGATGTTATACAGCGACTGGATGAGCAGTGAAAGCATCAGCGGTACCGCTATCGTATACAGCAGTGGGCGGACGGGCATCGCGCCCAGTTTATTTTTCGGGTCCATAAGTTTCTTTTCTCCTTTTCCGTGCAAACAAAAAAGCGCGAAATCGTTGAGGAACAGCACTTCCTCAGGATTTCACGCTTTGTAAGCCGGCTTGTGTTTTGATTCTTGACGATGTGTATTATGCTCGAAACCGACCGGATTTTCAAGATGGATTTTATCCAGATCTGACGCAAAAAGCCCCTGCGGGCAATCAGCTCGCAGGGGCTTCGCTATGCGATGGACTGATGCTCCTCGCACCAGCACACGGCAGTTATTCAATTTCAATCCGATTGGGGTTTGCAGGCAGAGCCTTCTGCTGCTGGGGTGCAGGCAGCTGGATGTGCAGGATGCCATCCTCGAACTTTGCGTGGATGTCCTCTTTCTTCACGGCATCGCCCACATAAAAGCTGCGGGCGCAGGTGCCGGAGAAGGTCTCGCGGCGGATGTAGCGGCCGTTGTTGTCCTTCTCATCGTTCGAGTGGCTGCGCACGGCCTGAATGGTCAGGTAGCCGTCGTTCAGTTCCATCTGAACGTCTTCCTTCTTGCAGCCCGGCAGGTCCACGGCCACATCGTAGCCGTTCTCGGTCTGCCTCACATCGGTCTTCATCATGTTTGCACCGCGCTTGCCGAAGGTCTCGCGCTCTTCACGGTTCATCGCACGCTCCAGCGCACCATCGTTCCAGAACGGATCAAAGAGATCATCGAACAGATTCTCATGGAAAACAGCAGGCATAAACATAAATCATTCCTCCAATCCCGGCGTTCGGGTCGGGTCAAAAATCTTTATGTCGTTCACTCGAAAGGGCCTTCCTGGGAGCCTTGCGGCTCTCTCTTTTGCCCTTCCTCCTGAGCACGGCTTAGTTATAGCACCGTTTGTTAGCAGTGTCAAGTGTTGAGTGCTAAAATTCACAGAAAGATAATTTTCTGATAATCTTTCATGCAATCTTTCATCTCTTACAAGGTCATATTTTGTCTTGCGTTTCGGGTTGTCCGACACTTCCAGACGCACTGCTGCACCGGGCAGCAGCAGTTCCTTGCACCGCCCGGTGTTTTTGACATGGACGGTTTCCACGGTGCCATTCACATCTACATGGGCAATAAAGCGGTTCGGCCGGTCGATAAAGATGCCGTCTGTGATTTCTTTATCACCTGCAGGGCGAGGTCTTTTTTCGCAGCTGCTTGGGGAGCGGCGGCGTTCCCGGGTCAGGCCTCTGCGCTGCCCTCAGCCTTCATGGCGTTGTAGCCAATGAGGACGGTCCACACATAAGCGCAGGTCTTGGGGATCATCAGCATACCGATCAGGGGGTTCACGTCAGCCCACAGCACCACAGGGATGTAGAAACCGAAGCTCAGCACGATGGTGAGCCACATCCAACGGAAAGCCTTATCGCCGTGGTCCTTTGCGCTGCGGTAGAACAGCACGATGATCAGCAGGCCCAGCAGAGCAAAGGGTACGTTCCGCAGGATGCCCCAGGTGAGGGAGGTCTTGTTGGTGAGCCACTGGTTCTGGGGCATCATGCACAGCAGCACACGGACAGCAGACAGAGCGTACACAGCGATGGTCAGGTTCTTCTCGCCCTCTACCTGGTAACGCTTACGCCAGACGTAGTACAGCAGCACATAAAAGACGGTCATGGTGATGGAGGTGATCCACTTACCCAGGCCCAGGGGAACAGCGTAGTTCTCCAGGCCGGTGGTGCACAGAGCCAGTGCACGAGGTACCAGGTGGAAGGAATCGCCGGCACCCAGCACCACAGCCATGAGGCCGAACAGCTTGAACTGAGAGCCGCTCTTGCTGCCACGGATCATACGAATGCCCACCGTGAGAACGGCAGCCAGGTAAAAGATGTCAAACACAGTTTCAATGATTGCACGCATAGGTTTTTACTCCTTTTTCAGATTGGTTTTTGGGGAGGGGGGATTTATGTGAACAGGACGCTTCCGTCCTGCAGCACCGCCCATACTGAACATCGTTCACTTTCGTCCTAAAAAAATCCCACAGTTTTGTGGGATGTTTTTTAGTAGATGGCTCGCCGGACGATCTCCAGCACGGTAGAGGGGTCAAAGTCCTGCCGCACCAGGGCAGACAGCATCAGAGAGAAGAGTGTTTCCGCAAACTTTTCAACGGTAAACTCCTCTGTGAATGCGTCGGCCCGGATCTTGGTATCATTCTGCAGCACCACACACAGGGCTTCCAGAATGTGCCGCCAGGCACGCTGCATCTGCTGTTTGCCGTCGGCAGTATCCTGCCGGACAAAGCCCAGCGCATGGTGGGTAAAAAAGCCCGGATACCGCTGGCAGCCGTCCTCCAGCTGCTGATACATCCACCGGACGCAGGACAAGGTATCTTGAAAAACCACTTCGTTCTCCGGATGGTGGAAGATATCGCTCCAGATGCTTTCCACTGTAGCACTCAGCAGTTCGGTCTTGGATGCAAAGTAATTGTAGATGCACCCCACCGAGACCCCACAGGCAGCGGCCACCGAGCGGATGTTCACACCTGCCCATCCGTTTTGCTGGATAATCTCCCGGCTGGTTTTCAGGATATTCGCTTTTGACGTTGCATTTAGATTCATCGGATCACCTCAACATGAACGCCGTTCATGATGCATAGTATACAAGCCATCCAGGGCATTGTCAAGAGGGGGGGTAAAAATTTCCGAAGATTTGTCCCCTCTCTTTGCGGCGGCCTCAGCAGCTTAAAAGAGGCCTCTCTCCTGCCCTTGCAGTCATCCGTCCGGCACTCCTTATCTGGAAAAGCAGCACACCGCTCCGCCCATTGAACAGCTGAAACAGCTGACTGATGTGGCGTTTGATATGCTACCCCTAGAGTAGACAGAGTAAAAACAAAACTCTGAATACTCTGGGGGTATTTTTCATGTCAAGAAAAAGGCTATACAGTCCGAGACCTCTGCCCACTGGTACATATTGCGCGTTCATCTTATTACAAATGGCTGAACCATCCAAAAAGCAGCCATGAACTTGCAAACGAGAAGATTTCAGCGGCAATTCAAGAGATCTATAAGGAGCATCCGGATAAAGGACATCGCCGCATCCGTGATGATCTGGAGAAGGACTACGATATTCAGGTCTCTCCCAAATTAGGTACTGAGGTTGGCCCAGTTTTCCCGCCACGACTTTGCGATTTTGGGGTATTTATTGTCCCAGTTCTGCGCGAAGGTCTCCAAATCGTCCAGAGCAGCCTGCTCGTCCACTGCAGCATGGTCTCTCTTAATTTGCCCCCGGCACCCCTGAGAAAGGGAAACATTCAGGCGTTGGATTTGCACCACTCCATTGGCCTCTCGGCCACCCCGTCTTCTTTATGACCGGGCCTCGAATTACGGAAGTATCATTGTCTGGAAGTACCTGAAGCTGCATATTCAATTTTCAAGGTCCGCACGGCCCCGGTCTTGCTCCCTTTCGGGGCCAGGCCGTTTCCGTGACATGATTGTATCGTACTTTCGCAGAAAAGTTTAATGAAACATCCAACTTTTTGAATTGCGCTGTTCCATCACTCACCGCTGCAAAAAAACTTGCATTTTGTTCCACATCTACTATACTAAAGGATGTATTGATTATTCTTGAAAGTTGAAAGAAAGCGGATGCCATGAAATCACAAATGAAGTTGAAGCAATTCGCGTTTGATGAGCGCAGCGAATCAATGAAAGCCCCAGTGGGGCTTTTAAGCGACCGAACGGTCTTGCGTAGCAAGATGAAGAGGCTTCGCCTCTTCAAGTTCTTCAAACAGGAGACCGTTCTTTCGGTCGCCGCTGTACTGGCCGTGCTCTCCATGTTCTTTGTGCCGCCGGATGCAGACTACCTCGGTTACATCGACCTGCGCACGCTCGCCATTCTGTTTTCCCTGATGACCATCATGGCCGGGCTGCGGCGGCAGGGCGTTTTTGACCGGATGGGCCGGGCGCTGTTGGCACGGACCGGCAGCACCTTGCAGCTGGCGCTCGTTCTGGTCGGACTGTGCTTCTTCGGGAGCATGGTCATCACCAACGATGTTTCCTTGCTGACCTTTGTGCCTTTTACATTTGTGGTACTGAGCGGCCTTGCGCCGGACACCCGCCGGGCGCTGACCATCCCAGTGGTGTGCATGCAGACCATCGCGGCCAACCTTGGCAGTATGCTCACGCCCATCGGCAACCCGCAGAACCTCTACCTCTACGGCAAAAGCGGAATGCGCATGGCAGAGTTCCTCCTGCTCATGCTCCCCTACACGGTCGTTTCGCTGCTGCTTCTGGTGGGCTGGGCGGTCGCGGTCTGCCGCAAACAGGCATCCTCCTGCATCGGTGCGCTCCCGGAGCAGCCGAACACCACCGCAGACCGGAAAATCATCCTGCTGGATGCGGTGCTGTTTGCGGTCTGTCTGCTGGCGGTCGTCCGGGTATTGCCCTACGGCGTTGCCTTTGCCGCTGTGCTGGTCTGTACCCTCTGCGCTGACCGCTCCACTCTCCGCAATGTGGATTACTCCCTGCTGCTGACCTTTGTGGCATTCTTCGTTTTCATCGGCAATCTGGGGCGCATCCCGGCCTTTTCGGGCTGGCTGCAAGCCATCCTCGCCGGGCGGGAAGTGCTGGTGGCAGTTCTGGCTTCGCAGGTCACCAGCAATGTTCCCGCTGCCCTGCTCCTGTCCGGGTTCACGGATGAAACCGCCGCGCTTATCATCGGCACGAATCTCGGCGGCCTTGGCACCCTGATCGCGTCCATGGCCAGCCTGATTTCCTACCGCCAGATCGCGCGGGAGCTACCGGAGGAAAAAGACCTCTACTTCAAGCTGTTCACCCTGTCCAACCTGATTTTTCTGGTGATCCTGCTGGCTGAATGGAGGATCCTCGGGCGATAAGACCGAAACGTGGAGGTTCCGAAATGAAGCATCGTATTGTCACGGCCGCACAGATGAAGGCCATCGAACAGGCCGGGAATGCTCACGGCCTACCCTATCTGCAGATGATGGAGAATGCCGGGCTTGCAGTCTACGCTGAACTGAAAAAAGCCCTTCCGCAGCCCAGCACCCTGCTGGTGGTCTGCGGAAAGGGAAACAACGGCGGGGACGGTTTTGTCATCGCCCGCGCCGCTGCAAAAGAGGGCTGGAAGGCAACCGTCCTTCTGGCCGAAGGCGAGCCGAAAACGCCCGATGCCATCACAAATTTTGAACGCCTGCACGGCCTGCCGGTGGAAATTTTCACCGACGGTTCCGGACTTTCCGCTGAACCGTTTACCGCTGTCGTGGATGCGCTCTACGGCACCGGATTCCATGGCAGTCTGCGTCCTTCCGGCCTTGCCGCCTGTGCGCTGATGAACCGTCAGCATGAAAACGGCGCGTTTGTTCTGGCGGTAGACCTGCCCAGCGGCATCAACACCGACACCGGCGAGGTGGCCGAAGGTGCCGTCTGCGCCGACCTGACCGTCACGTTCGACAGCTGCAAGCCGCTGCACACGGCAGCATCGTCCGCACCGCTCTGCGGAAAAATCGTCTGCGCCGACATTGGCATCCGGGACGAGTGGCACCCGGCGTTCTGATTTTCTATTATGCTTCAAGCTGTATTCTTGATTCGTTCATTTCTGGATGTTACAGTATAATAGATCAAGCAAAAAGGAGTGTACTGCAATGGAAGAAATCGAAAAGTTCGCGTTTGCGCAGCAATGAAGTCCCCAGTGGGGACTTCAAGCGACCGAACGGTCTTGCCGCAGGCAAGATGGAGGGGCCTTGCCCCGACAAGTTCCTGAAAGAAGCCGAGACCTACTATCTGGCAACCGTGGAAGGCGACCAGCCGAGAGTTCGCCCCTTTGGTACGGCGCACATTTTTGAGGGCAAGCTGTACATCCAGACCGGCAAGAAGAAGGATGTTTCCAAGCAGCTGCACGCCAACCCGAAAGCCGAGCTTTGCGCTTTCAAGGGCGGCGAGTGGATTCGCGTTGCTGGCGAACTGGTCGAGGATGACCGCATCGAGGCACGGCAGTCCATGCTGGACGCTTACCCCAGCCTGAAAAAGATGTACGCCGCAGATGACGGCAACGCTGAGGTGTTCTACTTCAAGAACGGTGTCGCCACCATCTACGCCTTCACTCATGAGCCGGTCGTCATCAAGTTCTGAGAAATCGCTTATATTTAGATATAATGCCCAAGGAGGTATTGTTGCCTAATGTTATATTTGTTTGGTTGCTTAGTTTCATCTATAGCTTTTGGCATTCTCCTGATTTGCAAAATTGTTGATATGGTGCATTCTACTAACACGGATAAACTGAAAGATTATAAATTGATTTTATCCATCAGTGTGAGTGGCTTGGCAATATCGTGGTGGCTCTTTTTCATGGATTTGATTAACATTATTGGATATTAACCACGGATTACTGCGTTTTGGAGAATGCCCCTGTTATTGTTGAAAAGGAGTAATTTGAAAATGAGAAAAATTCAAAATTTTTTCTCGTATTTTCGAGCAAGCGAGTTGTCAACAAATCAAATTTTCGAGTTGTTCGATTCAAGCAACAAAGGGAAGGATATCTCTCCATATAAAATTGAATACTCGTTCAACAAGGATATTTTAAGCGAATGCGAATTGGAAGCTTATGAAGAGTTGCTTAGGCTTGATAATAAAGTTGCTCTTTTATCCAAGAACGGAAAAGTAGCTGCTCTTATTGGTTATATTTCACCACAGAAATAGACTGATTTTTATTAACTTCATTCGATAATCTCATCTTTTCGCAGACAGTTGGAGTTTAGCTTCTTTTGAAATGTTTCTAAATCTTCAATTTTAACTGATATTACAAAACCGCCAGACCTATTTAACATATGACGGTTTTGCTGCGGCAGCAGACTCATCTGCAACGGCTGCAGCAATTGCGGCAAATGTCTGTGACAGCTCTGAAACAACGCACGTCCCCTCCGTGCAGGCCCGGATCTCACGTTCCGGGTATCTGCGCGGAAGGGACGTTTCGTTTTATCAGAGTTTTGTCATCCACAGGCCGGGAGCCATCGGTTCCTTTTTCAGGAAATGGCATAGAACTGCTTCATAAACGCAAAAAAGTGCGCCGTCTGTTCCGACATAAACTGTGTGGAAGAATACACGATATAGAGTTTCCGCAAGAAAGCCGACTGTTCCAGAGGAATGATCAACAGCTTTCCAAGCTGTGCATCGTTCTGAACCGTTGCGCGGGAAAGGATGGAGATGCCCATCCCCAGTGTGATGCAGCAGATCAGCGAAGCGGCATCATCCATCACAGCGATCACATTCAGATCGTCCAGCGAAAGCCCCCGGTTTTTCAGATAATAGAGCGTTTCCTGTTTTGTCCCCGAAGTATCCTCCCGCAGGAGAAACGGTTCTTTCAGCAGCATGGAAACCGGATCTTTCAATTCCAGACAAGCCTGAAAATGCGGTGTAGCCGGGGCCGCGATCACAAGTTCATCCGAAGTGACCGGCAGAAAGCGGCAGGGCGTATCCGAAATTTTCGTGCCGACCAGCCCGATATCGCAGGTTCCATCTGTTACTTTCCGAATGACATCCAGACTGTCCGAGCAGCTGGTACGGAAGCGGACATCCGGAATTTCCTGATGGTACGCCGACAGCAGTTCCGGCAGAAGATAGAGGGACGGAACGGAGGAAACACCGATGTGCAGCAGCTTCTGATTTTTATCGGAAAGTTCCAGAATCGCTTTCTGCTGGAGATTCAGGATCTCGGCTGCGTAGTTGTAAAGGGTCTGCCCTGCGGGCGTGACCGACAAACTCTTGGTCGTTCGCTTCAAAAGCTGCGTATGAAGTTCTTTTTCCAGATTGTTGATATGCGAACTGACGGTCGGCTGCGAAAGATAAAGCTTTTGAGCCGCAAGGGAAAAACTCTGGTATTTTACGTTATACACAAAGGCTTCCAGTTGGCGGATATCCATGCTGCGCTCCTTTTTGTGCTGAAAAGGCTTTTTTCTTCTATTATAATCCAGTTCATTGATTACATCAATAAGTACATACGGATTATCAATAAAATCAATTTCACCTGAAAAATCGTGTGTGTTATACTGAACTGGTAAAGTTTACCCGCTAAAAAAGGAGGCAATCATGAAATTATTCGACAAAACATGGAAGCTGGCCTTGTCCGGTGTGGTCATCGGACTTCTGGTCATGCTTCTGGCCATGTCTGGCAACCCGGCCAACATGGCAATCTGCGTGGCCTGTTTCATCCGCGACGCGGCAGGCGCGCTCAAACTGCACACCGCTGCACCCGTTCAGTATTTCCGCCCTGAGATCGTCGGCTTTGTCTGCGGCTCGTTCCTGATTTCCATGGCAACCAAAGAGTATCGCTCTACCGCCGGTTCTGCGCCGATGGTGCGTTTTCTGCTGGGTGCCGTTATGATGATCGGTGCACTGGTCTTTCTGGGCTGCCCGCTGCGCATGGTGCTACGGATGTCTGCCGGTGACCTGAATGCGTATGTGGCGCTCATCGGCTTTGCTGGCGGTGTCGCCACTGGCTCCTGCTTCTTGAAAAAAGGCTTTTCTCTGGGAAGAGCCTATGAAACCAAGTCGCTCAGCGGTGCGGTGCTGCCGGTTCTGCTGGCTGCTCTGCTGGTGATTGGTGTGGCAACGGGTGCTTATGCGGCAAGCACGGAAGGCCCCGGCAGCAAGCACGCTCCGCTGCTGCTGGCACTGGTGGTCGCATTGGTCATCGGTGCCCTCGCACAGAAAAGCCGTATGTGCTTTGCCGGAAGCATCCGCGATGTGATCCTGATGAAGAATTTCGACCTGCTCAGCATTATTGCCGCGCTGTTTGCGGTCATGACCATTTATAACATTGCCACCGGCAATTTCCATCTGAGCTTCTCCGGCCAGCCCATTGCACATTCGCAGCATCTGTGGAACATCCTTGGCATGTACGTTGTCGGTTTTGCAGCGGTATTGGCCGGTGGCTGCCCGCTGCGTCAGCTGATCCTTGCAGGGCAGGGTTCCTCCGACAGCGCGGTAACGTTCCTCGGTATGCTTCTGGGTGCCGCTTTTGCACACAATTTTAATCTGGTCGGCAGCGCCGCCAAAGCTGCCACAGCGACCGATGCCGCTGTTCCCGGCGGCCCGGCCATACCCGGCAAGATTGCAGTCATCGTTTGCATTGTACTGTTGTTTGTGATTGCAGCAACCAAACTGCGCCGTAAAAAAGCGGCAAAGTGATCTGAAAAAGGAGAAAGCACAATGGCTAAATTTGTTGAAGTGGACGTTCGCGACCTTTCCTGCCCTGAACCAGTGTTGCTGACGATGGATGCGATGGAAGAGCATCCGGGCGAGATGATCCGCATTCTCGGTGATGAAGCGCACACCCGCAAAAACATTGAAAAAATGCTGGAATATGAACACAAGGACGGTCAGACGACCACGCGGGCGGATGGCTGTTTTGAGATCACCTTTCAGGCATAACGGCAGCGTATGAGAGCAAAAAAGCCCTATCAGGTTTTGACATTCTACACTACTTCTGCGGTCATGGAACTGGAAGCCTTTTGCAAACAGAACGGGATTCCCGGCAGACTGATCCCTGTTCCGCGGGAACTTTCTGCCGGCTGCGGGATCGCATGGCGGATGGAACCGGATGCGTACCGGCAGCATTCCGGCCTGCTTGCAGAGTGCCCTGTTGAAATCGAACAGACCAAAGAGGTTCTGCTATAACAAAATCGTCCCCTCCGTGCAGACCCGGATCTCTCTTTCCGGGTATCTGCGCGGAGGAGACTTGTCGTTTTATCAGAGTTTTGTCATCCACAGGCCATGCAGATTGCAGTAGGCATAGACCGCCACCGGTGTCTCGTCGCCCAGCTCAAAAACCGCTCTGGGTGCCTCGCCCGGATGGAGATAACGGATGTGGCCGCCCTGCGCCGTTTCCACATAGAGCCACTGGATATGGTGGACATCCACCATCGGATGCTCTACCGCACCCACCGTGACGGTCAGGGTGCTGCCGGAGCGCTCGACCACCGGCAGATGCTTTTCTCCGCTGGCTTCCACGGTATTGGGGATCAGTTCACGCATCTTTTCGCCGCAGCAGAGCATCGGAACGCCTGCATCGTGGAGCGTGGTGATGAGGTTACCACAGTGGTCACAGATGTAAAACTTTGCACTCATATCGAAATCCTCCCTGAGAATGTTTTGTGTTTCTTGTGTCTATATGATAACAGTTCTCAGTTTTAATTTCCGTGATCGGGTCACAGAAAGAAGGATTATTTTGTCAGACACACAGGACTTGGATTACTTTTTTCCTTTTCGGAAATAAAGAATTGCGGTAACAAGACACATCCCTGCAATTCCTGCCAGAAATGAATTGGAATAGTTCTTTGTCAGGATGGCCCAAAGGTTGATCGACACAAAGACAATTAAAAATATAACACCGATTATCCTATTTTTCATCTCTGTTACCCCCTGCAACTTCCGATTTATCGTCACAAGGATAGCATACTGCCGCCTGTAAGAAAAGGCACAGACGCAAAAGCCCCTGCGGGCAATTGCTCGCAGGGGCTTGGGTTATGCGCCGGTGTTCCTCACACTGGCATAACGGTTATTCAATTTCGATGAGATTGGGGTTTGCAGGCAGAGCCTTCTGCTGCTGGGGTGCAGGCAGCTGGATGTGCAGGATGCCATCCTCGAACTTTGCGTGGATGTCCTCTTTCTTCACGGCATCGCCCACATAAAAGCTGCGGGCGCAGGTGCCGGAGAAGGTCTCGCGGCGGATGTAGCGGCCGTTGTTGTCCTTCTCATCGTTCGAGTGGCTGCGCACGGCCTGAATGGTCAGGTAGCCGTCGTTCAGTTCCATCTGAACGTCTTCCTTCTTGCAGCCCGGCAGGTCCACGGCCACATCGTAGCCGTTCTCGGTCTGCCTCACATCGGTCTTCATCATGTTTGCACCGCGCTTGCCGAAGGTCTCGCGCTCTTCACGGTTCATCGCACGCTCCAGCGCACCATCGTTCCAGAACGGATCAAAGAGATCATCGAACAGATTCTCATGGAAAACAGCAGGCATAAACATAAATCATTCCTCCAATCCCGGCGTTCGGGTCGGGTCAAAAATCTTTATGTCGTTCACTCGAAAGGGCCTTCCTGGGAGCCTTGCGGCTCTCTCTTTTGCCCTTCCTCCTGAGCACGGCTTAGTTATAGCACCGTTTGTTAGCAGTGTCAAGTGT